>Ga0164297_10003135_pt1 | contig 15612 bp, 9 predicted proteins | sample GEODES058metaG_FD_113539 | JGI IMG/M metagenome (GOLD analysis project Ga0164297, IMG submission 113539) | Dystrophic lake water microbial communities from Trout Bog Lake, Wisconsin, USA - GEODES058 metaG | ecosystem: Environmental > Aquatic > Freshwater > Lake | place: USA: Trout Bog Lake...
GAAAAGACAATTTGCGCTTCTGTAAATTTTGACTTTTTCATGTGCAATTTTTCATGTTTAAGGTATGAATAATTGCCCCATTTTTCTAATTTATAATGCTCCGGTTTTTTGGGAGGAGGTCAACGGCATCCGATAAAATAAAGCTCGCATTAAAAGAAGGATACCAATAACTATTGTTTTTAACTGGCAGTGTAGAAGTTGACTCATATCGTTCCGTACCTTCTATAAAAAAGAGATCTTTATAATTGAAGTCGGCAATGCCAAAACCTGCTACGTCCATTTGCTCTTGACGATAGCTTCTACCCGATAAATTACCGGCCGAGTTACTAAAACTAAAAAAGTTCTCTTGCATTAAGCCATTTGTTGTGCCTGCATTTAAATAGTTGTACACTTCTTTACGCGCCGTAAAACCACCTGTTAAATGTAAACCCCATTGCTTACTTATTTTAGGTTGATAGAATACGAGTCCGTCGCCATAAAAAATGTTGAACGTATTATTTGTAACATTGTATCCCCCCGAATAGCCTGTTCCTGCGGGTTGCGAATTATAATCTTTTTCTATCACGCCTAGCTCAGTAATATCGTTTCCTATTCTACCTCTTAGCTTTAAGTTATGGGTAAGCCCTATATTTAAAGTGGCGCTATTCATAAACCTATTTTGTGTTTCATCGTAACTATTTCTCAGTTGTGTCCACAAATAATCCATTAAATTCATGGCTCTAAAATTGTACACCAATTTTTGATCTTGGTCGTAAGCATTATTGTTTCTAGAAACATATTTATAGCCATCTGTGGTTTTATACCTACTAAAAAAAGTATTCATATCATCGGCACGACTAAAATATCCTCCATAAGAGCTCAATAATTGGCTCATTAAATAGGTACGGTTATGCGTAAAATTATTATTGTAAGTACTTATCAGGTCTACGCTTATTTTATTATTTAATGTAAGGGTACCATTAAAATTGAAATTATTTTTATACAAATTTCCGCCAGGAACAATGCCCGAATAGTCTACATGTGTGTAGGATAGTCGATAGTTCATATTGTCGGTAGCATTCGAAATGGCAATATTGGTAGTAGCCCCATAGCCTGTTGTAAAAAAGTCTCTGTAATTATTTATTTGTGGCAGATATTTACGAGTGGTGCCATCCCAGTATCTTACTAAAGAACCGTCAAACTTAGGTCCAAATTGTGCGTAAGAGCCCCATGAGGGATGATGAAAACTGTCGGCTATGGACCATCCCTCATGTGTGGCAATACCATTCTGTACATTTGTTTGGGCATCATATCCTGGTCCATACTCGTTTTGATAATCAGGACTACTAGCCAACATTTCCATAGAACCCAGTAGGTTAAATTCTATGCCAAGTGCTTTATCTTTTTTTCCTTTTTTGGTGGTAATTACTACCACGCCATTGGTAGCTTCTGAACCATATAATGCCGAGGCACTAGCCCCTTTTAGGATGGTGATATTATCTATGTCTTCGGGATTAATATCGAGGATACCATTACTTTGTATTCTTTGATTACTCCAATAGCCATTATTATTTGAATTGTTACTATAATTGCCCATCAAATCGTTGTAGAGTCTTATTGGAACCCCATCTACAATATATAAAGGTTGTGTGTTTAATCCAATCGATGACACGCCTCTAATTTGTATAGATACTGCACTTGATGCACCACCATGCGCATTGACTACTTTAACACCAGCAGCTTTTCCATATAATGCAGCAGCAAAATTTGGACTACCACTTTCGGTAATTTCTTTGGCATTAATGGTACTAACTGCATAGCCCAAAGACTTTGCCTGCTTTTTAATACCCATCGATGTAGTTACTACTACATCTTCTAAAACACCATAAGTGGCAGCTAGTATGATGGTGAGCTCTTTTTCGTTGCCAATTTTAATGCTAAAGCTCGCATAACCCACTGCCTTCACAGTAAGCATCTCTCCTCTAGCAGTTTGAATTTTAAAGAAGCTATTTTCGTCGGTGAGTGCAATGGCTTTACTACTCATTGTGCTTATGGATGCGCCTTGTATAGCGGCACCCAAAGAATCGCGAACAAATCCTGTTATGAATTTTTTTTCTTGCCCTTCTACAAAATTACTTGCTATTAATAACATAGTTATTAGCAAGCACAGGTAATGCTTTTTCATAATGACTTAGTTTTTTTGTTATAAAAAGGTCCTTCCATCACTATTGATTATCATTAATTTATATCGATAGTTAGCGATCGCTTCTGCATTCAACCAACCTAACCATACACTATTTCGAAGGGGGCGTCATAGTGGTATATCTGCGCATAAGATTCATGCCAGGGTCTTAGTGCCAAGCTTAAGGAGAATTGATTATTATGCAATCATAAGCTAGCTGTACAAAATAAATCTGTATAAATTTATTGATACTAATAGTTAGCTATAACGTTTTAGTTGCATTACGAATTTATAAAATAATTACGATACTATTTACATTTTTAAGCGCTATTTATTAAAAATAATTTTTAGAAAATAAACATTTAAACATTGAATTTGTATTCATTTTTATAATCAATTGTTAGTAAATGAATTAAGTTAATAACGATTGTAAGTCTCTTTTTGGGTTGATTTATAACTGTTGTTAAATGATGGCAGGCGCCAAAGCGTTTAATATATTGAGGTATACAATCTTTGGCTGATCCGGAATGATTTCCTTTCTTGCGATAGCTATATTTTAGCTTTTCCGGTTTAATATTTACTATCATAAACCGTTGTAAATTCTAATGATAAAACTCCTATCAATCATATATAAGCTACCTATAAGCTACCTATAAGCTACTTATAAGTCACTTATAAGCGACTCCTATTAGTAGTAGCTTATAAGTAGTTTTATTTTAAATAATACAAAACATAGATTAGAAACAATGCGTATTAAGTATTCATTAAAAATTTGTTCATACTCATGTTAAATACAAGATTAATACGCTTTTACTGCCCTGGAAAAGCCTACTATTAGCTATTAAAGGCTTGAAGGGAATAAAATTAGGAATGAGGCCATTGAATGCTTTAAATGATTGAACAATCCATTGGATAATTTCAATGCCAGATGGTATCCACTCTTTTTTTTAGAATGAACAGCCGAAAAGAAAAATTTAAACTATATTTCATCATTCGATTAGTTCGGCTAAATAGTATAAAGTGTAACGCATATGATGAAGTCATCTTTAAAAGATATTGCAAAAGAAGCAGGGGTATCTATTACCACGGTTTCTTTTGTAATTAATAATAAAGCAAAAGAGCAAAGAATTAGTGACGCAATTGTAGCTAAAATCGAGAAGGTAATTAAGAAGCGAAACTTTATACCCAATGCCTTTGCGCATGGGCTTCGCACGGGGAAGAGTTATTCTATTGGACTTATCGTGGAGAATATTGGTAACTACTTTTTCTCTAATGTAGCCAAGACCATTGAGATGGCTGCTCAAGCAAATAATTACTCCGTTTTTTTCTCTAGTACGAATAATGATGATGAGAAGGCAAAAGAGTTGTTGAGTAAACTAATGAACCAACAAGTGGATGGCTTAATCATCACCCCTACAAAGGGAATCAAAGAACAATTAAAGCAAATAAAAAAAGCAAAGATTCCTTTTTTACTTTTTGATCGGTTTTTAGCCGACCTAGAAACTAATTATGTAGTTGTTGATAATTTCAAAGGAGCTTATGAGCTAACCAATCATTTATTCAAGAAAGGGTATACCAATATTGGATTTGTTACCATTGAGAATGGCATGAACCAAATGGAGGAACGACTTAATGGTTATAAAGCAGCCTTGGCCGACCATAAAATAAAATATAAGCAACAAAACATATTAGCCTATCATCATTCATTTACAAATAATAATAGGGAATTTGAATTAGAGAAATTAGGTCATTTTCTACAAAAGAATAAAAAGATGGATGCCCTTTTTTTGCAACCAATTACTTAGGGTTATTAGGAATTGAATATGCTGCAAAATTGGGTTTACAAATTCCTGAAGACCTAGCAATGGTTTGTTTTGATGATAATGAAGCCTTTAAACTTCAAAGAAATCCTATCACTGTTATTGCTCAGCCTATTGAGTTATTGGCGCAAACATCTATTGATGTATTATTAGACCTAATTAATGAACCTTCTAAAACGAAAGTTCAGAAAAAGATTGCCCCCATTTTAATAGAGCGAAATTCTGCCTAATCAGAAAATTTTAAATGTAGGTATCAACTATTCGATCAACTTTTCAACCCTGGCTAGTTTTCCATCTGCATTGATACCCTCTAACACGATATGTAGCTTTTTACTAAGATCGTTATTATAGAATTCAATTTTTACTTTATGATTGGTAGCATCGGTTAATATAAATGGATTCCAGTATAAAGTGCTTCTTACATCGGGTAAAAAGTTGCCCGTAGGTTGGGAATAGTCGGGCGAATAAAATTGTTTAAAAGCGGTATACCCTTCTAATAATTTATAGGTCAACCCATGTCCTGGTATATTGGCTTGATCGCCGCCTTTTCGGGTGTAGACTGCAATAGCGCCACCTGCTCCACCACCTGTAGCACCAAAAAAGGGCGGTCGGAATACTTTTACATAGGCAATATCGCTCATGGGCAAACTATTCAATACCTCCGAATAACTGCGTATTTCATCTAGAAACAATTCGGGTCTTCCACCCCGCCAACTTAAGCTAGGTGTTCCGCCAGAGAAGTTGATGGTTAATCCCGGCACCAATCCCTGTAAAAAATGGAAAACGTCTAATCCACTTTGAGCTCTTGGATCATTGATCAAGTCGAACTGAAAACTTGCCGAGCCAGCAAATAGACCAGTAGCATATTTCTCATCTAATATATCCATGGGTCTTTTTATTTTCGTTCGTACTACCACGTCGGCCAAAGTGGTAGTTTTTGATAATTTCTCTAGTCTTGCCTGTTCTGCAGCAAAGTAGCGGCTCTTAGCCAATTGTGCCGAATCGGCTATTGCCCATAAATAAGGTGAGGCTGTACTCTTGTCCACGAAATTTTTATCTCGAACAATTAATCCGTTCTCAAAAACCAGTTCGGTTCTGTTTACTAGTTTTTTATTTTCTAAATATTGGTAGTAGAGATGAATGGTATCGAAAAATACCACCCCATTCTGTACAAAACTGCCATCGGATTTTACAGGTAATACTAATGTAGTTTTAGCACTATCTTTTGCTTGTAGTATTACAATTATTTTTTGATCGGGCGCAATTTTTATATTGGTGCCTTTATATACTTTACCCTTAATTTGTATGTAGTCGGTATCTCTATTGTACTTAATAGTGGGCAATTTGCCATTTATAATATCATCCCATTTATATCTTCTCCATCCATGTGTTAACATTACCAGGTCTAAATGCTGCAATACACTGTCTGCATCGCTAGAAAAGTAGTAAGCTGGATTATGGATATAGCCCTTTATTTCTCCACATAAGAGCAATTGCGAAATAATGGTATTATCCTCAGTGCCCGGTAAACTAGCATCGGTAATTGATAGCGAAAGATTAGAGGAGATACTGTCGGGTACATTAATCTCTACCACATTCCTAGCACGCTTCTCCAGCCCTTTTATGGGCAATTCTACCTCTGGATTAAATGTATGTTGATGATTGTTCACAAATACCACTCTTTCGGCAATTGGAAGCCAGTTGGCATTCAATAGGGTGATCTGCATCACCCCTGTTGGCAGAACCGTTGTGGGTATTTCGGCCAAGCTAGTTGTTTTCGTGGTTAAATTAATTTTAGCCCGATAGACCAAGTGTTGATTAATGGTAGCCACTAAAAATAGGGTTTGCAAATTTTCCTCAACAGTATTACTGCGTTTAACAAGTACCAAGGTTTTGGAGGCAAGCGATTGTGCCTGTAGGTTAGCACCACTCTCTTTGATCGAAGGTACTGGGCTGCTATTGGTAAAGCCGTACTCGTCTTTCCAGCTAGCGGTATAAATTTCATTGGCTTTTGGGTGAATAGACAAACTTCCCATACCATCGTGCTCTGTAGCAAAAGAATCAATAAAGGAGCCCTTACTGTCTTTGATGGCGCCCATGACCCTAACAGGCTTACCAAACTGATTAGCGGCCTTAAAGGCCAGCCTTGCATCAATATCGGCTATTAGATCGCCACCCTCGGAAAAAAACTGCAGCGAAGTAATGGGTATGATGGAGGGCGATTTTAGCGGTTTGGGCTGAGATACCAATATATCTTTATTGTATAAGAATGCCGAGTCGAAGTTCAACATCCATTTGGTGTAGGCACGAACATGTAAAGATTGGCCCATATAATCTGCAGGAATCATAAATTGACCCTTTGCTGTGGATTGAAACATCGGAACCATCGTATGCTTTAATAACTTACCGGCAGGATCAAACCAGTCCATATAAAAATTCTTACTATAGTCCGACAAGTCAGAACCCGCCATCACATATGCTTTAAACCAAATGGTTTCTCCTTTATTATAGACCGATTTATCGAAGTGTAGATGCACTTTTTCCTGCTGAAAATGATCGCTATATACAGATAATGTTGAATCTATTTTTTGCGAAAACAGAGGATTTGTTTGAAAAGACAAAAAAAGGAAGCAAGAAAAGGACAGATAGAGATGTTTCATGTACTGCTAAATTAGAAAAATTAAATTTAGCAAAAACAATACCAAAACCTATTCAAAGAAAAGGGTTTAGACATAAAAATTAATTTCAACCTGTATATCATAGCGCATATTACAGGTTTATTGGGCCCTACTGAACAAATAAAAAATTACCAAAACTAGCCAAGTATTTCAAAGAATAGGCTTTAGCAGCCTTTTCATTAGCATTTATTGCCGATTTTATACCTACGATAGTATTCATCAAGATAAAGGTGAATAAAATGTAGTCTAATCAATTACAGGCTTATGGTCTAAGATGTTTTTATATCGATGCAGAGCTTCCAAAAAATAATAGTCAGCATAGGCTAAAGGCACATCTATTTCGCTTTTATGTGGAATGGAGCCAATAGAATGCATTAAGATAAAACCACCGTTTTCACCCAATTTAGCGCGGTACTTGTCCGATGAAAGTGTTTGCAACATATCCTTAGCTATTTGCAAGTATATTTTACTTTCTTTTGGTGAGGTATATTGGCTTAGTTCGAGGAATGCAGAGGCGCAAATGGCTGCAGCACTTGCATCCCGATAAGCGTTAGGAATCGTAGGCGCATCGAAATCCCAGTAAGGAACTTTGTCAATTGGTAATCTAGGATGATGCATAAGAAAGCTAGCGATACCCATTGCTTGCTTTAAATAAATAGGGTTTTTAGTAAAACGGTACATCATGGTATAACCATATAAAGCCCATCCCTGCCCTCTACTCCAAGCTGAGCTATCATTAGCACCCTGTGCCGTGATCTTTTTAATCACTTTGCCGGTAATTACATCGTAATCTACTACATGATAAGAACTATAATTTTTTCTAAAATGGTTGTTGAGTGTAGTATTGGCATGATGTATGGCTATATCTTCAAAATTTTTACTACCTCCATTCCTACTAGTCCATACCAACATTTCTAAATTCATCATATTATCGATGATAACAGGACAATGGTATATATTACTACTGCTCCAGCTTTGGATTGATTGAATAGAAGGTCTATAACGGGTGGACAATGATTTACTTGCAGCAAAAATTACTGTTTTATAATGTTCATCATGCAAAAGCCGATAGGCATTACCGAAGCTACAAAACATTTTAAAACCAAGATCATGGTTTGAAGTGTCATTTTTTTCAGGTTCTAAAGCAACCAAGCTTTTCTTGGCTTCTGCTAATATTGCGGGGCTTTTGCCATATTCATATATATAGCATAATGATCCCGTAAAAAAGCCGCTACACCACCAGTTGAGATTACTATTGATTGATCTGCCATTTTGATAAGTTCGCGGCATCGAATCAAGAGGCGTATTCTTTATTAAATAAGCATACTGCTTTTCTGCAAAAGAAAAATTTTCTTGTATTAATTGCGCCATGGTTTTTTTGGGGGCATTGGGTGTTGCATGCTGTGCTTGGACTATTAACAAAAATGTTAACCAAAATAATGTCAGTATTATTTTTTTCATGCTAATTTGATTTCAATTTTATTGAAATGTAAAAACAATTATTTAGTATTTATTAATAATTCGATTAATTATGAATAAAAATACTTAACCAATTTTGTGTATTTTTTCTTGTATAAGGCCAATAGCATTCTTAAACCTAGCTTTTATACGCTTAAGATTTGTATTTATTTATGTACATGAATGCTATTGCACTTTTACATAAAATACCTTCATCTGAGTACGCTGATCGTTGGAGGTATTATTAAAAATTATAAATACTACTTTATAAGTGCCCACAGCTGCATACTTATAATTATAACCAGTAGCAGTAGCATTATTCGTGTAACTATTGATATTGATCAGTGGAATACTCACATCGGGTGTTACTCTGCCTACATAAAGAGGCTTTGTAACAATCCAGCCAGTATTGTTTGGGTTGGTAGCAGCGCCCCCTGTTATGCTTAAGCTACTAGTACTAGCCACCCATATTGGCGAAGTACTGGGTGCTACCCTTAGTTTTGAAAATACGAGGGCATCTGTTAGTGAGGTAAGGTTATAAGTAACATCGGGTAAAATATTATTCACTGTAAAGTTAGTGATTGTCCATGTAGGTTGAAGAGTGCCTGTTGCACCAGTATACTTCAATGCTACAAATAATGAATCATTAGGCGAACTGACCAAGTCGTTAAGATTAATATTCCCCGATGCAGTAGCAGTAGCACTGGTTGCTAAGTTAGCTCTATTGGTGATATCTGTCCAGTTGGCTCCTACAATCGATGTACTATCTAAACCATTTAGTTTATTGGTTGCTAATAAGCTAAGTGTATTTAATTGGCCTGTGTTAGTGATGGCACTAGAAAATGATAAAGTAGTATTACCCAATACTGCTTTTCGGTCTTTATAATCATAATTATGTGTTGCATCGCCTGTATACACCATTAGGTTTCCGGTAGAGCCGGCAAATAAGAACTTAGTGGTGTCGCCCAATTTGTAAACAAATGTATCAGCAATCGTATTTACAAAAGCAGTCGAACTGCTAGGATTAATACTAATTGATAAGTTGGGTGTTTCTACGCTTAGATGTTTATTACAAGCCATGATTCCAACAAGACCTGCTATAACAAAATATATACGTTTCATATTTCTTTATTTTAGATGATAATTACCAACCTGTATTTTGTATTAAGGCATTGTCTAAGCCTATTTCGTATTGAGGTATGGGTTGTAATAAGTTTTTTGGAGTTACAGATTGATAAATGGCAGATAAGAATACGCCTGGTGTAGTATTTGTTCCATTAGCAATCGCATAGTTTGCAAAGTTGTTCATATAAGTAGCAAAACTAGTGCCAGCACCATTGCTGCCATAACCTTTACCATCACCAAACCAACGTATGAGGTCGCCTTTTCTTACAAATTCAAAACATAATTCTCTCATGCGCTCATCGCGAATTGCTGTTTGGAAATCGGCCTGGGTAAGAGCTGCTGTTAAATCAGCATCTGTATTTTTTGTAATAGTTGCAGTAGCGGTTGCGCCGGCACCCCCCCCACCACTAATTGTTACAGTTGGTACTGAACTATAATAAGGACCTGCGGCTGTTAAAGTGCCAGTGCTTGTAAGGATAATGTTTGTAATAACACCTCCTACTACTTGAGCCACTGCATTGGCGCCAGCACCGCCACCACCACTAATGCTCACATTTACGCCATTCGTATACCCAGAACCACGGTTTACAATTTGAATAGTAATCAGTTTACCATTACCCACTGCTGCGGTAGCAGTAGCACCAGCGCCACCAGCTCCTGCAATAGCAATGTTTGGTGCAGAGGTATAACCACTGCCTGCATTGGTAATGATGACGCTAGAGAGTGTACCATTGTTAAAGACAGGAACAGCAGCTGCTCCTGAACCCCCACCGCCACTAACCGACACCGTAGCGGCAGTAGTATATCCAGAACCACCATTTGATACTGCGATGTTTTTTACTAGATTGCCATACAAAATACCCCATCCTCTTCTTCTTACCATATTGATAGCATCGTATGCATTTGCAGGAATAGAAGTAGCACCTGTTGCAACACCTGGACCATTGTTTACTTGATTATATGCTTCTGCGTACATCAACAAAACATCGGCATATCGCATTAGCTGAATGTTTACATTATAATTACCCGCTGCTCTTACTGCATAAGGGCAATATTCTCTACGTATTTTACCTGGACACATGAGCCAAGGATTGGCAATATTAACTACTTGTCTACCCAATGGATTTGTGCCTGTAACAGTACCGGCCACAAATTTGTAGTTAGCACAATTCCAATCTCTCCTTAAATCTAAAGCAGGTTGAATAGCTGCCGGACTAGCTGAATTAACGGTATACGCATCATATAATTTTTGCGTAACACAAGTCCAATCAGCACTCAGATAAGATGATGAATCGGTTGCTACAAGAGTAGATTGTATGCCTACGAAATTTCCATAATCATTCGATTTGGTATTCGCTGCTCCCGATGCAGTACCATAGGAACCTACTTCCCAAAGATTTTCACTCACATCGTATTTGTCTTGACATAGATTGATGAAGATTTGTTTATAATCTGGATTGAGCGAATGGGTACCTGAACTAATTACTTTGGTAGTATATGTTAGCGCATCTTTATATTTTTCGGTATTGTTTAATGGATATCCCGCCCAATACATGTATACACGTGCTAACATGGCCTGTACAGCATCTTGCGTTACAATATCATTGTATCGAAAAGTTGATAATGTTTGTGTTTTTAAAAGTGTTTCAGCACTTTTCATGTCATTTTCTATTTGTGTATAAACATCACTAGCTGGAGCAGCCGCAATGCTAACATTCGACAATCCTAATTGATGTAATATTAATGGCACATTACCCCAATTGCTCGTTAATAAAAAATAACAATAGCCGCGTATATAAAGTGCTTGACCCTTTATTAAATTTCGTGATGTGCTATCCATGGCTGGCCTATTAATATTGTCGATAACGCCATTACAATTATTAATACATAAATACAAGTATTGCCATCCAGCAGCAATATAAGAGTTAGTGCCATCATAGGTATAAGTGGCAGCTCGGTTTGCAGCATTTGCATTATTCTGGTTACTCATCAATTCATCGGTAGCTGAATTGAAAGAGTAATTTTGATACTGACCCCAAATATTCTGTTGAGCCAATAAGCCATAACAACCATTTAAAGCTTGTTGCAGTTCTGCAGCAGAATTGTAATAGTTAATAGGCGTATAAAAATCGGATGGAGTTGTATCCAAAAATTTCTTGCAGGACGACAATCCTAATATTAAAATTGCGGAAAGGAAATATATTCGTTTCATATGTTTCATATTAGATTTAAGAATTAAAAGGTAACCTGTAGTCCAACTACAGCTGAAAGTGAATGTGGATAAGCCGAATAATCAAAACCTGGGGTAAGGTTCGAATTTCTAGATGATGCTTCCGGATCTTGACCCGAGTATTTGGTCCAGGTGAGTAGGTTTTGAGCCGATGCATAGATCCTTGCACTTTGCATTTTAGCCTTTTTTAGGATGGCAGTAGGTAAAGTATAACCCAACGAAACTGTTCTAAGTTTCAGATAAGAACCATCTTCAATTACTCGCGATGAATAGGCAGCATTAGCCATACCATTGGTTCTATAAAGGGTATTACTTGGATTATTGGGCTCCCAACGGTTATTATAACTAGCAAATTGGTTTAGGTTAGGGTTATTGGTGATGCCTCCTTCGAAAATGTACCTGTTGGCATTAATAACATCATTACCTACAGAAAATTGAAAGAAGATGTTTAGGTCAAAATTTGCATATTGAAAATTATTATTAAACCCGCCAATATACTTCGGTAATCCATTGCCAATTACAGTATAATCTTTTGCATCGGCCACTAAATCGCCATTGATATCTTTATATTTAATATCGCCTGGAGCAATCGTTGATCGTACGGCACCATTGGTAGTAATACTTGGTTTTAAAGCATAAGTACCATTGGGCAACCTATCAAAATCTGCATATTGATATACACCATCAAATTGAAGTCCGTACATCTCCCCAACAGATCGACCAACAGCAGCAATATAAGGCGACAGTGAAGAGAATCTGGTATCGAAGAAAGTACCTGAACCTGATAAGAGTGATAGTTGACCTTGTGCTAAGGATAATATTTTGTTCTGATTAAAAGCAATATTAAAACTACTATTCCATCTAAACTTTTTAGTTTGAATATTAATAGTGCTGATATAGAATTCTATTCCTTTGTTTTCTAACTTTCCCACATTTTCATATCCTGATGCAGAAGGTATCCCTACGATGTAAGGGATACTTGCATTTAACAATAGATTGTTTGTGATTTTTTTATATAGATCTACAGTTAAATTGATTCTGTTTTTAAATAAGCCTAGGTCCAAGCCAATATTGGTTTGGTTGGTAGTTTCCCATTTCAGATCGTAATTTCCGGCCGAAGAAATACCTGCACCCACAGTGGTAGGCTGATTATTTGAAGAGTACCAGTTAGCTGTTGAGGTAAGTCCAATGGTGGGTAAATAGGCAAAATCTGAAACCCGGTTATTGCCAGAAGAACCATATCCGATACGTAATTTACCATCCGATAGAAAGCTCAGATTTTTTAAAAATGATTCATTACTAAATCTCCAAGCGATGGCAGCTGCAGGAAAAGTACCCCATCTGTTATCGGGTGAAAATTTTGAAGATGCATCCGAACGTAAAGAGGCACTTAATAAGTATTTATATTTATAATCATAGTTAATGATGCCTAAGGCAGATACCATGGTCCATCGAGAACTTGATACTGAATTGGTAATGGCAGGACTTAAATCTAAACCATCTAATCCTAAATCTTCATTGGGTAAATTGCTACCCGATTGAGAAGTAAATGAACTTTTATTTCCCTGTTCAGAGAAGTCGGCGGTAATACTTAAGTGATGATCTGAATGAAAAGTATTTTTATACGTAATCATATTTTCATTTAACCAGGTATTACTGGGCGAGTAACTGATACTTCCATTTACGCCAATAGGTGCTGAATTATTGCTACTAGCCGATTGGGTTTTCGAATTATTAAATATGCGCCTATTAATCATAACAGAGGTAATACCCACTGTTGTTTTAAAGGTGATATGTTTATTAACCGTAAATTCTGCATAAGTATTTGCCACCAATGTATTTGTGGCAATATCCGTCATTTGGTTTAAAATATTAATGTAGGGGTTTACACGATAATCTTGTGCTGAATTACCTACCAATGCTGGATCATTTAATGATTGTAACAATGTGGTCGTATTCGCAGAATCTGCCGACATATAATAATCGGGTGTTAGTTTTGCATTGCCAAAACCAATGGTAGGTCGGTATCCTAATACCCCATACAAAAATGCGGTGGAGGCATAATAAGTGTTGGTTCCCGATACATTGGAACTGGGAGAAGCATTGCCAAGTTGTTGACCAGTCGTTAATTCATAGGCATAATTAGCATTCACGCCAATTTTTAGTCTTGTACCTACATTTTGGTCTAAAGTCATACGACCCTGAAAACGTTGGTATCCACTACTAATAATCACCCCATCTTGTTTTAGGAAATTGCCAGAAAAAGAGTAACGTGTTTGGTCATTACCACCTCTTACGGCTATGTCGTGACTTTGGCTATGACCTGTTTGATAAATATAATCTTGTAGATCTACTCCTTGTAAGTTGCTATAAAACGACAAAGGTGTAGTTGTGCCGCCAACGATGCCAGATGAAGTGCCAGCGCTTAGGTATATAGAATCTACAGCTGGGGTAAACTCTTGCATATAGTTTACATAATCGTAGGGCTTCATCATGTTAAATTTCTTAGGAACAGACTGAATACCATAATAAGCATTGTAAGTAAGGCGTGCGTCACCTTTTTTACCATGTTTGGTAGTTATTAAGATAACACCATTACTTCCTCTTGCCCCGTATCTAGAAGTGGCTGCAGCATCTTTAAGTACGTCGATACTCTCAATATCTTCCGGACTAATTGTGTTAAAGTTGCCACTTTCCATTGGAAAGCCATCCACTACATATAAAGGCGAATTACTTTGCGTAATAGAACCCGATCCACGTACCACTATATTTGCATTGCCTCCTGGTTGACCGTCGTTACTCTGCACTTGAACACCTGCCACACGTCCTGCCAATGCATCATCTAAAGATTTTACTGGTGCTTTTTCGAGATCCTGCATATTTACACTAGCCACGGCTCCTGTTAGGTCTTTCCTTTTCACAGAACCATATCCCACCGAAACAACTTCTACATCGGCCAATTGGTCTGTTTTTGTTTTTAATAAAAAACTATAATCTGTTTTGCCTTTGATAACAGTAGCTGTTGCGAGGTCATATCCAATAATAGACACCTGTAATTGATCACCAGCACTTGCATTAACGCTAAAATGCCCAAAATTATCTGTTGAGCTGCCTTTAATGGTACCTTTAATTCTAACATTTACATTGGCTAAAGGAACCCCTTTTTCGTCTTTTACAGTACCTGTGACCATTTTATTTTGCGCAAAAAACAGGGTGGGCAATAACAACAGCATTCCCAATAAACTTCTACGTATTAGAAGCTTCGGAAATACCTTCGATGAAGTAATTAGCAGTCGCATAGTTAATTCGGTTTAATTTGAAAAATGAACAAAAATGAATGCTTCGTTATAAGGTAAAACTTTTCAAATTTGTTTTTAGAGTACAAAGTTGACCATTGTATGGCTATAGAAGGGGGTAGAATCTTTATGAAAGAGGGGGAATATTTTACTTTATTTGGCATTTTGGGCAGTTTTGCCCCCAATAATTAAATATTTAGCTAAATAAAGTCAAGGTCGGCTTGTTTCATTTTTATAATGCGAAGAATTAAAATAGGGATTGAATAGCCTTGGATTAAGAAAATAAATGTCAATAAAATACTGGCCTTTTGTAGATTATTGATTCCTGAATTTGAATTGAATACTTTGTGAATTAGCTGAGTATGCTGATAATTGGACTATTTATTCGTCCCAAAAATGAGATCTGCTCAAGAAAACATCACTCTTAGCAGGTTTAAATTATCTTGTACTGTTTCAATATCTATATTTCCAAGCAATTTTTTTAGCTTAGTCTTGTCAACTCATCGAATTTGATCTAATATAATTTGACCTTCCTCCTCTATGAATCCCTATGTTTTAAATGGCTTATTGTAAAAGATTTAAAATAGGATTGGGTATTGCACGCAAACTTTGTTGTGCTGTATTTAATAATTCAAAAATAACTATTTCGTTGGCCCCTTTATGCAACCATTCGGCAGGCAGATAAATGGTTTGCTGTGGACCTATATTCCAATATCTACCCAGATTATGGCCATTTACCCAAACCACTCCTTTACCCCAATTGCTCATATCTAAATAAGTATCAGCTACTTCGGTTAAAGTGAACCCTCCCTTTTTTAGGGTGGGAATATTGGCAGCCGACTTA
>Ga0164297_10003137_pt1 | contig 15605 bp, 11 predicted proteins | sample GEODES058metaG_FD_113539 | JGI IMG/M metagenome (GOLD analysis project Ga0164297, IMG submission 113539) | Dystrophic lake water microbial communities from Trout Bog Lake, Wisconsin, USA - GEODES058 metaG | ecosystem: Environmental > Aquatic > Freshwater > Lake | place: USA: Trout Bog Lake...
GTGGCGGAGAGGGTGAGATTCGAACTCACGATCCCCTTACGGGGACGCCGGTTTTCAAGACCGGTGCATTCAACCGCTCTGCCACCTCTCCGTTGATTAACCACAATCGCTTCACGCCCGCGGACGTGTTAACTCGATTCGCTTTAGTCAAACGTATGACCGCTCTAACCAAAGCACCTGAAGCTAAGCCCGTAATTTTAAACTAAATTACCCGGAATGTGTTTTAAGGCAAATCGGGGCCTATTTCGGCAATTGGGTCCGGTTCTAAGTATCTAAAACCACCCGCTCAAACCCCGCCCAACCACTGTTAGGAATGCGCCGGTTCGATGCGCTCTACCCCACCCATGTACGGCAGCAATACCTTTGGCACTGCAATCGACCCGTCGGCCTGTTGATGGTTTTCCATCACCGCCACCAGAGCTCGGCCCACCGCAACGCCAGACCCATTTAAGGTGTGGACCCAATCGGGTTTATTGGTTTTGGGGTCCCGATAGCGGGCTTGCATTCGTCGGGCTTGGAAGGTTTGGCAGTTGGAACAGGAGGAAATCTCACGGTACTTGTCCTGACCCGGCAACCACACCTCCAAATCATAGGTTTTGGCACTGCCAAAACCAATATCCCCACTGCACAGCGCCAATACGCGATACGGCAGCTCCAAAAGTTCTAAAATCTTACCCGCCGCATTGGTCATGTCTTCCAATGCTTGCATCGATTGCTCCGGGGTGGTGATGTTCACCAACTCCACCTTATCAAACTGATGCTGCCGAATTAACCCTCTCGTGTCTTTGCCAGCGGCGCCGGCCTCCGATCGAAAACACGGGCTGTGCGCCATGACCTTCAAGGGCAGGTGTTCCGAATTTAAGATCTCGTCGCGAACCAAATTGGTTAAGGGCACTTCGGCCGTGGGAATTAAAAAAAACTCCGACGCCGCGGGCACTTTGAATAAATCGTGTTCAAACTTCGGCAACTGTCCGGTGCCGGTGAGCGCGTGTCGGTGCACCAGATAGGGCACATACACTTCCTGGTAGCCGTGCTGCTCGCTGTGCACGTCCAACATAAACTGCGCCAACGCGCGATGCAATTTCGCCAAAGGGCCTTTCATGACGGTAAAACGCGCCCCCGACATTTTGGCGGCCGCTTCAAAATCCAATCCCCCCAGCCGCTCGCCCAAGGCCACGTGATCCTGCGGTGGGAACGAGAATGACTTCGGCGACCCCACTCGGCGGATTTCCACGTTGGCGTGCTCGTCCGCCCCCACGGGCACGGCGTCGTCCAATAAATTGGGCAATGATAAGGCCAATTGCTCCAGTTCCAGCGCCACCGCTTCAAAGTTCCGTTCCGCGTCGGCAAGCTCGAGACCCAATTGCTCCACATCCGCCAACAAGGGGGCGACGTCCTCGCCCTTGGCTTTTGCCATGCCCACCGATTTGGAACGACTGTTGCGTTCGTTGCGAAGATGGTCCATGCGCACTTGCCAGTGCTTGCGACGCTCTTCGATGGCTTTTAATTGCGCCACGTCCAACACAAACCCGCGCTTGGCGAGATTGGCGGCCACGGCCTCGGTTTCAGTTCGTAAAATCTTCGGGTCTAACACGGTGCTATCCATCCCTACGCATCCGCCCATTGTATCGAAAACAGACTGGGCATAACGCGATTTCCCCGCAAACGCGCCTGCCATACGGCGTTAATTACGCCACGGGAGTGGGCCTTCCCCACGCCAAGCGCTCGCGGAATGCTTCGAATTCACAATACCCAACGCGCTCGGCCGATCGAACCCGGCAGCGCTATTAATTCTAGGGTTTGGGGGGCTTGGAAGGCGTGCCGGGGGGAGCGCGCTCTTTGACCGCGTTGGCGTCCAACGTGCGCAAAAACGCCATTTTTTCGGAAATTTTCCCCTCGATGCCGCGCTCGGTCGGCGCGTACCAGGATTGGGGTTTGAGGGCATCCGGCCAATAATGCACACCGGCGGCGTAGCCATGAGGCTCGTCGTGGGCGTAGCGATACTCGGCCCCATGACCAAGCTCTTTCATCAAGGCGGTGGGCGCATTTCGCAAATGCAGCGGCACTTCCCGAGACTGATCTTGGGCCACAAAGGCTTTGGCCTCGTTAAACGCCCGGTACGCGGCATTGCTTTTGGCCGCCACCGCCAAATACACCACCGCCACGCCCAAGGCCAACTCCCCTTCCGGAGAGCCCAAGCGCTCGTAGGTCGATGCCGCGTCGTTGGCAATCTGCAAGGCGCGCGGATCGGCAATGCCAATGTCTTCCCAGGCCATGCGAACGATGCGACGCGCCAAATACGCCGGATCAGTGCCGCCGTCCAACATCCGACACAACCAATACAACGCCGCATTGGGATCCGACCCTCGAACCGACTTGTGCAAAGCGGAGATCTGATCGTAAAAGTTCTCGCCGTCTTTATCAAAGCGCCGCAAAGACTGATGCAGGATGCTGGCCACCCAATCGTTGGTGATCGCCATTGAAGGCGGCGCGCTCACCGCCTGACTCAGCTGCTCGTATAAATTGAGCAAGCGCCGGCCATCGCCATCCGCCATGGCCGTTAATAAGCCTCGAGTACTGGGTGGCAAGGACGCGGGCCAGGGGAGAGTGGCGATGGCCCGCTCTAAGAGCGAGTCCAACTCCTCCTCCGTCAAGGACTGTAAAACGTACACCCGAGCACGGCTCAGCAGCGCTTTATTGAGCTCAAACGAGGGGTTTTCCGTCGTCGCACCAATCAATGTCACCAAGCCGCTTTCCACAAAAGGCAACAACCCATCCTGCTGGGATTTATTAAAGCGGTGGATTTCATCGACGAACAACACCGTGGGCCGTTGCAAAGCTTGATTGGATTGCGCGGCGTCCATGGCCGCGCGGATGTCTTTCACCCCCGCAAACACGGCCGACAAGGAAATCCACTCGTATCCCAAACCCTCAGACAACAACCTCGCCAACGTGGTCTTCCCCACCCCGGGCGGTCCCCACAAAATCATGGAATGGAGTTTGTGGGATTCCCAGACAATGGACAAGGGTTTGCCATCTCCCAACAAATGCCGTTGACCGATGACCTCGGATAGGGTGCGTGGACGCAGTCGTTCCGCTAAAGGTTTGGAGTCTGCAAGCGGTGTGGGGGTCATCGCGGCGGCTTCTTGGAGTGCCGGTCGGTGAAAACAAGCGTGCATCCACGCACACTCATCGCGGCTTGCCCACCACATCGACGTCGGCGGGCACCACAAACTCAAAGCGTTGCGGCTCAATGGCCGAACTGGGGTCCCAGTGGTCCAGCCGCACCTGCGTCGATTGATTGAGTTGATCAACCCATTCGAGCGCCACAATGGCGTTGCCTGAAACCACGAGCGTGACTTTTTTAAATTCGGATTTTTTCGATTTGGGCGTCAGTTCAACCGTCGTCATAAGCACGGCGGGTTGGCCACTGTCCGGCTTGCTCACAGGGGCTTCTTTGGCCGTGAACAGCTCACGCCATTTAAACTGCCCCGCCAACAACTGCGCCGGCGTATCGCTGAGCACCTCGTTCACGTCTTTGATCGTCACTTGCGCCAGATCGACGTCGTAAAACCACAAGGTCTTGCCGTTGGAGACCACCACTTGGGCGGGCTTTTGATATTCCCACCGAAATTTACCCGGCTTTTCAATCCACAAGGTCCCTTGCGCCGTTTTGCTTTGATTCTGAGCCGTGACCTTTTGCACAAAATGCGCTTTGACGTGTTCAAAGCCCCCCAACACCCGATCTAAAGTGGCGTCCGTGCCGTCGGCCTGCGCCACGCCGACGCACACCACCGAGCAAATCAGCGCGAGAATGCGCCTGTACCCCTTAGCCATCGTCCGATCCTCGCACCAGCAACTCGCGCGTCCCATTGGATTGCAGCGGCCCCACCAGTCCGGCCGCTTCCATGGCCTCCACCAAGCGCGCCGCTCGGTTGTACCCAATCTTCAAGCGCCGCTGCACGCCCGACACGGAGGCGCGCTTACTCTCCAGAACGACCCGCACGGCCTCGTCGTAGAGCGCGTCTTGCTCCGAATCCGCCTCGCCTTCCACGGCGTCGATTCCCGGCAAGGGCGTCTCCGGCCCTTCTAAAATCTGCTCGTCGTATTGCGGGTTGGCCTGCCGTAAGGCCGATACCACCCGATGCACTTCGTTGTCGGAGACGTACGCGCCGTGCACGCGTATGGGCACGCTGGTGCCGGGGGGCAAAAACAACATATCGCCGTGCCCCAACAGACTCTCCGCCCCGCCCTGATCCAAAATGGTTCGGGAATCGACCTTGGCCGACACCTGAAAGGCCATACGGGTGGGAATGTTGGACTTAATAAGCCCCGTGATGACGTCGACGCTGGGGCGTTGGGTGGCTAGGATTAAATGAATGCCCGAGGCTCGGGCTTTTTGCGCCAAGCGCGCGATGAGTTCTTCGACTTTCTTGCCCACCAGCATCATCAGATCCGCCAGCTCGTCAATCACCACCACAATGAACGGCAAGGTCGTCAAGGTTGGGACGTTGCCGGTGATCGGGTCGAGCACCGACCGATCACCGGCTTGCAAACGCTTGTTGAGGATCGGATCCGGGATGGGTTGTTTGGCGGCAATCGCATCCATGACTTTGCGGTTGTAGCCGCCAATGTTGCGCACGCCCAGTTGCGACATCAACAGATAGCGGCGATCCATCTCCGCCACACACCAACGCAAGGCGTTGGCGGCTTGCTTCATATCGGTCACCACCGGCGCCAACAGGTGCGGAATGCCCTCGTAAACGGACAACTCCAGCATCTTGGGGTCGATCATGATGAGTCGGACCTCATCGGCCGTGGCTTTATACAACAACGACAACACCATTGCGTTGATGCCCACGCTCTTACCGGAACCGGTCGTACCGGCGATCAGCAAATGCGGCATCTTTTGCAAGTCCGTGACCATGGGCTGACCGGAAATGTCTTTGCCCAAGGCCAACGCCAAGGGCGAACTGACCACGTCGTACGCCTGCGATCGCAACACATCCCCGAGGGTCACCATCTCGCGCACTTCATTGGGGATTTCAAGGCCCACCACGTCTTTGCCGGGAATGACCTCCACCACCCGCACGCTGATCGCCGAGAGCGCGCGTGCAATGTCTTTGGACAATCCCGAAATCTGACTGACTTTAACGCCCGCCGCGGGCTGCATTTCAAAGCGCGTCACCACGGGTCCGGGGTGCACCGCGACCACGCGCACCTCCACCCCGAAATCTTTGAGCTTGATCTCAACCAAACGCGACAGCGCTTCTAAGGTCTCGGGGTCGTGATGCTTGGTGGGCGGTGGGGATTCATCGAGCAAGGATAAGGGCGGCAACTCCGTGACCGCGACTTTTTCGAACAAGGGCTTTTGTTTTTCCCGCTCCACCCGCTCGCTTTTCGGAACAACGGGGGGCGGCACTTCGATTTTGGGGGCTTTGCGCACCGGCTCTTGCGCTTTGACTTTTTCGCTCTGCTCGCGCGCGGCGCTGCGCAAGGCTTTGGACTCTTGGCCCGCTTTGAGATCCGCGCGGCGCGCCTGATAGGCTTGATAGCGTTCGATGCCGTTCAAGACGCGCTCGCCGATGTTGTCCATGACGGTGAACCAGGAGATGCCCGAATACAGACCCACCCCCACAAACCAGCACGCCAACAACAACAGCGTCGCTCCCACAAACCCCACCGCATTCGCCAACCCGATGCCGACCTCGACCCCGACGATGCCGCCGGCGTGTTCGGGGTAGTGAGGGGCTTTAAAATGCAAAGCGGCGATGCCCGCGGAACTCACCACGGTGAGCAAAAACCCACTCGAGCGGATCCACCGCACCCACCGCGGCGTGGGGGTCGTGCGGCCCAAGTGAATGCGATACCCGCTCAACGCCAAGGTCACGGGCAATAAAAAGGCCGTGACGCCGATGACTAAAAACAATATATCGGCGACGTCCGCGCCTAAAGGCCCCATGAGGTTGTGGGTGTCGTCGTGTATGCCCGTGCGCGCAAACCCCCCATCCAAATCCGAATAAGTCAACAGCGCCAAAAAGAGCACCAAGGCCAACGCGGACAGCAAAAATAAGGCGCCCTCGCGCAACAACTTCGCGATCCACTCCGACAACTTCCCTTCGTTGGTTTCCCGATACCCTAATTCGCTCAAGGCCGACTCCTCATCCGCGCTGCACGCGCCTTCTCACGGCGCCTATGATACTCATAACTGAGCGCCGAATGGGTTTTTTTAGCCCACATGCGGGCGCGCAGCGACACTCCCGTTGCGGCATTTATCGACCGCAACACAGCCCATCGCGTGGGGTGTGTGGGCGTGTGGACGTGTGAACAAAGTGCAGAAGGCATTGGACAGTCGGTCTGTGAATCTGGCCTGTGAATATGAAATGTGAATATGGAATGTGAATAGGGCCTGCGACTCTTCACAGTGACTGTGGATTGGATGTCTGGCCGGCATCTGAACGGATAATGAACGGCCGCGAGGCGACCCCAATGGCGGATCTCCCCCGCCGAACCCATGCGACTCAAGCGAACGGTTTGAGCCCGTCTGGATATAATGCGCTTATCACCCATCCCCTTCATTGAATGTCTCCTCACACCAAAGGTTTGCCATGTCCCCTACCCTTCAACTCAATCTACAAGCGCTGTTGGGCGTGGTGGCCTTTATTGGGGTCGCGGTGTGGGCCTGTCCCCATCGAGCGCGCATCTCCTATCGCTTGATTGGGGCAAGCCTTGTGCTGCAAATCCTCCTGGCACTGATTTTTTTACGCGTGCCGGGCATGATTGAGGCCTTAACCCCACTCACCAGAGCGGTGTTGGCTTTGGCCGACGCCACGCGTCAGGGCAGCGGTTTTGTGTTTGGGTACTTGGGGGGCGCATTGCCACCGTTTCTGCTGCAAAGCCCGACCCGTCCCCTGATCTTTGCGTTTGAGATTCTGCCCGTGGTGATGGTGGTGTCGGCCTTGGCCGCGGTGTTGTGGCACTGGCGCGTGTTGCCGGGCGTGGTGCGGGTGCTCGCGTTGGTGTTCGAGCGTCCCCTCAACACCCGCGGGCCGGCGGGGTTTGCGGTGATCGCCAACGTGTTTGTGGGTCAGGTGGAAGCGCCGCTGTTGGTGCGCCCGTATGTTGCCACCATGAGCCGATACGAGTTGTTGCTGTTGATGACGGCGGGCATGACGATGATCGCCGGCACCATGATGGTGGTGTACACCGTGATGTTGAGCGCCATAGTTCCCAACATCGGGGTACACCTGTTGGTCAAATCGATCATGTCGATCCCCTCGGCGATTCTCTTTGCTCACGTGTTGTGGCCGGAGGATCCCCACCACCGTCAAACGCCGCCGCCCGCCCAGTTGTACGAGTCCACCCTCGACGCGATGACGCGCGGAACTCAGGATGGGTTGCAGATTTGGTTGGCGATCATCGCCATGCTGGTGGTGCTGGTGAGTTTTGTGGCGATGGTGAACGCGCTCTTGGGAACGCTGCCGTGGTGGGACCACCAGCCGTGGAGCTTGGAACGGCTCGCCAGTTTGGGCTTTGCGCCGGTGGCGTTTTTGATGGGCATTCCCATCGACCAGTGTTTGAAAGCCGGAGAACTGCTGGGAATCAAAACCGTCATCAACGAATTAATGGCGTATCAGTCCTTGGCGGCCCTGCCGGCCGCCACGTTTTCACCGCGCGCCGAAGTGGTCATCACCTACGGCTTGTGCGGCTTTGCCAACTTTGCCAGCATGGCGATTCAAGTCAGTGGCATTGCGGCCATCGCGCCCACGCGACGGTCGGATCTGAACCAACTGGCGCTGCGCGCGTTGTTGGGGGCAACCCTGGCCTCGTGTTTGAGCGCCGCCCTGGTGGGCATTTTAGCGGGGTACTAGTGCCACAGCCCATGACCCCCCACCACTGCGCGCCGTGCACCGACGTCTAAAACGGTGGATTTTGGCCGCCCTCGTGGCCGTGCACGCCGGCGCCTTGCTGCTGTGGGGCATCCACGCCAAACAGGCGGAGTACCTCAAACGCTTCGACGAAGCGCGCGCGCTCATGAGCCACAACGACCTCGCAGAGGCCCAGAGGATCTTAATGACCTGCTGGGAACAAGCGCCCAGCATTCGAAAGCCCTTCCCACTCGTCGCCGATCTTCCCACCCAAGGGCAAGTGGAGTTGAGCTTGGGCGTGCTCACGCAAGCGGCCACACACTCGCCAGCCGCGAACGACGCAATCCCAGAAGCCACCGAATGGTTCCACCGCGCCTGGCGACACGGCACGGACGCCGCGCACGAGCCCTATCGGGAGTTGATGTTGACCCACAATCGCGCGCGGGAATGGTTGGTGGAACTCACGAGGTCTACGGAGTTCAGCGCGTTTAATCAAGTTCCCCCATCCGCCGAGCCAGGGCCTGCGGGCATGGAGGAGCGCCGGCGGTACCGCGAACGCGCGGTGTGGCTCAACGACGTCATTGCGGCCGAAATCTTCCTCGACGACGATCGAGCCACGCGTACCTACTTGTTAGAACTGCAACGCGAACTTCCGGCCTACCTGGATCGCCACGACCCGCATCGACCGCAAGGCTTAAGCGCGCCCCAAGCGCGCACCCTCTCACGCCTGGCCATGACCGAGGTGCTGCTCAATCAGACGACTGACGCCAGCGCCCACTGCGCTACCGTGCTCACCGCCTTGCCCAAAGACTCGTCTTTATCAAAACCCTGCCAACTGCTGATGCAAGCCTGCGTGAATCCATATCCTCAACCCCCGCCGCGCGGGGTGAACTCGAGCGCCGCGTCGGGTGCGGCGCGTTCTCACTGGATTGATCTGCAAAAAGCCGCCGTCGAGGATCAGCGGCTGTACGATCGCGTGGAACACTCCTCGCGCTGCCGCTTTTGGCCCTGAACGTCAGGGCCGTCATCGCCTCTACTCGCCCTCTACCCGCGCGCCACCCAACGGCCTTGGGTTTTGACCAAGTCCGCAATGCGGATCGCCGTCTCCAAGGCCTGCACGCCGTCCAAACCGGTCACGAGAGGCGCGCGGTTTTGCGCGATCGATTCAATGAACGATTCGATTTCGGCTTTGAGCGCATCGCCTTGTTCGTAATTGCGCTCATCGATGGCCACTTGGGGCAAGCCCTCCGCGGGCGCTTCACCGCCGCGTTGAATTTTGGTGAGGATTTTTTGCTGCAAATCCACCGACCAATAGGTCTCGTCCTCGAACAAACGCAACTTGCGTTCGGTTTTCAAACTGATGCGCGAGGCCGTGACGTTGGCGACGCAGCCATTTTTAAAGGCCAAACGCGCGTTGGCGATGTCCAAATCTTTGGAAAACACCGACCGCCCAATGGCTTCAATCGACTGCAGCGGGCTTTTGACGATGCTTTGGATCAGGTCAATGTCGTGAATCATCAAATCCAACACCACCGACACCTCCGTACCGCGCTCTCGAAACGGCGCTAAGCGTGAGGACTCGATGAAGCGCACGTCGGTCAACTGCCCTTCCAAGGCCAGCACCGCCGCGTTGAAGCGCTCCAGATGACCGATTTGCAAAACGCGTTGCTGCTTTTGGGCGATCGCGTTTAATTTTTTGGCTTGCGCCAAGGTCTCGGTCATGGGCTTTTCGAGCAACACGTGCACGCCGTGCTCCAAACACGTTTTCGCGATCTCAAAATGGGTTTGGGTGGGCGTGACGATCGACACCGCATCCACTTCCGCTAACAACGGCTCGATGGACTCAAAGGTCGGCACACCAAATTCCAACGCCGCGCGTTCGCGATGGGTCGGCGCGGGATCCACCACGCCCACCAAGCGCGCGTTGGGCACCGCGGCCCATTTTTGGGCGTGAAAGCGACCCAGATACCCCACGCCGATGACGCCGGCGCGCAGCGGTTTTTTGAGTGTCGTCATCAGCGCTTCTCGACCGGTTGCAAATCAGTGTGGGGAACGGCGCCGGCGGGCGGGGGATTGGCCTCACGTGCGGCCTTAAACGCCACATCCGCGTACCACTGTGGCCAGTCGGTGTTGAGGCTCAGTTCGGCGCCCACGCGGTAGAGCAAACTAAAATCCTCCAAATTGCCCGCCACGTCCCAACTCTCGTCGTAGCGATCGGCGGGTTTGTGATAGCGGTTTTTCAGATAATCGGTGAGTTGCTCTTGCACCCACTCATCGCTGTGATTGCGCGAATGAATGCCGGGCTTGATGTACAAACTCGGCACGCCGACTTTGGCCAAATTAAAATGATCCGACCGATAGTAATAGCCTTTTTCCGGTTCGCTGTCGGGGGCCAAGGTGCGGCCTTGAAGGCGCGCATAGTACCCCAAGCGTTCTTCCAGCGTGGACGATCCGAACCCCAAGACTTCCACGTCGTGCGTCAGCCCTTGCGGTTGCATCGCGTCGATGTTGAACGCCGCCACGGTTTGATTGAGCGGGAAAATGGGGTTTTGGGCGTAGTAGGCCGAGCCCAACAACCCGAACTCCTCGCCCGTTAAGGCCATAAACACCACCGTGCGTTTGGGCTTGGGGTTTTGTTTTAAAAAGGCCTTCGCGATCTCCACAATGCCGCCGATGCCAGAACCGTTGTCGACGGCGCCGTGGAAGATTTGCGGTTGGCCCGCCTCGTCCACGCGGTGTCCAAAATGATCCCAGTGCGCCATGTACAACAGCGTCTCATTGGGGCGCTCCGTGCCTTTGATCATGCCCACAATATTGGTCGAGCGCTCCTCACGAATGGTGTTCTCAAAGGCCGCACTGAGGGTCAGATTCAAGGGCACGGGTTTGAAGTGGGGTTCATGAGCCGACGCTTCCAGCGCTTTAAAATCCACACCGGCCAATTTAAACGCCTCTTGCGCCGACGCCTCGGTCATCCAGCCTTCCAAATTGACGCGATCCAAATGGCGATTCGACGCCTCTGCTTCCAACAAGGGGCCGGTGTTGGAGTTTCGAACGACTTCCCAGCCATAGGCGGCCGGTCCCGTCTGATGCACAATGATCGCCGCGGTCGCGCCCTGACGCGCCGCTTCTTCAAATTTATACATCCACCGCCCGTAGTAGGTCATGCGCCGACCTTTGAACAAGTACTCGTTAAAATACCCCGGATCGTTGATCAGAATGACCGCGGTCTTGCCGTGCATGTCCACGCCCTGATAATCGTCCCACCCAAACTCCGGCGCGTGAATTCCAAACCCCACAAACACCAACGGACTGCCGTTGATCTGCTCCGAGGACTCGACCCGGCGGGTCCAATACACGCTCTTCTCGGCGTACGGCAGTTCCAACGACGTCCCATTGGCGCCGGTTAAGGTCAGCGCTTTAATGGGCTTCGCCGTCAGTTCCACCATGGGCACGGGTTGGCGGTATTGGCCGTTGAACGCCGGCGCCAAGCCGAGCGCTTTAAACCGCTTTTCCAAATAATCCAAGGTCACGACGGCGCCTTCCTGTCCTGGCTTGCGCCCCAAAAACGCATCCGACCCCAAGGCCTTCACCGTCTCGCGATAGCCTTGATCGGTGATGCCCGGCGCCACCGTGGCGGGTGTCGCTGCACTCGCCTGCTCGACAACCCCCACTGCACTGGCGCATCCCAGAACAAGGACTGCGAGGGCGCGCACCACGTCCTGCGCGACTCGGCGGCTGGACGAGCCCACGGATTCCCCAACAACCCCCCGCTTCGACGTCGGCGCCGACGGCGCGGCACTGATGTTGCGGGGAGTCTGGCCAAAAGCAGTGTTCGAAGCGGTGTTCGAAACGGTGCGGGCACGTCGCATAGATCATCCTCGGATAACGGAGAGGGGAATGTCGGAGTGTAATGGAATCGCGCGCGCTGTGGGATTGGCAGACGCGTACGGCCGTGCCAAGTCAATGCGCACAATCGGATTGAGTTCAGCGACTTGCGATCACTTGTGCCCTCGTCACCTGAGTATTGGCGCGCCGATTTTGGCAGCGTCGCCGCCCCCAGGACCCTCCCACGGCGCGGCCAAACGGGGCTGCGATTAGTTGGGCCAATAGTGCCAGGCGATGAGCCCCACCGTCGCCCACATGAGCCCTTGCGCCACAACGCGCAGCCGGTGTTTTTTCAACTCCCACAGAAACGCCAAGGCGCCGATGCTCGCCAAGCCGACGAACAAGAGGAAGCTTCCAAAGAGCGGCACCAAATCCCGCCCCATGTCGGCTTGGTTATGCGAGGCCACGATGAGGACGACCAGCACCATGCCTAAGCCCATCGACAGCGTCACGGCCGAACCCATTACGATTCCAATTAAAACCACCAATGGCGTCATTTCAGCGTCCTAAAAAGCTCAAAAAGTTCTCAAAGGTCTTGAAAACCTTAAATAAAAGTCCATACTGTATCGGTTTGCTCATCCAAGGATACTAGGATTTTAGTGCCCCATCATGAAGTTATCTCCGCGCACCCGTCGACTCGCCCTGATGATCCCTCTGTTAGCCCTCGCGGGCTCGTTGATGACCGCGTTTGGAGGCGCCAAGGAGGAGACTCAGGCCAGCGTCCATGTTGGCGCCGCTGCGGGGGAACTCAAGCCCACCGAGCGCCAACGCAAAATCGCGCGCTTGGTGACGGACGTCATTGAAAAACAACACTATCGCCAAACGCCCTTGAATCGAGCCCTGTCGCAAGAGATGTTCGATTTTTACTTGCAGACGCTGGATTCCACCCACAGCTATTTGCTGGCCTCCGACGTCGACAGTTTTAAAAGCGCTCGCGATCAATTTGGCGAAGATCTGAAAGCCGGCAATTTGGACACGGCGTTTAAAATATTTGCGCGCTTTCAAATGCGCAACCGAGAAGCGATTGAAAGCGCCATCCGCGTCTTAAACGCCGAGCCCGATTTTGAGCAAGCCGAAACCTTAACCTTTGATCGCAAAGACGCCCCCTGGCTCAAAGACACGGCCGAGCGCGACGCGTTGTGGCACGCCCGGGTGAAGAACGATGCCCTATCGCTGTTGTTGACCAACAAGAGCTGGCCTGAGGCGGCGGATGTTTTGAAAAAGCGCTACGAGCGGGTGTTGAAGCGCATCGACCAAACCAGCGCCGACGACGTGTTCGAGATGACGCTCAACACCTACGCGCACGTCTACGATCCCCACTCCAATTACCTCTCGCCGCGCTCCAGTGCCGAATACGACATGGCGATGAAACTCTCCTACGTGGGCATCGGCGCGACCTTGCAACTCATTGACGACTACGTGACGATCATCAACGTCATCCCCGGCGGGCCGGCAGCGACGTCGAACCTCGTCAAAGCCAATGACCGCATCACGGCGGTCGGCCAAGGCAAACAAGGCGCCATGGTGGACGTGGTCGGTTGGCGCTTAGACGATGTGGTGCAGTTGATTCGTGGGCCCGAGGGCACGGCGGTGCGCTTGGCGATCTTGCCCGCGGGCGCAACGCCTGGCTCCAAAGAAAACCACATCGAATTTGTGCGCCACAAAGTCACGTTGGAAGCCCAAGCCGCGCAAAAGAAAAAAACCATTACCGTGAACCGCAACGGCACCCTCCTTAAAGTGGGGGTCATTGATGTTCCGAGCTTCTATCAAGACTTCGACGCCAAGATCAAAGGCGATGCGGATTATCGCAGCACCACCAAAGACGTCGCCAAACTCATCAACGAACTCAAGCAAGAGCACATCGACGCCTTGGTCATGGACTTGCGCGGCAACGGCGGTGGCCATTTGAGTGAAGCGACCGGTTTGGTGGGCTTGTTCATTCCGCATGGCCCAGCCGTCCAACTGCGCGAAGCGGGCGGTCGCATTGAAGCGCTGCCCACCCCAACCGATCCGCCGGTGTGGACGGGACCCTTGCTCGTCTTAGTAGACCGCTCAAGCGCGTCCGCCACGGAAATTTTCTCGGGCGCCATTCAAGACTACGGCCGTGGCCTCATCGTCGGTCAACAAACCTACGGCAAGGGCACGGTGCAAAACCTCTACCCCTTGGATCGTTGGACCTTAGGGCCTGGCGCCAGTTTTGGGGAACTCACCGTCACCATTGGCAAGTACTACCGCGTCACTGGGGACTCGGTGCAAAACCGCGGCGTGACGCCGGACATCGCCCTGCCCTCCTTGATCAGCACCGACGACGTGGGCGAGTCGAATAAAGAATTTGCGCTGCCCTGGGATCAGATCAAAGGCGCGAGTTTCACGCGCTTGAACGGCCCGCAGTCGTGGTTGGATGTGCTGACGGCGTCGCACAAAGCGCGACTCAAATCCGTGACCGATCTTAGGGTGTTGCAGGACGAGGTCACCGAATTTGAGAAATTGCGTCAAGAGAAATCCGTGAGCCTCAAACTCAGCGATCGCAAACTGGAGCGCGACCGGCTCGACAAAGAGCGTTTGGAGCACCTCAATACCTTAAGGGAAGCGCACCACCTAGAACCCTACAAGTCGCTCGAGGATGTTAAACCCGATGACGCGATTGATGCGAGCCTAGACGAGTCGGCGGAAATCGCAGCCGATTTGTTTGAACTCTCCCGCCATCCAATTGAGCGCCGGTCCATCGCCCAATCGACCTCGCCATTTTGAGAGATCATCGCGCCGGTTCGGGGAGTGCTCCATGAACCGGCGCGTTTTTTACCTCAAACGCGTTTGAAAACATGCGGCGAAAATCGCTCTGGACTCAACCGATGACCCCACCTCGTTTAGAGGCTTATCCTCGAGTCAAGCCCGCCATCGCCCGCGTCTGCTGACGACTCAACACACGCCGGTCGCGCTCGGTGTCGACATCGAAGGCGGCGTTGGGCATGGCCACGCGCGTCGCCTCGCGCAACAATCCCTTCGCCCCGCGCTCGCCCTCTAATGTGGTTAAGCGTTTGAATAGACGTCGCGGGAACACCGCGGGGACGCCGACCGTGTCGGCGTAAAACGCGCCCCGCAACTTAGGGAGGCGCAGGAGTCGTTTGAGATCCCGCACGCTCACCGCCCATTGGTCGACGGTTAGAACCAACAATGCCTTGAGATTCGACGGCGCCTGTGCGACGCCCATGGCGATGGAATGCCCCATGCCCCGCGTCGGATGGGCATTCACAATCCATCGCAGCGGGGAGGCCGACGCGTGACCCGATGCGTTTAGGCCATTGGGTTTGTAAAACTGGTGTCGTCGCGCGCGGATTCGCGGCGTCACCACCACGCCCAACCAGGACGGCGCCAAGCGCCGCGCTTTGGCGATCTGAAGCCCCAAGAGCGACTGATTTCCGACGCGAACGAAGGCTTTGGGGCGACCCAAGCGATTGGACGCGCCGGCCGCCAAGATGAGAACACCAATTTGAGCGCGCGTGGCCATGACGATCCGTTCCCTGTGACTGCGGCTATCATAAAGCCTTCGGAAACCGGAATTGAAAAATGAACTGGAAAAATGAATTGAATACCGGACAACCGCACGCCCGTGTCCAAGGCCCCGTCCTTCACACACGATTAAAACAGGCCAGCCTCTAAACGCAGGCAACGCCGTCCAAAATCGTCATTACACTCGCAGGCGTTATGAACATTCATCGCCTCAGGTCGGCCGCACATTGAGATTCGGGGCAATCGATGATATAGTGGTCTGCTATGGGGCGGTAGCTCAGCTGGGAGAGCGTCGCGTTCGCAATGCGAAGGTCGGGAGTTCGATCCTCCTCCGCTCCACCA
>Ga0164297_10003144_pt1 | contig 15574 bp, 13 predicted proteins | sample GEODES058metaG_FD_113539 | JGI IMG/M metagenome (GOLD analysis project Ga0164297, IMG submission 113539) | Dystrophic lake water microbial communities from Trout Bog Lake, Wisconsin, USA - GEODES058 metaG | ecosystem: Environmental > Aquatic > Freshwater > Lake | place: USA: Trout Bog Lake...
AGATTACAAGAATGCCGAAAAGTTTGCATCGTTAGCCAAAAAAACCGCAGATAAAGTTGGTAGCCTAAGCATACGGTCAGCGGCCGCTTTGCAATTAAGCTTTGCGATGGCTGGACTAAAACGTTTTGAAGAAGCATTTCAGATACGGCGTGAATATGATGATTTAAAGGATAGCCTCAAGAGCGACGAAAATGTGCAAAAGCTGACGGCTTATAACCTGGAATCGGGATTCGCCGAAAGACAACGCCGCCTGGCTGAAGAACATCAGCGCCAGGATGAGCAATACCAGGAAAAAATACAACGTCAGGGCTTGCTGAGTATCATTTTCTTTATTGTGATCTTAGGTATGATCGCGGTATTGATCGTGTACTATAAAGCAAAACGGAAGCAGCAGAAGATCAATACCATTTTGGAAGAAAAAAACCACGAGGTATTGCATCAGAAAGCCAACCTGAATGCTCAGGCCGATAAACTGAATGAATCCAATAACCTAAAAGACCGCTTAATATCCGTATTGGCTCATGATCTCAGGGCCCCTTTGAGTACTTTACGAGGATTATTTGGCTTGTTGGAGGACGAAAGCATTACCCACGAACAGTTTTTGAGTATGATACCCCAGGCACTGAAAAAGCTGGAATATACATCCGACTTCCTGGATACCTTACTGTTCTGGATCAATAGCCAAATGGAGAACTTTACCAGTTCGACCAGAAGTTTTACCATCAAAGAAATTGCTACCCTTGAAGTACAGAGTTATCAGGAACAGGCTGCAGAAAAAGGCATCAAACTGCTTGACAATGTACCCGAAACCTTAGCTGTAACCGCCGACCCCAACTCTATTCGTATTGTTATCAGAAACCTGATCACCAACGCGATTAAATTTTCAACCAAAGGCGATATTATTGATGTGACCGCCACCTTACAGGACGAAAGTTATATCCTGCTGTCCGTAAAAGACACCGGTTTAGGGATGTCGGAAAAACAGATGAATAAGCTGTTTAAAAGCAAAGTTGATAGCGGTACTGGTACCAATAATGAGTCGGGTACGGGTATGGGATTGCTATTCTGTAAAGATCTGATCGAAAAATGTAACGGCAAGATCTGGGTCGAAAGTGTACAGGGCAGCGGGACCGAATTCTTTTTCACTTTACCAACCAGCGTTGTGAAAGAGGAAGAAGTTGCAATGGCATCCTGAGGCTCCCTCCTCTTTCATCAAGCTATTTAAATTATTGCCCTGATCCGGCCGGACCGGTATTTAATCCATTGATATAGTTTTGTGCGTTAACCTTTTTAGGATCGCCCTGGTACACCCAAACTGTACTGCCAATATATTTGCGGAAAGCGTCGTTAATTTCGGTAAGCGTCAATTTCTTCACCGAATCGACCAAAGTAAGCGCCCTATGCCAGTCGCCAAACAATACTTCGTTAGCCACTAATGATGCTGCCTGAGCCTGGTTGGTCTCCTGGCGGTAATAAAAACCGGTAAGGTAAGTCACTTTCATATTCTTCACTTCCTCTTCGGTAAAACCGGCAGTTTTAACGGTATCAACTAATTTATAGAACACATCGATATATTTATCCGGCTGCGTAGTTGAAACTGCGAATTTTGCAGCCGCAGTACTGCCACTGGCAAACCAGGACTGCGGTGCATAAGACAACCCGTTTTTGGTACGTATATACAGGAAATGCCGGTTGCCGAAAATACGCATGGCAATATTAAAGGCATCGTAATCTGGCATACCTGGTGTAGGTCCACTGGTTACGCCTTCCACGTAGTTAGTGGCCAGGTCGCGCGATTCAGCCGAAAATGTATTCTTATATGCCCTGAAAAAGTCGCGCTTCAACTCAAATGGGGCGCCTTGTTTGATGGAAGCAAGCAGTTGACTTACTTTTTGTTCGATCACCGTTCTGTCCAGATTGGCAACAATTACGATCGTTAACCTTGAACGGGTTAATATGGATTGATAATAAGCTTTAGTTTCTGCAGGCGTAAGCTTTTCGATAACAGCAACCGTACCATAGGGGTCTTTGGCATAATCGCGGCCTGCAAATGCAACGCGATCGGCATACTTATCGATTGCAGCGTCTGGTTGGCTATCTTGTTCCTTCAGGCTATTAACGGCGTCCTGCCTGATCCGAAGAAACTCTTTTTCATCAAATTTCGGGATGGTTATTGCTTCGGCATACAATGGCCAAACAGCGTCAAAATCCATTTTGATACAATTCATCCGGATAACGGAATAGTCTTTACCGCACAAACCATAAACTGTCGCATTAACTTTATCCAGCGCATCTTTAAAACTATTTTTATCATGTTTTAAAGTTCCGCACTCTGTCAATGCATTCAGGGCCAAAGATTCAATACCTGCTTTATCCGCCGGATAATTCTGTACTCCTCCTTTAATAACAGTTTGTATCTCAACAATGTCATTACCGCTGGGTTGAACGATCACTTTTACACCATCCACAGTAGTTTCATAACTACTATTTGTTTGCGCTACACCTTTTTGAAAGGCAATAATTGCCATCGCTATAAACAGCATCAATATTTTCTTTTTCATTCTGGTCATATTTATCTGGCGGTAAAAAATGTGCTGGCGTTGACTTGCTTATTCAACGCCGGATCGATAATGAGCCCGCCTACAAACGGCTTACCGGCAATATATTTTTTGATATACCTCGAAATATCCTCTCTGGTCACTTTCTGGTAGTTGGCAGCCTGGTCAGTATAATAGTTGAGAGATGTACTGCACCATTGGTAACTGATTTGACCAGGGAGCGTAGATGGCTTTTCTTTCGAATACATATTATTGCGCAATAATATCGCCAGAGCATCTTTAAACTGTTCATCAGTATAATAATCAGGGTCGGCAAAATGACTTACCTGGTTCATCAACTCTGTATAGCATTCTTTTAATTTATTTGGATTCGGACTAACAAAAATATCTATCGGTCCAACATATTTACTGGTTGTATAGCCTATCGATACCCCGCTTGCCAATCCTTTATCAACCAAAGCCTGGTGCAATTTGCTAGCATTTAGTCCTACGATCGTCGAAAATACATCGGCAGCCACCGTCGAGGCTGAGTCCCTAAGGTATGATGGTCCCTGCCACGAGAACATAATGGTTGGAGTTTGGGCAATAGTAGCTTCTTTTACAAAAAACTCCGTTTTCTCAAGAGGCTTAAATGGCGGGATCGGGTATTTCTGAATCGGGTCAAATCCGCTGCTGGCCCAGTCGCCAAAAATATTTTCAGCAAGGGCAAAGGCGTCTTCGTGCTTTACATCACCGCAGATAGTTAGCAAACTATTATTGGGGAAGTAGTACTTGTTTTTGATCACCATCATCTTTTCGGGAGTGGCAGTATTGATCACCTCGTGTATACCGATCGGGTTTTTTCGGGTGATGAGATCGCCCCAAAGGTGTTGTTGTACGGTAAACCATAACTGGAAATCGGGGTTGCTTTCGGCGCGCTGGAATTCACCATCAACCACCGGGCGCTCCTTTTTCATATCTTCCTCGCGGTAAATCGGAAAACGGATAGCGGCGTTCATGAAATTAAGCCCGGCTTTTAGGCTATCGCGATCAAAAGTAAAAAAGTAATTAACCCGTTCCACATCAGTCGTTCCATTCCATATTGCACCCAATTGTTGGGTACGTTTCAAAAACACTTCCTGATTGGGATAGTCGCGGTTTGCCTTAAAAAACATGTGTTCAAACAAGTGCGATAATCCGCTGTATTCGGGGCCTTCCGTATAAGCACCATTTTTGACAGCGATCTCGATCGTTGCAAGAGGTACTTTATGATTTTCGATCACCAATACTTCGAGACCGTTTGGAAGTTTCTTCCAGAAGTAGCCTTCTGGCAAACGTAGTTGAGCATTCGCAGCTAATGTGCAAATACTGAACATAAAACTCATAAATAATAATCTGACTGATTTTAAAAGCATAAACGTCGGCTATTTTGATAAGAGGTTAAATATAGTATTTCCGGCAATAAGCTAATGGGCGAATAGCGTAAAATTGCAATTTATGCAAATTAACACCGGATCTCAATAATTTGAAACAGGATTGAATAGTTGAAAAATATAAAATATCAATATCAAAGCAGCGACAGTTCAGGATAGGTAAAAGGTTCCAGCACTTTTTCCTGATCGGGATTTTCTGAACGGCTGGTGATCAGTTTGCTGATGGTATGTGCTGCCAATAATTTTGAGTCAAGTAGCTGCAAAAGGTTTACGATCTCATCTTGCGGCAAGTCCTGTTCGAGCCATTTATGCTCATCTTCCCGTTTCAGGATCACCGGCATACGCTTTTTAACATTGTGAATTTTCGCCATCAGATCGTTTGCTGCGGTTGTCAAAATTGAGTAGGTTTTGATGATCTCGCCGGTTTCCTTATCGGCCCAATGACTATAAATTCCGGCAAAGGCAAAAGGTTGGTGATCGTTCAAATAAATATAATGCGGATACTTATTCTTTCCGGCATGCATCCATTCAAAAAAGCCATCTGCCAATACCAAACAGCGCTTTTTAGGTATATAGGCCTTAAATGAGGGTTTTTCGTAAACTGTTTCGCTTACAGCATTTAGCGTTTGGTTGCTGAGTTGCTTTGCACTTTCACGGTCCTTGACCCAATGTGGTATCAGGCCCCAATGGTATAACTGTATTTCAGCTGGCTTATCAGCGGTGATCACCGGCATCGCTCTGTGCGAAAAGCCATCGCTATGATAAATTGGGCGGTAATCGGAAAGGGCGTCAAAATGGGCCGAAAATCGATTTTCGAGCTGGTTTTTTGGCGTAGTGATGGTATAGTGATAGCACATGGTATATTGGAGCTCCTGAGTTTTTTAATTGAAAAGATAGGAGGCTTTTGCGAAAAATCTAGCGATAATTTGATCTTTTTACCAACAAACTGATATCAATAACGCGAATTTTTCTTCCGTTGGTTTCGATGATGCCCTCGCTTTTAAATTCTTTTAATAGCCTGATGACATTGTCGGTCGCCAGACCCACCATATTGGCGAGGTCGGCTCTCGAAATATTCAAAATGGGTTCTTCATCCTTCGATAAGCCTTCTTTAAACTTTTCCCTCAGCACGATCAGCGTAATAGCCAGGCGCTCATGGGCTGTTCTTTGCGCGAACACCGAAAGACTATTAGTAAACACGGTAAATTCATGACTCAAAGCTTTTAACAGCCGATGGCTAAAACCAGGCGAACGCTGCAAAATATCCAGGAAATCCTCTTTCGGTATAAAGCTCAATAACGACTGTTCAAGCGTTGCGGCTGAATCGGGGTAGCGTTCTTCGGAAAGCACGGCATGGTAACCTATCAGCTCCCCTTCCCCGGCAACATAAACAATTTGTTCCCTGCCATCGCGATCGGTTTTGTACTTTTTTATTTTTCCTTTTCGGATGATGAATATTCCCGATGGTACCGTACCTTCTCTGAATACTACTTCACCTCTACCATATTGCTGGCTGCTTTTATGACTGAACAAACTGGCGTATTCGCCTTCCGAAAGTACGTTCAATACTGATTTCGTTGTAAAATTCCAGCGGTCTATCGGAAATATTCCTGTCAGGCTCATTTACAAAGATAAGTATTTGTAAAACTGATAAATATCTGTTTTTGCACCGATTTGATAACAATGTCAAAGCGCCTTAATGGGTGTAAATTTGAACGTGAGAAAATCAGCCACAGAACTACAAGAGCGAATTACCAAAACCACACCATCGAGACCCGAACTAACGATCAATGTCAACGAACGTCTTTTACTTAGTGACGAGACCTTCGACTGGCTTTACCCCGAACCTGTTGAGGCAATTTCGAAAAAGCACTGGACACCATTAGCCGTGGCCCAAAGGGCTGCTGAATTTTTAGCAGAACCTGGGAAAACCGTTTTGGATATTGGTAGTGGTGCCGGGAAATTTTGTTTGGCAGCTGCCTATTACCAGCCTGAATGCTATTTTTTTGGAGTAGAACAACGGCACGAATTGGTGGATTGTGCCTATGAGGCAAAATTTTATATGCAGTTGAACAACGTAAATTTTCTATGTGCCAACATCACCCAGATCGATTTTAAAAAGTTTGACAACTTCTACTTTTATAATGCATTTTTTGAGAACATAGAAACAGACAATGCGATTGACGACACGATTGCAACCTCCTACAGCTTGTACGCCTATTACACCCGATATTTATACAACCAGTTAGAACGACGCCCCTCTGGAACACGACTGGTTACATTTCATTCCTTTGGTACCGAGGTACCGCATAGTTATCAGCTGGCGGATATTGCAAACGAGGGCTTTTTAAAAATGTGGATCAAAAAATAATGTCAGTATTCAGACCTAAAATAATTGATACCTTAAAAAATTACAGTAAAGCGCAGTTTTATAAAGATGCTGTTGCGGGTATAATTGTAGGCATCGTGGCTTTGCCATTGGCTATTGCATTTGCAATCGCCTCAGGTGTATCGCCCGAAAAAGGAATATTTACAGCAATTATAGCGGGCTTTATTATTTCAGCATTGGGCGGTAGTCGCGTGCAGATCGGCGGCCCGACCGGGGCCTTCATTGTTATTGTATATGGGATCGTTCAGCAATTTGGTATCAGCGGACTGATTATCGCTACTTTTATTGCCGGCATTTTGCTCATTATAATGGGTATTACCCGTTTGGGCAATGTCATTAAATTCATCCCCTACCCGCTTATCGTCGGCTTTACTACTGGTATCGCATTTATTATATTTTCATCACAGGTCAAAGATTTTCTCGGACTTAAGATGGGTAGCGTACCTGCCGATTTGATCAGTAAATGGGAAGCCTATGGTGAGCATCTTGGATCGTTGAACCCATATGCATCGGTGATCGGAGTATGTACGGTACTGATCATCCTTGTCTGGCCAAAGGTTACCCGAAAGGTACCCGGCTCACTTGTTGCAATACTTGCAACAACACTAGCCGTTTATTTTTTCCATTTGCCGGTTGAAACTATCGGAAGCAGATTTGGAGCGATCTCATCCAGCATTCCTACTCCGGTAATTCCGCACGTTACCTTTAAGGTATTACAGGCATTGATACGTCCGGCTTTTACTATTGCGATGCTGGGAAGTATCGAATCGCTGCTTTCGGCGGTAGTTGCCGATGGGATGACTGGCGGAAACCATCGCTCCAATACCGAACTTATTGCACAGGGCATCGCCAATATTTGCTCGTCTTTGTTTGGCGGAATCCCAGCCACCGGTGCAATTGCCCGTACAGCCACCAATATAAAAAATGGCGGGCGTACGCCCGTAGCAGGGTTAATACACGCCCTAACGCTCCTAATTATCATGTTATTTGTTGGCAAATGGGCGGCATTGATACCTATGGCAACATTGGGGGGCATATTAGTTATTGTAGCATGGAATATGAGCGAAATGGAAAGTTTTCTGTTTGTACTAAAAGGACCTAAAAGTGACGCAACGGTGCTTTTAGCTACTTTCCTGCTAACGGTATTTGTCGATCTTACCGTTGCCATCGAGATCGGTATGATATTGGCAGCATTCCTCTTTATGCGCAAAATGATGCAAAGCAGTTCGGTACAACAAACCAACCTGCCGGGTGAAGGTCGAATAGATACCGAGAGCAGAATTGCTTTGCCTAAAGGTGTCGATGTTTTCGAAATTCACGGCCCGCTGTTTTTCGGTGCCGCTTATAAATTCAGAGATACCATGCGAACGATAGAAAACCCGGCAAAGGTGCTTATTATACGCATGGAAAATGTTCCTGTAATTGATGCTACCGGTATCAGGGTATTAAAAGCGGTAGAGGATGACCTGGTGAAAAGGGGCAGCAAACTGATACTGTCTGAGATCAACAGCGACCAGGTGACAGACGAGCTTCAAAAGGCGCGTTTACTGTTCCGTATTGGCAAGGCAAATGTGGTACACACCTACGAAGAAGCTATTAAGCGGGCTGAAGATATTCTGGGTAATTAGCCAGGCCAAAAATAACAGGCCTAGCAAAAGGAAAGATACCGCACTTATGCCTGGCACCTTTCCTTTCTGGTAAATTATTATTAATTGTATTGTATGCTTAATGTGATCGGCACACTCAATGCTCTTGAAACGATACAATTAGCTTTCGCACCTTCAGCTATCTCTTTAAATTTGTCTTCAGATACTCCGGCTATGGCACTCCCTTTAAGTTCGAGATGAATATTAGTAATGGTTAACGTAGCGAAATCAAGCTCCAGCGTCGCTTCGGTATCCAGGCTGCCCGGCACAAAACCAGCATCGGATAAAGCATAACTAACGGCCATTGTAAAACAACCTGCATGCGCAGCCGCGATCAGTTCCTCAGGGTTAGTACCAACTCCGTCTTCGAACCGGGTCTTGAATGAATACTGCGTGTGGTTTAATGCTGTTGTTTGGGTGGTTAAATCGCCCTGGCCATCTTTAAAAGTGCCATTCCAATGGGCTTTTGCTGTACGTTTCATAGCTTTTTTGTTTTAAAATGAGGTTGTAATTATTTTCTTTTTGAATTAATGCCATTTGGCTCTTTCATATTGCAATGGCCATTTGATCTCATGACCCAATACATGGGCTGCCCGAAGCGGGAAATGCGGATCGCGTAATAATTCGCGGGCCAATAATACTGCATCCGCCTGTCCTTCACGAATTATAGCATCGGCCTGTTCGGGTGTTGTGATCAAACCCACTGCTCCGGTCATAACTTCGGCTTCCCGGCGAACTTTCTCTGCAAATTCAACCTGGTATCCGGGCTTCAAAGGAATTTTAGCTGATGCAACGTTACCCCCTGTTGAGCAATCGACAAAATCGACTCCTAATGCTTTCATTTCTTTCGCTAATTGTACTGTTTCTTCGGCAGTCCAGCCACCCTCGGTCCAATCTGTTGCGGAGATCCGAACAAATAATGGTTTATCCAGCGGCCAGGCTTCGTTAATAGATTCAATTATTTCTAATAGCAGCCTGATCCTATTCTCAAAAGAACCTCCATATTCATCGGTCCGATGATTACTCAAAGGCGAATAAAACTCGTGTATAAGGTAACCGTGTGCGGCATGGATCTCGATGACATCAAAATCTGCCGCTAAGGCTCTTGCTGCGGCAGCTTTAAAATCAGCTTTAATTTTTTCTATTCCGGCTTTGTCTATTGCATCCGGCGCTTCTTCTTTTTCTGAAAATGGCAGAGCACTAGGGCCTAATGTTTTCCATCCTTCTTCGGCTATTGACGGAATTTGGGCTCCACCTTTCCAGGGTAAATTGTGGCTGGCTTTACGGCCTGCATGGGCCAGTTGTACAGCCGACAGCGAGCCCTGCCCATGAATAAAATTGTTGATCTGTTTGAGTTTGTCGATATGCTCATCTTTCCAAATCCCAAGGTCACCGGGACTGATTCTGCCTTCGGGTGAAACCGCTGTGGCTTCGGTAATGATAAGCGAAGCTCCTCCAACCGCGAAACTGCCGAGATGTACCAGGTGCCAGTCGTTCGCAAAGCCATCGCTACTAGAATATTCGCACATCGGTGATACCATGATGCGATTTTTAAATTCGGTATTTTTTATTTTTAGCGGTGTAAATAGGTGAGTCATAGAAAATTTTGTTTGCACAAATATTGTAGTTTAACAACAAGGCAGCTTCACAGTTTTGTAAAATCGGCGCGTTTTGTCACAAATTGGCGATTTAACTTTAAAAACCTGAACATTGCATTAATTTCGCTTATCAAACCGCGACAATGGAAAATTACACCACACTCAATGTATCCGATGGCACCGAAATGGCTGCATTTACGGCATTCCCTAATAGCACTTCCGGCAAGTTACCCGGCATTATGGTTTTTCAGGAAGCATTTGGCGTAAATGAGCATATGCGTAAAGTTACAGAGCGTTTTGCTGCAGCGGGATATGTTGCGATTTGCCCCGAATTATTTCACCGAACAGCTCATGTTGGTTTTGAAGCAAGTTATACTGATTTTGATACCGTAAGGCAGCATATTTATGTAATATCGCCGACAAATATTGAGGATGATGTGCGTGCAACCTGGGATTGGCTCAGCAGCCAGGCAAATGTAGACACTGATAGGATCTATTGTGTGGGCTATTGTTTAGGCGGCCGCGTATCCTTTATTACCAATAGCATTTTACCGGTTAAAGGAGCGGTGTCCTATTATGGCGGTGGTATTGATAGTATGATAGACAGGTGCGCAAATCTGCACGCTAAACAATTATTTTATTGGGGAGGTTTAGATAAACACATTAAATCTGAAAACATTCATACCACCTTAAAGGCGATGGAAGTTGCTGGTAAAGACTTCCTTAACGTCAAAATATCGTATGCCGACCATGGCTTTAATTGTGATGAACGGGCTTCTTACAATAAGGCGGCTTCAGAAGAAGCCTGGGCCCTCACCCTGGCTTTCCTGGCCAATAATTAACTGATCTCTTTTTCCTTTTTAACCAACAAAAGCTCATCATTATCCAAAGGTAAATAGCCATATTCATAGCAGAAATAATAGGTTTTACCGTTTTGGGTATTATACAGACTGGTAAAATACTCAAAGTTAAATCCTTTACCGGCCATCTTCTGGCGGGTGGTTTTGGTTTTACCACCAGGGTTTAACTCCTCCATGATACGACGGTTTCTTCTCAATACATTATTGACATTGCGCACCAGGTTTGAACTGGTACTATTCAATTGGTTGTTATAATTGTTGCGGCACTGATCGTCGCAAAATTTCTTGTCGGCTCGCCCGTGAAGCACCTCTCCGCAGTCGAGGCAGTATCTTTCATTGCTCATAATAGGTAAAGTTAAACAACATTTTATCCATTTGCAAACGCTTACAAACGGAAACTTTCGACTATAAACGGTTAATTACCGACTAATTTTTTCGCCCCGCCGCAACTTTGTCTCACCGAAAAGGAATAGAAAATTAAAGTTTAAAAGATCATGAACACATTAAGAAACAGCGTACGCCTGGTAGGAAACCTGGGTATGGATCCGGAAGTAAAGAGTTTTGACAACAACCGTAAGATGGCGAAAATGTCAATCGCGACAAACGAGACTTACAAAAACGAAAAAGGAGAGAAAATTACGGACACCCAATGGCACAACCTGGTGATGTGGGGCACACAGGCAAAAATTGCAGAAGAAATACTAAAAAAAGGCGACGAAGTTGCTATTGAGGGAAAACTAACCAGTCGCACTTACGTGGATAAAGACGGTAACAAAAAGTATTACACCGAAGTTGTTGTGAACGAGTTCATCAAGCTTGGCGCCAAGAATTAGTCCCAAACCTAACCTTTATATAGCGCAGGGGTCGGTTTATTACCGGCCTCCTGCCAAATTTTTATACAAATTATATTTGATACGTGCTGGGAAGCGAAAGTAACAGCCCGCCTTTATAAACTGCTTACTAATAAATGGGGAAGTTATAGTATGTTTAAATATGATGACCCCAAGCAAAACAGGTGAAGGAATCAAATATTAAATCATTCGCAACTAATAATGTTATTGCCCTGGAAAGGTATCACCTTACTAATATCAAATTCGATCTCAGCAGGAATAAAGGTGAGTTAAAAGCAGATACCCTAAAATGAATATTCAACTTTAGGATCGGGCAGGTTGGTGCCAGGCTGGTTTTATTGTTTTTCCTCTTAAAATAGCGAATCTAACTGGTTAAAGTAATAGCCATTAGTGATCAATATTGATCGTCTTTTCTACAATTACATGGATCACATCATCCAATTCCAAAGCCGTAGTTTCCAGGTGCTCAATAATATCTTTGTTTAAGGGGTTTGCTGTATTCTTTTTGTCAAATAAGTTGACCAGTCCCATGATGGTAGCAACAGGGCGTCGGATATGATGCGAGCTTATCGCTGCAATATCCTGCAAGCGGCGGGTTTGATCTAAAAGATGCTCCTCGTTCCTTTTGTTTTCGATCAGGGTACGGATCAAATTTACAGTGCGCTCGATCATGCGCAATTCGTCTTTACCCGGCTCCCTTATCGTATCATAACATATAGCAAAGGTCGCCAGAACTTTCGCGCTCCTGCCGCTGATAACAGGAGTCGACCAGCATGCCTTAAATCCGTAAGGCAGGATCAAATCCTTATAATTATCCCATAAACGGCTATTGGCTATATCGCTTACTATTACCTGTTCGCGGTGATAGGCAGCAGTACCGCACGACCCGGCATCAGGGCCTATCGCAGAACCATTGATCGCCTCACAATAGTTGGCGGGAAGCCTGGGAGCCGCAAGGTGATATACTTTTTCCTGTTCGCTGTCTAACTCCAGAATTGAACAATACATTTCCGGAAATATTCGTTCGATTCCAACCAATAGCTCATGAGCCATTCGTGCCAGTGTATACTCGGGAATAAAGCTTAACACCAATACTTTCTTTTCCAATTCAAGTATCAGTTGTTCTATTTTGATATAACTGATATCCCGTACAAAAACAATCAGTTCGTCTTTGTAGGCATAAATATTTATCCGTAACCAGCCTTTACAATTCTTATCGTAATACTGCAATGACTTTGCGATCTGATTGCTGAACACACTTTCAAAAGCAGGCAAAATCTCTTCTTCTACAGCCATACTTTCTAATAGCCTAAAATCAGCTCCATAAAGCTCAGCTTCCGGCTTGCGCAGCATTTTCTGAAATGCGGGATTAAAAGCATTGATCCGCCAGTTGCGGTCGAGCATAAAAAAGCCTTCCGTCAAATTTGCCAGAACATGTTGAACCTTATCAGAGATATTCTGGGCATTGCGGATATTCAGATTTTCAGCGGTACAGGTACCACATGCATATAGCAACTGTTCCTCGTTATCAAAGCTGTAGGTCCAGTTGACCGTTATGTACAAATTGGCAGCTGTTTTTATCCGAACTGCGAAATCATTAATATTTTTTAATCTATTAATACTGCTCAGCAATTCCGCAAAGCGGTTCCTGTCGTCAGGGTGAGCAAGGTCGACCAGATTTTTCCCCGGGCTATCATTTTCTGTATAGCCTGTAAAATACCGCCATGAAGCGTTGGTCGATTTTATATCTCCCGTATTGCCAGCCACGCAAAAAATATCGTTTGACTGGTTCAATAAATAGGCAAGGCGTTGATCCATAAAAGCCAGCGGTTGTAAGTAAAAATACAATAAAAAATTGCTTATTATGAATGCTGACGTTTAAAAATTTCAGGGAGTAGACATAGCAACCGGAATAATTTTACCATTAAAGAACTTATGACCGGTCAGCGAAAAATCCGCAATATATTTACCCATTTCGAAAGCCATTACTGGCGATTGGTAGCCTGGAAAAGCTTTCTCGAGCATCTCGGTCTGCGCCGAGCCGAGAGCCAGGCAATTGACTTTGATTTGCTTTTCGGTTAATTCCTGTGCCAAACATTCGGTGAACGTATGCAATGCCGCTTTACTGGCAGAATAAGCTGAAAGCCCGGGAAATTTAGCGCTTCCCTGAAAACCGCCCATACTGCCGATATTAACTATATGCGAATCGGGGCCCATTAATGGCAGTAAACTTTGGGTGATGCGTACATGCCCGATGAAATTACTTTGCAGCATTTCAACAAAATCACTCTCCCCCAATTCTTCGAAGGGTTTATTGATCAGTGCACCGGCATTGTTGATCAAAACATCAACCCGGTTATCAAATTGGCCGGCAATAAATTGAAGCAAACCATCATAATCATCGTGTACAATATCAAAAGCTATCGGATATAGCTTACATTCAGGGTTTAAACCACGGGCAATTTCGAATAACCTTGCCAACTTTTTTTCGGACCTGGCAAGGGCTATTATCTTGTGTTTATTGGACAAAACAAGTTCTAATACGGCCTCAAAACCAACGCCGCTGCTTGCTCCTGTTATAACGATGTTCATGGAAGGCTAAGATATTAAAAATCTTAAACCACCAGCCTTTGTTCGACAGGATGTTTGATCAGATAAAAACCATCATTGATTAATTTGTTGAGATCTGGCTCATTTGCCGCTTTGCTTTCGAGAAATGATTTGATCTCCAAAGCCAGTTCGGGCTGGATTTCTTCATGATCAAGTATCTCCAATATCTCTAAAGCACAAAGCCAAGCGCCAGAATGATTTTTTTTAAGCTGTTCCCAAACATTGCTCAAAAGATCGTCATTGTTTAAATGATATCGTCTGTTGCGCACTTGCAGGTAAAGTTCATGTAAGGCAAGTGTTTCTGCATCATATTGGGTATGGTAGGTGCCTGTATTTGAGATCGGAGGAATTTCTTCGAAAGCTTCTTTGTCTGCTGCTCCGCAAAAAACCGAAACGATCTTTTCTCCTATTGCCATATCGTATATACCCCATGAGGGATCGAAAAGAATTTTTTTATTTTGATCCTCGACGGTACAACCGGTAAATGAAATGATCAAGACCTTATTGTTCCTGATCAGAATTTCGCTAACCATGCCGCTCACCTGTATTCCACTTTCAAATTCAATAGCTGCCTTTTTACCTTTTTCAATACCGATTGCGGATAAATCAGAAAGAGAAAAATCTTCTAATGGCACCGTTATTCCTTTGAGTTTTCCTACTGGTGAGCTAAAACCATCAGCGTGATAATCTTTACCCTGCCCATTCAATACGTTATTATTGTAGGAGAGCGTCGAAGGGCCGGATGTTTTGAGGAACGATACCTGCTCGCCTGAACTGCTAAAATCGGTTATCATTCCCGAAACCTGCAGACCTGAACTATAAACAGCTGTACAGGGATATTTACTATCGACAGCCTTCCGCAAACCAAACGCGCCACCTACCCTGAAAGCCATGCCATCAGCAAATTCTTCCAGCACATCAACTAGGTTTTGAAAAGTGGGGGTTACAAACAATTGGGGTTGGGGCTTGGTAATGTCATAAGGATAATTAACGGCGTCAATAGTGTACCAAAGTTTCTCAACTTCGGCTTGCATGCAGGTGACACTTTCGCCGATCGACGAGAGCAAACCGGCACCATATATTTTCGGATTTTCAAGCGTACCAATCAGGCCATACTCCACTGTCCACCAGTGCAGGCGGCTAAGTAATGCCATTTCAGAGGGTTCACCCATATTTTTTTGGCGGTATTCAACCAGTTCGGCGGCTTTTTGAATTTCATGCGGGTCGGCATCCGGCATCTCTTTTAAAATAGAAAGCGACCTGATCGCATCGTACAATTCGAAATCCTGGGCCGAAAACATGGCTTTTGCTCCGATAGATCCAAAATAACTCAGGTAACCATTATAATCTTTATCGGCAATGATTGGCGCGTGGCCCGCTGATTCATGAATGATATCAGGAGCCGGCGTATATTCAATATGTTTCAATTGACGAATATCGGCCGCGATAACCAAAACCCGACAGGCCTGGTACTCCATAAATGCCGCGGGAGGAATAAACCCATCTACTGTTACCGCACCCCAGCCAATTTTACCCAGTGCATCGTTCATTTCCTGCAGGCTCGGTATTTTTTCAATGGTTAGACCCGCTTTCAGTAATCCCGGGATATAGGGGTAATAAGCCACATCCTTAAGGTAACTATAGTTCTGC
>Ga0164297_10003146_pt1 | contig 15569 bp, 12 predicted proteins | sample GEODES058metaG_FD_113539 | JGI IMG/M metagenome (GOLD analysis project Ga0164297, IMG submission 113539) | Dystrophic lake water microbial communities from Trout Bog Lake, Wisconsin, USA - GEODES058 metaG | ecosystem: Environmental > Aquatic > Freshwater > Lake | place: USA: Trout Bog Lake...
CTGCACTGGTCTCAATGGTGGCTCCCAATGGACCAAGAATCTTGTTGGGGCGAAGCTCCCTTCCTGCCGAGATGTCTGAAACCAAACGTGAGTATCCGACGATCCGATCCACTGAGGATTTCAATTCTCCAAACATCGGGTCTAGCATATCGACGTATCGGCGTACAGACTCGTCTGGGCTTTGCTGAGTGAGATGTTCGCGAAGCCCACTCATCGCAAAATCGCTGTAGTTGAGCGTCGCGTATAGGCTTGCTGCCAAATTGCCGATATCGTGACTGACCTTGCCCATTCCCAAGAGTGTTGATGCGCGGGCACTTTCTTCACTCAAGCGATAGTTCATGTAGGCCATTGTTGCCACCGCAGCAATGATATCAAGAACCGCTACGTCAGTCGCGTTAAAGCTTCCATCCTCTTTGTTGAGAAGCTGGACGACCCCAATCGGTTGTTCGTCTTCCATCATAAGCGGTGTAGCAACAATGGAAAGGACCGGTACGCCAGTAGCAATCTCAAAAGCGTTCCATTCGCTCTCTGGCTTGGGTGCAAACTCCCGCGTGATCGTTTCCCGAGACTGAAACGCCTTTCCAGCCATGCCAAAATCTTCTGCTATATCTTTAGCTGGTAGCTTGTCTGCAATCGCTTCAGGGAGGACGTGTTGAAACCGTAATCGGTGTGAAGCAGGATCATGAAGGTAGATCGTTCCAGCACTGGCACCAACCGCTTCGACGCAGATAGCCAGCACATCTTTCATCAGCAGGTCAAAATTCCCGCTACTGGCTAACTTGCGAGTGGCAAGTTGTACCGCCCTAATGAGCTGGTAGTTCGTTGTCATACCTTCCTTGAGTTTACTTGAGGATGCCAAATCCTTTGTTGATGGATATGGTGCCGTCCGGGCAATATCTTTATCTTCGACCCGTTGTTGATGTTTTCTATTCCCGAACGTGTTACGATTCGTCCGACTTTTTGCTCACCCTCAATTTGGCTTCGTATCCTCGATCCGTTGGATGATAATACCGCTTACCTCGTAATTTTTCGGGCATATGCTCCTGGTCGACGACCGCACCTTCGAAATCATGGGCATATAAATAACCTTTTCCGTATCCAATATCCTTCATTAACTTCGTTGGAGCATTGCGAAGGTGAATTGGAACCGGATCATTCCTGGTTTGTTGCACATCTTCTGTGATGGCTCCCCAAGCTGCATAAATCGCGTTACTCTTGGGGGAGGTCGCTAGAAATGCAACCGCCTCAGCTAGCGCCAGAGCGCCTTCTGGCATGCCTATAAAATGTACGGCTTGTTGGGCTGCCATTGTGATAGACAGAGCGGAAGGATTGGCCAATCCAATATCTTCGGTTGCCATCCTGATAATGCGGCGAGCCAAATAGAGTGGGTCTTCACCACCATCCAACATCCTGGCTAGCCAATAAAGACTGGCATCCACATCACTATCTCTGACGCTTTTATGCAAAGCAGAAATGAGGTCAAAATGCATTTCGCCGTTCTTGTCGTAAAGAACTGCTCGACGTTGAATTGCACTGGTTACAGTCTCCAAGTCAATGGTGACTTCTTGACTCTCAGATTCCTCACGTGCCTCGGCAACTGCCACAGCCAGTTCCAGCATGTTAAGGGAAGATCTGGCATCACCATTCGCCAGGTTAACCAAAGCTAGTTCAGCTTCTTCGGTTATGTGAATCGATTGAGACCCGTAACCCCGCTCAGGATCGGACATCGCCCTTTGGACCACGAATCGAATCTCATCATCTGTTAAGGCGTTTAGGACATACACTCTGCTGCGAGAGAGTAGAGCGGAATTCACTTCGAAAGACGGATTCTCAGTTGTTGCACCAATCAGGATGACGGTGCCATCCTCCACGACGGGCAAAATTGCGTCTTGCTGGGCCTTGTTGAAGCGATGAATTTCATCGATGAATAGGATCGTTCGTTTACCCATCGATTTCTTTTGGCGAGCGTATTCCACCACTTTGCGGAGGTCGGCAACCCCCGAAGATACGGCACTGACCCTTTCGAAACTCGCGGATGTTACGGTCGCAACGATCTCCGCAAGCGTCGTCTTGCCGACACCGGGAGGTCCCCACAAGATGACTGATCCAAGCCGATCAGACTCAACCAGTCGGCGAAAAGCAGCTTTGGGACCGACCAAGTGGCTTTGACCGAAGAATTCATCAAAGGTTCTCGGCCGCATTCGTGCCGCCAATGGGGCATGGGCCAAGCGCAGGGAATCTTCAAACAAACCAACTCGATCCTCTGTGTCCCGCCTCATCAAAGGTCACGATACGCTATGAGAGGCCCAATTGCATCCTGTAATTGAGCAGATTCTCTCTTTTGATATGAATCTAGCCTATGATGGCCGTTGTTAACCAAATCTTCCAGAGATGTAATCTTCAGTTTGGCGCTTTTCGGGGAATAGGAATATATTCTCTGTTTTGTTAACCTCAACAAGCTGGCCACTCATAAAAAATGCCGTGACATCACTTGATCGCTGAGCCTGTTGCATGTTGTGGGTCACGATGATGATCGTGTAATCCTTCTTCAATTCAAAGATAAGATCTTCGATCTTGGAGGTCGCAATTGGATCCAGTGCCGAACAAGGTTCATCCATGAGGATGATCTTGGGATCAACTGCCATCGTGCGAGCGATGCATAGCCTTTGTTGTTGCCCGCCAGACAGTGACAGTCCGGATTGTTTCAATTTGTCTTTTACTTCGTCCCAAAGCGCTGCCTTTCGCAAGCTCGATTCAACAATGGCATCAAGTTCAGTTCTGTCCTTAATGCCGTGGATCCTTGGCCCGTAGCAGATGTTGTCATAGATCGACATGGGAAATGGATTGGGCTTTTGGAACACCATGCCGACTTCCTTGCGGAGCTCAACGGGATCAACTTCTTTGGCGTAAATATCTAAACCATCCAGGAAAACGTTGCCTTCGATGCGAGTACCTTCAATGAGGTCATTCATCCGATTGATACATCTCAGGAACGTCGATTTCCCACAGCCTGAGGGACCAATAAACGCAGTGACACGATTTGCTGAGATATCAATGGTGATTTCTCGCAGTGCCTGGAATGGACCGTAGTAAAAGCTAAGGTTCTTAGCCTGTATTTTGGGTGAAGGGATCACCGAAGTCGGCGCGCTCATCTGCAGAGTCATGATGCCAGATTTACTCTAGCTTTCGAATGTTAAGAAACAATTATTCCGCCAACTCTTAGCCAATTGCTCGCTGGCGCAGAGCATGGTCAACCAGGGTAAGAGCAACCATTGCTTCAACCATAGGCACAGCACGGGGAAGTACGCACGGATCATGACGGCCGCGCCCTTTGATTGTAGTGTTCTCGTGGTTGTTGGTTACGGTGTGCTGTTCTTTCATCACCGTAGCTGTAGGTTTAAATGCGGCTCGAATTACGATCGGCATCCCATTTGAAATCCCGCCCTGAACTCCGCCACTTCTATTTGTCCGGGTAAAAACTCGTCCTTGGCTGTCTGCTTCAAATTCATCGTTAGCCTCCATGCCAGTAAGATCGGTAAGACCAAAACCGTCACCGATCTCAAAACCTTTACAGGCCGGCAAAGAAAGGACTGCTTTCCCTAAATCAGCTTCAAGTTTATCGAACACTGGCTCTCCCCATCCGGCAGGTACGCCACGAGCCACACACCCTACAACTCCGCCAATTGAGTTTCCGTCTTTTCTAACGCTTTCGATGTGTTCAAGCATCAGTTTCGCCATTTCTTGGTCCGGGCATCGAACAATGTTGGCTTCTACTTGATCCATCCTGACCGAAATTGGATCAATGGATGCTCGGAGGTGGTGTACCTTTTCGACATAGCCGACTATCTCAACTCCGTAGGTGGCAAGAACTTTTTTGGCAATCGCGCCGGCAGCAACTCTACCGATGGTTTCTCGTGCAGAGGATCGTCCACCTCCAGACCAAGCACGAATGCCATATTTCTGGTCGTAAGCGTAGTCGGCGTGGGATGGACGATATTTGTCCTTCATTTCGTCGTAATCCTTGGAGCGCTGATCCTCATTTCTTACGACCATGCTTATTGGAGTTCCAAGGGTAAATCCGTCAAGCACACCGCTAAGAATCTCAACGGTGTCAGATTCCTTTCTCTGGGTGACGATTCGGGATTGACCGGGACGTCTTCGGTCTAGCTCTGATTGTATTTCTTCGCACGAAATCTCTATTCGAGGTGGGCAGCCATCAATGACAGCACCAACGCCACCACCATGGGACTCTCCCCAGGTGCTGACTCGAAAGAGAGTGCCAAATACGCTAGACATATCGAATAGTCTACCGTTCCAGATGAAATGAGGACGGTAATGGTCTGTTGCTCGTGTCTCTGGGTTGGGTACGCTCGGGCGCCGATTTTCGAGAAGCAGAAATGCCACAACCATTTCCGGCCTGGTTGATATATGATTTTCTCGAAGCTCGCAGATATTTGCCTTGAAAACTTCACGGATGGCAATCAGTCAGATTCAAAGGGTTGGTCATGCTTCCACACTTCTACTACGATCCTCTTAATCTTAGCTACGATTTTGGTCCACAACACCCGTTGAGGCCAGAGAGGTTACGTCGCGCCATTGAGCTCATTCAACGCTACGATGTGCATCCAATTCACCCTGGTCCAGGAGACTTGGCTGACCTTTTAAGGGTTCACAGTGAGGCTTATGTTGAGACCGTCCAGGAAGTATCGAATCGCTTAAGGGATGGTTCCTTGCATTCGGATGAGGCTGAAAAGGGACACTTGTTTTCTTATGGATTCGGATCTCTGGATAATCCACCGTTCCCCGGTATGTTTGAAGCTTCTCTGGCTTATGTTGCGTCGTCAGCTAAGGCAGCACGAGCGGTAAGGGACGGGGCCAATCTCGCGTTTGGGATTGGTGGTGGTTTGCACCATGCTCTCAAAGAAAGGGCAAGCGGCTTCTGCATCTTTGATGATCCAGCCGTTGCCTGTCACATTCTTTTGGAGAGGTTTGAACGTGTCTGTTACGTGGATATTGATGTTCACCACGGAGACGGCGTTCAATGGATCTTCTTCGATAACCCCAGAGTGTTGACTTGCTCCATTCACGAAGAAGGGAAGACATTGTTCCCCGGGACCGGTGGTTTAGAGGAAACGGGGTCGGAATACACAAGTTTTAACGTGCCTATACAAGCAAGGACAACGGGTGATGTTTGGCTCAAGGCCTTTCTGCAAACCATACCAAGGGCTATAGAAGCGTTCGAGCCAGGAGCGATTGTCCTTCAGATGGGAACGGATACCCACTTGCTTGATCCCTTGGCACACATCCGTTGCCTGCAACAAGATTGGCTCGGTGCCGTATCTGCCATCAAGCAGTTGGGGTTGCCCATCGTTGCTTTGGGTGGGGGAGGTTATAGCCTCAATACTGTTCCACGAATGTGGGTCTCAGCTTGTTTGACCTTGGGTGGCATACCTTACGAAGATCAAATACCTGTAGATTTGGGGGAGAAATGGCGTATGCCCACGTTTTCTGATCACGGCCCGGTAGAACCCAGTTCTGGCATAGAGCATGCGAATAAAGTTATTCAATGGTTGAATGAGAATCATATTCCGCGACTGAAACGCTGAAGGGGCTCTGAGATCAACCTCGGCGGTTTATAAAGCGTATCCTTAGAGGATGCAATTCGATCCGACTTCCAATAGAATCCAGATAGACCCCCAAAAGGTTCAGAAGACCCTGGTGAAAGGAAAAGGTGTCGCGATCGTTGCGATCATCCTATTCGCGCTTTTGGGAAGTGTAGGACCCTACACAGATTATTTGTGGTTTGCTCTAGATGCCCGACAACCCAAAGTGTTTGAAGTCCTCTACGGAACGAGGGCCACACTCATGTTGCTTGCGTTCGTACTCTCGTGGATATTCATTTATCTCAATGTGCGAAAGGCACTCAAGGTTAGCTTGGTATTTCTCTCCGCACCTGAGAACCGAGGGCAAGCAATGTTGTCCAACGCAATTGATTGGATGACTCGCAAAGGGGGCGGAGTTGTACTGGTTATCTCACCCATCCTCTCCTTCTTAATGGCAACTGAATTTGCCGGGGAATGGAACACATTTCTGCTCGCTCAGCATGCACAGATGTTTCATAAGACCGATCCAATACTCGGACTGGATTTGGGATTCTACGTTTTCACCCTTCCTTGGTATCGAGCGATTTCAAATTTCCTGTTCGGCCTTTTGTTAACGACAACCATCATTTCCGTTGCCGTCTACATGGGAATTCAGGCAATGGCGCTCCTTGCGAAGATCGAACTGAGCCGTCCCCAAATTCGGGGCCACGTCAGTTTTCTCGTTGGTTCAGTGCTCTTATCGGCCAGCCTACAGCAATGGCTGAAGACCTATGAGTATGGTTTGATCGACTCGGGGCAGTTCACAGGTGCTGGCTACAGTGCCTCTGTCCAGTTGATGCTTGCCAGGTTCTTTGCTGGAATTCTTTTGGTTGTCGGACTGGGATCGATATTCGGTCAGCGGATCGGAAAGGCATATTCTGTTCCCATTGGTGGCGGAATTATCGCTGGAGCTTTCTATCTGATCGGTGTTCAAATCATCCCGTTCGTCGTTCAGCGGTTTGTGGTGGATCCTGACCGAATCCACAAAGAAGCGCCTTATGCACAACGTGCCATCGACATGACACGTTTCTCTTACAACTTGGATCGTATCTCAGGCAAGGACTGGGTTATAAAAGACTCTCCGTCGAAAGAGGATGTTGAGCGTTCCCGACCTTCGCTATCCAATATGCGGCTTTGGGACCCTGTAGTGCTGCAGCAAGCTCTTGAGGCGGTGCAAAGCGTCAAGCCGTATTACACCTTTAACGACGTCGACATCGATCGGTATATGATTGACGGCAAGCAAACGATGGTGATGCTTTCACCCCGCGATTTGCGAATGGCAGGCTTGGATGCTGCTGCACAAAACTGGGCAAACCAAAAACTTCGCTATACCCACGGCTATGGGTTGACGGTATCGAGAATAGATCACGCGACCTCTGATGGCGAACCCATGTTTCTGGCGAGCAACATGCCGCAAGAGTCGTCCTCGGGGCTCAAAATCGACGAACCAAGAATTTACTTCAGTGGTAAGGCAAGTGGACCTGGCGCTCAAGACCAGTATGCCTTGGTCAACACTGGAGAAGCAGAATTTGACTATCCCGGATCTACTGGAAATCATTGGCAAGGAGACAGAGGAATTCCGGTGAGCGGACCGCTGACTCGATTGGCTTTCAGCATGACATTGGGAGATGGCAATCTCCTGATTTCCCAAAACATCACCTCCAATACTCGATTGCTGATGCGTCGAGGATTGGTTGAGCGGGCTACGAAAATTTATCCGTTCTTGAAATTCGACTCTGATCCTTACATCGTCATCAACAAAGGTCGACTGATTTGGATTATGGACGGATACACCAGCACGGGAATGGTCCCTTACGCTGAGTTAGTGGACACGACAGAAGGAACGATCAACTATATTCGCAACTCCGTCAAAGTCACGATCGACGCCTACTCCGGTGAAGTCAATGCGTATGCATTTGATCCGAACGAGCCAATCCTTCGCGCAAATCGGGAAATTTATCCGGGCCTGGTTCAGGAGATGAAAAACCTGCCTGATGGTCTCAGGGCACACTTGAGATACCCAGAAGATTTGTTCCATCTGCAGGCTATCCAGCTGATGGAATATCACGTAACAGATCCAACAGTCTTCTTGACCAATTCCGATGCTTGGAACATTGCCCGCGAGCGCGATTTGAGTGGGAACAAAGCGGCAATTCGCCCCTACTACGTGCAATTACAGCTGGAGGGTGAGAGTAATCCGCAGTTCCAATTAATCCTGCCCTTCACGCCAAGCCAAAAACCAAACATGAGTGGGTGGCTGTCGGTCTGTTGTGATGGCGAAAACTACGGCAAGATGACTTTGTATCGTTTTAAGGAACCTCTACCCAAGGGACCAGAATTGATGGAGGCAGATTTTAGCAGTACTCCAGAGATCAGCTATATCAATCGACAGTATCGAAACGATCAGAGCGACATCATTGTCGGCAATCTTCTTGTGATTCCAATCGGACAGAGTGTCTTGTATTCAGAATCTCTCTTCTTGAGGAGTCGAACAAGTGGCATACAGGCAGTTCCCAGATTATTCCGAGTAATCCTGGCGCTTAACAATCGAGTGGTCATTGGAGAGACTTATGAAGCAGCATTGAAGCAGCTGTTCCAAGGTTCTGAACCAGAACAGGCAACCCCAACCTCATCTCGATCCACGGGCCAGGCAATGGAACTTCCCGCGAATAAGGTTCAATCCGCTTCGGCAAAACAGGCTCTCGAAATATTCGACAAGGCCAACGCAGCATTAAAGAACGGAGACTTCGGAAAGTACGGCGAACTGCAAGCGCAGCTTCGTAAGCTTCTCTCGCAACTGGCAACTAAGCCATAATCGTTGGCATGACCGTCGGCATCGTTGGGCTGGGATTGATCGGGGGATCGATCGGCTTAGCCCTTCGTGAGCCTGGGCGGAAGATATTGGGTTACGATCCGAACCCAAATGCCGTGAAAGTCGCAAAGGATCGATTTTGTATTGATCAAGAGGTCAGCCTAGAAGACGTTTGTCAGGCAGACTTCATTTTTGTGACTGTTCCACCTGCAGTTGTTGTGGAAGTGCTCGATACAATCCATAGCTTACGGAGTGAGGTCTCGATCTATACCGATTGCACCAGTGCCAAAGGACACGTTGCTAATTGGGCTGAAAACCGAAAGGACCCTAATTTCATTCCAGGTCATCCAATGGCCGGGCACGAGAACTCTGGTGCTGCGTATGCGTCCGCATGGATGTTCCGAGGTGCACGTTGGATACTATGTCCGACTCATTATAATCCGGCAAAGACAGTTAATCAGTTGGAACATTTGGTCAAGGGCATGGGCGCAACTCCAGTGAGAATGGCCGCATCGGACCATGATCGACAGATCGCCACACTCAGTCACCTGCCTCATGTCTTGGCCGGTGCCCTGGTATTGCTGAAAGACCAAATGGGTGCACAGGACGTTGGAGGAGGGTCTTGGAAGGACTTGACTCGAGTAGGCGGTGTTGATCCAGAACTCTGGACTCAGATTTTCATGGAGAACCGGCAAGAGCTTTCTAGCGCGATCCAAGAAATTGAAAGGATTCTAGAGGGAGTACGTGAATCTTTAGAACAACCAGATATTGATTCAGTAAAGCAGTTCCTTACGGACGCTCGTAAGGCTAAGTCCAAGGATGGACCACAAGACTCCAAGCAGACGAAATCATGAAATTGAAAGTTAGTCCAGTTGTATCGATACAGGGTGAACTGCGGGGACCGAGCGACAAGTCTCTAACTCACCGTTCGTATATGTTTGCAAGCATTGCAAATGAGCCGAGTTTGGTGCGTTTCCCTTTGCGTGGCGAGGATTGTGAATCGACTTTACGATGCATGGGTCAGTTAGGGCTTCGTCACGAATGGCTCTCAGAAACAGAAGTGCGCTTGATGCCTCCTTCGGAATGGAGCCAACCTGAGTCAGACCTGGATTGTGGCAACAGTGGCACAACCATGAGGTTGCTGAGTGGTTTGCTGGCATCAAGACCATTGAGTACTCGATTGATCGGAGATCCATCACTTTCCAAGAGACCCATGAAGAGGATTGCTGTGCCTCTGAGACAAATGGGTGCAGATATTGAAGGGGACACGCCCCCACTTATAATTCGAGGTCGATCGCTCCACGGCATCCATTTTAAAAGCCCAGTTGCCAGTGCTCAAGTGAAGAGCTGTTGTCTCTTAGCAGGCCTTCGCGCTGACTCTCCGACAACTGTCGTTGAACCTTCGCTTAGCCGGGACCATACAGAAAGAATGCTCCGCGCCATGGGGGCCCATCTGATTCGCTCTGGCGATGAGCCAGTTGTGGATGTTGCTGACTCGATGAGTTTGCATCGGTCACACTTAAAGCCGAGTGTTACCATCCATCCCACAACCAAGCTTCATGGGTTTGAGTTTTCAGTGCCATCGGATATCAGCAGTGCGGCGTTCATGATGGTAGCTGCTGCCTTACTACCCAATTCCCGATTGGTGCTGAGAGACCTCAGTGTGAACCCAACCAGAACAGGCATCTTTGATGTTTTTGAACAGTGCCGAGTACCGTTTGAATTGGGAGAACTGAGGGATGAATTGGGTGAGCCAGTTGCCGATGTTGTCATTGGCACAAATCCAAACTTGCAGCCCTTTGTGATCGAAGGATCGTTGGTTCCGCGATTGATTGATGAGATACCGGTTCTCGCGGTATTGGCTACGCAATGTGAAGGCACCAGTGTGATCCGAGGAGCGTCTGAACTTCGAGTCAAAGAAAGTGATCGAATTGAGCTAGTGGCTAAGAGCCTTAGGGAAATGGGAGCCGTCGTAGATACCTTTGAGGATGGGATGGCGATTTCTGGCCCAACGCCGTTAAGGGCTGCAACCGTTGATGCCTGCTTGGACCATCGTATTGCCATGTCCTTTGCCGTCGCAGGATTAATTGCTGATGGCGAAACTGAGATTCTGGGTGCTGATTCTATCGCAACAAGCTATCCCAATTTTGAATCTGACTTAATGAGGTTGAGCATTGTCTAAAGATTTGTCTAAGATCGTCATCGCCATTGATGGGCCAGCAGGAGCAGGAAAGAGTACGGTCTCCAAGGCATTGGCTTCCGACCTGGGTCTCAGCTATTTGGATACTGGAGCGATGTATAGGGCTCTTGCCCTTAAGGTGCTTCGGACGGGAATGAGCCTTGATGATGGGGATGCGGCAGCCGCCCTTATGGATGAAACCCTGATCCGATTTGGTAGCGGAACTCCTCAGCCGGTTTTTCTGGATGACGAGGATGTGACCAATCTCATTCGTACGCCTGAAGTTAGCGAAGCTGCCAGTACCATCAGTGCTCATGCTCCTGTTAGAAAAGCATTGGTGGCACTTCAGCAAAAGCTTGTGGCAACTGGTGGAGTTATCCTTGAGGGAAGAGATGCTACGACCGTGATAGCCCCGAATGCGGATATCAAAGTATTTTTAACGGCATCACTTGAAGAGCGAGCCAAACGCCGAACATTAGAGTTTGAAGGGAAAGGCGAGTCGATTAATTTTCGTGATGTGAGACAACAGATTCAATTACGAGACCACAGGGACATCACGAGAGATGACAGTCCGTTGACGGTTGCACCTGACGCCCACATCATTGAATCCGGCGGGGTGCCAGTTGATCTGGTGATCGCTCAGATCAAGTCTCTGATTTGATTTAGTGGCCTACTGGGTAGAACTCAATATGCTGGTTGTTCGAGACTTTAACAGTTGTCGATGAGATAGATAACACCTTGCAGTTGTGACCAAAGACGTCACCAGCACTCACTATGAACTGCCCTCTGGTCGTCTGAACAATGGCCATGTTCTGATCGCCAGTGATGACGCCGCACACCGTCAGTTGATTCGTTTCCTCTTTGACGGGCTGGATAGTGGTGTCCTGAACTGACGTGTTGGGTGCAATCTCACCTTGCATTGGAACATAGGGGCGTTCCGGTTGCACGGGAGGCATGACTGGTACTTGAGGATTGGTCTTTGACGCTGCCTCGGTGGGGTCCTTAAAGGGGTTTATCCGCGCTTGTGGTTTGACTACTGGAACAACGATTGATTCATCGGCTGGTTTGGTAATCGCGGGGCTTGCTTTGGCCTTTTGTGCGTTATCAAGTACAAATGTGACAGACGTTTCTCCGTTGTTCTGAGGAGTTATGGTTTGGGTTCTAAATCCTGCGATAGCAAACACTGCAACAGAGAGCCCTAGCAGTCCAACTGCCTTTGTTTTGTCTTCGGGCCTTAACCTCTGAATCATTTCGTTCTCCCAGTTAACCATTCAAGAATCTGATGGTTAATTCTCATATAGATGATTGGCTATGAACTCCTAAATCATAACTCTCCGGTAATAGTATTTTTGGAAATTAGAACGGCTGATATTGGAGCCAACCGGCTGAGTTAGGCAAGTTCAATTACTGGTGAGTTTCAGCGCCGGCTTGGCGTCAGAACTTGAATGAGTTACGACAAAACGCGAAACCGTGAAGGTCAAAGCAGCGCCTTCCGTATTCTTAGACCAATTGAGATTCGAGAGTGCCAACAATCGATCTGAATCTTCTAAAGTGGACATCAGGGACCTCAAATTCTCATACGGTCCAGCGATGGAAATCACAGTGTTGAGTTTCTTGATGTCTTTGGAAATTGGCGCGTTGGATTGGCCTTTGATGCTTGATCCAAGTTCAGACTGATCGTTGGTCCAGTTTCTGACAGACAAATGATAACTAGCCGCTACGGATTTCAAATATGTAACAAAGTCATATTCTTCCGACGGTGAATCGGCAACTGTTGCATAGTGCTTTTCAATGGGCAAACTATCAATCGTCTGCTTTTCTTGTATCGCATTTTGAGCTTCGATTCGTGCTGATTCCCGCAGGACATTTGTTTGAGAGAGCTCGGCTTGTTCTCGATAAATCATCCACCCCGAAGTCAGCGTGCAAGCGATCGGGATAAGCCATCCATACAGTCGAAATTGATCTTGCATTAGTTTTCCTTTAGATCAGCCACCTTCAAGTGATCTGCGGTCACGGTTTTCCCTTTGAGTTCGAAGGAGATCGCAGATCCTTTTCCTTGATCAGCTTGATGGAAGTAGTTGATTCGTAAATCGTGTATGAGTGGACTATCCTGAAGACCTTTGATCGTCGCTAACATGCTGGATTCATCAACCGCCAGCCCATCAATGACCACAGACTGGTCGACACCGACAGCGACAGATTGCAATCCTGTGCCCCCGGCAATGCTTCCAGCAATTCCATCCAGAACTTCAACGGCAGGAATGGCATTCTTCCGTAACGATCGATACAGGTCAGCTTGATCGTGTCTTCCTTTGACTTTCTGATCAATTGCTGATTTGGCCATCGAGGTTGTGTTTTTGAACGATTGAATCTCCCGCTCCATCAGATAAATGTTGGAGCGATAGGCCATGCAAGTGCCGATTCCCAAAAAGACTGCCACGACCGAAGCAACGATTGAAAACCTCAAGTTTCGCTTGGATGAATCATCTTTTGCTGCAAGACGCTCGAAACGAAATAGGTCGATGCTTGGAGCTTGCTCAAGTGATTGCCCATCCAGAGCCAGACCAAATGCGGTTGAACCTACGGTTTCGAAACGATTGGCAGAAGCCATTGCCCCAGGTGAGCGATCGATTGCTGTCCCAAATGGTCTGGCAAGCTCAACGTTCATTCCAAGACGAGACCCGATCTCTTCCCAAATCCCGTCAATTCTCACATCATCAATGGCCATGATGATCTTTTCACAGTCGGAGAGTGCTGGATATTCGCGCTGGAAATAGTAGATCGTTCGATGGATTTCAGTTGAAAATGCTTCAAGAGCGGTGCGGTCAAATCGACTACTTCGGGCTGGCGCGGAGCTATCAGTGTCGTTCGGGTTTAGGGACTTTAAATGGGCATATTGTTCGGTACCAACGGAATTGCCGAAAAGCATTTGCGAGCCAATTTCTATCCTTCTAAAGGCTATTAATTGCCCTTCAGAAACGACAGCGATGTCCGTATTCGCCGTACCAGTGATGATTCCAAAGAACTTTGATGATTTTCCTTCTGAATGGAGAAGCGCCCGGTAGCTGGCGTAATGGGCTGGTTCCATTCTTGTGATGCTCAGGCCAGCCCCCTCTATGATTGATTGGTAGCCTTTAATGAGATCACGTTCAGCTGCGAACACCGTCACCATATCGGGACGATTTTTACTAACATGAGAGTCAATCCAAACTTCAGCACCTTGATCCCATCCGTGAGTTTCATCAGGCTGACTCTGGTTGCTCATTTTCACAAAGCCAAATGCCCCTCCCTCATTGCGGAGTAGATGGTTGTCGTCCACTTCTCCAGCCACGATGATATTGAGCTCATCGTTGTGAACAGGTGGTACTGCGAAAGTTCTGACAGGAACGCACTCATCGGGCAATCCGACTACGGCATGAGTAGCGGTGATGTTCATTGAGGCAATCAAGCCCTTGACTGCTTCAATAATAGGTTGATCGTGATGGACCAAGCCGTACGAAAGGCTTCCAACGGGCATCGGTATCCTGCCCATCTTGTTGATAGTCGGTTGTCCGGTCTTGTTGGATACTTCGACGATGCGGATCTCGCTGTCATGAAGTTCGATACCGATGATGGATGTTGGCTTTTTCGACATGAGAACCTTTACCAAGTTCAAATTTGTTTTGGGCTGGTCTGCCTACTACTTGTATCGGCTCGTTCTTTCAAAAAGTTAGGGGTGATCGTCTTCGATTGCTTCTCATGGCTTTATGGGCACGATGTCAATGAGCGAATTGTCGTTGAAATGTTCGGTAAATCACGAATCCAATTGAAGCTGTGGCAAACATACGCCGTGTGAGACGATTGTTGCGGTACAACCCTATGATCAATCATGGGTGCATTTTTTGGACAGAAGGATTGGGGCACGCTTCTCACTGCGATGCTCACGCCGTTTAATGAAGACGGCAGTGTCAATTATTCCGAGGCTGCTCGGCTCGCTGCATATCTGGTGGACGTCCAGAAAAATGACGGTATCGTCGTTAATGGCACAACGGGTGAGTCTCCTACACTGACAGAAGATGAAAAGCTCAAACTGCTCGAAGTGATCCTCGAAGCCGTTGGAGATCGGGCTGCCGTTGTATTCGGAGCTGGAACTTATAGCACAGCAGAATCTATTCATTTGACCCATGAAGGGCAGAAACGGGGAGCCCATGGAATCATGCTGGTCAATCCTTACTACAATCGCCCGGGCCAAGCAGGCCTTTACGCTCATTTTTCGACCGTTGCCAAGGAAACCAGTCTTCCGGTAATGCTCTACAACATCATGCCGCGAAGTGCGATCAACCTTGAAACACCGACTCTCCTCAAGCTAGCTGAAATTCCCAATATTGTCGCGGTAAAAGAGGCGAGCGGTAGCATCCCACAGATTTCCGATGTTTGCGCACAGGCTCCAAGCGGTTTCAGGGTCTACAGTGGTGATGATGCCTTGACTCTGCCGATTTTAAGCCTTGGTGGTCATGGTATCGTCAGTGTTGCAGGACACGTTGTTGGCGATCGAATTAAGGCGATGCTCAATGCATTCCCAGCCGATATTGTTGAAGCGCGTCGAATTCATCACGAATTGACCCCGATCTTCAAGGCGATTTTCTCCGCACCAAGTCCAACTCCAGTTAAGTACGCGACAAGCAAGCGCGGTTTTGACTGCGAGGCGGTTCGCTTGCCGTTGGTCACGCTGACGGACACTGAAAAGGCCGTTGTAGACAAAGTCTTGAACTAAGCCCAGTGCTCGGCGGCACAATTGGCTCCGCCGAGCAATTTCTTTAAATTTCCTTGAACCCAAACCATAATCTCCTACACTCAAATGGATGTAATTGCCACTGACCGTGGCATGAGGAAGGAGAACAAATGTTAGGAGCAATCGCAGCAGTCCTACTGGCATCGGGACCATCGCAGTCTGAAC
>Ga0164297_10003150_pt1 | contig 15558 bp, 29 predicted proteins | sample GEODES058metaG_FD_113539 | JGI IMG/M metagenome (GOLD analysis project Ga0164297, IMG submission 113539) | Dystrophic lake water microbial communities from Trout Bog Lake, Wisconsin, USA - GEODES058 metaG | ecosystem: Environmental > Aquatic > Freshwater > Lake | place: USA: Trout Bog Lake...
AGACATAGTTAACGGAACCTTGGGAAAGGCCTTTGGAGTTCAAGGAGGTTACATTGCTTGCGATAAGATTGTAGCTGACGCCATTCGTAGTGTTGCCGCTGGTTTTATCTTTACAACATCAATGAGCCCTGTAACTTGTAGTGGCGCACTGGCCGCTATCAAATGGCTTAAGGATCACAACGAAGTACGTGAAAAACATCAAGAACGTGCTCGTAAATTAAAACATAGACTAACAGTAGCGGGTATTCCTGTAATGGAATGTAGCACCAGTCATATTGTACCTGTTCTAGTAGGCGATGCTAAACGTGCTAAAGCTATGAGCGATGCGTTACTACAAGATCATAGTATCTATGTACAAGCTATTAACTATCCAACAGTTGATGTAGGAACAGAAAGATTACGTTTTGCTCCTACTCCATTCCACGATGATGGTATGATCGAAGACCTAGTAGCAGGTCTTCAAGATGTCTTTAAGCGTACATACTGATTAGTTCAGTTACACCAAATACCAATGCTGCCATCAACTGTTGATCCGTTGCTTGTTCTGCCAATTGCTGACTGCTAATTAAATCTTGAAGAATTTCTTTAGCTTCGCTTGGACTTAGTTGTCCAGCACCAACTGCTTGATGTACTTGTAGTGCGTATGTTGCACGATCGGCGGCCCAACTTTGTCCGCTATTGATTACATTTACTAATGCGTCACTCATTTAAAATCTCCCCATCACTGAACGTGAAATTATATCTGCTTGTTGTTGTATTACTTTCTTCTTCAAATCGCAATATATAGGACTTACAGGTCCTTGTTTAAGTCTATCTTGATACTCTTTTACAGTTTCAGATAATGTTGCATTTAACTTAACCATATCTTGTGTGCCTTTGCTTTCCGCATACAATTCAAACCATTGCACTTGATTAGCAAATGCAGTTAGTTGTGCTTTTTGATCTCCAGTGCAGTCAAACGTTGAAGCAGACAATCGAATATCTATAATTGCCTTACTTTGATTGTCGTCCCAGCGACTTGGAATCATACTGCATCCACTCAATGCTACTAGTGCTATTAATAATAGTTTTTTCATTTGTTGTGTCCCGATCTCATGTTTGCTTGCCAATGTGCAAGTTGACCTTTGCGGCCACCTTGGTGTGCTATCTTACGTAGTGTACTGATGCTGGCATGTTTTGGTATGCCGTGTCTTGCGCTGTCGCCCTTGTCTTCTGGATGCTTTCCATCGGCAAAGTTTTCATCTAGTTCTGGAATAGGATGTAGTCCATGCGGAACGTGTCCGTTCCAGTGTTGTGTTCTTTCATGTTTAGAAGGTAAATCTTTAATGGCATTTGGTTCAGCTAGTTCGCAATGTTTTGTATGATGATGGAATATAGTACTTCCACAGTCATAGCAAGGATAGTTATCTAGAGGACTTTCTTCTCTACGATCTCGATTAAAATCAAACTCGTTTAAAGTACTTTCGTTTGGCACACAGTTGCGAACCTGTCCGCCATTCTTGCCTTTCTTAGTGCCAGCCGCGTGATGCCCTGGCCAGCATTTGGTAAATCCGTTGCTGTCTTTCTGTCCTTTGGCAATTTCGTTAAGGCTCATGTTGCCATGTGTTTCGCACATGCCACAGTCTGGACAAGTCATCTCCATTACTTCATGGCTTTCGTTATGCTTCTTCTTGCCAGCACAATGTGCCTTTTGACTGAAACCTTTTGGGTGACTACAGTTTATACTGCTCTTGTACTTTTGGCTCCACGCCTCTGATACATTGTTGGCCACTTGCTCAAGGTCACGTTTGATCATGGCTATCAGTTCTTTAGCGCCACCGTCGCCCCACTCGATACTTTTTACAATAGCGTGTACACCTTCCTTTTCCATTTGATCCAGGATATCTCTGGCCAAGTGTGGAGTAAGATGTTTTAGTCCGGACTCTTCACCTTCTGCTTCATAGATGCGTTCTCTGGCTGTGACCAATAGCTCATCAAGGCTTTCACAATGCCAACGACGTAGTGCTAGAGCTTTAGGTGTAGGCTTGCCATTAGGCTTTTTCATTGGGCCTTTGTTACCGCTCATTCGAGCACAAAAACTCTTACGACGTTTAGCGTCCTTAGAACCTGGTTTTAATTTGCTTGGTTTAGTAGTTACTGCGGTTTTAAGTTTGCTACCAGGATGTTCTCTACGATAAGCATTAACAGCTTTTTGACTAAGTCCGTTAGTCTTATCGTGATGATTGATTTTATTCCAATCCTCATTAATAATTTCGTTAACCTTCATACGGTATGCCTCCTAACCCGCAGCCAAGACGAGCTAACCCATCATACAGGACTATAAGGATTTCTTTTATAGTCGCTGTCATCGCCTTCTTTCTTTTCAGGATAAACTGGGTAGTTGTTTGGATTATTATCATTATCCATTATTTATTTGAACCATCCTATCTTTTTACCTTCTGCAATACGAGTGTCGTGTTCTTCTGAACTCTTAGGATATCGTAGTGCCCATATTGCGCACAGCAACATAAAGAAGCCTGTACCAACTACTGCTTTCCAGTTGTGTGTAGTATACCACATAATGATTAAACTGCTATCCATAGTAATAATCATTAACCAACGTGCTTTAACAGGAAATACACGCTTCTCTGCCCAGCCACGCAGAAATGTACCAAAAATACGATGATTCATGATCCAGTTGTGCATACGGTCGGAACCTTTAGCGAAACAATAGGCGGCGCCTACTGTAGGTGTGCTCCAAGGGATTCCCGGAGTAACCAATCCGATATAGGCGAGCCCTAGTAATAAAAATCCTAAGGTGCACCAAAGAAATTTCTTTACATTTTGAGTTGTAATCATTCTGTGCCTTTATTTGTTTGTTTTCTATTTAGTAGCTGTGATTTTTACCTGTAAATAAATAATTCCTAACTAGGAACCTCCATGAAAGATGTACTATATATTGTTATAAGTTACGAAAATTTCTGTGTACATACAGTAAGTCGAAACTTAGTAACGGCCACTGCTCTTGCTAGTAGCTCCATTGATTGTTTCATTCAAGGAATTTTCCCGCAAAGTCCAATGCATAAACAAATTACCTCTAGGGATTTCTTTTATGATACAGTTTGGAAAAGCGACGGCAAGGCCGCATTAACTGAAATAGATAAGAGTCAGGTAACTGATTCCTGGCTAGCGGAAAGAGATGTCATACGACTAAGACAGGATTTGTTTGGATTATGGGAACAATGGACTCATAATGCTCTTGCAAGAGTATCTAGCACAAAATGGACTTTATTCAACGCTGTGGCAAAATCTGAGTTAGAGAAATGTGATATTAGTAATGGCATCTTTACTCCGTTAATACAAGAGTATGCGAGAGTTCGCGAAATGGAAATTAACGCGGCAGTAGCTGAACTAAGTTTAAAAATTGATACTGAAAACGCAATCAAGTTTAGGATTACAGCCTTAGCCGAAAAATATAAAGACAAGATTAATAAAATAATGACTCGAGATGATTTGATTTTAGTTAGAGACTGCATGCATCAAGATTTTTGGGGTAACTCCACACTATGAGTTTATATTACTTTAATCCCATACCTCTTACTAAGAACACTTCTTACGCAGAAGTAAATGATTGGAAATCTATCTATAAATTTATCAGCTTGGGTGTAGGATTAAACGACAGAACATATCAGTTTAAACAGCCCGTCAACTCTAAGATTTATCACAAATATCAATTACCACAATTAAGCACAACTAATATGTCTTATAAGGACTGTTGTGACAAGCGAGCGAAAGAGTTATGGGATCTCAGTATCCGTTTACAAAAACCGTTGGGTATAATGTGGAGTGGTGGTATCGATAGTACCCGTGTGCTAGTTAGTTTCCTAGAGAACTTCCCGTTAGCTGAGATTAAAGACAGAATAAAAGTCGTTACTAGTTACGATGCTAAGATTGAAAATCAAGAGTTCTTTAGAACATATATTGCAGGCAAGCTAGATATCGTCAATGTACATACATTACCTTGGATGTTTGATCGTAGCATCATCTTAGTATCTGGGGAACTAAACGATCAACTGTTCGGTAGCGATCTGCTACGTAACTTTATGTTGGAGAATGCTAGTTGCTTTACAGCTAAGTTTTCCAAAGATATCATCATCCAGTATGTTAATCAACGCATACAAAATATGCGTGTTACTTCATTATTAGTAGATGCGGTCGTGAACTCGGCTACTACTTACGGTATTACCTTAGATAAGAATGCTGATTGGTTTTGGTGGTGGAACTTTTGTTTCAAGTGGCATGCAGTATGCTTTAGATCCTTGCTAGTATGTGCTCCTAACTTATGGAGTAATTTAGACGAGGATTTCATTAATAACTATCAACATAATTTCTTCTGCACTGATGACTTCCAACTATGGAGTATCAATAACAGTAGTTCTAGAAATATTACCAAGTGGAGTGATTACAAGTATCAAGCTAAACTGGATATTTTTCAGTTTGATAAGAATCAAGAATACTTTGAAACAAAACTTAAAAAAGGTAGCCTACGAACAGTATTTGTACAACGTGCAGTGCTCGAAGGCATAGACAGTAACTTTAAGGTTATCGAAAAACTTAATCTCGAAGATCACTATAACAGTGACAACGATTTTAAATTATGATATGTAAGTCCTGTTGATCATTGTATGTGTATGATCCGTTGGACCCCAATCTCCGTCTGGGTGAAAGGCAATTACAGTCATAGTGCTGTCAACTGTCCTAAATCGATGATTTTCCATAGCATCTAAACAAAAAGTAGTTCCTTCGGTTAACGGAATTTCTTGATCACCCAATGTACAGAATCCACTGCCGTTGGCAATCACACCCATTCTAATACTAGGATGGATGTGTGCTGTTTGATCAATACCTTTAGGAAAATACAATACATTAAGGCTTGCATCACCTAATCGTGGAGGATACACTAATAGGCTGTCACTACATCCATCGATATAACTTAGTCGACCGATAGATTCAATTGGACCACCTGTAGTGTCTTGACCTAAGTATCCTAATCTAGAGATTAGAACGGCTTTGCCAGAAATTTGAAATTTTTCGGATTCTTTAATCTGACAGCTAAACCACTGATGTTTGGTCAGCGAATAATTTCTGTAATTCACTGTTCCTTCTAATACAAATCCAAAGACTGTACTGTACGGAGTTGCATCAAAGTGCGTGTCCTGACATAGATTCAATATGCTAGGGTACATCGTACCTCTAGCATCTATACTACCCGGCGTTTGTAAAATTTCCATGAAATCCCTTTATTTGATGAATTGTAACCATTCTTGATACCTTACGTTGAAGTCCTGCTTCTTACGCTTATTTACTAATTCGTAAAAGTCAGGCTTGTAAGGTTTGATTCTTGGTTTCCATCCTTTAGTCTTATCACTCTTGTTTGAGTTACAAGGTGCGCAAGCAGTAGTACAGTTTTCCCATACACTCTTACCGCCCTTTGAAACAGGCATAACATGGTCTAATGTTGATTCGCTACGGCTAACATAATCTCCGCAGTATTGGCATTGTCCATTATCTCTAAGGTAAACATTACTACGACTGAAACGAACTGTAACTTTAGGTTTCATGTATTCGCGTAGCATCATAACACTAGGTACAGGAGTTTCCCAAGTAGCAGAGTGTACGATCCAATTGTCGTGCCAGAATAAAACATCGGCCTTGTCTAAGACCATGTATTTGATCGCATCTTCCCAAGTTAGGGTACTTAACGGCATATATGACACTGGATTGCCGTCAGCGTTAAGTAGCAGAGTATCTGCCATTTTGATTACCTCTTTTGATTGTGTTACAGACCCAACCTATGAAGTATATATTATACGCTCATACTGTATTTAAGTCAAGTTCGATTACAGTAATATGTTTTGGGCGAATTCTTGAGCACTTTGATCAAGGGCTTTGCACCATTGATCCTTTTGATCCGATTCAAACACTAGGTCCAATTCGGCAGTGCTAGTACACCAGCTGTGTTCGTGTTTCCAAGGAGCTATACCATTCATTTCGTTTGATAATTGCCCAGGGCCCCAACCGCATAATCCTAAAAACATTCGCCAATATTTTGGATGATCCCCAATACTCAATCTGGGTATGATATCATCCGCACTACTCAAACTAAAATTTTCATTTACTCTAAGTGTGTTCTTACTTTTCCATTCATTGCTGTGTAAGAAACTAAGACTTTGTGGACTGAGCGGACCGCCTTGATAAACGTAACCTGGAACATCTAATGGAATGCCGACTTGCAAACCAAAATCGTTTATAGTCATCGAAGTTCGTTTGTTTAAAACAAGACCCACAGTACCTTGGTTGTGATGTTCTGTTACCATGATAACAGTCTTATACCAAAAGTTTCCTTTAACAGCAGGAGGAGCGATTAATAAATTACCTACAATATTCATGTAGGTATTTAGTTATGCGAATCGTGCCACAGATTGTTTTACGTCTGCAATAGTGATAGAGCCATCTTTGTTTCGATCTAGCCCTTTATTTTGATCATAAACTTTGCCGCTAAAACCTGGAGCGCCGCTTTGTCCTAGAACTGTGCTGTCATCATAGCCAACATATTTAGGCATAAACACTGCCATATATAAATCGCCTAGCTGGCCATTGCCAACACCTGTCATTTTAAAATACTTGTAGACATAATCTAACTGTTGTACGCCATCCATTTTAAACAAGTCATCTGTAGTTGTTCCAAGTCTACGTGCAGTATCAGGCATAAATTGAATAAGTCCTGTTGCTCCACTTGGATTGCGAGCTTGTGGATTAACTCCTGACTCTTGTTTAAAAATTGCCATTAAGTCACTAGACTTAACACCTAATGCGTTTGCTACTTTTTCTAGTTTCTTTTTAAAATCTGGATCTTGAATAGTTGTTGTATCTATTTTTTGTGCATCCACACTGTCTGGACGAGATAGCACATCTTTATACTTGGCGGCAATGTCTGGAAATTGATCTGCGGCACGACGTGTGTATGTGCCTAAGCGACCGTCTACACCATCATTCTTAGGACCAAAGTTTCCTAAATTAGCACCTTTTGCTTTTAGTTCTTGTTGTAAAGCCATTACATCTTTATCAACTGCTTCGTTAATGATTTCGTAAACTTTCATTTTTGACCTTTACGTGTTCCATAATCTGGTAATGGGCCGCCGTATTTCTTTCCTTTGATCTTTTTGCCGCCAACTGTAACACGCACTTTAGATTGTCCGTGTCCTATTAAATGGCTCTTTTCGCCATCGCGAGCTCTGTAGCCTTGGCTTTTACAACTAGCTAGTTGACTGGCACCTAGATCGGCATCGGGTCTGCCGCTTACACATAAACTACGTGGTGCTTTACCGTGTTCTGGAATAAATTCGCTTGCTTTCATAGTTTAGTATTTATGTTACTTTAAACTCTTTGCAAATGCATCCAAATCGTCAAATATCAGTGTCTTTTCTTTGATTTTCTTGTAGGCCCATCTATTAAGTTCTTGTTCTGTTTCTTTACCTTTGCCTGTACGCACTAATACTGGACGAGCGCCAATATTCATTGCGGCTTTTAAGTCCTTGATAGTATGCCCTACATAATAACCTTTGTTAAACACAATGTCTTTACATTGTTCCTGACACCGTTTAAACATACCTGTATTAGGTTTAACGAATGGGTCTTGTTTGTTTATACCTATACTATAATACATTCCATCAATATCGCTACATCCTGCATTACCTAGCTGTGTCATTAGTTCAACATTAACTGCTTCAACATCTTCTTTGGTCATTACACCCGATTCAACTCCTCGTTGATCAGTTATAATGGCAATTTTATATCCTTTGTTTCGTAACTGTGCAACTGCTTCAAAGCTACCTTTAATTGCTTTGAAATCTTCTGGACGTCTACAATGTTCTATCCATTCGTTTAGTACACCATCTCGTTCTAAACCAATTACACATTTAGTTCTATATTCACCGCCGGACCATACAATATTTGTCATGTTTGTTTTAACCATTCATATACGTTTAACCACTTACGTTTGCCTATTGTTTCCTTTAGGTGTGTTAAATCTGCTCGAGTTCTATGTCTAAATCGAGTTTTTTCTATTTCAGGTACCGGCACAAACTCGATAGCCACACCTTCTTGTTCTGCTATTTCTTCTGCAATATCTAAGAAACTATGAGCAAGTCCTGCTCCGCAATTCCAAATCCCTGAACCATTGACTGTCTTAATAAAGTCTATGTGTAAGCGACAAACATCGCCTACCCAAGTCCAATCACGTTTGATATTTTCAGCATTTTCCCAAACAGTAATCTTGCCTTCTTTACGAGCTTGCTCTCGCCATTTAACAATAGCATTGCTTCGTTTACCGCGTAGGTGCATCCATTTGCCGTAAACATTGAAGTAACGGAATCCTTGTACGTATATCTTTACATCTTGTTGCGGCCACCAACGGTCAAACATATACTTACTCCATGCATAAGGAGTTTGTGGATGGCAGGGTGCTAGTTCACTAAAATCTTTAGTGTCACCGTATACTGAACTAGAACTTGCATATTGAAGATTAACTCCGTGCAAGTTACACTCATTAAATAGCCACTGGCTAAATTCTAAATTTTGTTTTAAAATTTGCTCTACGTCGGTGCAACTCATATCGGCAATAGCACCTAAATGTATTACCCAATCAAATGAAATGACATCCGGCCTTTCGGTCGGATGCCAATCGTAGCCTTCGACATGCCAGCCATCTTCTTGTTGAAGCCAGCCAATCATGTTTCTTGCAATAAATCCTTCAGAGCCTGTTACAAGTATCTTCATGAAGATATTTAATCATTACTTTCAGTTATAGTGTTTCTTCCTGAAAGGTAATGACCTTCTAATATAGTTGTATCGGAATGACAATTTTTACAAAGCGTTTCCAAATTGTCAGGATGATTATTGTCATGATTACCATCTTTGTGGTTAACATCCAATTTATTCCTACACAGCCTATTAAACAAGTCTGGATCACTATCTTTTAAATGGTAATGTTTCCAATTCTTATCTTCACTAGGATTAAATCCGCAACAATCGCAATAAGGTTTTCTGTATGCTTGGTACAATTCAGTGCCAGCATATCCTCCGTATTCCGATTGATACAGTTGATGATCTCTGCAAAACTTTTCAGATCCTGGACCAAGTACATGACTTAAAGGTTTTCCGCAAAAAGGAACACAGCAACATTTGCCGTGCTCCTTCTTAAGTTGTGCAGGGGATTTGAGTTTGTCCCACTTGCCTTCACGCATGATTACACCAAGTCACTTGCTAGTGGCCAGAAAGAACTCTTGCTATCTGATGCAGGAACTTTCTTTGTCATACTCTTATCTAATTGTGCAATTAGATATGGGAAGCCATGTACAGGTTCTTTGTTGAACCTTGGAGTAGGAACGTTAATTCCCAACGATGCCGCATGTGCAGTACTTTGAGTATGCCAATTACCGTATGCGTTGCTAGCCTTGATCCAAAACTTACCCATCGGACTAAAGTCACAATTCCAATGTGTGTAGATTGTTTGGAAAAGCTCTGACACATAACCTGTATCAACTGCAATTCCTTCAATACGACAACGATCAAAGTAATGTGCCATCATTACCATTTCTTTTTCTTCTACAGGGCGTTGCAATTTTGTAGCAAGAGCAAGGTATTGTGCAAGGTACTTGACTGATTCTGGTTGCAGTTTATTAATTTCTTGCAAACGAGTGATAGCACCTGCTTCATCGTGATCATTAAACTTCTTAGCTGTAACAAACAATCCGGCTTGTTCAATGTATTGTTGTTTGATTTCAGTAGCAATCCAAGTTGGATTAGTTGCACCATCAATGCGTACACCAAATACCATTTGTTCCCAAAGATCAATCATTTCCAACATCTTCTTGCCTTCTTTCGAATTCAAGCTGATAAAGTTAGCTCGCATCTCAGCTTTAAGGTCGCTTTGATATAAGTTAATTGGAATTATAACTGTATCTGGATCTTCATCCAAAAGTTGCGTTGCAATGAGCCATAGTAATACTATAGTATGCTGTCCGTCCCAAGCCAAAAAATGATCTTTGCCTTTGGTTGGGCGATATACTTGGATTGGCACAACCATTGTGCTCATAAATTGATTGAGCAAAGTTAATACCCAAAAGATATCTAGTTGGCGTTGCATTGTGCCATCGATACCAACTTGATTCATTGCTACTTGTTTTGCTTCTGCCAATTTCAAATCTGCCCACTTTTTCAATCCAGGATTGCGTCTGCGGAATTCTGCTTTGGCTTGTTCCAATGTTGCGTCAACGATTGCTTGATTCATTGGACTCATCGCATTATATGTTTTGTCCCATCGTTGCTTAAGAGTACGAACATGACTTGCGTTACTGTTGTAACGAGCGTTTTTGATTGCGGCGGCCGTTTTAGTAGCCGTCATTAGGTTTTGTAGATTCATCATTTTTCGTCCTTTCGATTTTGATGATTTGCTGTACAACTGCGTACAGTATATGTATTATACTGCCGAAAGGACTACTGGTCAAGTCTATTATTCTGGTTTAGCGTGGAATCTACTCAAAAATGCTTCCAAACGACAGGTATATTCTTGTAGTGTTGTTTTATTACGATACTTGATCCAAGTATCTGGTTCTTCGTTTGGATTATATGTAGCTAACACTTCCATTGTTATCGACATATCACTACTAGTGTATTCTTTTGCTACTTTCATATCATATTCCCCGGATCTGCTTGTTCAATAATATCTAGTTGTTCCCATACATACTTTAGTAACTCTTTGCCCACTGCTGGGTCCATAGTCATTAATAAAGTAATGCGACTGAGCAACATACCTGATATGTTATGTGCTTCAAATGTGCCTTCATACTTTAAAATTAAAGTATCTAGGTCTTTTATAAAATCTTCTATGTCTTGATCTGTATGATTCATTAATATACCTTATCGATTAAAATGTTAAAAGCCAAACTAATTCTATCATTAGTAGTTTCGTTAAAACGAACACCATGCTCTAAATAGCCCGGCCATAGGACCATCTTGCCAACTTCGGGTTTAACGCTGTTATATGCAGAAATATTTCTACAAATATAACTGTGTCGCACTAATTGGTTAGGTGTATTAAAATATAAATCGCCATCATTGCTGTTAGTTTTAATCCAGTAAGTTCCGGCTATATCAACTCCGCCATGTGTATGAGTACGGGCATATTCTTGTTCTTTTGTTAATGTAAGCCAACTTGAAACTATTTTAAAGTTTATGTTAGGATCTAACCCTAAACCACTAATATACTGTTTTACATGAATTGCAATTTGCTCATGCGCTATTTGACAAGAGTGGTCATCTAATAGATTTCCACTAAATGTTGGGTCGGTTACACTATGCTCATCTCTTTGCCAAAAACTACCTTTGGAAAATGTTTCCTTGTTGAAAACATCTATCAGTTCAGATTGTAATGTAGCTAGGTCGTTACCTTGAATTCTAGTAGTGTATACTGGTACAGGAAACCATGCTTCTATCATTGTAGTATCATCCTAATTAATCCTACACTATCAATACTTACAAGCAGGATGTAGTTAGCCAACATCCCAAACGATTTCCTAGTATAACTAGCCCAAGCGTACATACTGCAACCAGAAATCCAAATGGGATACAGAATAGGAAGCGGAGGAGTGGGTACAGTGACCGCCATCGTAATACTACAGCCAATGCTGATAGCCCAAGCCATAAGCTCAACGCAAAAACGAAAAGGGTGAGTGCGGTAATCATCTCGTATCCAATCAAGTGTGGGTTTTAAAATTAAATCTATCATATACTATTTTAGCATATCTTGAAGCGAAAGTCGTTAAAAAAGGCTACCTGAGTAGCCTTTAGTTTAACCTAGTTTAATATTAAACTAAACCTAGTGCCATTGCTTTGTAACCTGCGGCTACCAAAGCACGACTTGGTTTTCCAATAACGTATTCAGTAACAGTAACACCATTACCAGCTGTACGCTTGTTGGCATAAACTGCATAGCCTGATTGGCGGATGCGGCTTACTTCAGCACTGATGTTTTTGATACCAAAACGATGTTGAGCTTGTGATGCTGTAACAGCTTCACCATTGTACATTGCGTTGAATAGTTTGTAAGTTTTTGTCTCTGGATTAAAAAATTTCATTTAAGTTTCCTCTATAGATTATGCTGAAATTTATCAGCTGTATCTATTATAACAAAGTACACACTTATATTCAAGCTGTTTGAGTATCTTTCTTTAATTCAGGATGCCAAAATGTCTTGCCTGGAAATCGTTGTCTGGCTATTCTAGCGGCCTGTTCTATATCATGTGCTTGGGATAGGAACTCTCCAGTTAACTTGTTATAAGCATAGATATAACCATTAACTTTTTCAATTTCCAAAGGAATAGCATTTTCAGGAACATTTACATCTTCAAGTGTCTCAGCGTCATTGATTAGTTTGAGCTTGTCAATAAGAGCTTTCATTCCTTCTGGATCTCTTAACAAGTTTTCCATAATTTGGTAGGCTTTCATATGTCCGCCTATCGCATGTCCAATCCAATATGCAACTGAAACTCCTACTATCCACATTATCCATGTATCCATAATGATCTCCGGTTAAGTTATTTACGATCAATTAGTCTTTAAGTGTTTCTAACATAGCAATTTTGGCAATTTTAGCACCAAAATCTTCTTCTTTGCCAATTATATAGATATCGTGTAAATGTCTGTCCTTTTGACGATCATAACGACTAAACTCTACAACCTTGCCACCAATAGCATTGTATATCTTAAACTGTAGTGTAGGATCACTGTTAACATCGCGACCAGCACTTATACTATTGCTTGCAAGTTTAATATTTGTATCAAGTTGGATAGCTTCGTCATTATCCAGCCACTGACGGATTCTGCGTTTTAACCAATTCATTGTAGTGTCCTTGTTGGCGGTTCATCACCGTCTCCATCTAATCGATGTAAAGCATTTAAAATTTTCTCAGCAGTATCGGGATCACTTTCTAATAGTTCATCCAAATTAACTTCCTGAGCTTCGGCTTCGGCGAGACCGTTTTCAAACATCTTTTTAATGTCTGCTACAATCTCGTCTAATTCTTCTTGGGTGCCATCGAAATCATCAAAGCACCCAGGATCGAATGTTATTACTACTTTTGGTTCAGTCAATTAACCCACCCTTACTTTCAGCTCCATGTGTTTCATTCCACTTGGTTTGAGCTTCTTTTAATTGATCTTCGTTAAGGCCGTGCCAGCCGATGCAATCGCCTGTTGGGCTACGACCACAGCCGCATGTACCAAATTTTTTACCATCTTCTGCTACTCTAATCTGCATTTTTATCTCCTTATAAAACAAATGGTCTTGAATGGTTAAAAACAAACCATCCTGTTAAAATAAATTTATCCTCACTTGGGGCATTAACACCCCTGTGCATGTGTGTCCAGTCCGCAGGCCAAATTAATGTAAGACCTTTCTCTGGTTTCACTTGCACTCCTTGGAACTTAAACTCTGTCCCGCCACCTTCTTCTATATCATTCAAGTAGGTCATGAATACCACATGCCTAATGATTACATCGGCAAAGCCGTCATTTTCACAATGCCAATCTGAATAATAATTGTCAGGTTTGTAATGCTGTATTTTTAATCCACTACGCAAACACCATAATTCTAAATCAGTATAGCATTCTGGAAATATACTTTTATACATATCCAAACATTTGAACAATGCATTAACATATGGTACTTGTGCTTCCATATCTAATGATTCTAAAAAAGCATTTGAATAATTTCTAAAACCTTTAGGTTCAGGTTTAAACAATGAAGGTTTAGATTTTGATTCTTCGACTATTCGATCACAAATATCCGGATCGATATAAAATCCCTTAATGAATAAATTTTGTTTGTTTAATTCATGTTCTTGAAGCATCTTGTATCCTTTTGATGACAGCACTGGCTTCAGGCCAATGTTGTCGTTCTAACTGTGCTTCGATGGCACTTTCGACTGCTTCATGCATGGACCGTAAGTATGGACGTTCTTTACTCGTGCTGTATGGTTGTGTCCACTTGATAGTATACAAGTATTTACGCGGTATGATAGGCTCGTCCATAATTATTCCATGCAGATAAAAATTAAGGTTAAAAACAAGGCCCAAAATAAATGGCCAGTTATAACCAACACAACCGGAACCAACCAATGCATAATGAACCTTTCAAATTTAAACTATAAGTTATTATACAGTTTAAAATCTATTTTGTCAACTATCCACGTCTGAAAAGGGTTGTACTTTCATCCAAATATCCTGTGTTAAAACTGAGAACCATTCTATAATCGCTTTGATTTGGATCTGTGGAATGTTCTAACCAACTAGGAAATAATATTAGTAATCCATTTCGGCAAGGCATATCTTCCCAATCTGGAGAACTGTGTCCGCCAGTACCGCCCAATACTTCCATCATTTTATATTGTTGTATAGGAGAATGAAATTTAAGGCCAGCTGAGTTTGGAGCCACATCTAAGTACAATGCACCTGATACAATACTTAATCTATGGTTGTGTCTTTGTACTGCTTGTCCTTTGTGCATTATATTAAACCAATTATTAGCAATGACTAGTTTTTCTACACATATTTTTCGAGCATAATCATCAACACAATCTTGTATGCGCTGTTTTATATGTTTGGAAACTATATTTGATAAAGGATGAAATCCATTACCATAGCTACTCTCTCCTCCTGACAACAAAAAGTGTGGAACCGTAGCAGTATTTTTACAATGCTCTACCAATGGTTTTAATTCAAGTTCTGTGAACTGATATTCTCCTATTATTGTAGGAAATAAATTGTGTGTTTTCATAGTTCGTGTCCCCATCTGACCCACCAGTATGTATAATTTTTTGCACTAAGTTCTGCTACTATTGAATAAGTCCAACCAAGATAGCTAGGGTCGATTTTTCTATGCCAACTAGGTTTTTGCACAGCGTTCTCCATTACCCACTTGCCCATTTCAGTTTGTTGCCACTTGTAAATTGGTTCCGCTACAAATAAGTCTGGGTCTTCTACATGGCCCATACGGATTTTATGTACTGTAACAGTTAATGGTCCATTATTGTTAACCCATTCTTCTGTGGTAAAATCTCCGTCTGGTAAAGGTAATATTTTCATTCTGGGAACATCATTTTGTAAATTGTATATAGCTTTTCATCGCGGAACATAAAAACAAATTGTCTATTAACACTAACTCCGCCTGCTTGAAAGTCTAGTTCAGCACCATACCATTTACCAGACTCATAGTCCCAAGTCATAGGATCTAATTGATTATACATCTGACCAAACGTAGTCCTACACCAATTAGCACGTTCACTGCAATCTGTTACTGATAGTTCGCATATATCATGCACCCAACCTTTCTTTCTAAGTTGCATAGCTAGTTGTATTTCTTCTCGTTCGTGTGTTATTGCCATATCATGTTCTCAATTCAAACCACATCCAATCTCGTTCATCTCTGAAATAGATTTTGTTCCCATTGTAAAACCAACG
>Ga0164297_10003155_pt1 | contig 15544 bp, 14 predicted proteins | sample GEODES058metaG_FD_113539 | JGI IMG/M metagenome (GOLD analysis project Ga0164297, IMG submission 113539) | Dystrophic lake water microbial communities from Trout Bog Lake, Wisconsin, USA - GEODES058 metaG | ecosystem: Environmental > Aquatic > Freshwater > Lake | place: USA: Trout Bog Lake...
TAACCCCGATTTCACCCGTTTGCCCAGTGGGCCCCAACACGCTGTAGCGGGAAGCCGTCTCCCCCTGAGTGTTGGGTTTTAACGGGTTAAGCTGAAACTCTGAGCTCAGCAGTTCAATGATCTCTGAGCTTGGCACGACCTCCTGCATTTGCCAACCATTGGTTGCCCCTACATCCATGTACTCAATAAACCTAAGAGTTGCACCTGAGTTCATGAAATAACGAGTCATTGGAACAATTTCTTGTGCGTTCACACTTCTTTTGACCACCATGTTTACCTTTAAAGGGGCCAGGCCCACTTGTGACGCTTTTTCTATTCCTTTAAGGACATCGGACACAGGGAAATCAACATCGTTCATTTGTTTAAACACAAAATCGTCTAGCGCGTCCAGCGAGACTGTTACGCGTTGAAGCCCCGCGTTTTTTAGGGACTGAGCTTTTCGGTTTAACAGAGCACCGTTGGTGGTGAGCGTTAAATCAAGATCCGATCCGTCAAGGGTTTTGAGTACAGCTAACTTTTCGATTAAAAACTCGATGTTTTTACGCAGTAAGGGCTCTCCACCGGTAATCCTTATTTTTTGGACTCCAAGTTCAATAAAGTTTTTGACAAGCCTAACAATCTCCTCAAAACTAAGTAGATGGGTGTGTGGGAGGTATTTGTAATTTGAGTCAAAGACCTCCTTTGGCATGCAATAGGTGCACCTAAAATTGCATCGATCGGTCACGCTGATTCTGAGATCTTTTAAAGGGCGCTTGAGTCGGTCCCTGAGCGGTCCAAGAGTGGTTGAATACGAAAAAGAGGGGTCTAATCCGCTTAAATCGTAGGTATCTTGGGTGATAGGGATGAATTTTCTGTTCATACGCAAATTGTGCACTAGCTTTTTAGATGAATATTCGGGGATAACCAGACTAGGCTTGGGCTGGACTAAAGTGATGTAAACCCAATTGCCTAGTGGTTAATTTCAACGGTTGCGTGGGCAATACCGCTCACCAATTGAAGGCGTTCTTTAATTTTAAGTGGAATGAGGTCGGGGTCCTGAGTTTGAAGGGTGACCGAGCACGCATAGGCCTTACTTCCAACCCGCCAAATATGCAGGTCTGTGATGATCGTTTCCCCTATATTTTGAAGTGACTTTTTGACCTCCTCAACAATTGGATCATCCATCTCTCTGTCCAATAAAACTTTTGCAGTATCAATAACCAGATTTTTTGCCCACACCGCAACCAAAACTGCCCCTACTATTCCCATAATAGGGTCAAGCCAAGACCAACCATAGTACATGCCGCCAAATAAGGCAACAATCGCCAAAACAGATGTTGCAGCATCAGCAACGACGTGAAGGTATGCAGATCGTAAATTTAGGTCATCGTGTTTTTTAGATTCTGATTCGATCGTCTTTTTGGGGGAAGGTTTGGAGTGATGATGGTGAGCGTTGTCGTGACTCGTGTGGGCGCCGTGATGGTGGAGGATCGGTTGATGAGGGCCATGACTTTGCGCAGTTTGGTGCTCATGCTCATGAGAGTGTCCATGAGAGTGTCCATGGTGATCATGCGCAGAGCCCAGAATCAATGCACAGACTATATTCACACCAAGTCCAATCAGAGCAACAATAATTGCCTCTTTGTAGTGTATGGGTTCAGGAGAAAGTAGTCTCTCAAGGGAGCCAAAAATCATCGTTGCCGCAACCCCCATCAAGAATAAAGCACTCGCAAATCCACTTAATACTTCAATTTTCCAAGTGCCAAAAGCAAATCTAGAATCTTTTGCATATTTCCTGGCTTGAACGTAAGCAAAGGCACTTAAGCCAATCGCAAAAGTGTGTGAACTCATGTGCCATCCGTCTGCAAGTAAAGCCATGGAGTTGTACCACCAACCAGCAACAATCTCGACCAACATCATGAACGCAGTGATCCACATGACCCACACTGTGCCCTTCTCAGCGGAAGCATTGCTAGAGTTAAAAACGTGCTCGTGGGCGCCTGCGTTTAATAGATTGTGTTGCATGCACGCAGTTTAAATGAAAAATTTAACAATGACACAAAACCTAAAAACTTAGAAGTAAAGTATTCCAACTAAGGTTTAATTTCTTTGTATTGTCAGGTTTGCATTGAAAAGTTAGATTTGTTCTCAACCTAAAAACGGGTCTAGCCTGTTATACACTTAGTCACAGGAATCTGAGAATTTTTTCAATATGCTTGTTGCGCCGCGCTGTGAAGTGCAGAGGTGATTAAAAAATAATTTGATTTCTAAAAATCTAACATCTGTGAATTGAGCTCAACCGCACTAAATAGACCATTGCTTGCATTATTTAAAAATTAAGATAACTGTTTAGCCATGAATACTTCATCCTCCCTTGTTTTGTCCCAGTTCGGCAAGTACGATAACCATATCAATGCCAGCGCCACCATAAAGGGAAAGTTTGAATTTAGTGGGACTGCTCTTATCGAGGGAGTCATTTACGGGGATGTTGAGAGTTTTGGTAAATCAACAGACGCAGTTTCAATTTCCTACAGCGGTAAAGTATTTGGTTCAATAACTTGCAAAGCCGTTTCTATATCGGGCACTGTGGTGGGCAACATATACGCAAAAGAGATCAATTTAGAGCCAAATTCCTTGGTTCAAGGGGATATTTACTACGAAACACTAGGAATAGATGGGAAAGCCTCTGTCAATGGTCGATTGATTCAACAATCTGGCGCAGAGTGGGTGTCTGAGAAATTCCCCATGCTGGTTGCCCCCAAACAGGCTGAGTCAGAGTGGACTGTGGAAGAGCTTTCCCCCAATAATCAATATTACTCAATACCGCAGACGGGCAACACGGTCTCAAATAAGTTAGTTGTATCCCCACAAAACACCCCCAATACCTATAGTCCTAAAAGGGTATGGGGAAAAAAGAATTAAATACCCCTGGCATCCGGTATAGGGGTGTTCTGGCATAACGGACTTTTCATTGCTACGTCTAAAACACTGCTAAGGCAGACAAATAGTTACTTAGAGGCGCAGAGATGGGAGTTCACCGTGTTTGTGCTCAAACAAAAAAAGCCCAAGTCTTGCGGCTTGAGCTTTTTTCGGCCCTTTAAGGACCGTCCCACCTCAGCGCACGTGTAGGGCGCTTTGGATGAGTGATGTAGATTTAAGCGCGTTTTTTAGTAGCAGCTTTAGTTGCGTTTACAGCGCTGTGTGTTGCCGTTTGAATATTTGACTCAGCCACTTCAGCCGCGTGTTTTACAGCTTTTTGGATAGACTCCATTGCGTTTGTACCAGCTGCATAAGCACTCTTGAGCATTGCAACAGCTGATTCAGTTCCAGCAGGTGCGTTCTTTGATGTGGTCTCAATCAGGCTAGAAATGGTTTGCTGAGCTTCGGCCATTTTGTCTTCTGCAGTTTTTGTAAACTCAGAGCTTGTTGCAGTAGTGATGTCATATACGTGACGTCCATAGGAAGTCATTTTTTCAGCCATAGGCTGGAATATGGAAGTTTGAATGCTGATGAATTCTTGTGGATCCTTGATGCTCATCAAAGACTGTGCGTGTCCCATTGTCTCGTTGATTGCTGCTTTGCTGGCTGCAACGTTGAGGTCGATTAATTTCTCGACTCCTGCGAAAGCTTTTTCGGTCAGGCCGAAAAAGGCAGCAGCGTTGGCTTTTTGATTTGACATGAATTGTTCAGGTGTAAACATGGTTTTCTCCGTTGGTGTTGTTGAATTAGTTGTCTTGCACACGCTGTGTGCGGTGCAACATGTAAATAGTATAGGGTTATCCCGACACAATTCAATAGTTCGGACCCCTTTGGGTATTCGATTAGAGCCTGCATCCTAATTTTTAAAACTCACCAAGGCTCTTTTAGGGGATGCCAGGTGACATGTTTTGAGTCTGCATGAAGTTTTTTTTCAAAGTGCCTTTGGGAGGTTTTAAAGTGGTAAGTTATGCTGTTTTGCCGTAGTAAATTTTTGTATTTTGTTTTATCAAAGCCCGCCAAATAGATGAATTTTTGTTCGCAGAATCAAAATTTAATGAAAATATTTTACGCAACCCCAAACTCCCAAAAACTGCCCCCAGGCCACCGCTTCCCCATGGGAAAGTACGAGCTTTTGCGCAACCGTTTGGCGCAGGAGCTGCAGGGGTGTGAGCTGTGCCTTGCTCAACCCGTAAGCCGAGGAGAACTCTCCTTAGCGCACGATGTCAACTACATCGAGTCCGTTTTTGAGGGTACCCTCAGCCCGTCTGAGCAAAGAGAAATTGGATTTCCTTGGACAGTCGGTATGGTTGAGCGAGCAAGGGGCTCATCTGGGGCGACCTTGATGGCTTGTCGCACTGCAATGAAAGAGGGTATCGCTGCAAACTTGGCCGGCGGAACCCACCATGCTTACGCCAACAGGGGTGGGGGATTTTGTGTCTTTAACGACACGGCTGTATCCGTTCGTGTGCTTCAGCTCGAGCATCAAAGGGCCTGCTTCGCCGCTGAGTCGGGCTCTTTCGGATCTCGCAAGCCTATGCAAATTGCTGTGATCGATTTGGATGTGCACCAGGGAAACGGAACGGCGCACATCTTTAAAGAGGATCCATCCGTTTTTACGCTATCCCTACACGGAGCAAAGAACTTTCCCTTTAAAAAGGAGCAAAGCGATCTAGACGTGGAGCTTGAGGACGGGTGCGAAGATCACAAATATCTAGAGGCTTTGCAAGAAGCCTTGGTCACCCTAGATTCCAAATTCAAGCCAGACTTGGTTATTTACTTAGCTGGAGCAGACCCCTACGAAGGGGACCGTTTGGGGCGCCTGAGTTTAAGCTTTGAAGGTCTTCAAAAACGCGACGAGGTTGTTTTTCAGTGGGCTAGTAAGCGAGCCGTGCCTGTTGCTTTTTCTATGGCTGGGGGATACGCAGTACCTATTGATGACACTGTGAATATTAATATCAATACATTTCGTACTGCATATGATTATTGGCTCAAATACAAGCAAATTTGACCTGATCCGCCTCTTTCAATGGCAAAATAGATATTAATCAGTCCCCACCGGACCCCGTATTAAACGAAACAACTTAAATACCTTAAAGATTGAGGTTAGAGATTGAGGTTAGAAAATTGAAACCCGTACCCCTAGATCGTGATTTTTTTAAAGCCTTTAGGCTGATTACAACGCGTTGGATGGATAACGATTGTTATGGGCACGTCAATAATGTGGTCTATTACAGTTGGTTTGACACTGCGGTCAATACCCACTTGATTGAGCAAGGCGTGTTGGACCCTATTAACGGATCTGTAGTGGGTTTTGTCGTCAGCTCTCAGTGTAATTATTTTTCACCCATCGTTTATCCCCAGATCGTTGAGGCCGGGATCGCTGTAACTAAGATTGGCACATCAAGCGTAGAGTACACGATTGGTATTTTTTCTCAAAATGAATCTAAAAGCGCTGCATGGGGCAAGTTGGTTCACGTGTACGTGGACAAAATAACCAACAAGCCGGCTCCGAGACTTCCCCCTGAGCTGCGAAACACACTTGACTTGATTCATGCAACAAACTGACCCTCTACATATGAGTCTAGAGCAACTCGTCAACTCTAGAAGCTCTGTCAGAGCTTTTAAGAGCGACTCCGTTTCAAAGGAGTTGTTAACGAAAATTTTAGAGACTGCCGCCCGCGCCCCCTCGGGGAGCAACATCCAGCCTTGGCAAGTCTATGTGCTCCAAGGCGAGAAGCGGGATAATTTGATAAAAGAAGTTTGTAAAGTTCATGACGCATTAGCTCTTAATCCAGAACTAGCAAAGGAGTACCCTCCCTCCTATCAATACTACCCAACCCATTGGATGAGCCCTTATTTGGAGCGCAGGAGAGAAAATGGTTGGGGTCTTTACTCACTGTTGGGTATTCAAAGGGGCGAAAAACAAAAAATGCATGCCCAGCACCAACGAAACCTTGAGTTTTTTGGAGCTCCGGTTGGGCTTATTTTTACGATACATAAGGAACTGGGTACTGGTTTGCTTATTGACTATGGAATGTTTTTACAAACACTCATGCTCGCGGCGCAGGCCAATGGCCTGGCCACTTGTCCTCAAGGGGCTTGGGTGTCGTATGCAAAGGTAGTGATGCCCTTAATAGGAGCTGGCCCCGACGAGTTACTCGTTTGCGGTATGTCTCTTGGATACGAGGACAAGCAGGCTGTGGTAAATTCGTTTCGCCCCCCACGCGAGAAGGTTGAGTCTTTCACGCGTTGGGTATGAGGGAGCTTTGCGAGGTCGCAACCATTAAAGAGTCTACACCTCCTGTGAATTACACCGACAAAAAGTTATGATAATTACAAGCCTTATTGACACTGACCTGTACAAATTCACAATGATGCAGGCTGTTTTACACCAGTTTCCAGGCGCCCAGGTTGAATACAAGTTTAAATGTCGCTCCCCCGGGGTCTTGCTAGCCCCTTATGTGGATGAAATTAGGTCCGAAGTTCGCTCCCTATGTCACTTACATTTTCAAGAGGATGAACTCCGCTACCTACGCACCCTTAGGTTTATAAAGAGCGATTTTGTAGATTTTTTAGGACTCTTTAAACTCAACGAAAAATACATTCAAATTGAACCCTTGGCCGACGGATCAATAGACATCATTATCAAAGGTCCATGGCTTCACACTATTTTGTTTGAAATTCCTGTGTTGGCGATCGTCAACGAGGTTTATTTTAGGAACACACACGCTGTCCCCGATTTTGTTGAGGGCAGGCGACGTTTAGCAGAAAAAATTGATCAATTAAAGTTTGATAACTTAAAAGATATCAGAATTGCAGACTACGGTACCCGCAGGAGATTCTCCAAATCCTGGCATGAAGAGGTTTTGCGTGTGTTGTGGGCAAATTTAGGGGCAGATAAATCCGGACAATTTGCGGGCTCTAGCAATGTCCTTTTCTCAATGAGACTGGGCTTCAAGCCACTGGGAACGATGGCGCATGAGTACCTTCAGGCCTGTCAATCCCTTGGCCCTAGGCTCAGGGATAGCCAAGTCTTTGGCTTTGAGACATGGGCAAGAGAGTACAGAGGCGACCTGGGTATAGCTTTAAGTGATGTGTATGGGATGGGGCCTTTTTTAAGAGACTTTGATCTGTATTTTTGCAAACTCTTTGACGGCGCCCGTCACGATAGCGGAGACCCTTTTGACTGGGGTGAGCGAATGATCTCACATTACATCAAAAACAGGGTAGATCCCTTGACCAAGACGTTGATATTTAGCGACGGTCTTACAGTGCCCCGGACCATAGAGTTGTATCAACGCTTTAAAGGGCGTTGTCTGATGGCTTTTGGTATTGGTACCAATTTAACCAATGATTTAGGTTACGATCCGTTGCAGATTGTGATTAAGATGGTTCAGTGTAACGGCCAACCCGTGGCTAAGCTATCGGATACACCCTCTAAAAATATGTGCGAGGATGAGAAATATTTAGCCTACCTCAGGCAGGTCTTTGAGATCGAATCTCCCCAGCAAAAAATATGACGCGTGTGTGAGCCCACTTAAATAAACTCCTTAAATAAATTCCTTAAATCAACAAAATCCCTTAATTAATTTTTTTAACAAATGACTAAGCCCAAACTGCTCATTGCCCGCAAAATTTACCCTGAAGTGCTCACCCAACTCCAAGAACATTTTGATGTCGAGTACAACGACGGCGATGACGTTTATAGCAAAGAACAGTTGATTGAAAAACTCCAGGGCAAGTTGGCTGTGATGACGACAGGCACTGAACGGATCGACCAAAGTGTCCTATCTAAGTGTCCAGATTTAAAAATCTGTGCAAATATTGCAGTGGGATATAACAATTTTGATGTTAATGCGATGACGGCGCACGGCGTTCTTGCAACCAACACTCCGGATGTGCTAACGGAGACCACCGCTGATTTTGGTTTTGCTTTGATGATGGCTGCCGCCAGGAGAGTATGCGAGAGTGAGCATTACCTTCGAAAAGGCTCGTGGACCAAATGGAGTCTTGACATGTTCACCGGCGCTGATGTGCATTCCAGCACACTGGGCATACTCGGGATGGGGCGTATCGGGCAAGCCGTTGCTAAGAGGGGCGCACACGGTTTTGGAATGAATGTGATCTATTACAACAGGTCCAGGCTCACAGAGTCTAAAGAGCAGTCCTGCAAAGCTAGGTATGTGAGCAAAGAGGAGCTTTTAAAGCAGTCTGATCACTTGGTTCTGGTCCTGCCCTACACTCAGGAGGCACATCACTGCATTGGCGCGAGAGAGTTGAGCATGATGAAACGTACGGCGACGTTGACCAATATTGCTCGAGGGGGCATAGTGGATGACGCTGCACTTGTGAAAGCACTGAGCTCTGGCGTCATCGCTGCAGCAGGCTTAGATGTGTTTGAGAACGAACCTCAGTTGAATCCAGATTTACTGGGTTTGGCCAATGTTGTTTTAACTCCCCACATTGCGAGCTCATCCACTAAAACTCGAACTGCGATGGCTCAGTTAGCAGCGGACAATTTGATTTCTTATCTAAAGCACGGTCAGCCAATTAATCCAATTAACTCGCTTTAAGAGCGCGACCTTCGGGGTTTCTCTAAAAAATCAAGCAACAAAACAAATCTAGACAACTCACAACCAATAGAGGACTTTTAATGGATACCGGGTCAATTTTGATAAGCCTTTTGGTTTTTCTAGTCTTTTATCAAGTGATTGTCAGATTCTCCAAAAAATCCCCTCTTGCGAAGGTTAATTCAGGCGAACAAATGGAGTTGTTGATCGAGAAGTTTGAACGACTTGACCGGGCCTTCAAGTACGAGATCAACGATATGGCAAGGTCAGTTGCTGCGTTGCAAAATTTATACGCCGCACCACCCCAAATACCTGAGCTACTGATTAGATTAGAGCGAATTGAGTCAGCGATTGTTTCTTTAGAGGATGCTTTAAACCGAGTATCAAATCAACCATCACCTGAAACACTAACTATGCCTCTCATGACGCCCTCAATGACACCCTCAATGACACCCTCAATTACTCAAGACGACTCTGCCCAAACGAAATCGCTCTAATGTCTTTTGAGGGCCAGGAAACTTGCTTGCTAGTTAGTTAGAGCTCTTGGGTCTTGTAAAAATTTTTGATCAAATACCAAGCCTCTTTTATGTCGTCTACATAATTAAAGAGTTTTAAATCCTCCTCATGGATCGCTCCCTCCTCCAGCAACATTTCTAGATTAAAAAGTCGTTTCCAGTAATCCGTTCCAAACAAAATAATGGGGACGGGTTTAGCTTTTTTGCACTGAACCAGTGTGAGCGTTTCAAACAACTCATCCATTGTTCCAAATCCGCCAGGGAATGCGACCAAAGCTTTAGCTCGCATCATGAAGTGCATTTTCCTAAGGGCAAAGTAATGAAACTTAAAGCTCAGATTGGGGGTGATGTAGGGGTTGGGATCTTGTTCGTGAGGTAAGGCTATATTGAGCCCCACACTCATCCCCCCAGCCTCCTGGGCCCCTCTGTTTGCGGCCTCCATGATGCCTGGTCCACCCCCCGTGCAGATAAAAAACTTTTAATCTGATCTTAAATTTTTACAATCGTTTGTGACCAATTGTGCAAATGCACGAGCCTTTTCATAAAAAGCTGCATTGCGGACCAATATTTCCGCTTTTTTGATCTCACTACTATCGTTGCTTAATTTGGCTTGCTCAAGGGCAAGGTGAGCTTGTTCTTCGCTCTTAAACCGAGCGCTTCCAAAAACAACTACCGTGTGATTAACCCCAAGCTCTTGCTGCGCTAAATCAGGTTTAAGAAGCTCAAGTTGAAAGCGAATTCCCCGGGTCTCTCTTCTTAAAAGAAACTCGGCATCTGCAAAGGCTAGCCTGTTGGAGACGGGAATGAGTTGTGGTTTACCATCAATGTTGGCGCGTAAATCGCTCCAAGCATCCGCGATGCTGGGATCTTTGTTGTTGATCATTGCGTCCATTTTCAAGGTCCTTCGCTTGCAAGCGTAAAGTTGCTACAGAAACTAAAACAAGCCCCTAAACAGTGTTTAGGGGCTTGTTTGGGTGAAGTTAACGACGTGCTTTAGAGATAGAAGTCACTAAAAATAGAAGTCCATAAAATAGAATTCCATTAAGCCCGGCTAAGATCACACAAAGTCAACGAGTAGGCGGGCACTTTTTTTCAGTGAAAACTAGACCCTGCGTCTGTATTCGCCCGTTCTTGTGTCAATCTCAACGATGTCGTTTTGATCAACAAACAAGGGAACAGGAACCTCAAAACCGGTTGAAATTTTCGCGGGCTTAAGCACTTTACCAGACGTGTCGCCTTTAACTGCGGGCTCGGTCCAAGTAATTTCACGCTCCACGCTGGTAGGTAACTCAACCGATATGGCCTTGCCTTCGTAGAAAACGACTTCAGCGCTCATACCCTCTTGGAGATAATTGAGCGAGTCACCCATGTTTTCGCTCTCAACTTCGTACTGGTTGTAATCTGGATCCATCCACACGTACATCGGATCAGCAAAATAAGAATAGGTACAGTCTTTTTTCTCCAAAATGATTTGATCCATTTTGTCGTCAGCTTTGAACACAACTTCGGTTCCAAAGTTGTTTAAGAGACTTTTAAGCTTCATACGGACAGTGGCCGAGTTGCGCCCGCCGCGCGAGTATTCCGTTTTAAGGACCACCATGGGGTCTTTGCCGTATTTAATTACGTTTCCTGCGCGAATTTCTTGAGCAATTTTCATAAGAATCAGAGTTCATTCAAGGTTTAAGTGGCATTTACAGTTAAGGCTTTTGAGGCTGCGAGGTTTAGATTTGCGAACCGCGCAGGCGACAAAAAAGCAAATAGCTCTTTAAGAGCTAAACCGAAACAACTCAATATTCTACCGTTTTCTGACGTTTAGTTAGAACAAAATACAGCAACTGGTCGCTCAAATCCCTTAGTTCTAGCAAATTACTTCGTATGGCGAGGCACCATTCTTGCCAATTGATCCATTTTTCCTTGTCTCTTAACTCGGGTAAATTCAATTCAAATGAAGGCATATTGGCTCTGGAGTTGGAATCGGTATTCCAACTCCAATGGATTTTTTTTACAAAAGCGGGTGCATCCAACAAATCTAGCAATGCATTTAATTTCTCCAAGTGGATGCCCTCTTCTTGAGGATAGATCTGCCACACCCAGGGTTTACCGCTCCAAATGGCCCTGATAAGTGAGTCCTCTCCTCTGACGAAATTGATGCTATTTGACCAAAGAAACTCATCGAATTCGTCTTGGCTGATGTGGGGTAGGTATTTGATTGTTAAGCGGCACTCATTTTTAGTAGCAGCAGAGTTTTTAAGAAAAGGCAGAGACTCTTTCCTGAGCTCGGATTGGACTTGGCCCGCCGCCACGTGAAGGCTGCACGAAGTGCCTGATTGTTGATTTTGCTTTTCAAGCTCTGCCAATAGCTCCACAACTGGCGCTTGGGGGTAGCAAAAAAGTCCAACCTGAAAGGAGCTTATCTCAAACGGTTGAGTGGCCTGACTGCTTTTAATCCTTTGCCGCATCTTGCTCTCAAGGATCAGCCCCCCAGTTGCTCTTTCAAAGCCTGGATAGTAAAACCATTTGATAGCCCCTTGACCACTGCCGAATAAAACGGGCGAATGAAGACAGTGATTTTGAGCGGCGTAACTCTCAGCGCTCAAGTACTCCAAATTAATCCATTGAATTCTTTGGTGATGCAAGTTGCGATCGGCTTGAGCACCCAACTTAGCTTGCTTAGGCTTTGCTGAGCTAGACTGTGCAATCTTTTCCTGCACAAAATCCGGAACAGTGCAGCCAAACGCCTCAATCACCACATCAACCTCAAAAGCATGGGGGAGTGCAGCGCTCGGCCAGTTATTTATTTCAACATGGGGGTCTAAGTTTGGAGCCATCCACTTGAGTATCTCGGGCTCATCGATCCAAAGCCTAATCCTTTGACCCCTAGAGGTCAAGTCCTTTGCAAGTCTGATGCAAACTCCCGCGTCCCCGTAATTGTCAATGACCCTACAAAATATACTCCACACCAAAGATGTCATTTGGGTCTTTTATTTTTTTAAGGTTGATTTGCAAATGGCTTGTATTTAGAACGAATCATATACATTTAGGCAGATGATAATCTCATTTGCCGTGACCCTTGGCCTGTAGGTGCACAATAAGAACTTGAAAAAATTGAAAAACACCGAATTTGTCTCCCCTGTTTTTTATGCCTAATAAAACCAATCCCTTGCAAAGCGACGGTACAAACAATACGAATGAGTTTGAGTCTACCCATAGAGCTCAAGCAACTGAGGGATATGATGCCCCTGTTGAAACGCCGGTTGCACCACCGCTCGAGCCAACAGGAGCTCCGCCTTTGCCCCATTCTGCTGAGCTCTTAGCCAATGTGTCCTCCTTGCCAGGCTTGCCAGGCGTTTACAGATACTTTGACGTCGATGGGCAACTGCTTTATGTGGGTAAGGCAATTAATTTAAAAAAACGCGTCTCCAGTTACTTTAACCGCTCACACGACGGGACTCGAACTGGACACATGGTGAGCAAGATCGTCAGACTCGAGACCACGGTTGTTAGATCTGAGGCCGAGGCGTTGCTTCTTGAGAATAATTTAATTAAAACCCAAAAGCCTAGGTATAACATTTTATTTCGCGATGATAAAAGCTACCCTTATTTAAAGATGACTCGGCTCATCAATGTAGACGAGCGCCAAAGCCAAGACGCGCTTGGGCATCCCAACCCCAAACTTATTCCTCGTATGGTCTATTACAGAGGTGCAGTTGATAAAAATCATGACTATTTTGGGCCCTACCCAAGCGTTTGGGCGGTCAGAGAGGCGATAGAGCTCTTACAGAAAATATTTAGACTGAGAACATGTGAGGACACCGTATTTAGGAACCGCACGCGTCCGTGTTTGATGCACCAAATCAAGCGATGTTCGGGCCCCTGTGTTGGAAAAATATCTGTTCAGGATTACCAGCTCAATGTGAGCCACGCCGCAAAGTTATTGCACGGCGAGACCCAAGGGGTTATGAAATCTCTTGAGACTCGGATGATGCAACATTCGGATAAGCTCGAATTTGAATTGGCTGCAGAGCTCAGAAACCAACTGAGCGCGCTTTCTAAAGTATTGCATCAACAAGCTGTTGATACCGTGGACGACCGAGACGTGGATATTTTGGCAGTCGTTACACACGGTGGGCGTGCTTGTGTAAACCTTGCAATGGTCAGAGGAGGGCGTCACCTAGGCGATAGGCCTTATTTCCCGTCCCACGTCGATCAAGCTTTGCACAGTGAAATACTGGAGGCATTTGTATCGCAGCATTACACGGAAATACCTCCCCCACCTACTTTGATTCTCAACCACCCCATTGATAAAGAGTTGGTCCGTATTTTGTCTGAGCAAACAGGGATAAAAATTAACACCATTCACCAGCCCAAAGAGCAGCGCAGGACTTGGCTGGAGATGGCGCTTGAGAATGCAAACCTTCAGCTGAGTCGATTATTGGCTGAGGAGGGTTCCCAGCAGTCTAGGACTCGTGCGTTGATAGAGGCCATCGATTTAGCGCCAGAAGATTTAGATCAATTTCGAATTGAGTGCTTTGATATCTCGCACACGAGTGGCGAGGCGACTCAGGCATCTTGCGTGGTCTTTCATCACCACAAAATGCAGCCAAGTGAGTATAGGCGTTACAACATTGAGGGCATCACGGGGGGAGATGATTACGCGGCTATGAAACAAGTTTTAAGCAGAAGATACTCCAAACTCTCCGAGCTTGTGAGAGCAGGCGAGGCCAAATTCCCAGACCTCGTGCTCATTGATGGGGGAAAGGGTCAAGTCTCCATGGCGCGTGAGGTGTTTGAATCATTGGACCTTGATTTGTCCCGCATCGTTGGAGTTGAAAAGGGGGAGGGCCGCAAAGTAGGCCTAGAGGATCTGGTGTTTGCTGATGGACGAGAAAAGGTTTACCTTGGCAAGGACTCCGCAGCGCTGATGCTAGTTGCTCAAATCAGAGATGAAGCCCACCGATTTGCGATCACTGGGATGCGCGCAAAGCGTGCCAAGGTCCGAATAGGCGCAAGTAAAATCGAAGATATACCTGGAGTAGGACCTAAAAAAAGAGCCAAACTCTTACAACGTTTTGGAGGAGTTAGAGGGGTTGCAGAGGCGAGCGCGCAAGATTTAATGACAGTGGAGGGCATATCAGCAGATCTAGCTCAGGCCATTTATTTGGCGCTTCGCTAAAATTTCTTGCCTCATCCTCAACTGAAGGAAGATTGGCTTATGTCGTCATTGAAACGTGCAGTCTGACAATCTGACATTGTATTTTTCATCTGCCTCTTTTAACGAAGGCGCAATGGAGTGGTGCAACCTCACGCCCTGTTTGAGTTGTTGATCCCTTTTGCCAAAGGCGGCTTGTCCGGGCAGTCTTACGGGTTTATTGGGGTCAAGGGGTATATTGGTTTTACACAGTTTGGCCACGTAATCCATTTGTCTTTTAAACTCAGCTTCTCCGCAAAAGGCTTTAAGATCATACAAAGTGATATGTACTGTGGCACCCCAACCTTCTTTGGGGTCAACTCGGCCTCTGCCCGCAAGGCCTGCAGTCAAGGCCTCCACAATGAGCGAGAGACCGTACCCTTTATGGCCGTGATCGAGTCCACCTACCGCCAGAAGAGTTCCGGGGGGTTGGTTAAAAAGTACAGCTGGATCATTAGACGGAACGCCCTTGCTTGTCATTAACCAATTGTGTTCGAATTTCTCACCTGCTTTGTATTTCCTGTTTGTCATGCCATTTGTCGTGATAGATGCCGAGATGTCGATCATCACACCACTTTCCTCTACTGGAAAGCCAACTGCTATGGGGTTTGGGGTGAAGACGGCTTGAGTGCCTCCGAACGGAGCAACGCTTGCGCTGTTGGCATCCGAGGACGCCAAAACCATGAGGTATCCCTCTTGAAGGGCCCTCATCAAATAGACGGCCAAGCAAGCGATGTGATGGCTTCTTTTGATGACTAAACTTGCCACACCCAATGACCTTGCTCTTGGGGCGAGTGTTTTGTAGGCTTGGTCCAAAAGCCAAGGTCCGGGTAGTCTTTGCCCGTCCCAGGAGATTGCCCCTGGTCTATCGGACAGCACTATAGGGGAGCCAGATGATTTCATACCGCCAGACTCAATCTCATTGATGTAACTTGCGAGTAAAGCCAGTCCGTGGGTGTCGTGTCCAAGTAAATCGCCCTCCACCAAGGTATCAGAGACTACTTGTGCGATGGCGAGGTCAAGGCCCGCAGCTTGCAAAAGATGCTGCGCGTACACTTTCAACTTAGACGAGTCGTAGGTCACTTCCCCAGCGGTAGAGGAGGATTCATTTGAATTGAGGTTCATAGAGGGATAGGGGGGTAGGGGGGTAGGAACAAACGGTAATAGACTATTTTAAAAAGCCCGATCTTAATTGCAAAACAACTTGAAACTAGACGGTAGTAACCAGGAAACAAAGAGAAAAAAGCGCAGTTTTAAAAAAAACAAGTGAGCGATCTTTGTAAGTGAAATTTTTTCAATAAAATGAACTTGCA
>Ga0164297_10003156_pt1 | contig 15543 bp, 10 predicted proteins | sample GEODES058metaG_FD_113539 | JGI IMG/M metagenome (GOLD analysis project Ga0164297, IMG submission 113539) | Dystrophic lake water microbial communities from Trout Bog Lake, Wisconsin, USA - GEODES058 metaG | ecosystem: Environmental > Aquatic > Freshwater > Lake | place: USA: Trout Bog Lake...
GCCGGCGCCGACGCACCCCGCGCAACCGCCGCCGGCTGGATCGTGACCGATCCGCTGGGGGTGATGCTGACGCATCTGGACCACCTTATCGCCACCCAGGCCGAAAAATTCCTCAACCTCGCCGAAAGCAAACGCCTCGTCGCCGAGGTCGAAACGACCCTGCCCTATCTGCTCGCCGAATTGACCGCCAAGGACATGAGCACGGTCGGCCTTCATCGGCTTTTCGCACTGCTGCTAGAGGACGGTTTCAGCCTGACGCCAATGACCGAAGTCCTATTGGCGATCCGAGAAGCGCTGGTTCTGGCGCAACGGGCGCCGCGTGACATCATCGCCTTCATCCGCCGCTCCCTCGTCGCCTTTACCATCGCGCGCTACCGCGATGAGGCCGGACAGGTTCAGGCAGCGGTGCTGCGCGTGCAGACGGCACAATCGCTGGAAGAAGTTATCAAGGCCCCGGCCACGGTATTCGACCTCACCCGCCAGCCCAGCGAAATTTCCGCGGTGCTGACCAATCTCCGCAGCCTCGCCAAGCCCGACAGGTTGCGCGGTGGCCGTCTGGTCTTGCTCATGCCCGCCTCGCTGCTGCCGCTGCTGATGCCCCTGGTCCGCCGCGAGAATATCAGCGTCTTCGCACTGACGCATGACGAGGTCGATGCCAGCATGAACCTGCAGATCACCGCAACGATCTGACACGCGCCATCGCCGAAACCCGGCGCGACGGTCCAACAAACAAGGCCGCGCTCGCCGGCTTGGCGCTAGCCCGCTTGGCGCCAGAACGGCTGACGCGACCGCACCGGATCCAGCAGCGACCAATCGCCGTCCGGCAGCACATGACCCAGCGGAAATGGCGGCCGCGGTTCCAGCCCCAACGAGCGCACCACGCGATCATCGCGATAGTAAACCTGCAGCACGACGCGCGCGAGCGTCGCCACCGCGACCCCGCCCTCTGCCCGCAGGGCCGCCGCGACGTGCTGGCGCTGCGCAGGCGCCAGAGCGGCAAAAGAGCCCCCGGCCAACGCCGCCAGCCTTTCCAACGCCGCGCGCACCGCCGGGGCGTCGCGGCCAAGCGTTGCCAGCATATCGGCTTGGATCGCGGGGTCATCCGCGCCGGGCACGGCGAATTCGGCACTTGCCGGCACGATACAGCCAGCGATCGCCCGCAGATCGTCCTGCTGCGCCGGGGTCAGGTCGGTTGGGTTTGTCATCACACGCCTCAATCGAACAAATTGGCCAAACGCTGCTTCATCTGATCGGCGATGTAGAGCGCAAGCGCCTGAATGGTGGAGGTCGGGTTGACCCCGCCGGAGGTGACGAAGATCGAGCCATCGACGATGAACAGGTTCTTCACGTCATGCGCGCGTCCCCATTCATTCACGACCGAGCGCGCCGGGTCGTTGCCCATCCGGGCCGTACCCAGCAAATGCCAACCGCCATACAGGATCGGACTATTGGTGCAGATATCGCGCGCGCCCGCCGCTGCCAGGAACTCTTTCGCCCGAGCGATGCCGTGCGCCATCATCCGCTGCGAATTTTCGCTGATTGTATAATCGATCTTCGGTGATGGGATGCCGTGGCTGTCCGTTAAAACGGGATCGAGGGTGACGCGATTATGCGCCTCCGGCAGGTCTTCGCAGATGGCGGAGAGTTGGATGCGATGCCCGTTCAGCCTGCGGAACACGCGATGATGATCGTCCCCCCAGGGCAGCAGTCCTTTCGCGTCGCTCATCACCGCCTCCATCACCGGGCCGGCGCCGCGGCCAAACTGGAAGCTATAACCACGCACGAAGTCGCGCGCGGGGTCGGTCTCGTAAAACTCCTTGCTCCACAGGCACGTCGGCGGCGCGCGGTTGCTGTCGGTCGGCGCATCGACATAGCCGTAGACCTGGGCATAGGGATGAAACATCAGGTTCTTGCCGACAAGGCCACTGGAATTGGCCAGGCCGTCGGGGAATCTCTCTGATTTGGAATTCAGCAACAGGCGCGGCGTGCCAATACCGTTGCAGGCCATCACCACAACCTCGGCAGCCTGAAAACGCTCGACCCCGTCCTTGTCGTAATAAATGACGCCCGAGGCCATGCCATCGGCATTGACGGTGATTTCGCGCACGCGGCAATGGGTCCGCAATTCCACGCCGGCACGAATGGCATGCGGCCAATAGGTGATATCGGTGCTGGCCTTCGCCCCTTGCGCACACGCCGGCGTACAGTGCCCCAAATTGATGCAGCGCGCTCGGCCATCATAGTCCATCGTCGCCACCGTGGTATCGGACGGCCACCAATGCCAACCCAACTGGTTCATCGCCGAACCGATGATCGCGCCCGACAGGCCCAAAGGCTGTTGGGGCATCGGCGGATTGCGCGGCGGCTGGCCGGGATCACCGGCAAGGCCCGACACACCCATCATACGGTCATTCTCTTCAAAGAACGGCACCAGCATGTCGTAGTCGATCGGCCAATCATCGGCCACACCGTCCAATGAGCGGACACGGAAGTCCGACGGATGCAAGCGCGGCCAATGCGCCGTATACATGATCGTGGAACCGCCAACGCCGTTGTAATTCACCACCTTGATCGGCGAGGCATCATCATTGATCGGATAATCCTCGGCCCGGCCGCGAATGTTCGGACTGGGCGAGTAGTCACCGAAAAACCGCGCCTCCCAATCGCGGCCGTTGGTGGGATAGTCGGACGGCTTCGTCCAGCCGCCCTGATCCAGGCAGACGATCCGCATTTTCGTCTCGGCCAAACTGTAAGCCATCGCCGCGCCGGAGGCACCGGCGCCGATGATCAGGACATCGACAATATCGCTCATGTCGGTCGCTCCCCCTTTTTTGGGCAGCATGATCGCGGCGCGGAAACCTGGCAATGGCAGGCTCCGGCGCACGGAGGCCGGGCAATGAAAACGCTGCGGAATGATTGTCGGATCAAAGGCGCGTCGCCAATGCCAGCCGACGACGTCTCGCAGCCAGAGGCGGCTGCCGGGGGCGGTCAACGCTGTTCGGCAGCGGGCCCCATGGGACGGCCTGATGGGCGGCCTTGATGGGCGGTCTTGCTGGACCGGCCTTGCTAGACGGCCAGTCGGGTCAGGGCAGCGGCGGGTGCAGCGGCACACCACGAAGACGCGGCAGCAGGATCATATCCCACGGGCTGGGCATCTCCCCCACCGGCACATGCACCAGCGCCGGCGCATCCAGCGCAAACGCTCGGCCTAACACCTCCTCCAACGCCTCGGGTGACGTGGCACGAAACGCCGGCATACCGAAGCTTTCGGCGAATTTGACGAAATCCGGATTGGTCAGGTCCGAGGCGATCCGACGGTTGCCGTATTGCTGCTCTTGAATCCGCCGCACATTGCCGAACGCCGCATCGTCGAACACCACCACCACGACCGGCAGTTTGTGATGCATCGCGGTGGCGAGTTCAGCACCCTGGAACAGAAAACCGCCATCGCCGGTCGCCAGCACCACCTTCTGTCCCGGGCAGGCCGCCTGGGCCCCAAGTGCGGCGCCATAGCCCCAGCCAAGCGTATCTTGGTAGCCCGGGGAAAGGAATCGGCGCGGAGCGGGGACCGGCAAGGCGAGGCGGCTGGCAAAACCGATCTGTGTGACCTCTTCGACAAAAATCCCATCTGCCGGCAGTGCGGCTCGGATCGCCCGGAGATATCCCATCGGCGGCTCATGGCGCGCGATGCGGTCGGCGAAAGCCAGACGAGCAGCGGGCAGATCAGGATTGGCGGACCAGCGATGGCCACTTGCCGCGAGGGCCTCATCCAGTGCCTGCAAGGTTGCCGCGGCATCGCCCTGCAAGGCGCAGGCGGGATGTCGCAGACGCGTGATCTCTTCGGGATCGGCATCCAGCCGGATGATCGGCAGCGCCTCATCGACGCCCCAGTTGGCCTGCTGCCAGTATAGCCGCGTGCCGACCGCCAGGATCGCATCGGCGCGTTTCCACAAGGCGTGCCCCTCGGTGAACGAAATGGCCAGCGGATGATCCGTGGGGATCGCGCCGCGGCCGCGGCGGAACGTCGAAACAGGTGCCTGCAACCGTTCCGCCACGGCGCGCAGTTCCGGCGCGGCATCCAAGGCGCCTGCCCCGGCGACGATCAAGGGTCGTTGCGCCTTGGTCAGGATCTCGACAGCTTTGGCAACGGCGGCGGCATCGGCGGCGCGCCGCACGATCGGATGCGGCGGCGGCACTGTGACGTCCGCCATCTGGCCCCAGACATCGATCGCACATTCCAACGCGGCGGCGCCCGGCCGCCCGGACAAGGTGGCGGCAATCGCGTCGGCGATCTTGGCACCGGCCTGCTCTGGCGCGCGGATCCGATCGGCATACTGCGTGATATGGCGCAGCAGCCCGATCTGATCGTGCATCTCGTGCAGATGGCCGTGACCTTGGTCGATAGCAAAAGACGGGATCTGCCCCGCCAGCGCCAGCACCGGCGCGCACATCGATTGCGCCATCAGCAGCGGCGTGGCGGCGTTCAGCACCCCAGGACCGGGCACCACCGCAAAGGCCTGCGGCCGGCCCGTCGCCAAGGCCGCCCCCAAGGCCATATAGCCCGCGGTTTGCTCATGCCGCGGGTGAATGACGCGGATGCGGTCGGCTGCCTTGTAGGCGGCATCGAACAGGTGATCGTTGTGCACGCCCGGTAGGGCGTAAAGCGTATCGATACCGTGCCCGATCAGGGCTTCAATAACGGCCTGGGCGGTGGTCAGGTGCGGCATTGACGTGCTCCGACAGGCGAGTGACGGACAACGTCGTGCCAGGGACCATCGGACGGCGCAAGGCCGTCGAGACGATCACGACATTACCGCTGCGGGACGCGCTTGTGGCACGCCGTCCCGCAGCGGATGCGGCGACGGAAACGCCCGGCCGCGTCAGCGCGCCATATAGCGCGCGCGCATCGGTTTCAGCACCAGCAGCGCCAACGCCGCGGTCAGCAGGTCGCAGCCGATCGCGACCGCGAAGACCATGCTCCATCCCCCTGTCTCGGCATGCAGCAAAGACGCCAGCGGTCCGCCGAAGATCGCCCCGATACCCTGGGCGATATACAGGCAACCATAGTTCTTCGTCGCCCAGCGCGCGCCGAACGTGTCGGTCAGGGTGGAGGGAAACAGCGAAAAGATCTCCCCCCAGCCGAAGAAGACAACACCCGACATCAGCACGAACGCCAGTGGTTGGTCGATCAGACCAAGCCAGATTGCCATCGCGACACCTTCCAGCGCGAAGGCCAGCGCCATGGTATTTTCCCGGCCCAGACGGTCCGACACCCAGCCGAAGAAGGGGCGCGTCAAGCCGTTGCAGAACCGGTCGATGGTCAGCGCCAAAGGCAGCGCGGCGGCGCCGAAAACGGTTACCTTGGTGATGCCGAAATCGGCGGCGAACGTGCCCATCTGGCTAGTCACCATCAGGCCCGTGGTCGACATCATCGCCATCATCACCAGCATCAGCCAGAATATCGGCGTTTTCAGCATCGCCTCGGTGGGGACGTCGCCGGCCGAACCGACCTGCGGCGTGGTCTGTTGCGCCGGCGGCGCGCGCAGGCCCAGGGCGGCCAGCACGCCGACCACGCCGAAGATCAGGCCGAATTTCAGCAGCGTCGGCGCCAGCCCGTTGGCGGCCAGATCATCCGAAATCGGAAACGTCGTTATAATGGCGCCCATGCCGTAGCCAGCCGCCACCACGCCGGCGGCAAAGCCGCGGCGATCGGGAAACCAGCCCACCATCTGCCCGACCACGCCGACATAGACGATACCAGTGCCAAGCCCGCCCAGAAGGCCATAGGTCAGATAGAGCCCCCACAAGGACGACACCTGCGCCGCCAGCACCCAACTGAGCCCCGTCAGCCCCGCGCCGGTCGCGATCAGCCAGCGCGGCCCGAAGCGCTCGACCAGCCAGCCCTGAAACGGGCTGAAAAATGTCTGCAACACGATCAAGATACTGAACGTCACCTGGATCGCCGCCGCCGGCACGCCCAGGCTGCTACCCAGCGATTTGGTAAAAAGCGTCCAGACATATTGCGGGCTGGAAATAGCCATCATGCAGATCAGGCCCAACAGCAATTGGACCCAGCGTGTGGCGGATGACGTTGTCAGCGGCGCCGATGCCGTGGCGGACATGCTCATGAACAGCTCCGTGAGGTTGCGGTTGCAATTTTGTATGCAATCGATGCGCCAGTTTCGGCAGGATCGCTCTGGACATGCCGCGCGCGCCGCTTCAAACCAGGGCGAATGCGTCGCAACGGATGCAACACAGCAATCACCAACCGGACCATCAGCCATGCCCGTCGAAACAGTCCTCGCAGCGGCAAGCGCCTTCCTCGGCGATCGCCTGACCACCAACGCCGCCCTGCGCGAACAACATTCCCACGGCGAGGATACCCAACCGCCCGTGCTGCCGGACGCGGTCGCCTTCGTCGAAACGACCGAGGAAGTCTCCCGCCTGCTCGCTTTGTGCCATCAAGAGCATGTGCCCGTGGTGGCCTGGGGGGCGGGAACATCGTTGGAAGGGCATGTCACGCCGGCGCGCGGCGGTATTTCCATCGATCTTTCGCGCATGAACAAAGTGCTGGATGTCAGCCAGCCGGACATGGATTGCCGGGTCGAGGCGGGGGTGACACGGGCGCAGTTGAACACGCACCTGCGTGATAGCGGTTTGTTCTTCCCCGTCGATCCCGGCACCTCGGCCTGCACCATCGGCGGCATGTGCGGCACCCGTGCCTCCGGCACCAATGCGGTGCGCTATGGCACGATGCGGGAAAACGTCATGGGCATGACGGTGGTGCTGGCCGATGGCCGCGTGATCAAAACCGGTGGCCGGGTGCGCAAATCCGCCAACGGCTATGACCTCACGCGCCTGTTCCTAGGCTCGGAAGGCACGCTGGGGATCATCACCGAAATCCAACTGCGCCTGCACGGCATCCCCGAAGCGATTTCCTCGGCCACCTGCCAGTTCCCCGCCTTGGCCAACGCCGTCGATTCGGTGATCGAGATCCTGCAGATCGGCATCCCTGTCGCGCGCATGGAACTGCTGGATGACGTGCAGATGGACGCCTGCATCCGCTATTCGAAACTGGACGGGTTGTCGGCGATGCCGACCCTGTTTTTCGAATTCCATGGCACCGAGGCAGCCGTTGCCGAACAAGCGCGCATGGCCGAGGAGATCGCCCAGCAGCACGGCGCCCAGGGCTTCCGCTGGGCCACGGATCCGGCCGAACGCGGCAAGCTCTGGCAAGCGCGCCATGATGCCTATTGGGCCTGCCTGGCGCTGAAACCCGGCTACAAAGGCATCGCCACCGATGCCATCGTGCCGATCTCGCGCCTGACCGAGGCTGTGGTCGGGGTAAAAGAGGATATCGCCGCCTCGGGCCTGACGGCGCCGATCGTCGGCCATGTCGGGGACGGCAATTTTCACACCGTGATCCTGGTGCCGCCGGAACCGGACGGGCTTGCGCGCGCCTGGGAGCTCGACAAAAAAATCGTCGCCCGCGCCCTCTCGCTCGGCGGGTCTTGCAGCGGCGAGCATGGTGTCGGCATCGGCAAGCGCGAGTTTCTGCTGCAGGAACATGGATCGGACGCGCTGGCGGTGATGCGGTCGATCAAACTGGCACTGGACCCGCGCGGGGTGATGAATCCGGGCAAGATCTTTTTGAACTGAGCCGCTCTGCCCGCAGGCAGGCCGGGGTGGAATATTGCTCGCAACGCCGATCGGCCGATATCCTGGCGCATCAATCCCGCCGACAAGGGACACAGGAGGAAACATGACGATCGGCTTTCGCCCGCTGCACGGCGTCTTCGCCGCGGAAGTCTCCGGCATCGACCTGACAAAGCCGCTTCCGCCGGAGAGCGTTGCCGCGATCGAGACGGCGATTGCCACCCATGCCGTGCTGGTGTTCCGCGATCAGCCGATCGACGACGAACAGCAACTCGCCTTCAGCCGGCGCTTCGGCGTGCTGGAAGAAACCCGCGGCACCGGCATCTCCAAGCCCGGAGAGCAACGGTTGCACCCGGCGTTCGCCGACGTATCGAACCTCGACACGGACAATAGCGTTCTGGCGCGGGATAATCGTCGCCGGCTGTTCAGCCTCGGCAATATGCTGTGGCATTCCGATAGCTCGTTCAAACCCGTGCCGGCCAGCTACTCCCTACTGTCCGGCCGCGTCGTCGTCGCCCAGGGCGGCGAAACGGAATTCGCCGATATGCGCGCCGCCTATGATGCGCTCGATGCGGCGACGCAAACCGAGATCGCCCCGCTGATGTGCGAACACTCTTTGATCTATTCCCGTGCCATACTGGGGTTTGACGATCTGACCGAGGCGGAAAAAGCAACCATGCAGCCGGTTACCCAGCCTTTGCTGCGAACCCATCCGCGCAGCGGGCGCAAATCGATCTACCTGTCGTCGCATATCGGAAAGATCCTGGGCTGGCCGGTGCCGGAGGGGCGGGCCTTCATCCGCGACCTGACCGAACACGCAACACAACGCGCTTTTGTCTATGCGCATCAGTGGCGGCCCAACGATCTGGTGATGTGGGACAATCGGTGCACCATGCACCGCGCCCGCCGCTACGACCCGGCGCAGGTGCGCGACATGCGGCGCACCACCGTCGCGGGGGATCTGGCGGCCTGATTCCCGGCATGCGACCGGCCGAGCGACTGTCCCCGAGGACGGTAAAGGACGACGATACCAGACGACGGTGACCTATGTCGCGTCGGTGTCATAGGACGGCGCCATACCTCGGCGCCATACGTCGGTGACACGGGCCGCGTCAGCGCCTAAACATACTGATCAGTAGCAAGCCGCCGATCGAATTGATCCAGATCAATGGAACGAGGCGGCGGCAACGAGACACTGGGACAGTTTTGGCAGCGTGCGCGAAGGGGCAATCCCTGACCGCAGCCCTTGGGAGGAATGAATGAACGACATGCACGAAACTGCGGCATCACATTTCGACGCGATCGTGATCGGCGCGGGCATGTCCGGCATGTACCAATTGGTGCGGCTGCGCGAACTGGGCATAACGGTGCGCGTGCTGGAAGCCGGCACGGACGTCGGCGGCACCTGGTACTGGAACCGCTACCCGGGCGCTCGCTTTGATTCGGAAAGCTATTCGTATCAGTTCTCATTCTCCAAAGACTTGCTCGCGGAATGGGACTGGCAGGAACATTTCGCCCCCCAGCCCGAGACCCTGCGCTACCTGCAGCATGTCGCCGACCGCTTCGTCCTGCGCCGCGACATACAGTTCCGCAGTCGCGTGAAATCTGCCCAATGGCATGAAGCGGACCGCGGCTGGACCGTCACGCTGGAAAGCGGCCAAACCCTGACGGCACGCTATCTGATCACCGCCGTCGGTCCTCTATCGGCACCGACCATGCCCAACATCCCGGGGGTGGATACGTTCAAGGGCCAATCCTGCCACACCGCCAACTGGCCGCACGAACCGGTCAGCTTCGCCGGCAAGCGCGTCGCCGTGATCGGCACCGGCGCGACCGGCGTGCAAACGATCCAAGAGGTCGCCAAGACCTGCCAAAGCCTGACGGTGTTCCAGCGCACGCCGAACTGGTGCACGCCCTTGCACAACCGCAAGATCACGCCGGAAGAGATGCAACAGATTCGCGCCGACTATCCGGCAATGTTCCAATTTTGCAATGAGACATTTTCCTGCTTCCTCCACAGCGTCGATCCGCGCAACACCTTCGACGTGCCGGAACAAGAGCGTCTGGCATTCTGGGAAAAACTCTATGCCTCACCGGGGTTCGGCATCTGGGTGGGTAACTTCAAGGATATGCTGACGAACCGCGCAGCGAACAAGGAAATCAGCGATTTCGTCGCCAACAAAATCCGCCAGCGCGTGAAGGACCAGACCGTCGCGGAAAAGCTGATCCCGAAAAATCACGGCTTCGGCACCCGCCGCGTGCCGATGGAGACTTTTTATTACGAGGTCTACAACCAACCGAACGTGACCTTGGTTGATATCAATGAAACGCCGATCAAGGCCGTCACCGAAACCGGTATCCGCACGTCGGACAAGGACTATGATTTCGATATCATCATCTATGCCACCGGCTTCGATGCCATCACCGGTAGTTTCGACCGTATCGACATCCGCGGCACCGAAGGTCAGACACTGAAAAACCGCTGGAAATTCGGCCCCGAGACCTATCTTGGCGTGATGGTGGATGGGTTCCCGAATATGCTGATGTTGATGGGGCCGCATATGGCGCTGGGCAATATCCCGCGCAGCATCGAGCACAATGTGGAATGGGTCACCGGCCTGTTGCGCTATGCACTCAGCCACAATGTCACGCGGATCGAACCCACCGCCGAGGAAGTGCAGGCCTGGACCGATCACGTCAAAAAACTCGGCGATGGGCTGATGACGTTCGAAGTGAATTCCTGGATGACAGGGGTAAACTCCAACGTCGAGGGCAAGCAGGTGCGCATCGTCAATCGCTATGCAGGCAGCGCCCCCGATTACCGCGCCCGGTGCGATGCGGTCGCGGCGAGCGAGTACAAGGAAATGCTGCTGGCCTGAGGACGCATCCGGCGCGCCAAGCGCACGGGATGACGCCAGCGGCATAACGACAGCGGCATAACGACAACCCGCCAGTCCAGGCGAACGGGCCCAGAGAACGACGCGCCAAGCGAACGGGGGCCAGTGAACGGGGAGCAGCGACTAGGCCCCCCGAAACGGGGTCATACGATCTGGGCAATCAGAACCGCACCAAGGTCCGGAGCCAAAAAACCATGGCAACGGACGCCCCCCGGTCGGCCAGCATCTAGCCCGCAAAACCAACCCGCTCGGCTGCGCTGATTGCGGCCAAACAGGGCTTGCCTTCCGCCCCCGCATCGCCCACCTGACCAAGCAACTGGACAGGATCGCCACCCCATGATCGACCTTCGCCCCTTCACCACCCTCGGCGCGTTTCGCAATGACTGGCTGAACGCCCGCCACCATTTCAGCTTCGGCCAGTATCACGATCCGGCACGCATGGCCTTCGGCCGCCTGCGCGTGTGGAACGATGACGAAATCGCCCCGGGCAAAGGATTCGACCCACATCCCCACCGCGATATGGAAATCGTCACCTATATCCGCGAAGGCGCCATCACCCATCGCGATAACCTCGGCAACCAAGGCCGCACCGAGGCCGGTGACGTCCAGGTCATGCATGCCGGCACCGGGATCGTCCACGCCGAGTATAATCTGGAAAAAACCGCCACCAGGCTGTTTCAGATCTGGATCCTGCCGGATCGCCAAGGCGTCACCCCCGGCTGGGGCACCCGCCGCTTTCCCCGCGATGCGCTCGGCCTGACGGTGCTGGCCAGCGGCCGGCCACAGGATGCGGGCTCCCCTGCCCTGACGCTGAACGCCGATGCCGCGGTGCTCGCCGGCACGCTGGCCGCCAACCAGACAACCACGCTGCGCCTCGCCGCCAACCGGGCCGCCTATTTGGTGCCGGTCAACGGCAGCGTCACCATCAATGGCCTAACCGCCGGCCCGCGCGACGGCGTGGCCATCAGCGATGAGAGCGAGGTGACCATCACCGCCACCGAACCGACCGAACTGGTGGTTGTCGAGGTCGCCGCATAACGCCGCTCATCAGCAAGCAGCCTGGGCGAGATGCCCGCCCGTTCCGCCCAGGCGTCAGCAAGCAAACCCCGATCAGGCGAAGCGCTGCGCCAGGGCCTGAAACACCGGCACGGCGGCGGCGAGTTCGGGAATACTGACCGCCTCATTGGGCTTGTGCGCAATCCCGATATCGCCCGGCCCCATGATCACGCAGGGCGCGATCGCTTGCAGGATCGACGCATCGGTGCCGAACGGTGCGGTGATCGTCGGCTTGCCCGACAAGTCGGCGCATTGGCGCACAAACGGATGCTCGGCCGGCAGTTCCGGCGGCGACCCTTCCTCATTTTCACGCACCGCGACACCGTGGCGTTCCCCGGCCTGGCGCACGGCGTTGCGGACGAAGGACGGATCAACGCCGGCGGAATAGCGGTATTTGATCGTCACCGTCGCCAGCGGCACGGTCACGTTTACCGCCGTGCCGTGATTATCGATGATGACGTTGAAATCGCTGAACGGCGGATCATAGGCCTGATCCTGCAGCGCGGGATCGCTCAGCAATCGGTCGTAAATCGCTTTCAGATCCGCCAGGAACGGCACCATTGTCCAGTTGGCATTGCGTCCCTTGCCGGTCGAGCTATGCGCCTGCACCCCCTCGGCCACGCAGGTGAACTGGATATGGCTGCGATGCCCGCGCACCGGGCGCATGATCGTCGGCTCCACCACCAGGATCGCTTTCGGCTGCACTCGACGAACCAAATCCGACCGTTCGGCGATCGCCCGCGCGCCCAATTTGGTGGTTTCCTCATCCGTCGTGATCAGCAGCGTCACCGGAACCGAGGCCGGCAATGCGCGCGCGGCGACGATGGCCGCGGCGACCGGGCCTTTCATGTCGGTGCTGCCAAGCCCGTGCAGGACGCCGTGTTTATCGATGCGGCCGGACCAGGGGTCTTCCTGCCAGCCGGTTTCGGGGACGGTGTCCATATGGCCCGAAAAGGCGATCCCGCCGGCGCCGCCACGGTTGGCGATCAGCACCCGTTTTTGCACCCCCGCGGCATCGTTATAATCCACCCGCTCGACGTCAAAGCCGAGCAATTCCGGCTCGATGCGGTCGGCGATGGGAATGTTGGAAAGCGCGCTGCGGCTGTCCATCATCACGAGATCACGGGCTAAATCGGCGATGGTTTTTTCGATGGAATACATCGCGTTTGGATAGACGCGCTTGCCCACCAGAGCAACTAGGAGAGCAACTAGGAGAGCAACGAGGAGAGCAAACAGGGTAGCAACGGGGGGAGCAACGATGAACGCCACGAGAGTAGCAACGAGGAACGGAACGAGGCGCATATCGCGCAGCGTGCCCCTCGCCCTCTGAACCGCTGACGAGGCACCTCGGCGCCGTCCGATCGGATCATGGCACGCTGGGCGCTTGAGCATGCTGGCGACACCGCGCACAATCACGCCATGGCCGCTTCATACCTCGATCCTCGCACCGGACAGACCTTCCCCCTTGACCAGCCCCGCTGGTGCGGCACCGATCAGGCGCCGCTGATGATCACCCCCCTGCGCGGCCTGACGCGCCAGCAGATCGACACCGGCACGCGCAGCCTCTGGCGCTATCGTGCCGCGTTTCCGATCGATGTGGATGATCCGATCACATTGGGTGAAGGCGTCACGCCACTGATCACCCATCGCGTCGCGGGTTTGACGGTTCGGGTGAAATGCGAATGGTTCAACCCGACGTGCAGCTTCAAAGACCGCGGCGCAAGCGTGATGCTGTCTTTGCTGCGTGCGCAAGGTGTGCGCGCGGTGCTGGAGGACAGTTCCGGCAATGGCGGCGCGGCCATTGCCTGCTATGCCGCCGCCGGCGGGATGCAGGCGACGATCATGGCGCCCGACTCCACCAGCCCCGCCAAAACGGTGCAGATGCGCGCACATGGCGCGGCCGTGGAACTCATCCCCGGGTCGCGCCAAGCCACGACCGACGCCGCGGTGGCCCGCGCCTCCTCCATCTTCTATGCCAGCCACAACTGGCATCCATTCTTCCTGCACGGCACCAAGACGCTGGCCTATGAGTTGTGGGAGGATCTGGGTTTCAGGGCTCCGGACAATATCGTCATCCCCTGCGGCGCCGGCTCCAACGTGCTGGGCTGCGATATCGGCTTTGCTGAATTGCTGCGGGCCGGCGCGATCGATCGCATGCCGCGCCTCTTCGCCGCGCAACCCGCCAACTGCGCGCCGATCGCCGCGGCATTCCAGGCCGGCTCGGACACGCCCGTGCCAACGACCATCGCCCCCACCATCGCCGAGGGCACGGCCATCGCCCAACCGGTGCGCCTTCTGGAAGTCCTGAGCGCGTTGCGCGAAAGCGGCGGTGGCACGGTAACCTCGACCGAGGCCGAGATCGCCGCGGCAACGCTGGAACTTGCCAAAGGCGGCATGTACGTGGAGCCGACCTGCGCACAAGCCGCCGCCGCACTGCGCAAATTGTGTGAGACGGGGACGATCACCGAAGACCAAACCACGGTCCTGGTGATGACCGGCACCGGGATCAAAGCCACGCCCCGAATCGCCGAATTGATGGGCATCACGCTGTGATCCCGCGTATCGCATTGCTGGGGTTTTCGATCGAGTGCAACCGCTTCGCCCCGGTTGCGACGCAAGAAGATTTCCGCACCCGAACCTTGATCGCCGGCGCGGCCATGCTGGCCGAGGCGCGCGCGCCGGCGCCGCGGATGCTGGGGGAAATGCCCGGCTTCGTCGCCGCCATGGATGCCGCCGGCGCATGGGAACCCATACCCAGCGTGTTGGCCATGGCAGAGCCGAACGGTCCGGTCGAGCAAGGCTTCTTCGATACCCTGATGCGGCAGTGGCGCGATGATCTGTCCACCGCAGGGCGCATCGATGGCGTTTATGCCGTGTTGCATGGCGCCGGCCTGACCACTGCCGATCATGACCCGGAAGGAACATTGCTGCGCATGGTGCGCGAGATCGTCGGCGCCGCGGTGCCCATTGTCGGCACCTTCGATCTGCACGCCAATGTCTCCGACACCGATGTGGCGATGCTGGATGCCTTCATCGGCTATCGCACCAATCCGCATTTGGATATGCGCGAACGCGGCGCCGAGGCGGCAGCGATGCTGCAGCGCCTGTTGGCCGGCCAAAAAACCTTTATCGCCCATCAGCGCCTGCCGATCGTGCCGCCGACCGTCACGCAGTTGACCGGTCAGGACGCGCCCAATCGTCCCTATGGCGAACTGATCGATCTGGGGCAGGCGCGAATGCACGAGCCACCTTACGCGGGGCGCGTGCTGAATGTTTCGGTGATCGGTGGCTTCGCCTATGCCGATACGCCATTCAACGGGCTGACGGCTGTGGTGACGGCAACGGATCGCGACGCAGCCGAGGCGCTGGCGCGTGAAATCGCGATCGCCGGCTGGCAGCGTCGAGACAGGTTCCGCCCCGCCCTCACCAGCCTGGAAGACGCCGTCGCATTGGCGAAAACCACCAGCACACCGCTGATCTTTGCCGATGTCGCGGATAATCCGGGCGGCGGCGGGCGCGGTAATACCATGACCATCCTGCAAGCCTTCCACGCCGCCGGCGTGCGCGATGCACTCGTCGGCGTGATCCATGATCCGGCCCTGGCGCAGGAAGCGTTCGAGCTTGGCACCGGCAGCAGTTTCACCGCCCGGTTCAACCGCGACGGTGGCGATCAATTCTCCAAGCCGTTCAGCGCCCCGGCCCGCGTGCTATCGGTGCATGCCGATCCGATCGAAGGACGACGTGGCATCTACGCGCGCAACACGCTCGCGATCGGCCCGTCCGCCGCAATCGTGCTCGACGGCATCACCGTCGTCGTGCTGTCCACGCGTTACCAATGCGCCGATCCGATCTTTTTTGAGGCATTCGGCCTCGACATCGCCGCGGCCCGCGTCGTCGTGGTGAAATCGCGCGGCCATTTCCGCGGCGGTTTCGA
>Ga0164297_10003159_pt1 | contig 15533 bp, 19 predicted proteins | sample GEODES058metaG_FD_113539 | JGI IMG/M metagenome (GOLD analysis project Ga0164297, IMG submission 113539) | Dystrophic lake water microbial communities from Trout Bog Lake, Wisconsin, USA - GEODES058 metaG | ecosystem: Environmental > Aquatic > Freshwater > Lake | place: USA: Trout Bog Lake...
ATGGAACTCTTTGTCAGCTACCTTTTTCTCGATAGCGGCCTTGAGCTCGTAGCACATACTAATAACCAACGAATACATGGCACTAACTTCCTTGACATCCAGTTCTTTTTCCTTGCCTGACAAGATATCTTCAGGTTTAGGCATGCGACCAGCAACCTTGCGATGTGCCATGAACTTGACAGCAAGTCCTTCGCCCACGGTACCTGCTACCAGATTCATGATGGTGTCATCGTCACCATCTTCGTCCTCCAACAACTCACTCACGAATGTCCATGAGCGTGGTGTAGCAAAAGCACAGCTGGCACTTTTGGCATCAAAGTCATAAAGATCTTGTTTGGCAAAACTCAGGTAACCAACCACATCCTTGTGAATGTTATGGTTGACCGCCCACTCCTGCCAAGAAGTGAAGTCACACTTCATTTCCTGGTGAATAAATCGATTCGCCAAGGGTGTGGGCATGCGATATGTAACACCCTTGTCCGATTCACGATTGCCTGCTGCCACCACAACCACATTGTCAGGCAAGTGATATTTGCCCACACGGCGATTCAAAATCAACTGATAAGCCGCGGCCTGGACTGACGGTGCGGCACTATTCATTTCGTCCAAAAATAACACCACAACCGGATAGTCCTTGGCCAATTCTTCACTGGGCAAGTCCACTGGTTCAGCCCAGTCCATTTTACCTGAATCTTTGTTAGAAAACGGAATACCACGAATATCAGTGGGCTCCATCTGACCCAGGCGCAGGTCGATCATGTGACCTCCCAGTTCCTCGGTAATTTCGGCTACCAATTCTGACTTGCCAATTCCAGGAGGACCCCAAAGGAATACTGGTCTTTGGCGTTTGAATGCTTTGAGCAGGCTCTTGCGGGCCTGTACACTAGTGACTGTTCTTGTTTCTGACATAGGGCTGTGTCCTTAAAAGTACGATTAAAATTAACTACTATAGGACTATTATACTATTAAAGGTGTTTTTGTGTCAACCTGGGTGTAAAATCCTTCATATAGTACTGTTTGCTCATTATGCCCGGCATATCGCCTGCAAATATATCAATTTCACCGTGCGATATTTCGCGAATGCGTTCTAAACCGCCGGCATAGATATCGTAGATTTCCTGTTGCCATTTTTCGGTATGACCCAGCAGTTTGACCAACTGTTCTACCCTGGGACTACGCAGGAGATCCTTTTTCATTAGACCATGTTGAGCGCTGTAATTGGGGCCGCAAACACGACCAATATGTCTATTCCATTCGGCATAAAGCGCCGGTTCGTCAAAGCCTTGTACCCGATGCACCAGTTGTTCAGTAGCACCCGGGTAAGTGTTTAACAACTGTTCAAAATAATGCAGGCTCATGTAAGTCTGTTTTATATGCAGTTCGGGCAAGTCGGGACTAAAATAAAACATTTCGCTGGCGCCTTTGCCTAGATACACATACATGGCCGAATCCATATAGAACTGATACCATTTGCCTTGCCAAAGATTTATTCGAGGCTTATCGTGGGCTTCGATATAACAGCTAGATATCAGACTGTTTTTATTTTTAATTTCTTTAAGTCCTGCGTTGGTTTCATGCTGTACCACACGAGTAGTCTGATTAAAGCACAGTTGACAGCCCGGAAGATAGATATAATCTTTGCCAACCGACTTGTAAATGCTGGCATGATAGTCCCAAGGAATCTCATAAGTGCTGATGCGAGTTTTAAGACCGTGTTCGCGTATTAATTTCTCGGCTGTACGATAAGCATCGTCAACTTCTACATCTTCTAAATAGCCTCGTCGATCCCAAATAATTATTTCATCCAATGGAACCCGATTGTCAATGAATGCCATTAACGCTGTGTGGCTATCCCAACCGCCTGAATAAAATAAAGCTAGATGATCATATCGATCTCGAAGTTGCCAAACACGCATACGGAGAAGCTCGGCCCAGCTGGTTTGAGGTTCTTGGGTCCAATCTTGCTGATCCCAGGTTTCGTCCATCCAGTGAAATCTAACTTTTTTAATATCACCGCCGGCCTGTTCTAATGCTGCAACTTTACTGATGGTTTTAAAATCTCCCACTTGCCAATAAGTGTGCCCTATACGGCCCAAATCATTATGATCAATATCCAACATTATTCTAACCATGCCTTGGGCACTTGGTCGGACATGAGTCCCACTTGAATAGATACACGACCTTCGACAACATTTTCCACGCTGTGTATCATTTTGGCATTTAGAATATACCATTGCCCCACCGGGGCTGTAACTTGGTCGACCTGAATCAAATCATCGTAGTTGCTGTAGTAATATTCCAATGGTGCTGGGGTTTTAAGTTCCCAAAATTTTGTAGTGGCATTTTGTCCGCCAGATCGTAGTAGATACAGCAATGAATAATCACGAGATTGATCTCTATGCGGCCCCACATGATCAAGACCAGGAACAGTTGAGCCGACTCCTACTCGTCGTGTGGGTACTATATTTTGTTCAATCCAATCCTCTAGTTCAACGGATACAGTGCGTATTCCAAATCCGCTGCTGCGTCCGTGAGCCTGTCCATTTTGATACAATGACCGCCCGTGCGCATACTGTATATGAGGATTTGTTATTGGCCCAGGATCGGGTTGGTCAACTACTGCTAGAGCTTGCTGTTTAAGATATTCTGGCGGCTCGGGTAAATTTAAAAATTTCCAGTAAAACATAGCTTTCTCCTTGGATTATTCTGCAACATAGTACAAAATAGTAAAGTATTTTTCATTAGACTAACCATTCTGTAGGAATATCAGCCTGGTTTAAACTGATTTGAAATTGCACACGCGGTTCACTGATGCCTTCGGCACTGTGTAAAATTCGTGTTTCGTGTATGAACCACGAATCTATGTTGCCCGGCAAGGTTGCCACCGGTTCTACATCATCGAAGTTCAGGTGCTGTATGGCATGTCCCCGCATCAAAGGTTGACCCTGTTGTTGCCACCAGACCACTTGACAGTCAGGCCCACCTGTGGTGATGTTGTAGCTTAAAGTATAATCACGAGTGGTATCGGTGTGTATGCCACTGCTGTCACTGTTGCAGTGCCGCCAGTTTATTCCAGTTTCATTAAACTTGGAAACAATGTGTTTTCTTACCCATGACTCCCATTCGTCATTTATAGGAGTGCGCACACTGCGGCTGGCCAAGAACTGTTGTCCTTGTCGTTGACAATTTCTAATTCTAATTTCATGCACATCGGTCTGATCGGGTAAATTGTCAGGATCTACTGTGACAGCGTCAAAAAAATGTTGAGGTGGCCTTGGCAAGTCGGGTAATATTTTGTAGTAGGGCCACATGATTATTTTCCTGAAAATTTACGCTGGTAAGCATACAGATATTGTCGGTTGTAGGCGTTGTGTCTAAGTTCGGTATTGACTGAAATGTTATTCAATTGAGCCCACTGCTGGTATCTGGGATCCTGTATGGCTCGTCCAAACTCTTGTTCGTACCACTCGACAATATCACTACTGGTTCCGGGCGGTAACATCAACATAAAACCATTGGTAACACGAAAATTGGGATTTTGTTTTTCGGATGTGGTAATAATTTTTAATTGTTTGGCCTTGACCAATTCCATAACTGATCCAACAGCGGTAATGCCAAATTCAGTTTGATTTCCAGCAACTGCCACTGCCACTTCTGCACTGTTGCGATATTTGATTTCGTTTGCATTTGAATCTCGAGTTGGCAGGTCAGCAAATGCCAACGATTGCGATCCGCCTGATGTTGCAATATTGATCGGTTGACGAGTAGTTTTTAACAAAAATAAGAAATCAGACAAGGTGTTTATTTTGCTTCGTGGGTTGGCAATCAACGCCAGGTGTGTTTCACCCAGCACTACCGGAATGCTACAGGCCACCCAGTTATAGTGTTTGACATTGCTGTACCATCGATCATTGGCAACCACCGTGGCTGCAATACTGGGCACACCAATTGATAATCCGTTGGCCGGTTGTGTCACCAGATGATTGTTGGCCAACACGCCGTCCACGCCAGGACGAATTGCAAGTACAAATGCAATTCCTGGGTTGTTTTGTTTTACAATTTCTGCGGCTTGTGTAAATGCCATTTCATTTTGCGATCCGGCAGCATAGCCAATGGTAACAGTAATAGGCCTATCGGGCACCCACGCAAGAGTCTGCGCAGATGCCACAGATAGTAACACCAGTAGCAGTGTTTTTAGCCAGGTCATTTTAGAATGTATGACGGATACCTACAGCATAGTTGCTGGCTGCCACCGCTGGAATTGCAACGGTTGAGCTGGTTTGATTCTGACCATAGATTGCGTACAAGTTGCTACGCTTGCTTAACCAGTAGTTGGTGCCCAATTGCCATGCTGTAAAATTAGCACTTGGCAAGCTCTGACCGTATGTGGTTACCTTGCCATTGCCAACACTGGCCCAGGATTCAATGGTAGGAGTCCAAAAACCACGCACACCAACCTGTTGAGCTGACCGCTGTGCATAATAACTGGCATCAATTGTGTCTGTGACCTTGCGGTTGATCCATTGTGCATAGGCTTTCAAGACACCAAAGTCATAGGTCGCAGCCACATAGGTTTGATTGTCCTGTGTGTTGGTTCCGCCGGATGCTGTGGTCCATGCCGCAGGTGCCGGGCTGGTAAGTGTACCAATAGCCTGGCTCTTCAAGGCCTGGAATACACCAGTCACATACAGCCGGTTCAATGTGTAGTTGAGACCAACACCGTAACCACTGTAGTTGGTATTGCCACCAGTGGTAGCGTTGGTCTGTGTGGAATTTTGGTTGTTTTGAGTAGCCATCACAACACCACTTAGACCATTAAAAGTTTCGCTAGTAAACATGGCTGTGTTGGTGGTACGAGTAGTCAAAGAGTCTACAGTACTGCTGGATGAGCTGGTAGCTTCGTATGGAGCAGTTCCAGGATTACTGCCGGTGCTTTGTAGGTTGGCAGCATAAATTGCATCACCAATCATGTTGTTTTCTTGTCCAGGATCAGTTACGCCCACAGCAGTAAAGATTGGAGTGTATTGTGTACCAACTGTGAATGTACCAACGCCGGCCTGACGAATACCAACAAAGGTCTGACGATTGTTAAAGGTCGATGCTGTGCTAGAATTGGGGGTAATACCGGTTTCAATGGTAAACACCACGGCTGTACCGCCACCTAGGTCTTCTGATCCTTTAAAGCCCAACCGGCTAGTTTGTTCAGCACTTTGGCCGATCAAGCTGGTAGTTTGTTTGGTGGTGGCGCTGGTACCTGTTCCGGTATAGTTGGTACCCATGTAACCCACATCCAAAATGCCATAAACTGCGACACTGGATTGTGCTTGTGCAATAATAGCACATGAGGCCAAGACAATGGCCAGCAAGATTTTTTTCATGTTTAATTTCCTTTGGTTAGTTTTATTGCTTGTAGAAGGACTCTACTTACGGTAGGCGTTCTGTAGTATATTCTACAGTAAAGACATCTACATGTCAAGCGTCTTTGAATAATCCGACGTCAGATGAACCTGGCGTTGCAGAATTATTTATGAACTTGAGATTTAATTGCCAAAAAACTAGTAAAACAAAAGTCAGCATCTATAATAGACACCGTGCCAAACCCTAACTTTCGTAAGGTATCCAGGTACCATTCTGGTGAATTGATAAACATTATGTCTTTGATGCTGTCAGCCTTGGCTTGTATTTCTTCAGGGCTAACTCCTTGCGACTTTTTAAATTCATGGTACAATGATAAATCGACTCCTGAATTATAAGTTTTATCAGTTACAATCAATATTCCGCCTGGCTGTAGAGAATTATACATGTCGGTTAGATATTCTTCTTTGTCCTTGATAAAATGTAAGGTCCAGTTGCATATGATGCCATCAAATGGACCCAACTCCGAAGGAAAACGGTTGTTGTTGATCAAGGTTGTAGTTGTACTGACTATTTCCTTGGCCCGGTCCAACATGTCTGTGCTGGAGTCTACTCCGTATAAATTATCAAAGCCAGCCAAATCTAGTTTTTTTAAAGTTTCGCCAGTGGCACAACCAACATCAATGACTTTAGGTTTTTCATGTGGTCCCAACCAAAATCTACAAAGATCAACACACTTTGAAATAACCTTGTCATAGTTGGGTATATGATGTCTTGCATGATTAACAAAATCATCACTTACTTCTTTGCTAAATGCCCAGGGCTTTTTTAAAATTGTTAACCAACCAGGTTTATGTTTATAATGTTGTTCGTAACTGGTAACTGGGACGGCCGGTTTTTTGTTCACAAAACAAGCAGAAAATCGGTTAACATATTCGTGTTTTAAAGATTCTGTCAAACTGTCAGTGAAATCATATTCCAAAGAAAAATCATGTTTATTTAACACGGTGGTCAAAAATGGCAAGGTAACCGCTGCGCCTTTGATCAGTCGGCCGTGATAGTCGTTGGATGACAGTATGTCAAAATTTGATAACTCGGCCAGTTCTAAACGATCAAGATTTAGACTGTCGGGATCAATATTGTTGGTGTTGCATAACTCTTTTAATTTTATAATGTGATTTGGCACTAAAGAATCAATTAGCAAACGCTGTGATGTTACTGATGACAGTTGCTCTATAAACAATTCAAAATCGACTGAATTATACAATACACCCCAGGCCACTACCAGGTCAAATTTTTCTGTGTTGGATTTAAAAAAATCATTGAATGATTGATTGACTATTTTCCAGTTGTATTCAGGAAAATATTTTTGTAAATTTTTCTTGGCAATATCGCAATAGATTGATTCTATTTCAACACCAACATATTTTGAGGCTCCGTTGGCCAGGACCCATGCACCGGTAGCTCCGGCACAGCAACCTAAATCAAGAACTGACAATCCGTCAATCTGGTCTGCTGGAATAGTAGTTGCATGTCGCACATATTGTAATTTACTGTTTATGTTGTAGCCGCCTCGTGCGGAAGTGCGACGAGTAATGCGTGGATCAGATTCGATAAATTCAGGAAAATTTAGAAAAATATTGTTCATCGACCAGATCGATTGTCCGCATCAAAATTTATCGACCGCGACCGGCTGATCGCGTGGGCGGTTTTTTACCCATGACTGGTGCGGCAGCCTTTTTAGCTTTCTTTTCTACTGTAGGCGCATCATCGGCATCGGGGTGATGTATGCCTTTTTTCTTGTCCAATGCGGCCTTGAGGGTATCTGATAGTTTTGACATATAGTTCCTTTTATTGGTGCCCCCACCATGATTCGAACACGGGACATCAGCATTACAAATGCTGCGCTCTACCAACTGAGCTATAGGGGCCAGTTGTTACTCAGATGGAGTTTCTTCAACCGTTACTTCTACCACCGGTGCAACATAACCTAGATCGGCAAGCCGACAATTGATTTTGGCTTTGATTTTTTTCTTACTGGTCTTGTCCAGCATGGCGGCCAATTGTGCAGTGTTGAGACTAACAATTTTGACTTCGCCGTTGCGTGTGTAGCCGGGTTTCTTGCGTTGTAGAGTTTGCTTTGCCATGATTGTGATCCTTGTCTTTTACTTATTTGCTTGAAATTACCTGAAAAACTTTCTTACCACCCAGCGCACCCAGATATAGCGTAGGGTTCGACCGTCAGGAACAAAGTCTACAAAACTGAAAGCATTGGGTATGTCACGGGGAGCATTACCGTAGGCTCGGTCAATGGTATCTTTTTGAGACATACCCTGCTCCTTTATTTGTTTAGGATCTGACTGTTTTTAAATGCCTTGATTTTTTCGTATGCTGACTTTTTGGCAGCCATGATACTGCGGCTGGCTTCGGCACGCTTTTCGCTCTTGCTCCATTGGCCGGCTAGAGTACGACTCAATTCACTTGCTGTTTGTTGTGGTTTTGCCATGGGGTTCTCCTTAGTTTACTTTGGCCAAATAGTCTTCAAGACCAACCAGCCCTGCTTGTATATCGACCAAAGCATCTACACAGGTCACATAACGAGCGGTATTTTCACGATGTTTGCGCTTGAGTTCCCTGAGTCGTTGTGCGCCAATCAAAACCATGTCGTAACGACCGCCACCGGCCCGTCGTACACACTGTTCCATGTCAATTGTTGGACCACGACTGTCAATTCTTGATTTCATGATTTCTCCTGTAAAATACTATTGTAGCACACTTTACACCGCAAGTCAACTCCAGATGATCTTGTTGAATTGGTTGTGAGTTCGATTCTGGTACCATTGATAAATTGTTTTGGCCACTTCGATATTGGATTGAAAACGGTCTTGACAGGTCAGCCAAACAGATTTGGCACAGGCACCGTCGGTCAACAATCGGCGATTACCATCAACAGCACCAACAATACGGTCAAATGGATTTGAAATCAGATCATAGCTGTGATCGACCAGATCATCAAACAGATCAAACCCCAGTTCTCTCAGGTGTGCTACCGCACCAACCCCGGACAAAATAATAGGTAAATTACAACCATATATGCTGTGCAAGGTCTTTTCGGTCAGCATAAAGCTGGGCGCGGTAAACGACGATTCGGACACAATTTCTACAAAACTGTTTTGATACTTGGGCCTCAGCCGACGCTCAAAATTGCTGATGTTGTCATTTATACCTTGATCATAAATCACATAGTCATCGACCAACAGGTCAGTATTGTTGTAAAATTTGGCGTAGCCGGCCAACATGGCTTCTCTGGCTTCTTCGTGTCGTGATTCGAATTGCCATGATATACAGTCCAGCAAATTATCAAAATTCTGCACATCAATCTGCTGACCTAGATAAGTCAGTTGTCCGGTTTTATCGTAGCCCTGCCCAAACAGATAACTCAACAAGACCAACCGGTGTGCTCGGCGATTGCGATTCAAACTGATAAACGTCTTGGTTGAATCAAAGTTTTTATCAAATACCGGTTTGATTTTTTGATACTGTGCGGCCTGATTTACCAGGTCTCCGCCCCAGGGTACAAACTGTAGATTGCTTGCGGTCTTTTGCTCTAAATCAATATTTTCTAAACTGGTAAAGACAACAAAATTTTGATTGGGATGTTGGCCGGCCACTCGGTCCAAAAGCTGTATGCCAGCCTGTACCGAATCCTGCCAGTAGTCATAATCTTGCCACAGGTCTAGTAGATCCTTGACACCGATTATGACATTGGGTCGAGTAAATCTGGTCTTGGTTAGAAAATTGGTCAATTGATCGGGTGGATCAGACCAAATGTAGTATGATTCAAAGTCGCAGGTCAGGCTGTTTACTAATTCTGTAAAGATTGAAAAAGTAAATTCATCGTTTGGTGCCCGAGAAATGGTTTTAAACATGCCGAGTATTTACCCACTAAATATCCAGTCTACCAATTATTCCATAACTCAATGCTAAACAACAACACTGACCGTCTGGGCTATTATCTAGTGGGTGAAAAGAAATTTTACAACAAAACTCTGGCCTTGATGGAAAGTTTTCGCACGAGATACCAACCACAGTGGGTATTCAATGATGCGGTCTACGGAGCCATTGACTGGACCATACCCATTGAAGAAAGCCTGTCCAGCATCTATCGTCGTCGAGCGCAACAGCTAAGAGATCAATACGACTATTTGGTTTTGTACTTCAGCGGCGGTGCTGACAGCATGAACATACTGCACGCATTTATAGACAATGGTATACACCTAGATGAAATTGTTATGCAACTACCTGCATTAGTTGAATCAAAATTAAACGATCAAGACCGCACCAACGGAAACATACACAGTGAGATAAAGTACTCGGCCGCACCACATCTTGAAAAATACAGCAATCAGTTGGTCAACACCCGAATAACCTATCAAGATTTTTCAAAAAATGTAATTGAACTGTTGGAAAAAGACGACTGGGCCGATCTGGTGCCCATGACCACAAACATAACTGTGTCGGGAATTGGTCGACAACTAGCACCCTTGACTGAACAACATATACTAACTCTGTGCGGGCAAGGTCGTCGTGTGGCCCAGATCTTGGGCATAGACAAGCCCTTGGTTGTGTACGACGGACAACACTATCTGGGATTTTTCATGGATTTGAATGTGAGCCATAGTCCGGCCATAGACATTGCTCACATCAAAAACAAAGACGACCAGATTGCTACACACTATACTACCGAACTTTTTTACTGGACTCCAGACATGCCCGAAATTGTGGTCAAACAGTGTCAAGAAATAAAGAAAAATTGCGAACTGGATCCGGCCAAACGCAACCTATGGAGCCAGACCGAAAAACTGCACATAACAGCATTTAGGTCAGCCATGCACCCTATCATATATCCAGGGCAAGACACTCCAGAGTTTCAGACCGACAAGCCAATCTCGTCGGTACGCCGCTGGCAAGATCAATGGTTCTGGGACACAGCCAGTGACCGGGTGATTGGCAACTACATGTCGGTGATTGGACACTTAAAGAAATACATCGACGAGTATCAGGCTATTAACAACGATATCATGAACGGCCTACAGGGACATCGCAGTCCTTACTATCGACTATGAAACAGATCCTATGGGCCTTGCTGTTTGTGGCATCAACTGCCATGGCCACCGATGTTAGATTCATAGTACCATTTAGTCCCGGCGGTAGTAGCGATCTGTTGTCTAGAGAATTAGAGTCCTTACTTTCCAACTCCAAATACAAATTCGTCATTGAGTATCGTCCCGGAGCCGGCGGTGCAGTGGCTGCCGAATACCTGGCCAAGGTGCGTCACGAAACAGTGATCATGACCATCACTCCGGGCGTGATTGCCAACCCTATCATTAACCATTCCGACATCTACGATGTGGTACATGATTTTGTTTTTGTTGGTTATGTGGGTGCCGAACCCTTGATCATGGTAACCAACAAACGGACCAAAATAACCAACTATCAGCAATTTTTAACCACAGCCGCCGGCACAAGATTACCTTACGCATCACCGGGCATAGGTTCCAGTGGACATCTTTCGGCCGCTATCATTGCTGGCCATAACCCAAATCTATTCAATGTACCTTACAAAGGCAGTGCATCCATGCTGACCGACCTAATAACCGGCAACACAGCCTGGGCTGTGGATTCGGAAGCGGTCTTGGGGCCTTATATACAAAATCATGATCTGGTGCCCATTGCAGTATATGGTGCTCGTCGTCTGGCAAAATATCCTTCAGTGCCCACATTACGACAACTGGGCGTCAACGATCAACAGTTCTATCGCTGGCATATTGTGCTGGCCAATCTTGATGCTGATCCAGCAGTGATACAGTATGTACGAGGCCGACTACAGGATCCTCGTGTCAAAGCTCGCATCAAACAGTTGGGTATCGACACCACAGGCAGTGTCAATCAAGATACTTTTTTACAAACAGAAACTGCAAAATTCAAACGACTTGTGCAGGATCTCGACATCAGCGATTGATATGTGCTGGCAACAAGTCTAGTATTTGTCGCCAGTCTTGTTCGATATACAGTGGTGGACCGTCGTCGGTTAGACAGAACCAATCCTGGGTGGTGACCTTGCTTCGTCCTACTGACATTGATTTGCATTTGAAATGATAGTAGTATTCGTTATGATCAAAATCGTATATGTATTTTTTTGACGCCAATTTTCGCAAGGCAATGTCAGCAGAATATTTTTCGTTGGCGGGAACGGTCATGGACCACAATTGATATTCGGGTGAGTCATACCAAGAAATGTTGTTTTGCAGGAATTTATCAACCGACAAGGCCTGCCCGCGCTGATGCAAAGGTCTCAACAGCGCCGGCGCCCAGCACATGTTTATGTTCATCCACCAGAAAAAATCAATATAGGTTGTCACAGGAATATCAACCGAGTCTATGTTTTCTTTCAACAGATCATAAAACCAAGTACCAGGACCTTTGAGTTCATTTAGCAAAGCAATAAGCGGATCCGGCTCGCGGCGAAAATCTTTCAACAACAGTTGATTGGAAGCCTGATCGGGCAACCAACTCACTGCTCCGTACAAGAGATCACCCAGTTCTCCATCCAGTACATAGTACTGATCGTACAGTGCTGAATTATAAGTCTGATAAGTGCTGTCAACAATCTTGAAATTTGGTTTTATATAGTCATAGAAAAAACTAGGATATTCGATCACACTCAATTGATTGCAGGCCACGGTGATGTTTTCAAACTCGGCTGGAGATAAATTTTTCAATATGGCCGTCATGATTACTGTAGAATCTATGCCGCCACTGTACATGACCAACCAGGGCTTGTCCTGTTTATTCTTTACCAGGTCTGCAATGCGCAGGTCCGAAACTTCACCAAATGACAGGTTGAATTTAGAATCATAGTCGGGCATTTCAAAATGATAGTGATCTATTAGATCGTTTTTGAATGGCAGGTTGTTGATGCCGGTGCGATAGTAAAATCCGTTAAAATTTTGATTGTAAGTTAAAAATTCCTGGTACTGTTTCCAATCAGAACGAATACCCAGGTCATTCAAGGATGGAATATGTGGATCGATCAGGCGTTGTTGATCCAGAGCCAGGATCTTGGTCATATGAGATCTTGCAAGGAATACTGACTTAAAATGTCAAGAATCTTTTGTCGAGTTTGTTCTATGTCGGTACCCCTGTACAAGATGGTCAAGATCTCATCGTGACTACGCACTAGACTAGCGGTATTTTTAAACTCGTCAACATCAAAAAAAGCACCCATGGTACGAAACATTTTTTTATATTGTAGTCCGGGATACTGTTCTAATCGAGTCAGCACATAGTTGCACCACATGATCCAGCTTTTTTCTTGATCAATGTCCCAAACTTTGGTGTTGGTTGTCGGGCAAAGTTCTTCAATAGGCACAATGTCCTGATCTGTCAGCCCGTGTCTAATACTCAGCAACTGATTTTTATTGGTAAATGACCAATTATGACAACACAGATTATCCAACCCAATGTCTTTGAAATTTACAGCAGTATCCACGCGATAGATGTGTAGAGCATAGCGTGGCGACAGTAAATATTTTAAAGTTTCCGCCTGTTCTGCAGAGTCCACCAACAATAAAAATAAATCCATGACCGGTTCGTACAGGCCATAAACTACGCATCCGGGTGAGTATACTCCCCAGTGGAAATGTTCAAATTCTTGTAATTTTGCTGTGGTCATGACCATCTATTTAAGTAGAGACTTGCAGATGATTTAAAAATTTATCACAATACAATTCATGCTGGCAGGGCCCAGGATGAAATCCGTCGGTACCCACATCCACAAATATATTTTTTGCCGGGCGTGTCAGATTGAGAAATTCTGTGGCGCTAGGGCCAACAGCATCACTGGGCTGATCATATGCAACAAAAAACCCAGCTGTGTTGTTTAACCGATCTAGCATGATTTGTCGATGTTCATCCAGGCCAGGCAAAAAGCTGGCAATGGCAAACCTACAACTTATCTTTTGCAGATACGACTGTACCTGTTGCACATAATTTACAGCCTTGTAGGCAAGATTCAATTGCACCAGATGTCGGCGATGCAGAGTTTGATCAAATCCAGAATAATTTTGATAGTACACATTCAATATATGATGCACCTGTCCGGTGTCGTCGTACCACATGGATCTGTTGGGCGTGGTAAGTCCCCATAGCACTGTGTCAGCAGGTCCGATGGGCGCTTTTAAAATTTGATCAGCGGCCCATTCTATACTGGAGCCTTCGACAGTTAAAAATTCAGGCGTCAGATCCAGCTGTGTTGCCGCAAGAGCTCCCCAGCGTTGCTCGGGCTCAACACCTACACCGTGCGATATACTACAGCCTATAATCCACAGTTTATTTTTCATTTTACAATGTCTTTGTAGTAGGGTATTATGTCAGGAAAGGTCTTTTGCCAATCAAGCCGACGCAACGGATCGTGTTGTTCTATGTAATCAAACATTCGTCGATAGTCGGTATTGATCTCCAAATTGCTGAATATTTTGGTTAGTTTATGATCAGCACCGTACCGGGTTTGAATATCGTCTCGCAGAGTCTGTGGAGTAAAGGCCAGATCCAGTGGACCCAGACATCTATTGGGTCTAGTTGGCGAGTCGGGCCATTTGAGTCGATTTTTGGGTATGGTGGTCCGGGTCCAATCTTCTAGTTCTTGGAAGTACCAAACATTCAATGGACTGATAGTGGCATTGACACTGAGTGTGGCCGTGGTAGTTTCTAATAGATTGGCCACAGTTCGTTCTACTCGATGCCATTTGAGCGGCCATCTTAGGTACTCAAAACGACGACCAATACCGTCCAGGCTGAAACTTATTTCAACCGACTTGAATCCCTTCCACAGCTCTTTGGTTTCGTCATCAGGCACAATACTGCCATTGGTTTGATAGCGCAACTTGATACGACCGATATCGGTATGTGTTTGGTGTAAATGCCGTAGCATTTGATTGCCTGAAGTACTGTAAAATGGTTCACCACCCAAGATATAAAGTTCTTCTAGATGATCCAGGGCAACCGCACCAATCAATTGATCGGTCATTTCGGGGCCATGATTTGTGATTATGCCAATGTCTTTTATACCGTGTCGGTACTCGTATTTTTTCCAGGTATCACTGATGTAACTGCCACAGCTTAGACAGGCAGCATTGCATTTGGGATCAAAACTCATTTCCAGGTTGGCACAAACACCGGCGTCAAGGTTGTCTTGAGTTATGCGATTAAAACTGGCCAAGCGCGGTGAAACTTGAAGACCCACATTGCTGGCTTCCATTTGTTGGCATAGTCGACATTCGGGCAACCAGTCGGTAGCTGCGCTGGTGCGGGCCAATTCCTTTTCAAATGCCGCTTGATCCAAAAGGGGAACTTTTTTACTGTAATAGCAACACGGGCTCCACAGGAGCTGGTTGTCCCAGGTGACATCTATTTTGAATCCGTTGCTGAGATGGCGGCAGAAGGTGTTTGACATGATAATACTTATGTGGCACAATGACTGTACACATAAATGTCATGTATGCATCAGCAGGTGTATGGTTTCGGTTACCAAATCAATATTGACATGTAATCGATGTGCTATTTCAACAGCATCCAAATTTCTGCTTAAGAGTTCTTTAACTTGTAACATCAAAGGTGTCATACTAATATAACGCCTACGCCCTTGTGTAAGTTGGCACAATTTGGCGCTCCCAGCCGGATTCGAACCGGCGTACCGACCGTGAAAGGGTCGTGTCCTAGGCCTCTAGACGATGGGAGCCCATTTGGCGGAGAGTATTGGAGTCGAACCAATCCACCGGTTACCCAGTGACAGATTAGCAATCCGTTGCCTTGCCGCTCGGCCAACTCTCCTTACTACCTGGCGGTCTCGACGAGAATCGAACTCGTCCCATCCCCGTGACAGGGGGATATTCTAACCAATAAACTACGAGACCAACTACTGGAGCAACGGGCTGGATTTGAACCAGCGGCTTTCGGGATTTGCAGTCCCGTGCATTGGGCCACTCTGCCACCGTCGCATATTACTCATGGTGAAGACCACTGTCACATGTTTAATAGGCGTGTCGTAGATTAAGCGTTTAAGGCCATTCTTTCGAACTCTACCACCGCCTACCCTCAATTACACCTTTCAGACTGCA
>Ga0164297_10003161_pt1 | contig 15526 bp, 8 predicted proteins | sample GEODES058metaG_FD_113539 | JGI IMG/M metagenome (GOLD analysis project Ga0164297, IMG submission 113539) | Dystrophic lake water microbial communities from Trout Bog Lake, Wisconsin, USA - GEODES058 metaG | ecosystem: Environmental > Aquatic > Freshwater > Lake | place: USA: Trout Bog Lake...
GGGATTATGGTTTGGGCTTTTATTTTGATTCTTTTAAGTTTTTTAATTGTTTTTCTTTTTTTCTTGACTGCCAATTTAAAACTAAGAAATCAAATCAAATCTTTAAGAGAACAATCTAGGCTTCAAGATTTATGGAGCGCTTTTATAAGCCACGAACTTCGCTCTCCTTTGTCAGTGGTTCTTATGCATTTAAATCTTTCTAAAGAAACTCCTGCACTACCATTGCAAGCAGCAGAGCATATTGAGGCCGCAATACAAGCAAGCGATCATCTAAAGGCGCTTGTGAATGAGATTTTGGATAGTGCTCAAATCCGATCTAAGGCCTTTGCCGTTAGACCTCAATGGGTTTCAGTTGAGCAAATCACTGAAAGTGTTTATAAGTCTTTTACTGAACTGGCAAAGGCTAAAAATCTAAGCATTCAGTTACACATTGAAGAAAATTTACCCACCAAAATGTTCTTAGACGGCCAACGCCTGAAACAAATATTGATTAACTTGGTTCATAACGCAATTAAATTTACTAGCGAAGGATTTGTAAAAATCTCAATTACAAATTCATCACTAGGTATTGAGCCTGCACTTCAGATTTTGGTTAGTGACTCAGGGGAAGGAATAGAAAAGGAGAACCTAACCCGAATATTCGAACCTTTTTACACCGCAAACTTACACACAAAGAGCCCAAGTAACCATTTGACCCACAACGAAAGCACAGGACTGGGGCTCTCAATTGTCAAAAGTTTAGCTGACGCAAATGGCTGGCAAATTCAAGTCAGTAGTGAGAGTAAAAAGATAAGTCCATCGAGTCACGGGACAACTTTCTCACTCATCATCGGATCTAAGTCACAACCAGATGAACTGAGCGGCATAGACGATGCGCCCCCTTTGGATGTTCCGATGTCTGCGCCTGTTAGCACTTCAGACTCAAAGACTTCTAGTTTAAAGGTTCTAATTATTGAAGATCTAGTTGTCAATCGACATGTACTCAAACTTGCACTAAAACGCATAGAGGAAAAAAATTTAGCGAGTCAACCTTCAAATTGGACCCGTATGGATGTTGAGGAAACGGGGAGTGGTCAAGCGGCGGTGAATCTTTTGAGCACTCATTTCTTTGACTTAGTCATTTTGGATTGGAATATGCCAGGACTTAGTGGCTCCCAACTTCTTGGTCAAATCCACCACGTCGCTAATCCGCAAACCACCATTGCAGTTATCTCTGGTCAGATTGACCAAGAAATACAAAGTATAAGTTCAAAATATAAAATTGCATACTTACTGACTAAGCCTGTAGATATGAGTAGCTTAGAGGATTTGATCAATAGCGTGAAAGTCTCTTAAATTTACCGAAGAATACATTGGTGTGAGAAAACTTGTGCAGTCCTATAGACCTAACCGCCCTCTTCAAGCTATCATCGCAGGCTAAGTTTCAAAATAATCATGACCACAGTATCCCAAGAAGTGCAGCGCAGGCGCACGTTTGCCATCATCTCCCACCCCGACGCGGGTAAGACTACTTTGACTGAGAAGCTTCTGCTGTTTTCTGGAGCCATTCAAATTGCTGGCTCAGTTAAAGCCCGCAAAGCCTCACGTCACGCAACCAGCGACTGGATGGAGATTGAAAAGCAACGCGGAATCTCTGTTGCAAGCTCGGTGATGCAAATGCTGTACCGCGATCACGTCATCAACCTTCTTGACACGCCTGGCCACAAAGACTTTAGTGAGGATACCTACCGAGTCTTAACCGCTGTTGACTCGGCGCTGATGGTGATTGACGCTGCAAACGGCGTTGAAGCGCAGACCCGGCGTTTGATCGAAGTATGTAGGCAAAGAAATACTCCCATTTTGACGTTCATTAACAAAATGGACCGCGAGGTACGGGACCCTCTTGACTTGCTTGACGAAGTGGAGCGCGAACTCGGTATGCCCTGCACCCCGATGACATGGCCTGTGGGTCAAGGCAAACAGTTCTCTGGGATTTTGAATCTCCGAAACGACACGATGACTGTTTTCGAATCTGGCTCAGAACGCAGACCCGAGGACTTTGAAGCTATTTCTTTAACAAACAAAGATGCCCTCAAAGAGCGGTTCAAAGACACTTGGGACTCCTCTATAGAGAGTATGGAACTGGCAACTGGTGCGTCACCCAAGTTTGATTTAGAAGAGTTTTTAGCAGGTAAACAAACCCCCGTATTTTTTGGCTCTGGTGTGAACAACTTCGGGGTGATGGAGATTTTAGACGCACTCGTCGACTTAGCCCCATCTCCAAGACCTCGTACCAGCTCTCTCATCGTTGATAAAGCCCCAGTCATCAAAGAGATACAGCCAGAGAATGAACATTTCTCTGGTGTCGTCTTCAAAGTACAGGCCAATATGGACCCATCTCACAGGGACAGAATTGCGTTTGTAAGAGTTGCATCAGGTAAATATTTACCTGGAATGAAGCTAAGAGTACAACGCTCTGCTAAAGAGCTTAGGCCAACGTCAGTTGTTACTTTTTTATCTCAACGCAGAGAAGCAGTTGAAGAGGCTTTTGCTGGCGACATTATCGGATTCACCACGCACGGAGGCGTACAACTAGGGGACACCATCACTGACGGCATTGCGCTTCAATACACCGGCTTACCTTTTTTTGCACCGGAACTTTTTATGACGGTGATTTTGAAGAACCCCCTTAGAACTAAGCAACTCCAAACCGGTCTTGCTCAACTCGGGGAAGAGGGAGCGATACAAGTATTTAGACCTGAAGCGGGGGGGTCCATGTTGTTGGGGGCCATTGGAGCGCTGCAGTTTGAGGTGGTACAACATAGGCTCAAGGCTGAGTATGACTGTGATGTCAAACTAGAATCTTGTCAGTACACGGGAGCTCGCTGGATCACCGCAACAAACGATTCTGAGCTAAAAGATTTTATAAACGCGTACCCACAAAGAATGGCTCTAGACGCCGCCAATACCCTGGCCTATTTGTGCACATCGCCCTACGATGTCAGACTTGCTCAAGAGCGTTTCCCCAAAATTGAATTTCACCCACTTCGCGAGCACGCTGGACTCGCCCTACAGGATGCATCCAGTTAAGAATTCCAGTTAAGACTGCTTGATTTAATTGGGGGCTTGGTTACTGTAATAGCTGCTAGCAAAGTTACTGTCGCAATTACTGGCGCAGTTACTGGCGCAGTTACTGGCGCAGTTACCGTACCCTCTCCCCTTCATTAACATCACCTTGACAAAACTGGAGCCAAAGCTGCAGCGGTATGCGTTTTAAGCTTGACACCTTTTTCAGGCGTCGTGGACATCACGACCCGTCCCCCCGCGTCTCCTCCCTCAGGACCTAGATCAATAATCCAGTCAGCCTCAGCAATCAAGTCCAAGTCGTGTTCGATCACAATCACACTGTGTCGAGCATCTACTAACCGGTGCAAAACTCGGATAAGCTTATCAACGTCCGCCATATGCAGCCCAACGGTTGGCTCATCAAGTACGTATAGGGTGTGAGGTGCCTTTTGTCCTCTTCGGGTAATGTCGTCCCTTACTTTTGAGAGCTCGGTCACCAATTTAATTCGTTGTGCCTCACCCCCGCTTAATGTGGGAGAGGGTTGCCCAAGAGTTAAGTACCCCAGTCCTACATCCTTTAAAAGCTGAAGGGGATGAGAGATCGCAGGCATTGAAGAAAAAAACTCTACCGCCTCATCAACCTCCATAGAGAGGACATCTCCAATACTCTTGCCGCGCCAGCTCACCATCAACGTTTCTGGATTAAAGCGCGCACCCTTACAAATCTCACACAACACTTTCACATCGGGTAAGAAACTCATCTCGATCGTTCTCATGCCCTGTCCCTCACACCCAGGACACCTGCCCTCCCCGGTGTTGAAACTAAACCTTGCAGCCCCGTAGCCCCTTGCCTTGGCCTCCAAGGTGTCTGCAAAAAGTTTTCTAACCGTATCCCAAAATCCAATATAGGTAGCAGGACATGAGCGAGGTGTTTTACCAATTGGAGTTTGATCAACCTCTAAAACTCGGTCAATCTGCTCCCAACCGATAATAGATTCACACCCGTGCCACGTTTGTTCACTTTTTCTAAGCACCGCAGCCTGAACGTTAGCGAGAAGTACATCTCTCGCAAGCGTTGATTTACCAGATCCGCTCACCCCAGTGACTGCGACAAGGCGTCTTAGGGGTATGTTGACGTTTACATTTTTTAAGTTGTGTAAATTCGCACCCTTTACACTCAGCCACTGCACTGGCTCACTTGGATCCGTAAGACCTGAATTGAACTCTGCACTTTGCGCAACCAACTGTTGAGCCTTGAGTGCTTTTAATTCAGCCTTTGTTTGGGTTGGGGATTTATTTGTTTTGTCCCCCCCTTTATTCCCGGTCTTAGTTCCGGTCTTGACCCCAGACTTAGCCGCGAGCCTAGCGCTCTCTTGAAGCGCAGCTATCGCACTATCGCTTAACTCTTTAATGCCTCGCCTTAACTGGAAAGGATGTCGCATAGCGTCCCTTAAGTATTGGCCAGTTTGAGAGTCTTTAGCCGCGCTTATATCGCTAGCGCTACCCTGTGCAACCAAATGCCCTCCTCTTTTCCCCGCACTCGGGCCAATATCAATGATGTGATCTGCTGCGCGTATCGTCTCCTCATCATGTTCAACCACCACCAACGTGTTGCCCTTCTCGCTTAGATCTCTTAGAGCCGATAATAAGATTTGATTGTCTCGTGCGTGTAGGCCAATTGTTGGCTCATCCAAGACATAACAAACCCCTTGCAAATTACTTCCCAGTTGCGCAGCAAGTCGAATCCTTTGAGCCTCTCCCCCGCTGAGCGTTGGTGCTCCTCGCTCAAGCGTTAGGTAGCCAAGTCCCACTTTCTCCAAAAACTCCAAACGACTTGCAATCTCAGGGATCAAGTCTCTGGCAACCTCGGCATCTCGACCTGTTAATTTCAATTTAGAAATCCAAGACCTTAATTCCCCCACGCTGTGTTTGGCCAAGTCTGTAATCGCAACAGTTTGAAATTTCACATGCCTTGCAATTAAGTTGAGCCTCGTTCCCTCGCAACTAGGGCAAGGCAGATCACTTATGTCGTCAACATCGGGTTCTGCAAAGCTTTGCTCTCGTCCCTTGTTATCTTCTTGCAGAGTTTCGTCCAGGGCCTTTCTCTGTGCACCTGAGAGCTTTAATCCAGTACCTACACACTCCGCACACCATCCGTGTTTGCTGTTATAAGAAAATAGCCTTGGATCCAACTCCATGTAAGAGGTGCTACAAACAGGACAAGCCCTCTTTGTTGAGTATGTGTGCAGGCGACCCTCTTTCGCAGTGGACCGACCCTCACTCAGCGCTGCCCCTAACCCTCCCAAATCACTCAGCACATGCAACACACCTTTGCCGTGCTCAAGAGCAGTTAACAGGGCCTGTTTTAACTCAGCCTCTTTGGAGGGCGAAGGGATTAAACTCAGGACGGGTAACTCAATCGTATGCTCTTTGAAACGATCAATTCGTGGGAAGTTTAGAGTCGTCAAAAACTCCCCATCCACACGTAAATGCGTATACCCACGAACTCTTGCCCAGTCAGCCCACTCTGTGTAGACGCCTTTGCGGTTAATGACCAAAGGCGCTAAGACACCAATCATTTTGCCTTTGAACTCTTTCATTAAATGAGCCAAGATCCGGTCTACACTTTGAGGCTCAACGGCAGCTTCATCGTGCACACAGTGTTGAACGCCTAGCTTCACAAATAAGAGTCTTAAAAAATGCCACACTTCTGTGGTAGTTCCAACGGTTGACTTTCTTCCTCCCCGCGATAGCCTTTGCTCAATCGCAACTGTTGGGGGTATGCCATAGACAGCGTCAACCTCTGGTCTCCCAGCGGGTTGCACAATGCTTCTTGCATATGCGTTAAGACTCTCTAAATACCTTCTTTGTCCTTCGTTGAACAAAATATCAAAAGCAAGGGTTGACTTACCTGAGCCACTAACGCCGGTGATCACGTTAAATTTTTGCCTTGGAATATCAACGCTTAAATTTTTAAGATTGTGTTCCCTTGCATGAATGATTTGAATAGATGGATTGATGGTGTTTGGGCCTTTGACATGAAGGCTCAAATCTGAGTGGTTCGTTTGAGCCTGCACAGATTCAGGATTTACCTTGTACACCTGTCCAACCAAAGAGGCGTCGTATTCTCTGAGTGCTTGTCCTGTGTGTGAGACTGGGTGTGCACGCAAATCATCTGGCGAGCCTTGGGCAACCAACTCACCCCCTTGCTCGCCCCCTTCTGGACCCAAATCAATGATCCAGTCACTTGACCTGATGACGTCCAAGTTGTGCTCAATCACCACCAAAGAGTCTCCAGCTTCAAGGAGTCGACGAAGTGCACGCATAAGTTTTGCGATATCGTCAAAATGTAAGCCAGTGGTTGGTTCATCAAACAAAAATAGCGTTCCTCGTCGCGCCAATGATTGTTTGCTATGGGACGCGGATTTAGAGGCCTCAGCTAAATAGCCTGCAAGCTTCAGGCGTTGCGCCTCACCCCCGCTTAGCGTGGGTACTGGTTGCCCCAGTCTTACATACTCTAAGCCAACATCTACGATCGGAGAGAGGGTTCTAATGACCTCTTTGTCTTTTGCAAACAGTGCAACGGCTTGACTAACAGTGAGCTCCAAGACATCGGAGACATTTAAATAAACCAGTGCACCAGTTACAGGGTCTTTTCTCTCTAAGCGGACCTCCAAAATCTCGGGTCTGTAGCGCTTGCCGTTGCAGTCTGGGCACCTTAGGTACACATCACTCAAGAACTGCATCTCTACGTGCTCGAAACCTGAACCCCCGCAGGTGGGACATCTTCCGTCACCCCCATTAAAACTAAACTTACTTGCCGTGTAGCCTCTTTGCTTGGAGAGCGTTGCGTTGGCAAATATCTCTCTTATCGCGTCCCACGCTCCAACATAGCTAACCGGATTGGAGCGGGCTGTTTTACCGATAGGGGACTGATCAACAAAAACCACATCACCCAAGTGATCTGCACCCAAAAGTCTTGAATGTTGGCCAGGCGTTTCAGTGGAGCGCCCAAAGTGCCTGAGAAGCGCAGGAGCCAATATGTCTTGTATGAGGGTCGATTTGCCAGAGCCACTAACGCCAGTTACACAAACCAATCTCTCCAGGGGAAACTCAATGGATAAGTCCTTGAGGTTGTGCTCCCTAGCACCTTCCAAAATGAGTCTTTTCGTTGACTCGCGTACCAAGCGGGTAAATCCAAGTCCAATAGCTTTGCGCCCCCCTAGATAGTCTCCAGTTAAGGTATCTGCACCTCGGATTTGAGCAGGCGTACCGTCAAAAACTATTTGTCCTCCTCGCTCTCCCGGACCAGGCCCCATATCGATGATCCTGTCTGCGGCCAACATAACGGCTGGGTCATGTTCGACAACAACGAGGGTATTGCCTGCATTTTTTAAACGCTCCATGGCTTGCGTTATCCGAGCCATGTCCCTTGGATGCAGCCCAATACTGGGCTCATCAAGTACAAAGAGTGTATTCACGAGCGACGTTCCAAGCGCAGTCGTCAGATTAATGCGCTGCACCTCCCCCCCTGAGAGGGTGCGGCTTTGCCTATCAAGCGTCAAATATCCTAGCCCAACATCACACAAATATTTAAGTCGCGTTCTAATTTCATCAAAGAGCATCTCAAGTGCTTGACGCTCTGCGCTGTCATGAACTATGAGTGAGTTGTCTTTTGCCATTGCATCAAAAAACAATCTCAACCGCTCGATCGGCAAAAGCATCAAATCATGCAACGTCATCCCAGGCAATACAGATAACTGCTCAAGGGACCAGTCTACGCCGGCGGGCATGAATCGGGTGCTAAGTGGGCTGGCCTCTTTTGCACTTTGCAAGCTGCCTATGCGCCACAAAAGACTCTCCGTTTTTAAGCGCGATCCCATACAAACATGACACGGGGTATAACTGCGGTATTTGGATAAAAGCACCCTGATATGCATCTTGTAGGACTTGGTTTCTAAGTACTCAAAGAAGCGTTTGATACCAAACCATTTTTGGTTCCATTTGCCGTTCCAATCTGGGGATCCGTTGATGACCCAGTCTTTGTGAGCCTGGGAAAGCTTGTACCAAGGCGTATCTCTTGGAATACCTTCTTTCTCTGCGTGACGCATCAAATCGTCTTGAGCCTCAGACCATGCGGGAGTCTGGATCGTTTTGATCGCACCTGATCGTAGCGTGAGTTTATCGTTCGGAATAACCAATCCGTAATCAACTCCAATGACCCTGCCAAAACCACGGCATGTCTCACACGCGCCAAGTGGTGAATTAAACGAAAACATCGAGGGGGTTGGCGCACTGTAAGTCAAGTCACTCTCTGGGCAATGAAGACCGGTGGAGAATTTCCAGATTTGAGAGCCTTGTGCTGCTGGTGTGTTACCAGTATCCACCGCCGGGTCAACATACACATTCAGCCGCCCTGAGCCGCGTTTGATGGCAGTCTCGATTGCCTCTATAACGCGGGAAGGCTCAACTGAGCCCAAGCGAAATCGATCTGCAACCACATCAATGACCTTTCTGGGTCCACTTGGCGTTGCGATCTCGCGCTCAGCTTGCACTTTGGTAAAGCCACTTGCACTGAGCCACTGCTCGATTTCTTGTGGACTCGCGGAGTTGGGGAGTTCAACGGGAAAGGTAAAGAATAGTCTTGGGTCAGAGCTTGGAGAATTTACACCAGCAGTACGGCTTGAGGGGTTTATAGAAGGGGCAACCAAATTAGACACTCTAGCCTGGATCTCAGCAAAGATGGTCTGTGAGTTATCTAAACGAACAGGTTGAGCAGTTTTCTTATCAAACAGTTGCGCAGCTCTTGCAAAAAGCAATTTCAAATGATCATTAAGCTCGGTCATTGTTCCAACCGTGGAGCGTGAGCTACGGACAGGATTGGTTTGATCTATTGCAATGGCTGGAGGTACGCCCTCTACCTTGTCAACAGCCGGTCGGTCCATACGGTCAAGAAATTGACGTGCATAGGCACTAAAAGTTTCTACGTACCTTCTTTGCCCCTCGGCGTACAAAGTATCAAAAACCAAACTTGATTTACCAGATCCACTAGGACCGGTTACAACAGTTAGTTCACCGGTTCTGATGTGAACGTTCAGATTTTTAAGGTTGTGCTGCCTTGCACCTGTAATTTTGATAATGCCGTCGTCCATGCTAGCTGTACTTTTTTGTAGAAAACATACATTCTATGCATGTTAGAAGTCAATTCGTTTATAGGGTCAAAAGGGTTTTGACCCTATAACTTAATCTAGCGACACATGCGATACTTAAGTCATACAAAAAAACACTAAAAAAAACCCAATAAATTCTGAATGCTTATTCCGATATGAACGCCCCCGCATGACTCACCCGCCTAGAAAACAAACTCAACAAACTCAACAAAATCAACGATCTGAGGATTTTGTTAAAGTTGCGTCCCATTCAAATACGGATGCGGGTGAACCATTAAGTAATAAACTCAATAACAATTTAAATAGCAGCCTTAACCGTACCCATGAAGCCATGATAAGGAGACGCTGGGATCTAATTTCAAAAATGGACTTAAGCACACCACTACCATCACCCTGTGTATCCGTATGCCTAGTTGATGAGGATAGCATTTGCATGGGTTGCCAAAGACACATTGAAGAGATTGCAGGCTGGTCCTCCTTTGACTCAACTGAGCAACTTCGAATTTGGACTAAACTGATAGAAAGACTTGATCAAGCAAGGTAGAGCTATAAGGTCACTATAGCCCTAGTTTTTATTAAGGTGAGCCAACAAGATGCCTAATGCGTTTAATTTTCAGTCCTCTCCCTTTGATTGCTTAACCAAGGACGAACAAGCACGGGTTAGGGCGCATGTAGATGTTGTGTATTTTCCCAAAGACACCGTGATTTTAGAAATCAATGGGACTCCGAGCCATTTATTTGTCATCATCAAAGGTCGAGTGGTTCAAATCGAAGACAACGAGATCATTGCAACCTATGACGTTGAGGATTGCTTTGACGGCAGGGGTTTGGTTGCAGGCAAGTCTAGCAGTCAATTTTTAGCGGCTCAAGAAGTCATTGCTTACCAGTTAGACCGCCAAACTGTACGCGATCTAATCGCTTCAAATGTGGGGTTTGGAGCGCTGCTCTTCTCTGATTTAAGTCAAAAACTAAATGTACTCTCCAACCGTGCTGATCACCACCAACTTCAGTCTTTAACCCTAACCCGTGTTGATCAGGCATTTCTAAGGCCCGCACATTTTGTGAATGAGGAGGCAACCGTCATTGATGTAGTTAAGATTTTCAACAAGCACAGGGTTTCTTGTGTGCTAGTCAAGCCTAGTACTTTTAGCCATCACTCACCAGAGGAGGGACCTCAGGTCGGTATTTTTTCATCCAATGATCTACAAAGGGCCATATTGAGTAGCCCCAATCACCTGGGTGAGCTTAAAGTCATAGAGTTTGCGAATTTCAAACTTATCTCAGTGGAGCCCTCAAAGTCGGTTGGAGACGCCCTCGCACTCATGCTTAAACACAGAATTCATCGGCTTGTTGTAGAAGAGGAAGGGGAAATATTCGGAGTGCTAGAGTCACTTGATTTGTTTAGTTTCCTATCAAATCATTCTTATCTCATCAGCACACTCATCGAAGAAGCACAAGATTTAAATAGCTTAAAAAAAGCGGCAGATAAAATAACTTTCATGATGAACACTCTTTACAAGAGTGGCTCAAAAATAAATTTAATTTGTGGTCTAGTTCAAGAATTAAATGCGCGATTAATGGAGAAGGCTTGGACTTTGATTGCTCCCCAAGAGTTGATCGACAATAGTTGTTTGTTTGTAATGGGTAGCGAAGGACGGGGCGAGCAACTCTTAAAAACTGATCAAGACAATGGTCTTTTATTAAAAGACGGGTTCACAGCACCGAGCAATTTACAAGAAATCTCTGATCAATTCTCAAATGCCTTGATCGAGTTTGGTTACCCTCCTTGTCCTGGAAACATCATGCTCTCAAATCCAGATTGGAGATTAAGCGTTGGCGAGTTTAAGCACCGAGTTAGAGAGTGGTTCATTATGCCGACTCCCGACAGGCTCATGAACTTAGCTATTTTCATGGACTCTGACGCAATTTGCGGCGATGCGGCCCTATTGATGCAGGTCAGGCAAAGCCTCATGCAGTTCACAACCGACAATGATGCGATGCTTTCACGGTTTGCGTCCGCCGCCAATTCATTCAAAGGAGATAGCGGGTGGTGGAACAAGATCCTTATACTGGGTGGTAAGCATGATGAATTTAGCATTAAACGTGAAGCCATATTTCCACTGGTCCACGGGGTTAGGAGTCTCGCTTTATCTCACGGCATTTACCAAACAAGCACAGTTCAAAGAATTGAAGAGTTGGTGAACTCTGGTTACCTAAGCCCCTCAATGGGACTAGATTTAACTCAGAGTCTGTATCTATTGATCGAGTTAAGATTTAAGTCGGGGTTAAGAGAGTCCGAGTCTGGGCAGGCCATATCGGGGCGCGTTGATTTAGATCTTTTATCTACTCTTGAGCGAGATTTGCTTAAGGATACGATCAATGTTGTGCGCAGATTTAAGGTTTTGTTGTCTCAACAATTCAAATTAGATTCCATGTGACCCATGCAAATGCAAACACCACTTCGAAGTAGCTGGATCAAGCGACTTACCCATAAGCTGCAAAAACGCTCTTTAAAAGATTCATCGTATAGCTTTTTGTTTGATGTGCCCCCCCCAAATGAGTTTGTTGCCATCGATTGTGAAACAACGGGTCTGGATGTAAGACGAGATGAAATTATCTCAATTGCAGCGATACCCATCAAAAATATGCAATTACTCACTAGCCGTAGACTTGAGCTATTGATAAAGCCCTCGCAGGGACCTTCCAAAGAAAGCGTAAAAGTGCACCGTCTTAGAGAGTGCGATCTGGAGGAAGGCTTGGATGCAAGCACTGCGATCCAACAATTTTTAAGATTTATCGGCCCTCGACCATTGGTTGGCTATTACACAGAGTTTGATATTGCAATGCTAAACAAACTTGTCTATCCTTTACTTGGCATTCGAATGCCGAACACTGCATTGGATGTCTGCAATATCTACTACGACTATAAATTTAGCCAACTCCCACCCTATCAACAATATGCCAATGCTGACATCGATTTAAGGTTTATAAGTTTGATGACCGATCTTGAACTGCCGCTTAGACAAGGGCATGACGCATTTAATGATGCTGAAATGGCTGCTCTAGCCTTTGTAAAACTTCAAGCGATTACGCAAAGTTAGCCAAGAGAAGTGGCTTCTTATTGGCAGGTTTTTCTTCAAATCATGAAAAAGGCCGACTGTTACAGTCGGCCTTTTGTTAGGTGTGTTATGTGTGTTTGGTTTGTCTAGCTTGTTTTAGATATTAACAAGCCACCTAAACTTCCTCAATCCCCTAGTGTCCAGAGGACACCGACGCACCAAATCCTGTCTCCGAACGAACCCTTTGCGCAGCATAGGCCTCACGCTCTTTTTGCGCTGTTGGGCTTTTATCCAAAATAGATACGATCCAAATAGTCACAAAAGCGATGGTCATAGAGAACAAGGCAGGTGAGGCGAAAGGAAATAGCGCTGAGCCCTTTGGATTACCAAGAGTTGCCTCCCACACTGAAGGTGACACAACTGTCAAACCAACCGAGAATATCAAACCCAGGAACCCTCCCGTCACGGCACCCTTGGTCGTGCAGTCTTTCCAAAGCACGGACATAAAGAGGACGGGGAAGTTAGCAGACGCTGCAACCGCAAAAGCAAGTGACACCATGAAGGCAATATTTTGCTTTTCAAACACGATTCCCAATAAAACCGCAACCAAACCAAGGCATAAAGTTGTGATTCTAGAAACTCTCAGCTCATCTGCACTATTTGCCTTACCGCCTTTGATCAAGGTTGCATACAGATCATGTGAAACAGCAGAGGCCCCGGACAATGTGAGTCCAGCCACCACAGCCAAGATCGTTGCAAACGCAACGGCAGAGATAAATCCAAAGAAGATATCGCCGCCCACGGATTTAGCTACTAAAACGGCCGCCATATTGGCTGTACCCGCGCCGCCTTTAATGACCCCTTTGACAACATCAGCCATTTCTGGATCGGTTAACACCAGCGTGATTGCGCCGAATCCAATAATGAAAATAAGAATATAAAAGTAACCGATCCAAGTGGTTGCCCAAAAAACAGATTTACGGGCTTGTTTTGCATCGGGAACTGTAAAGAATCTCATCAAAATATGGGGCAATCCTGCAGTACCAAACATCAGAGCCATTCCAAAGGAAATCGCAGAAATTGGGTCTTTAATAAATCCACCAGGCGACATGATCGAAAGACCTTTCTTGGCCGCCTCTTCTGCTGTTGCACCACCTGCCATTGCGATAGCCGCCTTCACCTCGACTCCTTTGGCAAATAGCGCCTCTGGACTAAAGTTGAACTGAGCTAAAACCATGAAGGCCATAAACGTAACGCCGGATAAAAGCATACATGCTTTGATAATTTGAACCCAAGTGGTTGCAGTCATTCCACCGAAGACCACATAAACCATCATCAATGCACCTACGAGCACCACAGCTACCCAATAATCCAAACCAAATAGGAGTTTGATCAATTGACCAGCACCTACCATCTGCGCAATCAAATAAAAGGCCACAACGATGAGTGTGCCAGTTGCAGCAAACGCCCTGATGGGTCCTGGTTGAAAACGGTAACCCGCGACATCAGCAAATGTAAATTTGCCCAAATTGCGAAGCCTCTCAGCCATTAAAAAAGTAATGACAGGCCAACCCACCAAAAAACCGATTGAGTAAATAAGACCGTCATACCCATTTGCCATCACCGCGGCAGTGATCCCCAAAAAAGAGGCCGCAGACATATAGTCGCCTGCAATAGCCAATCCATTTTGAAATCCAGTAATGCTGCCACCTGCTGTATAAAACTCTGCAGCAGAGCGAGTACGGGAGGCGGCCCATTTGGTAATTCCAAGCGTAGCTGCAACAAATGCCACAAACAAAATGATCGCGGTCCAATTGGTCGACTGCTTGGCTGTATCACCAACATCTCCACCAGCGGCGAACGCAAATCCGCTCAATATAGAAAAGAGAATAATGAGTTGTGTTTTAATTTTCATTTTGAAACATCCTCTAAAATTTCTGCGGTTAACGCGTCATATTCACTGTTTGCTCGGTTAACGTATATTCCAGTAATCAAAATCGTGAATAAGATAACACCCATTCCAATTGGAATACCCAGACTTGTAACACCCTCCCCAATCGGTTGCCCTAAGAATGGTTTGTTAAAAGCAATGAGTCCTATGTATCCGTAATAAACAATAAACATTAGGATACAAAGTAACCAACCAAAATTGTTTCGCTTCGATTGAAGCTCATGGTATTTGGGATGATTTTGAATTTTGTCGACAATTGGATCACTCATGGTAAGGCCCCCTTTTTCCAAAAAACTACTCAAAAATTAATCAAGCGTATTTACAATTTTTTGAAATACTAGGTTGGCTTTAGCTTAAGAGCCGACATTGCCTCACCCGCATTTCAATTCACTTTGTCCAAGTATGCTCTTATTTATAGATCTTTTGGGCTATTGCGGATGACAGATTAGCTTTAAATGAGTCATTTAAGGGTAAATAACTATGTCATAAGTATGACAACTACACACTAACCCTAACAAACTAAGTGTCCATTTTTTAATGGCGGAGTGCAAATCCTAAGAAATTAAAAACCCAGGCAGCTCATGCATATTTCTAAATATTTTTTTTGCGCCTGCGTTGAGTAGTTCAATTTCACTTATCTTTTGTGAATTGAGTAGTGGTAAGTATGCCCATACTGTTGCACCTGCAGCCACTCCTGCAGTTACTCCCGTTGGAGTGTCCTCGATGACCAAACAATCTTTAGGTTCCACTTGTAGATGAGCGGCTGCGGCCAGGTAAACGTCTGGGGCAGGTTTGGTTTTTGGCATTTCATGGCCACTGAATATTCTTCCCTCAAACCACTCTATCAAATTAACTTTTGTGAGTTGTAGCTCTATTTTTACACGATCAGCTCCTGAAGCACACGCAATTTTTGATTGGAAATGACCATGCATAAAACTCACCGCCTCATGAATACCATTAATAGCGGTTAATTCTCTACTAAGAGCTTGATCCCTATCAAAACGAAACGATGTTAGCCAATCATCGGTTAACTCTTTACCCGTCATCTTTTTAAAGAGATGCGACTGATCTTTAACTGCTCGCCCTAAAAAGTGAGTAATGCATTCATCAAAACTTATAGCCCACCCGGAGGCATTTAAACATTTAGTTAGCACACCTAATGTGATAGGTTCACTGTCAACCAACACACCGTCGCAGTCAAACAATACAGCTTTAAACAATTGAAACCCACTAAATATGAATATTAAAAAAATTTATAACTTTGAGCGACCTCTGCTCTCAGATACGATCAGAAATAGTTA
>Ga0164297_10003162_pt1 | contig 15524 bp, 10 predicted proteins | sample GEODES058metaG_FD_113539 | JGI IMG/M metagenome (GOLD analysis project Ga0164297, IMG submission 113539) | Dystrophic lake water microbial communities from Trout Bog Lake, Wisconsin, USA - GEODES058 metaG | ecosystem: Environmental > Aquatic > Freshwater > Lake | place: USA: Trout Bog Lake...
AGTTCGGACCTGCGACCAGGACAGTGGCTCCCTGGAACTGCTCCTGGTTGAACACGAAGGAACGGTCATCTCGCCACTCGGAGAAGAGGCCTGCGCCGAACCCAGTGCGCTCAACCCGCTTGAGCCAGTCCGACGGGATGATCTGATCGGTGTCGACGTCAGAGCGGTCGAGCGGAACCGCTCGACCTGTGATCACGGTCACGGGCTTCATCAGACAAGGTCCTCCGGTGTTGCGAAACGGCCAACCACGGCAGTGGCGGCGGCGACCGAGGGGGACACGAGGTGGGTGCGACCACCTCGGCCCTGACGGCCCTCGAAGTTGCGGTTCGAGGTAGACGCTGCACGCTCGCCGACCGTCAGCTTGTCGGGGTTCATGGCGAGGCACATCGAGCATCCAGGCTCGCGCCACTCGAAGCCCGCCTCGATGAAGATCGTGTCGAGGCCCTCAGCCTCCGCCTGGTTCTTGACCCGGTGCGAGCCGGGCACGACCAGGGCACGCATGTGGTCCGCGACATGACGGCCTTCGAGGATCGAGGCAGCGAGCCGGAGGTCCTCGATGCGAGAGTTGGTGCACGAGCCGAGGAACACGGTGTCGACGGGGATGTCCTTGAGCGGGGTCCCCGCGGTCAGGCCCATGTAGGCGAGCGCTCGTTCGGCCGCCTCGCGCTCGGACTCCGTCGCAAAGGATGCGGGGTCGGGCACCACGGCGTCGATGCGTGCCACCTGGGCGGGATTCGTCCCCCAGGTGATGTGCGGGACGAGCGTCGACGCATCGATGGTGACGGTCTTGTCGAAGGTGGCGCCCTCGTCGGTGGGGAGGGTCCGCCAGTAGGCGACCGCCTCGTCCCAGTCGACGCCGGTCGGCGCGTGGTCCTTGCCCTTGAGGTAATCGAAGGTCACCTCGTCGGGGGCGATGAGCCCGGCGCGAGCTCCCGCCTCGATGCTCATGTTGCAGACCGTCATGCGACCTTCCATCGACAGGGCCCTGATGGCGCTGCCTCGGTACTCGATGACGTGGCCGATCCCGCCGCCCGTGCCGATCTCGCCGATGATGGCCAGGACGATGTCCTTGGCCGTGACGCCCTCGGGAAGCTCGCCGTCCACCTCGATGGCCATGGTCTTCGGGCGGGTCTGGGGGAGGGTCTGGGTCGCCAGGACGTGCTCGACCTCGCTGGTGCCGATGCCGAAGGCAAGCGCACCAAAGGCACCGTGTGTCGAGGTGTGGCTGTCGCCGCAGACGATCGTCATGCCGGGCTGGGTGAGCCCTTGCTCTGGTCCGATCACGTGGACGATCCCCTGGTTGGCATTGCCCATGGGGTAGCAGGTGATCCCGAACTCGGCGCAGTTCTCGTTGAGCACCGAGAGCTGGGTGGCGGAGATCGGATCAGCCACTGGCTTGTCGATGTCCGTCGTCGGCACGTTGTGGTCGGCGGTGGCGATCGTCAGCTCTGGATGACGCACGGTCCGGCCCTCAAGGCGCAGCCCATCGAAGGCCTGGGGGCTGGTCACTTCGTGGACGAGATGCAGGTCGATGAACAGGAGATCGGGCTCACCCTCACCCTTGTGCACGACGTGGGCATCCCACACCTTCTCTGAGAGCGTCCTTGGCGTGGTCACGAACCGATCCTCACAATCTCCACCTTGAGGACCCCTCCCGGGGCCTTGTACTCGACGACATCACCGACGGCCTGCCCGAGCAGGGCTGCTCCAAGTGGGGCCGAGGGCGACGCCACGGGCAGGTCGCCCTGACGCTCCTCGATCGAGCCGACGAAGTAGTCCTGGGTGTCATCCTCGTCGTCACCTTCGTATCGGATGGTCACGATCGAGCCCTCGACGACCGTCCCGGAGTCACTGGCGGCCTCGACCACCTCTGCATCCTTGAGGAGCGCTTGGAGCTGACGGATTCGGGCCTCCATCTTGCCCTGAGCATCCTTGGCGGCGTGGTAGTCGCCGTTCTCGGAGAGGTCGCCGAGGGCACGAGCGGCCTCGATGTGGTTGGCGATCTCGATCCGACCTTCCGTGGTGAGCTGGGTCAGCTCCGCAGAGAGCCGGTCGAAGGTCTCCTGGGTGAGTTTGGTGTGTCCGTCAGTCATTTCGATTTCCTCCAGAGGCGCACGAGGCGCTCCGTCAAGGCTACTGCCTCGCACAAAGGGGGCCCGCCGGTCACCTTGACCGCACGACGGGCCTGGGCGAGACTAGAGGCCTGTGTTGAACTCGAACCGGGTAACGATTATTCGATAGGCGCGCTGGGAGACCTGCGCGCCGCCGTGACCGTCCACTTTGTGGGCGGTTTTTCATTTTGGTTCGATCAACGAACGTCGCCCGTGTGCAGCGGGCGTGAAGGAGGACACGTGGCAAGCACGACAACGCACAAGGTCGCCGTCATCGGTGGCGACGGGATCGGCCCCGAGGTCGTCAACGAGACCCTCAAGGTGATCGCCGCGACCGGCGTGGCCCTCGACACCACCGAGTACGACCTTGGCGCAGCCCGCTACCAGCGCGACGGGTTCGTCCTGAGCGACGAGCTCCTGGAGGAGCTGCGGGGCTACGACGCCATCTTGTTGGGGGCCGTGGGACCTGCCATTGGCGACACGTCGATCCCGCCGGGCACCATGGAGCGGGGCTTGTTGCTCAAGATGCGCTTCGGGCTCGACCTCTACATCAACCTCCGGCCCTTCTTCGGCGTGCCTGGCTCATTGGCCGAGGGCAGTGACTTCGTGGTGATCCGAGAGAACACCGAGGGGACCTATGCCGGCGAAGGAGGCTTCTTGCGGAAGGACACCCCGCACGAGGTGGCCACCCAGGGTTCGGTCAACACGAGGTTCGGCGTCGAGCGCTGCGTGCGCTTCGCCTACGACCTGGCGCAGAGCAGACCCGCCTCGAAGCTCACGCTCGTCCACAAGACCAACGTGCTCACGTTCGCCGGTGACCTCTGGCAGCGGACGGTCACTGAGGTCGGACCTGAGTTCCCAGATGTCGAGGTCGACTACAACCACATCGATGCGGCGTGCATCTACATGGTCGAGCAGCCCGGTCGCTACGACGTCATCGTCACCGACAACCTCTTCGGCGACATCCTGACGGATCTGGCCGGAGCGGTAGCCGGGGGGATCGGCTTCGCAGCCTCGGCGAACCTGAACCCCGACCGAACCGGTCCGTCGCTCTTCGAGCCTGTCCACGGTGCGGCTCACGACATTGCCGGGCAGAACAAGGCCAACCCCCTGGCGGCCATCGTCTCGGGCGCCCTCATGCTCGAGTTCCTTGGCGAGGACGAGGCAGCTGCCACCATCACCCGTGCAGTCCAGGACTACGCACGAACCACCACGAACACCCAGGCGTCCACCACTGAGATCGGTGACGCCATCGCAGGAAAGGTCCGATAGATGCCCATCACCCCAACCAAGTACATCTGGATGGACGGCGAGCTCGTCGAGTGGGACAACGCCACCACCCACATCTTGACTCATACCCTCCACTACGGGATGGGCGTCTTCGAAGGCATCCGTGCCTATCCGACGCCCAATGGCGTTGCCATCTTCCGGCTCGTCGACCACATCACCCGACTTCTCGACTCAGCGAAGATCTTCATGATGGACGTGCCCTTCAGCCACGCCGAGCTCGTCGAGGCCTGCAAGGCTGTCGTGCGTGAGAACGGGTTGACCGATGGGTGCTATCTGCGCCCCTTGATCTACCTGGGCTACGGAGAGATGGGCCTCAACCCACTGCCCTGCAGCGTGAACGTGGCCATCGCCGCGTGGCCCTGGGGCACCTACCTCGGAGATGACGGTGTCGCCAATGGCGTGCGGATGAAGATCAGCTCGTGGCGTCGTCACGACCCGAACGCCATGCCAACCGCGGCGAAGGGGACCGGGATGTACATCAACTCTTCCTTGGCCAAGGTCGAGGCCCTTAAGGCTGGCTACGACGAGGCGATCATGCTGGCCCCCGACGGCACGGTCTCGGAGTGCACCGGCGAGAACCTGTTCGTGGTCAAGGGCGAGACCCTGACCACGCCGCACATCGCTCACGCCGGAACCCTGGAGGGGATCACCCAGAACACCGTCGAGACCATCGCCAAGGACTTCGGCTACGAGGTCAACTACGAGCCACTGATCCGAACGGATCTTTACTTGGCCGACGAGGCCTTCTTGACGGGGACCGCCGCCGAGGTCGTCCCGATCCAGTCGGTCGATGATCGGCTCGTCGGGGGCGGGACGCCAGGACCGGTGACCAAGCGGATCCAAGAGACCTACTTCAGCACGGTGAGAGGCGAGGTGGTCCGCTACGACCACTGGCTGGACCATGTCTGAGGAGGGTCACACCCATGACGACGTGACGGGTGCGGAGCACCCGCCCCATCGACACGGGAGGGCACATCGAGGCCACTCTGCTGCATCGCACCACTACGACCTGCCCGATCTGCCGACCAAGGTTGACATCTTCGACACGATCCTGCGTGATGGGACCCAGCAAGAGGGGCTCTCGCTGACGGTCGAGGACAAGATCAAGGTCGCCGAGCAGCTCGATCACCTCGGGGTGGCCTACATCGAGGGAGGCTGGCCCGGTGCGAACCCGAAGGACACCGAGTTCTTCCGGCGATTCGCCTCCGAGCTCCGGTTCGAGACCTCCACGCTGGTCGCCTTCGGTTCGACGAGGCGCGCCGGGGCGGTCACGGAGTCGGACGAGACCCTTCGTGCGCTGATCGAGGCGGACACCGAGGTCGTCTGCATCGTGGCGAAGTCGTGGGATCGCCACGTCGACGTTGCGCTCAAGACCTCCCTCGACGAGGCGGTGGCGATGGTCGCCGACTCCGTGGCCTTCCTCACGGCCAACGACAAGCGCGTCTTCCTCGATGCTGAGCACTTCTTCGATGGCTTCCACCACAACCCGGAGTTCGCCCTCCAGGTCCTTTCCGCCGCTGAGCAGGCCGGCGCGGAGTGCCTGGTGCTCTGTGACACCAATGGCGGCTCGCTGCCGGGCGACATCACCGGAGCGATCACCCAGGTTCGCCGGACCATCACGGAGACCTCGCTTGGGATCCACTGCCACAACGATGCCGGTGTGGCCGTTGCGAACTCGCTCGCCGCAGTCTCCGCAGGGGTCACCCAGGTGCAGGGCTGCATCAACGGCTACGGAGAGCGCTCTGGCAACACGGACCTGGCGACGGCCATCCCGGACCTCTCGCTGAAGCTGAACATCCGGACCATCCCGACCGACCGGCTCGAGCGTCTGACGCCGGTGGCACACCACATCGCTGAGGTGGTCAACATGGCGCAGTCGAGCCAGCAGCCCTACGTCGGTGCTGCGGCATTCGCCCACAAGGCAGGCCTCCACGCCTCGGCGGTGGCCAAGTCGCCGGACCTCTACGAGCACATCGACTCGTCCCTGGTCGGCAACTCGACCCGCGTCGTGGTGTCGGAGATGGCGGGACGCTCGACCCTGGCCATCAAGGCTGCTGAGCTCGGCATCGAGCTCAGCGCCGATGAGATCGCCATCGTGCTGGACCAGCTCAAGCGCCTTGAGCACGAGGGCTATCACTTCGAGGTGGCCGATGGCTCGCTCGAGCTGCTGCTCCGCCGAGCGGGGGGCTGGGAGCACGAGCTCTTCGAGGTGGAGTCCTACCGAGTGTCCACCGAGCTCCATCAGGGGGAGGACGCTGCGGTCACCGTTGCCACGGTCGCGGTCGTGTTCGCCGGTGATCGCCTCGTGGCCACGGCGGAGGGGAACGGCCCGGTCAACGCCCTCGACGCGGCGCTGCGCCAATGTCTGGGCAGTCGGTTCCCGGCGCTCGAGTCGATCCATCTGACGGACTATCGGGTCCGGGTGCTCGATACCGGCACCGGCACCAAAGCGATCACGCGAGTCCTGGTCGACTCGGTTGATGAGGAGCGCTCGTGGACCACCATCGGCGTCTCGGAGAACATCATCGAGGCCAGCTGGCAGGCGCTGTACGACTCCATCATCGTGGGTCTGCTCCATGCGGGCGCAGCTTGAGGCGCAGGTACGCCAGCGACATGTCACGACCACCCTCTCGCACGGCACTCGATCTCGGCACCCCATGAGCGAGCGCAGCGAGATGGAGCGGATGCTGGCAGGAGAGCCCTACGTCCCACATGACCCCGAGATCAAGGCGGCGAGCCGACGAGCCATCGGGCTCTGCGCCACGTTGAACGAGTCGGATCCGAACGATGACGAGCGGCGGGCTGCGCTCCTTGACGAGCTGCTCGGCACATTTGGGGAGGGGACCGACATCCGTTCTCCCTTCTACTGCGACTACGGGTTCCAGCTGCACATCGGCGCCCGATCGTTCGTCAACTTTGGTTTGGTCGCGCTCGATGTGGCCACGATCACGATCGGAGATGATGTCCAGATCGGTCCGAACGTGCAGCTTCTGACGCCCACACACCCCCTCGACGCAGCCGAGCGGCGAGCGAAGCTTGAGGGAGCGAAGCCGATCGTGATCGGTGACAATGTCTGGCTCGGCGGTGGCGTGATCGTGCTGCCGGGCGTGACGATCGGGGCCGACGCCGTGGTGGGCGCAGGCTCGGTTGTGACCCGGGATCTCCCGCCGGGAGTCCTGGCGGTTGGCAACCCAGCTCGGGTCATCCGCCAGCTGACCTGAGCCGGGACGCGATCGCTCCCCGCCATGGAGGCGGGGAGCGACGGAGCGATGGAGCTCACTCGCTCGGTGCGGCGTCATCCCCCTCAGCGAGGATCCCGTAGAGCGCACGGCGAGTCTCGGAGAGGATCTGGGTTGCCCTTGCGACCTGGGCATCGGAGCCCGCCATGATCACCTGCCGGGCCGCCATGCCGACTTGGCGTGCCGTGCCCATGAGGGCACGACCGGGGGCGCCTGGACCTGATTCCGCGTTGTCCCACGGTGAGCCGAGGGAAGCTCGCTCCTCTTCGACCAGGGCCTGTCCGGTCTGGGTCAACGAGTAGGTCCGACCCGAGCCCTCGGCATGAGGTGCGACGAGCCCCTCGTCCTCGAGCTGCTGGAGGATCGGATAGATCGACCCTGGGCTTGGACGCCACGCGTCGTTCGATCGCTCGGCGATCTCCTGGATCAGCTGATAGCCGTTTCGGGGCTCGATCTCCAAGAGCAGCAGGACTGCGGCCCTGATGTCACCTCGCCGCTGTCGACGGCCACCCCGCCTCGGAGGGCCACCTCGGAAATGGTCGCGGTGTCCTCCGTGCCCGTGATCTGGTCCGCCGCGCAGGCGACGTCCTCGACCACGGCTGTCGTCTCGGCCCTCAGGGCCGTTCATGTGTTCCTTGTGCATCTGCACCTCCATATTGAGTTGTTCAAGAAGTATAACGATATATCGCGATACTTATTCCCACATTCGGCGAATTCTTCGCAGCCGTCGTCGCAGGGGGCAGTCAGGCTCGCTGCTAGGTTGCAAGAACACGTTCTCGTTTGGGGCCGGCATCTGGGTTGGCCCACGAAGAGGGAGGGGCCACCAGTGGCACAGCCAGTCATTGTCGAAGCAGTCCGCACGCCGATCGGTCGACGCAACGGCTGGCTCTCGGGCCTGCACGCAGCTGACCTCTTGGGCATCGCTCAGCAAGGTGTCGTCGAGCGCGCCGGCATCGACCCGATGACGGTGGAGCAGGTCATCGGCGGTTGTGTGACCCAGGCAGGCGAGCAGGCCTCGAACGTGACGAGGACCGCCTGGCTCAAGCGCAATCTCCCCTACGAGACCGGTGCCACCACGGTGGACTGCCAGTGCGGGTCGGCCCAGCAGGCCAACCACATGATCAACAACCTGATCTCCGCAGATGCCATCGAGGTCGGCATCGCCTGTGGCGTCGAGGCGATGAGCCGTGTGGGTCTTGGTGCGAACGCCTACAACGGCCCCGGTCGCTCGAAGCCTGATGACTTCCCCTGGGACATGCCTGATCAGTTCGGCGCCGCCCAGCGGATCGCCGAGAAGTACGGAATCACCCGCGATGACATCGACTGGCTCGGCCTCGTCTCGCAGCAGAAGGCTGCGGTGGCGTGGGAGGAAGGTCGCTTCGACTCGCAGATCATCCCGGTGACCGCACCGATCGTCGGCGAAGAAGGTCCCATGGGCGAGCACAGTGGTGAGACGATGGTGGTGACGCGAGACCAGGGTCTGCGTGAGACCACGGCGGAGGGTCTGGCGAAGCTCAAGCCAGTGATGGAAGGGCACATCCACACCGCCGGAAACTCGTCGCAGATCTCTGATGGCGCAGCGGCAGTGCTCTGGATGTCCGAGGACAAGGCCACCGCCGCAGGCCTCCGGCCTCGGGCTCGGATCGTCAGCCAGGTCCTCACCGGCTCCGACCCCTACTATCACCTCGACGGGCCGATTCGCGCGACCGAGCAGGTGCTCACCAAGGCCAAGATGACCATGGATGACATCGACCTCTTCGAGGTGAACGAGGCGTTCGCATCGGTCGTCATGAGCTGGGCCAAGGTCCACAACGCCGACATGGACAAGGTCAACGTGAATGGTGGTGCGATTGCAATCGGTCACCCGGTCGGCTCGACCGGCGCCCGCCTGATCACCACGATCCTCAACGAGCTCGAGCGCCAGGACAAGACCTACGGTCTCGTCACGATGTGCTGTGGTGGCGCCGTTGCCACCGCCACCATCATCGAGCGCCTCTAACGGGAGGGTCTCGTCGGGCCTCGCCGCTCGGCCGACGGTGTTTTTCTCGAGGTCTGCTACCTTTCGGGATCAGTGAATACGACGTGCTCGCCATTCACGCAACGACCATCGAGCAGACGGAGCGATAGATGACGGTCACGTCCGTACAGAGCGGTCGACACGCGTCGACGGCGAGGGAGACTGGCAGTACCGCAGGCATCCTGGTCCTCGTCGACCAGGCGGGCGATGCTGATGCGCTCGCTCGAAATCTGGTGCTGCGCCGCCAGCTCGTCGACCTCTCGCTGCGTGTCATCCATGTGACAGCCTCAGTCAACGGCGCCGACCGTGAGGTCGGGGCACGCATCGATGATGTCGTGGCTCGGGTCCGTGGGGACCTGTCATTACGCGGCAAGCCCCTCTTGTTCGGTGGCACTGGGATTGGGGCGGCGAGGGCCGCTCATGCGGCGCTCCGTCACGACGCCGATGGCGTCTTGAGCGTCGATGGTCGAGTCCTGTCGGTGTCCTGGGGTCTGCATCAGAAAGCCCTGACCACGCTCTTGCTCGTGACGACGAACGCCTCGATGCCGGCACGCCTCGACTCGATGCTCTCGTCCAGGGTGATCGGTGCCAGTGCTCGCCGAGCGACGGCGTCGACGAGCTCCGTGCACCGTGTCGACGAGCTTCGTCGCTTCAAGCAGGCTGCCCTTGCGGGCGCGTGGAGCGGGACCTCGAGCCGCACCACGCCGCATCTGGCCGCTCGCGCCGCCGCGATTGTGGCCCTCTCCAGTGGCAGCGCAGTGCTGGTCGCTCGGCCAGTCGCTGCGGCGCACCGCCACGGCGACGGCATCACGCACGTTGCCGCTGCCCCCGCTGCGACGACCCCACCTCGTCTGCTGGCGGCCACCAAGGTGTCAGCTGTGCATCGCCTAGGCGATGCTCGGCTCCATGCCCAGTCGGCGGGTCATTCCCAGGCGCTCGTGGACGGCAAGGGGGTGCACTGGAGCGTCGCCACCAACGTCGGGGGTCAAGCAACCACGACGTCCACGACCCAAACCGACACCCCGGTTGATTCGGTCACGACCACGTTCACGACTACCACGGGGCCTGCGCCAGGACACGTCACGTTTACCGAAGGGACGAGTGTGGCCCACCAAACCCCGAACAAGCACTGGCACCAGGGGACGACAACTACCTGGACCCGAGAGCCGGCGGGATCGGGTTCGTACTCGGTGTCTCATATGCACAGCACCTCATCCTCCACGACTACGACCTCGACCACTCATGTTCGGGGGCAGGGGCACTGGGTGCAGACGGGGCCGGCCCCCACGTCCCAGCACGCCCATACCCACCAGCACCAGAAGATGCAGGCGCACACCCATACGCACGTGCACCACCCTGCGGCGAGCGGTGTCCTGACCAACGCCACCTTTGCGAGCAACACGACGGGAAACACCACGACTGGTGGCACCTTCGTGGGGAAGCCGGTCGCCGCCATCGGAGCGCAAGGTCACCTGCAGGTGACCATCAACGGACAGTCTCATGACTACCGCGGTCTCGGGCCGGCCAGCGTCTCGGGGAACACCATCACCACGCCGACTGCTGCGATGGGCGGGCTGAACGTCTCACGCCAGATCTCGGCCCCGACCGATGATCACTTCGTGCGGGTCCTGAACTCATTGACGAACACGACGGCGAACCCGATCACGGCAACGGTTCGGCTCGATGGAACCACGCCAGGCAACGATTCTCTCCAGAGCTCGACCGGCCCAACCTTCACGGTGAGGCCAGACGACCACGATGGCAGTCGGTACCGAGCCACCTTGGGGTTCGTGCTTGGGGGCACCGGGGCGGCGACCGGATCGGTCGCCCCATCGAACGTCACCATGCCGAGCAACTCGACGAGCGAGGGCTGGACCTACCAGGTCACCATCGCCCCTGGCTCGACGGCGATCATCGCAAACTTCTACGTAGTCGATGGGACGGGGTCGAAAGCCAGCACCGACGTGGCTCGAGTGGCCGCCCTTCCGCCGCACGCACTCGAAGGCATGAGCTCGCAGCAGATCGCGGAGATGGTCAACTTCTCTGCCCAGACCCCTGGCGCTCCCTCGGCTCCCTCAGGGATCAAGGTCGTCGCCAGGCCGCATGCTGCGTGGCTCCAATGGGCACCGTCGACGTCCCCGAAGGGCAAGGGCAAGGTCCTGAACTACACGGTGACCCCCCATGACGAGACCACGTCCACGAGCTTGAGCCCGGTCACCTGCCCTCACTCGAACTTCTGCGTGGTGCCAGGACTGACACCCGGTCATACCTATACCTTCACCATCACGGCGACGAATGGCACGGGCACGAGTGCCGCCTCGAGTGCGTCGGCTCCGGTGACCATCGCAGCGCCGCCGTCGTCGGCGAGCAATGTTGTGGCCACCGCAGGTCCTGGTTGGACCACCGTCACCTGGAGTCGTGGTGCGAGCAGTCCTCAGGGAACGCGCTTCACGGTTCGGGCGGTCGGCGACCCCTCCATCTCCTGCATCTCGACCTACACCACGTGCACGTTCTATGGACTCGCCAATGGCCAGAGCTACTCGTTCGAGGTCGTGGCGGACAACACCCAGGGCACTGCCTCGGCGGCGACCTCCAACCCTGTGACGGCTGTCGCCACTCCACCGGCACCCACAAGAGTCCGGGCGGAGGCGGGGCACAACAGCGCAACGATCTCCTGGTCGCCCACCGTGGTCAGGGGTGTGGCGCTGGCGACGAGCTATGTGGTCACGGCCGTCGGCAACCCCTCCCTGACGTGCACGACGTCGGACACCATGTGCACCATGAGCGGGTTGACCCCTGGGTCCAGCTACACGTTCACGGTCGAGGCCATCAACCCCGCTGGTCCGAGCCCGGCGTCAATGCCGTCGAACACCATCACCCCAAATAGATGATGGTCCTGGCGCCATTGATGGACGCGTAGACCATCGATGGCGACGCTGACGGACGCCATTGACGAGCCAGAGGTTCGCGACGGCCTCGAGATCCTTGCATCGGAGGGCATGGCTTCGTGGCTTGACGAGCAGAACGTCAGCCTGGTCTTCGGGACCCCGCCCTCGAAGATGTGGATGGTCGGGATCGGCGGCGAGGGCGAGCTCTCGATCTTCGACCGCACGCTCGACAAGGTGATGGGTCTGGCCACCGACCAGCGCGGGACCATTCTGGCTGGCACTCGCTTCGAGGTTTGGCGATTCGAGGACATGCTCCGCGACGGGCAGACCACGCCGGACGGTCACGACCGCCTGTTCTTCCCTCGGGTGGTGCGCAAGGTAGGCAACATCAACATCCACGATGTTGGACTGTGCGCCGACGGCAGCGATCTGATCGTCAACACGCGATTCGGCTGCCTGGCCTCGACGAGTGATGAGGTTGACTTCATCCCGAGGTGGTACCCACCGTTCCTCGACCGACGTGGGCAGGGGGACTGCTGTCACCTCAACGGACTGGCCATGGAGGATGGGGCTCCTCGCTACGTGAGCTGCGTCAGCACGTCGACAACAGTCGATTCGTGGCGGGAGGGTCGACGTGACCAAGGCGTCCTCATCGACGTCGCCACCAACGAGATCGTGGCCCGAGGTCTATCGATGCCGCACTCACCTCGGATGCATGAGGGAGGCCTCTGGGTGGCCAATGCGGGGACTGGTGAGCTTTGCCGAGTCGACCCGATCACGGGGAGCGTCGAGCCAGTGGCCTTCGGGCCGGGCTTCTTGCGAGGGCTGAGCTTCGTCGGCCCCTATGCCGTTGTGGGTTCGTCGAAGCCCCGACGAGGCGATCTGTACTCTGGGCTCCCCCTCGACGACGCGCTCGCCGAGCATGGCATGGACGCGCATCTTGGAATTTTTGTGATCGACACGCGAACGGGCGACCTCGTGCACTGGCTCCTGATCGAGGGCAAGGTGCGTGAGCTCTTCGACGTCTGTGTGCTCGAGAACACCAAGCGGCCGGCGTTCATCGGGCTCCAGGGCCCAGAGATCGCCTCCGAGCTCTGGTTCGATGACCAGCTGCCCGGGCATGAGGCGCTCGACCATGCACTTGGCGTGGTGAGGTGATGATGGCGGGTCTGGTCGAGCTCCTCCCGATGCCACCGCTGCCCACGAAGGGCTTCCTCGATGCGCTTGGGTCCACGAGGTCCACGCTGATCGTCGTTGAGGCGAGTCGCGTGTGGTCCCTGAGCGTTGCTGCGAGTGGGGAGCTGCTCAGCACGGTGGCGACGATCGATGGAGCAGTGGCGGCGACATGGTGCGCGGAGAGGCTCTGGATCTCAGCGGGGTTCCAGCTGTGGTCGTTCAGCGAGGTGGAGCGTCGAAGCGGAGGGGTGCCACGTCCCAGCTTCCTACCCCAAGAGGCCTTCAGCATCGGCCAGCTTGATGTGACGGATCTGGTGCCCGGTGGCGAGAAGCCGATCATCTGTGCGGCGTTGCTCGACTGCCTTGCGCGCGCGCATGACAATCTGTCGATAGAGCCAGTCTGGGTGCCGCCGTGGATCGACTCCTTCCGACCCGAGACTCGGAGCTATCTCACGGGAGCCACCGTGGGCCCGGACGGTCGAGTGGTCATCACGAGTGCCGCAATGACCACCGAGCCAAAGGGATGGCTCCCCTCCCTTGAGGGCTCGGGGGTGGTCGTCGATCGAGACGGGTCGGTCCTCGCTTCGGGGCTCAGCCTCCCGCGCCAACCCCGCTACGTCGGGGACGACCTCGTGATCATCGAGTCGGCGGCGGGAACGGTGCGCCAGGTTGGGGGCGGAGAGGTGACGCCGATCTCAACGTTGCCTGGCGTGCTCTCTTCTGCTGCTGCGCTCGATGAGCAGCACCTTCTTGTGGGGCACGGGGCAGCGTCGCGCGCAACGGTCACAGGTCTCTCGGGTGGGATGAATCCCGAAGGCGACGCACTGTGCGATCGAATCACGCTCATCGCCATCCCCAGCGGCCGGGTGGTCGGTGAACTCGTCTTCGAGGGCTATTCGGGCCCGATCACGTCGATGACCCTGATCCCGGGTCGCATGGGTGCAGAGGTGGTGTCACCCGCCGGAGGTGCCGCCAACGCGCTCTGTGCGGTTGGAGACTTTCGACCGCTCTTCTGAGAAGCCGTGGGAACGACGTTGACGGCGGACGAGTGGTCCTTCGATGGCCAACACGACAGGTCACGAGTGAATGAGACGTCAACTTCCCCGTGCGCTGGAAGCGGTCGACCCAGCACGACTTTGGGGCGCCAGGCATCGTTGGCAACGAGTGGCGCGAGGTCACGTTGGTCATGTTCGGTCTTGCGCGCGGTAGGCACCCTCCCAAACCAGGCGAGATCTGGAGCGCTGCACCACCGCTGAGATGACCTCGGTGCCAACCCACTGGTCGCGTGATCAGGGGAGCGGGGCCGGAAGTCTCAAGCTCCATGGTGCACGGAGATCAGAACCTGTTCTACATTTCTCTGGAGCGGGCGGGCACCGGTGCACCCCCCTCACCCAGCCCAAGGAGGCAACGTGATCGGTACGGAGAATCTCACCTTCGAGGTGATCGGGCAGACGGCCGTCGTCACGATGAACCGACCAGAGGCCAAGAACGCACTCTCACTCCCGATGCTCGTTGGCCTGGTCGACGCATGGACGGAGATCGACTCGAACGACGACATCCGGTGCGCCATCTTGACTGGAGCGGGCGGCACCTTCTGCGCGGGGATGGACCTCAAGTCGATGGGCGAGCCAGGCAACGAGAAGTATGCAGCCCGTATGGCCGATGATCCCGACCTTCACTGGAAGGCCCTGCTTCGTCACTACACGCTCAAGAAGCCGCTGATCGCCGCTGTGGAGGGCTATGCCGTGGCAGGCGGCACAGAGATCCTTCAGGCCACCGACATCCGCGTCGCCGGGGAGAGCGCCACGCTCGGGGTCTTTGAGGTTCGTCGTGGCCTCTTCCCGCTCGGCGGTTCGACGGTACGGCTTCGTCGCCAGATCCCGTACACCATTGCGATGGAACTCCTGTTGACGGGCCGACCCGTCTCTGCCCCAGAGGCGAAGGAGATCGGGCTGATCGGGCACGTGGTGCCCGACGGTGAGGCCTTGACCAAGGCGATGGAGATCGCCGAGATGATCTGCGCCAACGCGCCCCTTGCCGTCGAGGCGGTCAAGCGCTCGGTGATCGAGACCGAAGGCATGAGCGAGATTGACGGGCTCGCCCGGGAGCTGGAGCTCGGGTGGCCGATCTTCGCCACCGAGGATGCGAAGGAGGGCCCTCGGGCCTTCGCCGAGAAGCGCCCGGCGAACTTCCAGCGCCGGTGAGCGCTCGACCAGTCCCAGATCTCCCCGAGGAGGCCCTCGTCCGCAATGGACCGGCGGCCACCTCGGTGGCGTCGCCCAGGACGGAGGCGGCGGACGCGGTTCGCGAGCTGATCGACGTTCTGGTGTCCCGGGAGATCCCCGAGGACGACCTTGCGACGCAAGCGGCGGTGCTACGAGATGCGGCGGCTCGCTTGGAAGCCAGTGCCGAGCCCGGCAAGAGGATCCGTCGAAGCCCCGAGCTCAGCGGACACCCACAGGACTACTTCCCGTCGAGCCCGATGAATGGGGCCTACAACCCGATGGGCCTTCCGCTCCATCTCTGGGGCGCAACGGACGATGAAGGGCGACCGGTCATTCGAGGTCGAGCGATCTTCTCGCTCGCCTACGAGGGCCCGCCCACCTGCGTCCACGGTGGGATCGTGGCGCTGTGCTTCGACGAGATCCTCGGGAACGCCAACCTCATCGCGGGCCGGCCCGGCATGACCGGAACGCTCACCATTCGATATCGCCGTCCGACGCCATTGCTCACGCCCCTTGAGCTCGAGGCGAAGCAGGTCAATGTCGATGGTCGCAAGATCGCCACGGTGGGCACGATCTCC
>Ga0164297_10003163_pt1 | contig 15521 bp, 21 predicted proteins | sample GEODES058metaG_FD_113539 | JGI IMG/M metagenome (GOLD analysis project Ga0164297, IMG submission 113539) | Dystrophic lake water microbial communities from Trout Bog Lake, Wisconsin, USA - GEODES058 metaG | ecosystem: Environmental > Aquatic > Freshwater > Lake | place: USA: Trout Bog Lake...
AGGAAAACGATCCTCTCACATCAAAGTCTCTTTTTGAATGGTCTGTTGAGTACCACAATTCTGTAAACGAATCTATTGGAAAAGAAAAGATCAGCGTGGAGGATGCTCGCCTGAATTTTCTTTCTAAATAGAAGATGGAGAGTGTAGTAGAGTACATCTATGTCGACTCCCGAACAAGAGACTCTAACCTCTTTCCGTACGGCAACACATTCTCAGTGTACCTCACAAATCCCATGAAAAATATAAGTAAAGTCGACCTCATCTCGGCAAAAATCCCAAACACAGTGTACAACCTCAATTTTGGATCAAATGTACTGAACTTTGGTGGAACCTCCAACCTCAGTCTCGCCCCCAGTTTCTTTTCAGCATCCACTTTAGCATCTGAAATTACAAATACAGGAAGACTCCCAAGTGGCATGTCCGTCTACTACAGCACAAACGAAGGAAAATACATATTCTACTCAGCAAGCTCATTCACCATGAATGTAACCACAACTGAAATGTCCCTACTCACCGGTATGCCCTACGGTCTCGTCCAAACAGCAACAGGACCAGTCTCCGGCACAGACCTCGTTTACGGTTCAAACTCAACACTCACAGGAAAATACTATTTAAAATCCTCAAATGTCGCTGACTTTAGCACAAATGAAATGGTCTTTCTCGACATTGAAGAACTCCGAAATCAAAAACTAAATTTGGGGTCAAAAGTGACTGGAAACACATTTGTAAATTCAACTGCTTCCCACGCCTTTGGACCGGTCACCCTCGATGTAATGTCAGGTTCAATAAAGACATTCAAGGAGAATAACGATTATTCACTATCTGTTAACTTTCCACAAGTGGTCAGCAAGCTCTCGAGACTCACAATAAACTGGAGAGACATTAATGGAAATTTCATCAACTTTAACGGGGCAAATAATAATTCATTTATTCTTCGGGTGACTCGGACAGATGTTCCTCCAAACAAGGACCGGCAGCTCGGACTGCCGCCACCCGTGCCGTGGGACACGTGGAAAAACATTTACGATCCAAAATACATTCTGGGGTTTGCACTCCTCATCGGTCTCCTCCTCATCTTTTTCATTCCAAAATCAAAATCTCAACAAAAAGTATGACACCAAGACACCCAAGACACATTACAGTCACAAGGTCTTGGCCCGAGAGGTACTTTTCGGGACTCTCGAAATCTATGAAATTCATACGTGAAAAGGAACTGCTCAAAAGGAGGACCACACCGTACTCCAAGCTCGGACTCGCCAAGTCAAACCAGAGCGGGACCAGAAAAAAATCCAAGTGGACCCAAAGGTTTCACGAGGTCTACCCCACACTCAAGTTTAATAAGAATTTAATAAGCAAAAGGACCGGGATCCCCAGAGCGGACCTCGACACTGTGTACAACAGAGGACTCAAGGCTTGGAAAACAGGGGGGAGCCGAGTGGGGGCAACCGCGGCACAATGGGCCGTCGCTAGAGTATACAAATTTGTTTTAATTTCAAAAAAGAAAGTGCCAAAGAGTTGGTACGTGACACGGTTTGATCCCGACGACAACCTCCGGCATAAAGGGAAGGGGGTCTAGTCTCTTAGAGTCATGTACCCGATCGTGCATTGCGGCGCAAGCCGCCAGTGTCCCGTATGACGCAATCAATGATTGTCACTGCTGCGCAGAACGCAGGATGATTCGAGCTCTTAAACTTTTAGCAAGTCGACAGGGGGTGAATAGATGCTGTTTTTCGACGTGGGTACACAGGAAATTTGGAGACTTGGTCATATACAGAAGTTTACACGATGGATCACTCGGGACTTCTTTTCCATGTGTGATTTGCCGAAAAGTACTAGGAAAAGAAGTTATACAGTGGAGAGCACATATAGGAGAAAGATGGTTCAAGAGTACAGACCAGGATTTACCAAAGTCAAGACCGACGCAGAAGCAAAAATATAAACTTGGGTTTAATTAATGAAGATAGCAAGAGACATTTTAATCTTAGCCCTTGCTGTCACCTTTGCTACCATAACACTCGTAGCACTCCCTATGCCCCCTCAGACGTCATACTATGGATCTATGCCCCCGAATCTGTCCCAGGGACCTATAGAAAACTTATCAGACAAGTCTCTTATTGCAGTCGGGCTTGTTTCTAAAAAGTCTGTCATGGATGGTCCCTCAACCGACCTTAATCCGACCCAGCCCCCACCGACCGTGCCAGAACACACCCAGCCACCTACTCCCAAAATGCCAAAAGTGATGGATCACCCTCAGTCAGATGTCAAGCCAACCGAGCCAAAGTCAACGGACATGTCCGGTGTGCCCCCTTCACAGCCAGGTCCACCACCCCAAATGCCAACTCCAGCCGGACCACAGCCAGGACCACAGCCTTCAAACACAGACTCGACGACAATGTCCGCAGTATCCACCACCGCCACGCCCACCCCCCCACCATCCACTTCAGGAATGGCATCATCCGTATCCTCCGTGACAACCAGCGTCACCGCAAAACTCCCAGACAAGATGTAATAACAGGATCACGCTTGTCCATGTACATGTGCCAATATGCATCCCTCATAGTCGGAGATGAAATCTTCAGCCCACTTTCAAATTCATAATAAATTGAATCTGAATCTGGTGTCCTGATAATCTCCTTGCTTTTTTTGAGTTTTTCAATAGCTTCTTGGATACTAGCCGCAGACACAAGTGATCCATTTTCAAATTTAAAAAGCTTTTTACGTTGGTTACAGCACCACTGCATCATTTTTCCTTACGTTTTATACCTAGGCTAGTCTCTAACTTGGACTTGCTCCTCTCGAGTGGCTTTCCTCTCTTCAACTTGAGGGGTTCAGCCGTTGACTCTGATTCTTCAATCGCGCGCTTCATCTTTGAATTATGTGCATTGCTCGAAACTGTATGTTTGATTTGATCACTACCCGGGACGATAATTTGCTCTATAAATGTTTCGTTCGGGAAGCGAACGATGGGGGGGCACGTTTTGCCGCTACAGTTACGAAACTCCTCAATAGTAAGTGTCCCTCCAAACTTTTTGAGGGCTTCCCGGCGAGGCGCGGGAAAGAAATTTTCGTGTCGACCAAGGGCACGCCTGTGCATCATCGTCAGAAAACTCAGGTACTCACCCCACCGAGGACTCTTGAGATCCTTGCCGTACGCCTTGGCACATTCCCAAGAACAAAAATTACCAATAGTATCAAATTTATCAAATTGTTGGTAGTACTTGATTGGGAAGTGTATACACGGGAGATGAGGCAGGGACTCTGTGCACCACCAACACGCAAGTCCTTCCACATTTTCTTTGGGAGGAACCTCTACAGGTTTCTCTATTCTCAACAACCAACTCATCTACAGTTAAAAAAGTACTTGTCTTTATTAGTAGATGATCCTGTCAATTGACTGTGGCATCAAAAATCTGGCACTCTGCTTGATTGACCCTGTAAACAAAAAGATTCACAACTGGGAAGTGAGTGGCGTCCCACCTATGCACGCGGCGGGAGTGTTTCCGTGCCTCGTCAAACACCTCAACGAGAGGCCATGGATTCTAACATCAGACACGGTCATCATCGAGAAACAGCCCGACAAAAACAGATCAATCAAGGCTGTTGAGAATCTTTTGCACACATACTTTCTCGTGCACAAAAAGGATGTAGTCATTTTCGATGCACGTCACAAAATTCCAGATGTTGTAGGCGCAGGAAAGGAAAAGTACAACCAAAGGAAAAAGGTTTCAATCGAGCGGGCCAGAAAGTTCCTTGATGCATCCACGATAAACAAAAATTGGATTCCAGTTTTTGACAAGTCAAAGAAAAAGGATGACCTTGCAGACACTGTCATGCAAGCCATTGCATTCATCGACCGTGTCCCTTCAAAATCAGAAATTAAGGAACCAACAGTGCCAAAACCCAGGAAACCAACAGAGAATCAACTCAGAACAAAGTACTCCAAGGCGAATCTGGCTTACATTGTTAAAAATAAACATAAGCAAGATGCAAGATTTGTCAAGGACCTCTCACGATACTATACATCCGTACAGGAACTCATGACAGAATTTAATATTAATATGTAATATAATGGGACTGCTTGACACCACTGGAAAAAAGATTGGTTTCGGAGTGTGTTGTTTGATTATAATTGCTCTTCTTATTTACTTTTCAACAAGTGGTTCAGGTTCCTCGGATTCCTCTGCCGCCGCCTCGGCCACTTCGAATACATCACCGGCAAGCACGACAACCCCTGCAGCTCCGGCAGTACCATCTGGAATGATTACAGGAAAAATTATTCAAGTTGCTCGCGCCGATAACAGGCCCGAATATATAAACTTGCTGGGTATTGATGTTTTTGATCAGAGTGGAAACATAATTACATCAGGAATTACTCCAACAATTTCACCAGCCGTGTATGCAAATGATCCATCTCACTTTGGACCTCAGTTCCTTATTGATGGTGTTCACCAAGAGAATGGTCCAAACGGACTCCGTCTCCCACACTCGACAAATGTTGCAAACGCGTACCACCAACTTGACATGGGCCAAGACACTGTTATATCAAAGATTGTAATCTACAACAGAACTGCATGCTGCTCAGACCGTATCAATGGATGCAATCTAGTTGTGAATAATGCAGCGGGGACAAATGTTCTGACAGTTCCACTCACAGGGGCAAAGGCTGTTTACACATTCGGCACACCACTCACAAATAGCTCTACAAGCTCTACATACACCCCGGAACCATACACACTATTTTAATATTTACTTAAAATATAATGGGACTGCTTGACACCACTGGAAAAAAGATTGGTTTCGGAGTGTGTTGTTTGATTATAATTGCTCTTCTTATTTACTTTTCAACAAGTGGTTCAGGTTCCTCTGATTCATCTAGTTCGGCCGCACCATCCGCCCCTGCAACCCCAGCTGCAACCCCAGCTGCAACCCCAGCTGCAACCCCAGCTGCAACCCCAGCTGCTTTCACTCTTGTCGCCGGGCCAACCTCTCCTTCATATGGCAAGCCTGGATACCACCCAATCCCAATTTCAAATCTCCCTGATAAATTTACCCTAAAAAATACATCAACTGGGAATTACTGGGGTCAGAATAACGACCAGGTGACTGACGCGTCATCTGCAGCTACAATCTCTGCAGTGAGCAAGTCTGATATTTACAGCCAGACTGGCACCGGTACTTATACACTTACACTGAACGGAGACAGTAACCAATCTATTCGCCATGCCGGCTATGTCATGTGGTACAACAATTACACTCCTGGCAGTTTTGATTTTGCTTGGCAATTGTTCCTCAAGGATGGCACGACAGATCAAGTGATTGTGTGGAATCCTTACCCAGGAGACAATGTGGGTATGCACGTCAAGGCGGACGGATCAAGACAAAGAATAGATCCAGGTGAACCAACTGTTTACACACTCACACCAGTCACTTCAACGACATCAAGCTATGTGCCAGAGCCCTACTCTCCCTTTTAGAGGACAACCATCTTCTGATGACCCACGCGAATCTTTGTATCGATGTAAACCGGATGGCCGGCGTCCCAGAGCGCCTTGCAGAATGCAACATCCTCCGAGTTTAGATCGACAACCGTGTCATTAATCTTCTCAAGTGGGGCATAGAACCACGGATACTTGAGGTCCTCGACGACACCCTTCTTAATGAGCATCCACCCCATTCCGGTGTATGCAACCTGCATGTACTGGGGTGAACCGATGATATCATCCGGGCGGAGAAACTTGAATGTGCCCTTCTTCTCGAAATACTCCTTGTTCCACTCCTTGACGGTGGCAAAGCTCTGCATATCCTCCATCATGTACACTCCAGCAGTCACATCGTGGGGAGACTCCAGAATGGCAAAAAAGTCCTCGGGCTTGAACACAACATCAGAGTCGATCCACATCATTACATCGTACTCGAGCTGGCCCTGGAAGGGCTTCTGGTCAGCGCCCTTGAGCACATCCCCACCGAGACACTTGGCACGAGCAAAGTGAACCACGGAAGAGTACTGCTGGGAAATCATAATCTGATGACCCTTGGAAGACGCCTGCATCAGAAGGTCCGACCAACACAGGAGAAACTCGCGAGAGTACTGACGACCGGGCATACAGAACACAACCTTCATCTGTACTTGAACAGGCCACCTAGTCTTTAAATAAAATAGTAGTTACTATTAATGAAGTTTAGCCTCAAAGATACTGTTGCTATCGCTCTTGTCATTGCCATCCTCTATTTGCTTTTCAAAAGGAGAATGAGCGGTCTTAACCCACCTCCCCCAGCAAACTGTGACCCGACCCCAGTGGACGCTAAGATTGCGTGTGTCACAGCAAAACCCAATTTCCCTCTTGCGGGAGACATGATCAACAATGGGACCCAAAAGTACTGCTGCAAGTCTTCGTAAATATTATTTTATAAGCAAATATAAATGGGAGGAAATAAGTCCAAGAGTTCGACAAGTCAAGTCAATGATTTTTTCAACCAAACGACAAACTCTTTTGTGAGTGAAAATTCACAGAAAGTTCAGGCCAGTGCACTCAACACAAACACTCTGCTTTTTCCAAGAGCACAGTTCAAGGGGTGTCGTGTGGCAATCCATCAGTCCATCGACTCGGATGTTGTCGCCACAGGTCAAATGAATTCTCAAAATATTCAGGATCTGACAACTAAGTTGAAGGATTCGGCAACCAGTGCTATCGACACTGCAGCTCAACAAAAGAATGGTTTCTTAGCGCCTGCAATTGCAAACAGCACAACTGCTACAACCGATCTTAAGAATAATGTTACAAATATCATCCAAAACACAATGAGCTCCAAGTCTGTCCAGGATATATTTGCAAATGCCGCAAACAAAAATTTTGGAGATTATTCAGACCTTTACTACGAGTGTGATCCTCAATACAAGAGTCCTGGAAAGTGTGGTACAGATGATACCACCGGATGTGACTTTGTGGTGGATCAGAACATCAAGTCCAAGGTGGTGGCCAAGGGTGTTGCCGATGCCATCACAAAGGCTCTCAGCAATGTCATTACCGATAGCACAACAACTTCAAATATTACCACAAGTTCTACTCTGACAAATCAAGGAGCTAATGATTTATTAGATTCTTGGTTTGGAGGTATTGCAAAGCTCCTAGGAGCAAGCACAGGAATGGTTGCAATTATTGCGTGCGTTTTGTGCGTCGCAATTGGCGCAGCTCTTTATTTCCTGCTCAGCCCCGCAGGTCAACAGGCGACTACAACTCTTGCAGATGCAGGTGCGTCCAAATTAAAGGGTCCAATCTAACGGGCCATCATAGCAAGCATCATAGGGTCTATCCCCTGTTGCTGTTGACCACCTGAAAACATCATAAACAAACAACACAAACATAAAATTATTATAAATCCAATAAACGCATATTGTTTTTGTGGGGTATTCACGTAATTGTCCACAAATGCAGATTTACCGGCGGGAATTGGGGTGTTTGCCGAAGTCGTTGTATCCGTAGATGTTGGTGTAAGAGCGGCTGGCGCGGAACCTCCAGCGGCGGCAGGTGTGGAGGCAGCGGGTGTAGAGGCAGCTGGAGTCGAAGCGGCGGGGGGTGTAGAGGCAGCTGGAGTCGAAGCGGCGGGGGGTGCAGGACCAGCAGCAGGGGCAGGGGCAGCTACTCCTGTGATGTTTACAGTATTCTTACATGAAGCATCAATTTGGGACCCCTGGAAATTTGCGTTGCGAAAATCCTGAACACATTGTGTAATATTTGGGCACTGCTTCCCTGGTGTGTAATCAGGTAAAAGAGCTGCATTTCCGAGTGCTTGGGTCACACACACATCGGACGCACAAAACTTGTCGGTAAAAGCAACTTGGGCACCAGGTGGTAAATCTCCGACTGTCGCTTTCAGCTCTTTACACCCTGGAATAGACCCTTTGTCAGTCAAGCAACGACCGGCATACTTCATCACATTGGCACATCCACACAAACCATCGGATTGATTTTCTCCATCTGGAGTGCCGCAGTACCCAGTCACCAAGTCTTTTGATTGTTGCCGAATAGACTCGTTAGTCCCCTTGACACCATTGTTTATTGCAGTTCGACACGAAGACTTTTGGAACCAATTTGGATCAGACTTGCACAAGTAAAACAGATCTTGATCATAGTGGTATCCAGCCGCACCAGCCTCGGGCGTCGAATAAAAGTTTGTACACTTTGCACTATTTATGTTATCCACATTTTTCTGACACCAATTGTGTTTTATAATTGCAGCATCTGCGGGATCGATTCCCTGACTTATCATCGTGTCAAAATTCTGTTCAACATCAAAACCTACATTCCAAACAAGAAGTGAATCGTCCCATGATCCATCGGCAATATGATTCACAGCATTCGGAGTCTGATTTTGTTGTAAATTCCAAGCTGTATGGTAGTTATTTCTCCCGTCACCTCGCATGTCATTGTCCGAAATGATGTACCTCCACCCAAGTGGAGCTTTCATGTCATGTGCTTGATTTGCTGAATTTGAATAATTTTGAGCCCCTAAAAACATTCCAGATCTCTTTTCCTTGTAGTATGCATTCGACCCTTGCATCAAAGATACACCTGTCTGATTATTAGGTATTACACCTTCGTTGTTTGCATACATCTTGTTCACTTTGAACGCGTCACCTCCCTGTTTTTTCAAATAAATCATTTGGCCAGTGTTTGGCCGAGAGCGAATCATGGTTTCATATTGGTTCCCCTTGCTGTCCCCGGGTCTGACACCATTGTCCCGGTTTGGACACACATGTCCGTTTGAGGCTGTTTTATAATGCATCCATCCACCTCTTGCATATCCCCTGTTGTCCGTGTCCACCTGGAAACCTGCTATACCGTCATCCTGATTCGCTATGGTTGCCAAAAGTTCAACAATATCATCGTAGCTTGCTTGAGCCCGACCAGAACCATTCAAACTTATGTACCCATAATCACACCCATTTATGTCATACTGGTCATATCTGTCAAAATTTGAGGTATGCCTCGGCCCCTCTGACCATACCATTCTACTATTCTCTGATAAAAAAATAAAACTCTATTTTAAAATGGAAATTGTGGGTGAAATAGTCGCCCCGTACTATGACTGTGGGGGACGCAAGTACCTTGACCTGAGGTGGAACAACACAGTCACTCGGGTCAAGGTGCCTTTTCGGTACGGGCGCGTCATGTGCAGAATTGAAGGAATAATTCCAATTCAAGATTTAAAAGCTGGTCAAAAAATAAAAGCACTTTGCGAACAAAAATATTGGGAAGGGAGTTATCACTACGTCGTCTACTCCATCACTCCTTTTGAGATTTAAAATAGAAATAGACCATGAGCCCTATGATGAGAAGTATGATGCACACTATGAAAAATATAAAAAGACGTGGAGGAGCACCTGTTTTCGCAGTTGCCGTCTGAGCCAAATCCAAAGTCTGGGGTGCAATCTGTGAACCCCCTGCTAAAAGTGAAATCTGATTTGATGGATCGTTCCGGTACGCAAACATAGAGTTTCCAGATGGATTTATGTACACAATTGCAAGTGTCACATCCTTTGAATAGTGATCAAACTTTCCAAAGGAAACCACTTGAACAGCTGGAAATAGTGTTTCGACAAGTTTTATTGGTTGACCTGTTGTGTTATTTTCAAATTGATAGATACTTGCATTTTGTATGACACCTGCTTTTTGCAGTGCGTTTCTATAGTTTTGATAATCTTGATCTGAATTGAATGGTGGGCAAAGGGTTCCGACACACCCTGTTGTCGGGATAAAGGTTGACATCTATTATAGTACAGGAAAGAAAATGGGGACACTCACACACCAGGGCCTTGTTGTTCCGAGTGACCCCTTGATAAAGTCAGAGCTCACTGTAAGACCAGTCGAGAATGCCGTTGGGATTCGTCCTCCGTCATTCAAGGTTTATCGGACCGCTGGTGATACAATGCTTGTACCCCGTTATTACGGGAGTTCGAAACTTGGGCCGCCCGCCACAGATTCCCGTAGACCTCCTGCTTCTGCTCATATTAACTTCAATGGAACTCTGCGAACAGAAACCCACCAAGACAGAGCTTTTGCCACCGGAGTCGCCGCCTTCAAAGAAACAGGTGGTGGGGTCCTCTCAATCCCACCGGGCTTTGGGAAATGCCTTGGTAAAGACACACCTGTCATGATGCACGATGGTTCTATAAAGATGGTCCAGGACATTCAAGTTGGTCAACTCCTTATGGGTGACGACTCAACTCCTAGAACTGTACTTTCTACGTGCACTGGATACGAGCAGCTTTACCGCGTTGTACCCGTCAAAGGTGACCCTTACATAGTCAACGAATCACATGTTCTATCACTACGATCGAATGAACCTGGTAAAAACAAGGGAAAGATTTTTGATATAAGCGTCACAGACTATCTGAAACTCTCTGAAAGTGCAAAATGGCATCTCAAGGGGTACAGAGTCCCTGTTACATTCAAACACAAAGAGGTTCCTCTCGATCCATATATGTTTGGTTACTGGCTCGGAGATGGTAGTTCTTGTTCAGCGGTGATATCAAGTCAGGAGTCACCTGTTCTAAAATTTTTTGATTCAAAATTGAAAGAGTACAACCTCACACTTGAATATACATCACAATACGACTACAGAATCAAGGGTCCAAAACCAAACTACTTTTACAAGACTCTTCAAGATTTAAATGTTTTGAAGAACAAGCACATCCCTCCGCTGTACAAATATAATTCACGAGATGTTCAACTTCAAGTTCTTGCTGGTATTATTGATTCAGACGGATCGGCAATGCTTGGAGGATGGGATATTATTCAAAAGAATGAAAATATTCTAGACGATGTCATATTTTTAGCACGATCTCTTGGTTTTGCTGCGTACAAGAAGCAGTGCCAGAAGACTTGCACAAATGCACCCGGTGGTCCAAAAACTGGAACCTACTACAGATGTACTATTTCTGGTCGCGGAGTTGATGAAGTTCCTTGTAAAGTAAGGAGAAAGCAACTTGACCCCCGAATTCAAGTTAAGAATGTACTCAATGTTGGTATTAACCTGGAAAAACTAGATGTTGGAGAGTACTTTGGTTTTGAGATTGACGGAAATAGGAGATTTCTTCTAGGAGACTTTACAGTGACTCATAACACGACAATCGCCCTGGCTTTTTCGGCACATCTAAAACTCAGAACAATTATCATCGTGCACAAGGAATTCCTCGCAAACCAATGGAAGGAGAGAATCCAACAATTCTGCCCGGGAGCAACCATAGGACGAATCCAACAAGACACATTCGATGTCGAAAAGGACTTTGTCATTGCCATGATCCAAACGCTGTGCATGAGAGAGGTGGGTTCCCTCAACCAATTTGGATTTTTAATTGTAGATGAAGCACATCACATAGGGGCTGCCGCCTTTTCCCAATCCATGTTCAAAATTTGCCCAAAATACACTCTGGGTCTGACGGCAACACCGGAGAGAAAGGATGGTCTCACCCGACTCTTGTACTGGTTTATGGGCCCAGCTTTTTACACATTTCAAAGAGAAAATCAAAAGACAACCAAGGTTGAGACTGTGTACTACCAAGACGAGCACTACAAAACAATGCCCCCGACCAACAAATTTGGAAAAATAAACATGGCCGAGATGGTGACTCAAATTTCCGAATTGAATTCAAGAAACGAATTGATAGTGGATATTATCAAGAATTGCTTGGGTGATGGCCGTCGGGTCCTGGTGTTGAGTGATCGTCGTGAACACTGTCTATGGGTCAATTCTCAATTTGAAAGTGAAATGAGTGGACTGTACATAGGGGGTATGTCTGAAGCAGATCTCAACGAGACTGCGAAGAAAAAGGTTATTGTGGCGACATTTGCGATGGCCCAGGAAGGTTTGGATATCCCTGTGCTGGACACTTGTATACTCACGAGCCCGCACTCGGACGTGACACAAGCGGTTGGAAGAATCATGCGTGAAACGGCGGGCAAGGCCAATTCACCCCTGATTTACGATATTGTAGACAGGTGGTCCTTGTTTTACGCAATGTACAACAAGAGACTTGCATTTTACAAAAGGGCCGGGTTCCAGTGTGGAAATTCAGAGGAGACCACACAACCAAAAAAGAGACTGCTTGACGAGGGCAAGTGTGCTTTCATCTAATAATTCTTCTTCCCGATGGCAATGTTTCCTGGTGCTGGATTCTCGACGACAACTGAAGGGGCGGCACCGGCGGCTGTTGATGGCTGAATGTTAGGCACGACATAGTCTGGGGGAGGGGGGGTGCCTCCTGTGTTGGGGCTGTTTGCATTCCCTTTGCTCATACGACCCTTAATCATCATATAAATCAAATACAGTATTGGACATATTCCAAACAGGAATAACATGAAACCGTACGCATTCTTCTGGGTCTTTGTTGCGTTAGGGTCTTTCATCTTCTTAATAGGCATGACCCATCCAAAGTAGATGTAACACGCAAAGGCGGCGATGGTACACACAAATGTAAAGAGTCCTGCAAAAGCCTGTGGATCCTGAAATGCTAGCATATCCATTCTACTTATTGTAAATATTTATTTTACTTCTGGGGATTCAACTTGAATCTTTGGGACTTTGGGGGCCTCGGGGAGTACGGGCTGTGCTGAAGAGGGATATGGGATGTAATACACCTGGGGGTGCATGAGCTTTTCACGGACTGCATCCACTTTTTCCGCAAATTCATTCAGATCAATCTCTGGTTTTTCTGGGGTTGGGGGTGGAATCTTTGTGTACGCGTAGTATGCATACACCAAAGGCGCGATGCCGAGGAGGGTCTGGAGGAACCACCTCGATTTTGAATTTGAAAGTGATTTATCATTCTTGTCATGGGTGAAGAGCTCAAACAGAGGGACAAGGACCATAAACCAAAGGTAAACACCAAGTAAAGCAAGTGAGGCCCACTTGACTTGGGGTGGGTTAGACGAAAAGAACTCACTTATCGTCATCTATACTATCTAAACAATTTTTCTACTCTGACAAAACAAGTAAAAACAAACCTGCTATGAAAACAAGAGCGAGATAGTTACACTCTGTGTTTCCTGGATTTTGAACTGAAGTTGAGGGGGTCTGGACTGTGACGACACGCGGCGGACCCATTGGGCCTGGGTCCCTCTCATCAAATGGCGCCATAGACAAGGTCACCATTGTATACTATTTAAAAAGAATTTTTTGGAGGACTCGGAAATTCCTTTAGAGTGATACTTCTTTCTTCGTGCTCCTTCGTGGGCGTCCCCGGCCCCCTTTCTTGGAATCGGTCACTCTCACCTCCTTTGTATCCGACTGTGCATCAATGCTCACAATGTCAGACACGGATTCGTCATCGCGAATAATAGGACGCGTGCTCTGGGGCATACCTGGTCCCATCATATTCATCAAGGAACCAAAGTCCATGCCTGGGCCGGCCATTTCACGACGAGGAATGTCAGAAGAGGGCATCTCAGGCCCAGTCTGACTGCGCTGGACAGCATCCATCATATTCCGGACCAGCTCAGGATTCTGCTTCATCACATTATTCATATTGGGGACGGCCGCCTTGAACATGCTGTTGGTCAGGTGGAACATCATCGCCGAGCCACCAACCATCATAATCAGCTTCACCTCAGGGGCCACATTCACCTTGGTCTTGTACTTGTTGTAGAGCTCCTCAAACACACCATCGTAGTCCTCGATATTCTCCATAGTGTTCTGGGACCACCCGTTCAGCTCGAGGTCAAAGGGATCAAACTTGTCGTTCAAAAACTCAAAACCCGTCACGGCAGCCACCAGCATACGCCGCTGAAACTTGATGGAACGGTCACACTCGATGGAGTAAATCATACGCTTGTACTCGGTGCGAATCTCCTCAATATCAGAGTAAATTGTCAGACGTGCACCTGACTGAATTCCCTTTTTGGTCAATCTGCTGATTTTGTTCAGCAGGTCCGCCTTTTCATCCTCGATGGTCTTGTATCCGTCGCTGGGCACACTGGAGTTGCCACCTTGGGGAGTGTAATCAGGGGGGCCATCCTCTTCCGGCTCCTCGCCCCCGTCAAACTCCTCTGGGGGGGGAGGAGGCATGGCCGTACGCTTTGTAGGGTTTGTGAAGAAATCAAGGCCGTCATCTGGATCAGCAGGAGCCACTTCCTGGGGAACTCTGCGACTGAAAACTGATGGACGGGTCGGCTTTGGCTTCAGTGCAACACGCTTCTCAGGAACCGCCAGTGAAATCTCATCCAAAAGGGCAGATTCATTCTCGTCCAAGTTCAAGTTGGAGGCACCGTCAGTTATACTTATGTCCATACTAATACTTTTAAAGAAAGGAAGCTCATTTCTTTAACGCACTTCCAGGCTGAAAAATAATGTTCACTTATTTCAAAATGCCATCTCCCTATAAGATTTCCAAGATGATGACCCACGCAGTCATCATCGGCCTGCTGATTGTGGTGGTGGTCATGCTGTCCCGCCAGAGCAGAGCCTCCTCCGGTTACGAGCCCGGGCCCCTGATAACAACCCCAACCGCCAAGGCGGCCAACGGCCCACAGTCTATTTTCGACATTCGCCCCAACCTGGAGTGCACCCCTGGACCATCCCAGAATGCATCCTACTACACCAACGGCCTCACTCCAGGGGGTCTCTGCGGTGACGGAGAATTCGTCAAGAACCAGCTCCGCGAATTTAACATTGAAAATGGTATCGGAGGATCTCTGCTCGAGAAGTAGAGACTTTGTTTATTTTCCCAATATAAATAAGAGATGAGTCAAACCATCGATAACGGAAACGGTACAATTCCGATTGTGGTGTTTCCACCTGCGAATGTGACAATCGCATCAAACGTCCTGAGTACAACTGGTAATGTCATCGCTGGTAACGTCATCAGCGCTGACGGAACTTTTACAGGAAATCTATACGTGGCCGGAAGAATAACAGGAAATGTATCATTCACGACACTCAACCTAACTTATCTAAATGCAACATCAGTCGTATCACAAGGCTACTTTGGAAACGGTTTTGGAATTTCAAATATAAATTCTGCAAACATAGTCGGAACAGTTGGGACGGCCCAATCTGTAACCAACGCATCACAACCAAACATCACTTCGGTCGGGACCCTCACAAGTCTCAACGTACAAGGTCTCCTTGTAGCCTCCAACGGTTCTGCAATTTCCAACTTGAATTCGGCAAATATAATCGGAACAGTTGGAACGGCCCAATCTGTTACTGTCGCATCTCAACCAAACATAACATCCGTAGGAACACTTACAAGTCTCAATGTGCAAGGCCTCCTTGTAGCCTCCAACGGTTCTGCAATTTCCAACTTGAATTCGGCAAATATAATCGGAACAGTTGGGACGGCCCAATCAGTTACTGTCGCGTCTCAACCAAACATAACATCCGTAGGAACACTTACAGGTCTGAATGTGCAAGGTCTCCTTGTAGCCTCAAATGGATCTGCAATTTCAAATTTAAATGCAAGTAATCTAGTCGGAACAATTGGTACGGCCCAATCAGTAACAAATGCGTCTCAACCAAATATA
>Ga0164297_10003164_pt1 | contig 15520 bp, 13 predicted proteins | sample GEODES058metaG_FD_113539 | JGI IMG/M metagenome (GOLD analysis project Ga0164297, IMG submission 113539) | Dystrophic lake water microbial communities from Trout Bog Lake, Wisconsin, USA - GEODES058 metaG | ecosystem: Environmental > Aquatic > Freshwater > Lake | place: USA: Trout Bog Lake...
TAATCTGGGCAAACAACGTTATTTTTGACATGGGAGAAAGTTTTTGTTTGTTGTGCAACCTCAAAGCTAATTGAGTTACAGACAAACTTTCTCCCTTTTTTATCGTTTAGGACGCTATTGATACCAAACAAATCATATTCAGATATAGCTATTGTTGGCGGTGGATTAGCAGGACTATGTTTTGCCATTCAAGCTGCTGACAAAGGCTATTCTGTTACCTTGTTCGAGAAAGAAAACTACCCCCATCATAAAATCTGCGGAGAATATATCAGTATGGAATCGTGGGAATTTTTGGTGAGATTGGGATTGCCTTTGGCTGAAGTGGACCTGCCCATTATCAATCAATTGCAAGTTAGTTCTGTAAATGGAAAGCTATTTTCTCACGCCCTTCCGCTTGGGGGTTTTGGAATCAGTCGTTACAAGATAGATTCATTGCTAGCAGAGATAGCAGTAAAGAAAGGGGTGCAATTGTTTACCCAAACCAAAGTAAATGATGTTGTTTTCAATGAATCTACTGAAGAGTTTACGATACATACTCAATCTTCCAATGGCAATAATGAATGGAAAGCGAAAGTTGCAATAGGTAGCTTTGGCAAGCGAAGCAATATTGATGTGCAATGGAAACGAAATTTTGTGCAGCAGAAACCAAATAAGCTAAATAATTATATCGGTATCAAATACCACATTCGGTACAAACATCCAATAGGTACAATTGCCTTACACAACTTTGAAAACGGGTATTGTGGAATGAGTAAAATAGAAAATGACAAGAGTTGCCTTTGTTACCTTACCACTGCTCAAAACTTGAAAGACAATAATAATTCTATCAAATTGTTGGAAGAAAATATCTTGCATAAGAACCCTTTCCTAAAAGACATTTTTATCAATGCTGAGTTTCTTTTTCCTCAACCAATTGCCATTTCTCAAATCAGTTTTCAGCAAAAGCAGAGCGTAGAAAATCACGTATTAATGATTGGAGATTCGGCTGGCAGCATTACTCCTCTTTGTGGTAATGGGATGAGTATGGCAATGCACGCAAGTAAACTAGCCTTCAAACAAGTTGATTTATTCCTTCAAAAAAGGATTAATAGAACTGATATTGAAGCACAATACCAGCAAGCTTGGAAACAACAATTTAGTACTCGTCTCGCCACAGGACGACTAATACAATCGATGTTTGGAAGTGTAATAGCATCCAATATATTGGTAAACACAATGAATTTATTTCCTTTCTTAGCTACCCCATTAATCAAAGCTACCCACGGTAAAACATTTTGATTATTATAAAACTTTTCTTCCATTGCATTTTAGAAGGTTCTATTTCTTACATTCGTAATCGGTATGACAGAAGAAATCATTTTACAGGAAACAGCACCAGTAGCTAAATACACACTTTCGCCAGAGCAGGAGAAGAAGGAAATATTGCGCCATTACAGGGCATTGTTACGCAGTTTACGACCTAAATTGAAAAAAGGCGATAGGGAATTGGTACGTTCAGCATTTAAAATAGCTGCTGAAGCCCACCAAACAATGCGGCGCAAAAGTGGAGAACCATACATCTTGCATCCATTGGCAGTGGCGATGATTTGTGTGGAAGAAATAGGACTTGGTGTGCGTAGTACCATCTGCGCCTTATTGCATGATACGGTGGAAGATACCGAAGTAACGCTTGAGGAAATACAAGCTGAATTTGGCGTTGAGATTGCCAAAATAGTGGATGGGTTGACCAAAATATCCAGCGTGATGGATACCAATACAAGCCTTCAAGCTGAGAACTTTAAGAAGATTTTGCTTACGCTAACCGACGACCCACGGGTTATTTTGATAAAACTAGCTGATCGTCTCCACAATATGCGGACGCTGGATAGCATGAAAAAGGAGAAACAACTAAAGATTTCATCTGAAACTGTTTGGGTGTATGCGCCACTTGCTCATAGGATGGGATTATATACCATCAAAACAGAACTGGAAGATTTATCCATGAAGTATCTGGAAACAGATGCGTACAAAGAGATTGCGAAAAAATTATCCGAAACCAAGCGCGAAAGAACAAGATATATCAATGAATTTATTAGGCCACTAAAAGAGAAACTAGAGGCTACGGGATTCAATTTCTCCATTTATGGCAGACCCAAGAGCATACATTCTATCTGGAACAAGATAAAAAAGAAAGCTGTAACCTTCGATGAAGTGTACGATTTATTCGCAATTCGTATCATATTGGATGCACCTCCCGAAAAAGAAAAAGAGCAGTGTTGGAAGGTTTATTCAATGATTACTGACGAGTATAATCCTAGTCCGGAGCGGCTAAGGGATTGGCTAAGTAATCCCAAAAGCAATGGTTACGAGGCCTTGCATACTACCGTAATGGGGCCACAAGGTAAGTGGGTAGAGGTGCAGATTCGTACAAAACGTATGAATGAAATTGCGGAGAGAGGCTTGGCGGCACACTATAAATATAAAGAGGGAAGTAGCGATGAAGACCGTTTCGACAAATGGTTTGGACAGATAAGGGAGGTGTTGGCACAAGAAGATACAGATGATAGCGTGAACTTTTTGAATGACTTTAAAACATCTTTCTTAGCCGAAGAGATTTATGTTTATACTCCTAAAGGTGAGGTGAAGATGTTGCCGAAAGGAAGTACTGCTCTGGATTTTGCCTTCTCCGTGCATAGCGAAATAGGAAGCCATTGTATTGGGGCAAAAGTGCATCACAAGCTGGTGCCTATTAGCCACAAACTAAGAAGTGGCGATCAGATAGAAATCATAACTAGTAGTAAGCAAAAACCTACAGAGGATTGGTTAAGTTTTGTTGTTACGGCAAAGGCAAAAGCCAAGATAAAAGATTCACTGAAGGAAGATAAACGAAAGACTGCCGAAGATGGAAAGTATATCTTGCAGCGAAAACTAGAGGGAATGGGGGCAAGTTACAGCCACTACAACATTGATGAAGTGATGAGCTTTTATAAGTTGTCGTCACAGTTGGATTTATTTTATCTGATAGCCACAAAGTCATTGGATTTAAAAGAACTTAAGGACTTTAGTGTTTTAGGAGATAAGCTTGAGCCACCTAAGCCTAAGGTTGTTGTTACAGAAGTTTCAACTGAATATCAAAAACAATATAGTAAGAAAGATAGTGAGCTAATTATTTTTGGAGAGAGTAGTGATAAGATAATGTACTCACTTGCCAAGTGTTGCAATCCCATCCCTGGCGATGCAGTATTTGGGTTTGTAAGTACAGGAAAAGGTCTTATCATTCATCGAACCAATTGCCCGAATGCAGCACAGTTGATGGCTAACTATGGTCACCGTGTCGTGAAAACCAAGTGGGCTAAGAACAAAGAAATTTCTTTCTTGACAGGTTTGAAAATAGTTGGGGTTGATGATGTGGGTGTGGTGAATAAGATAACAAATATCATCAGTGGAGAACTGAAAATAAACATTGCAGCCTTAACCATAGAAAGTGGTGATGGATTGTTTGAAGGGACTATAAAAGTGTTTGTACACGACAAAGAAGAATTGGAGGAATTAGTAGAAAGGCTTAGGGCATTGCCCGGCTTGAAAGTAGATAGGTTTGATACGGATTCGGCTAAACCATAATTGCATAAGTTGCATAAAACAAAAGCGGCTATCAAATATTTTGATAGCCGCTTTTCTATATTAAGCATAGTTAAGTAATTAAACCTTAAAGTGAGAGAACGCTTTGTTAGCTTCTGCCATACGGTGTATATCTTCTTTCTTTTTAAAGGAAGCACCTTCACCTTTACTTGCAGCTACTATTTCATTAGCTAATTTGTCAGCCATTGTACGACCGTTACGCTCGCGGCTGTAACGAATCATCCATTTGATGCTTAAAGAAATTTTCCTGTCAGCACGAACTTCTGTAGGAATTTGGAATGTAGAACCACCAATCCTACGGCTTCTAACTTCTACTGCCGGAGTGATGTTGGAAAGTGCTTTCTTCCAGACTTCATAACCATCTTCGTTTGTTATTTTGCTTACTTTATCAACAGCATCATAAAAAATGGTGATTGCAGTACTTTTTTTGCCATCCCACATCAAATTGTTGATGAAACGGGTAACCAACTTATCGTTGAATCTGCCATCTGGGGCAAGAGGTAATTTTTTTGCTTGTGCTTTACGCATGAGTTAGTATATAAACTTTTTAATTAAATTATTTTTTAGCTTTTGCCTTCTTTGTTCCGTATTTAGAACGGCTCTTCTTACGGTCTTTTACACCAGCAGTATCCAAACTACCACGTACAATATGATAACGTACACCCGGCAAATCTTTTACCCTTCCACCACGTATCAATACGATAGAGTGTTCTTGTAAATTGTGACCCTCACCTGGTATGTAGGCAATTACTTCTATTTTATTTGTCAAACGCACTTTTGCTACCTTACGTAACGCAGAGTTTGGTTTTTTGGGAGTAGTTGTGTAAACTCTCGTACAAACACCACGACGCTGAGGACAAGCATCCAAAGCCCTTGATTTACTTTTAGCCCTGATGATATCACGACCCTTTCTAACTAATTGTTGTATTGTAGGCATTTTTACCCTATATTTTTTTCGGACGGCAAAAGTAAGAGACTGGAGTAGAACTTCCAAATAAAATAATAACTAATTATAAAAATAGATTCAACTGGAGATATTTAATAGATAATAAAGAGCAAAATACTCAATTTAAGCAATCATTTCCTTACAATGCACCCGTTTGTAACTCTCTAATTAGTGTGAGATTATTTTTAAAACCAAGTAAAAAGAAAGCAGGTCTAGTTACTCAACTGCAACGACATCACATAATCGTTCATAAAATAGCCATTGCCAATATTAAAATCTTCTTGTCTTACTACCTCAAAGCCCATCTTTTTATAAAAGTCCACAGATGGATTTTTCCTGTTCACTTGCAAAATCAATTCCTTTCCTTTGAACTCTAATATTAAATTAATAACTGCTTGTAGAAGTGCTTTGCCAGTCCCTCTTTGTTGTTTCGTGGGATTCACATACAGTTTATCCAACTTAAAAACACCATTTTCTCGGGCTTTGACGCAAGCAAACCCAACAGAGGTGCCATCTAATTCTGCCATCAGGTAAATATCCCCCAAAAACATTTCCTTTTCTATAACATCGGTATCATACCTGTTGTCAAGCATATATCGGATTTGTTTAGAGGAAATTATTTTACCATAGGCCACAGGCCAAGTTATTTCCGCAATCTCTTGTATGGATGCAATATCCGAAAAGATAGCTTTTCTTATTTCGATAGAGGGTTGATGAGGGTTCATCTGATTATATTATTTCGTTTTAAAAAACTTGTGTTGCAACCAATTGCTAAGATAAGCACTTCCTATACCAACAGCAGCGCCAGCCAATACATCTGTTGGATAATGCTCGCCCAAATATAGCCGCGAATAACCAACCGCTGTAGCGTAAGTATATGCCGGCACCACTATATACCATTTCTTACATTCAATAGACAAGGAAGCGGCCATGGCAAACGCCTCTGAAGTATGTCCCGAAGGAAAAGATTGTCCCTTTTCACTGGCATCATACGGATGAATGAGAGATGGATATTGTTGATAGGGCCGCTCCCTGTTCACTGCATATTTCAATCCTTCTGCAATTATGGTATTTACAGCCAATGCACCCACAATCTTCCATCCTTTTAGTTCCAAATCTTTATCATGTTTCAGATAACCTAATATCAATATCCCTGCTGGTACACTAACGGCAACAGGATACGCAGAAGACGTTGCCAACTGCCACACCTTTGAAGAAGGATTTGTCGGATTGATGCTATGCAACAAATTCACCTCGCCCGATTGGGCAAATAGATTTGAACTGCTTAATAAAAAGGCAACTGCAAGAGTTGCCCCTAGCTTAAATGTTTGCCAAACTCTCTTCAATAGTCTTGATTCTTGCTTCTGCATCTGCTTGTTTTTTTCGTTCTAATTCTATTACTTCGGGTCTTGCATTCTGAACAAAACGTTCATTGCCTAATTTCTTTAAGACAGATTCAAGAAATCCTTGCTGATGCGCCAAATCCTTTAATAACTCCTGCTTCAAAGCGGTCGTATCCAATTCCTTCTCGCTTTCTATATAGAATTTATCCCTTTCTACAGCCACTACAATCGTGTTGGCAACCGTATTATCAGTGAAAGTAATCGTAGCAGCGTTTATTTGCTTAGTGAGGATAGATTCTATTGCCTGATAATTTGCCGTATCAGCAGTCTGAATATGTAGCTTGATTGTTTCCTTGGGTTTAATCTGATTCTTCACTCGTGCATCACGCAATGAAGTGATTACTTGCTTCAATAGCTCTCCTTGTTGCAAAGTGTCAACATCAATTACACCAATTGGTTGATTTACTTTCACACACAAATCATCCTTTTGTTCTTTCAATAGATGATATATCTCTTCCGAAACAAACGGCATAAATGGATGAATCAACTGCATCAATTCTTCGAAGAAACGAACTGTCTTTTCATATACTTCTTTGCTGATTGGTTGTTCAAATCCTGGCTTCACCCATTCCAGATACCAACTACAGAAATCATCCCAAACCAACGAATAGATGGTCTTCAACGCTTCGCTCAATTTGTATTGCTCCATCAATCCCTCCACTTCAGTTTTAACCTGATTAAGGCGGGAAGAGAACCATGATGTAGCAAAGTGAGTGGTGAGTGGTGAGTGGTGAGTTGAGGGAATATCCTCACTACTAACAACTGACAACTCACTATCCTGCCTCCCTTCCCACATCTTTACCAACTTCAGTGCATTCCAAAGTTTGTTATTAAAGTTCCTTCCTTGCTCCAAACTGCTTTCATCAAACAATAAATCATTACCCGCAGGGGAAGCAATCATGATTCCAAAGCGAACTGCATCGGCACCATACTGGTCAATCAAGCCTAACAAATCAGGGGAGTTGCCCAACTGTTTACTCATCTTCCGTCCTTGTTTATCCCTTACCATTCCTGTGAAATACACATCTTTAAATGGTAATTTATGCTTGAATTCATATCCTGCCATAATCATCCTTGCCACCCAAAAGAAGATAATGTCTTGACCTGTAACCAAGGTTGTTGTTGGATAATAATAATTGATTTCTTCATTGTCAGGATTGCTGATACCCTTAAAAACTTCTATCGGCCACAACCAAGAGGAGAACCAAGTATCCAATACATCTTCGTCTTGAAATAAATCATTCAAGGTTAAATCGGCATTGAATGATTGTGCTTTTGCCAATGCTTCTTCCGCAGTTTTTGCCACAAATACATTTCCTTTTGCATCATACCAAGCAGGAATCCTTTGCCCCCACCACAATTGACGGCTGATGCACCAATCCTTTATATTCTCTAACCAATGCTTGTAGGTATTCTTAGTTTTTGCAGGATGAAAAGTTATCTCGTCACTCATCACGGCGGATAATGTCTCAGGATTCTTCGCTATGAATTTCTTCATATCCATAAACCATTGAAGGCTCAATCTCGACTCTATCACCGCACCCGTCCTTTCGCTGGTTCCAACCTGACCCTTATAATCCTCAATTTTTTCAATCAGACCCAATGCCGCAATGTCTTCCGCAATCTTTTTCCTCAATACAAACCTATCCATACCAACATAGGAGAGTATTAGTTCTGATGGGTTTTCATCCCTCAACGCTCTATCGTCAAACTTGCCTTCTGCGTCGAGGGTATCAATTGTTTTTAGGTTATGCTTACGTCCTATTTCATTATCGTTTTTGTCGTGGGCAGGTGTAATCTTCAATGCACCTGTGCCAAACTCGGCATCCACATATTCATCAGCAATGATTGGAACTTTTCTATTGATAATCGGCACAATCACTTCCTTACCAATCCATGCTTTATAACGTTCATCATTAGGATTAACGCAGATAGCCACATCACCCAAAATAGTTTCTGGGCGAGTCGTAGCAACCATGATAAAACCCCCATCCCCTGAAGGGGCTTCAGCCAAAGGATATTTAACGTAGTACAATTTACTATCGATATCCTTGAATATAACTTCCTCGTCACTAAGGGCAGTCTTCCCAACAGGATCCCAGTTTACCATCCGCAAACCACGATAGATGATGCCATCTTCATGTAACTTAATAAATATATCAATGACTGATTTGTAATAATCTGCATCCATTGTGAAGGAAGTCCTTTTCCAATCTAGGCTACAACCAATCTTCTTCAATTGTTGCAGGATAATGCCCCCATATTTCTCTTTCCATTCCCACGCATAACCCAAAAACTCATCCCTTGTCAAAGAAGATTTTGCAATGCCTCTTTCCCTCAACATGCCTACCACTTTGGCTTCTGTGGCAATGGAGGCATGATCGGTTCCAGGCACCCAACACGCATTTTTGCCTTGCATCCTAGCCCTGCGCACCAATATATCTTGGATGGTATTGTTCAAACAATGCCCCATGTGCAGTACTCCCGTCACATTTGGTGGAGGAATCACCACGGTAAATGGCTCCCTTCCATCGGGCTTGCTGCTGAAATAATCTTTCTGCAACCAATGCTCGTACCATTTACTATCAACTAACGAAGGCTCAAAATTCTTGCTTAATTCCATTGTATTTCTTTACTAAAACATCCTATTCAGTGAATAATTCTTGTTTATCAGGGCATCAAAAGTAAGGAAAACGAGGGGGTAGTCTTGTTAGTTTTAGTGTGTAATCGAGAAAATAGGGGCGTTTTGAACTGAAAAGGTAACTAACAATCTTAAAAAGGTAAACAACAATGCGAGAATGTTAAACTACAATCTAAGAATGTTAGACAACAATCTAAGAATGTTATACTACAATCCGAGAATGTTAAACAACAATCTAAGAATGTTAGACAACAATCTGAGGAAATTAGTGTGTAAATCAAGGCTATTGCTCCCCTTTTCGATTGGAAAAGTGTTGGAATGAGGACTATTATTAAACTAACAAAACGGTTTTTGAGAACATTCTAAAACCTATTTATTGGGTTATGTGAAATTAACCCGTAGATTTATCCAAATTTTTAGAATGACTGACTTGCAAAAGGCAAAAATGAAACGAAATATTGCCCTACTTGAATTACTTGAATCTTATAAAAAGACTTTTGAAAACGATAATGAGTTTGTCTATTTCTATGATAAGTTGTTGAAAGACCATAAAAAAGCTGTTGCATCCGAACTTGAAATCAGCGAGGATGACACGGCTTATAACTTAGATAAAGCGAAGTTGAAAAAAGAGGTTAGCATGATGGCGAGTCGCTTGTGTGAGGTTGCTTTGGATGCCTTTGAGGATTGGAATGAAAAAGATTTGATTAAAGGGGTGAAGTTTGGTTACCTGCATTTTTCACGGTGTAATGATTTAGTAACTGAGGAGCGTTTGAAAAAAACATACCAGCTTTTGCACAAGGAAATAGATGCTTTGTCCCCCAATTATATTACCCATGAGCAATTGGGAGAATATAAAACCAAGATAAAAGAATTTGTTGATACGCCAGGATCGTCGTCTATTCTGGATAGGCCATTGGTGGAATTGACTTCTAAATTCAGGGCAGATTTGAAGTTGACTGATATAGACACTCGATATATTTTGAATAAAATTGAAAAATATAAACTAAAGCACAAAGATTTTTATGATGAAATAATAAATGCCTCAATGCTGCCCCCGATGGAAGATGAACTACAGACGACCGTGACTTTTTTAATAACGGATAGCAAAACAGGGTTGCCTTTGCAAAATGTAAATGGCAAATTGGATAAATCGGAAGAAACACCTTTGAGTGACAATGACGGCAAGATGGCTTATGTGGAAGTAAAAGGAGGAAGGGGCATTGCAACTTTTACGCTTGATGGCTACCATGAAAATGTTTCCATTGTAAAAATAAAAGCCTCGGTTGAGAACGTTTTTGAAATAGCAATGGAGAAATTGTAATGAATTTACGTTCTTCCATATAGACATTATGCTTTCAAGGTTAATAAGAAATCAATCAACTTGCTGACCGCTTTTTTGCGATGGCTATATTTATTTTTCTCGTCCATGGTCATCTCCGCAAAGGTTATTTCGGAGCCATCAGGCACAAAAACAGGGTCGTAGCCAAAGCCCTGCAATCCCTTTTGTTCTGCAATAATCTTCCCTTTGCATATCCCTTCAAACAAATATTCTTTGTCCTCCCAAATAAGAGAAACCACTGTTCGAAACTGAGCTTGCCTATCCGTTTGCCCTTCTAACTTTTCTAGAAGCTTATCAATATTCGCCTGAAAGTCCCTTCCATCCCCTGCATATCTGGCACTTTTTACGCCGGGTTCGCCGTTCAATTCAGCGACTTCAAGCCCTGTGTCTTCGCTAAAAACATTTTGATTGGTCATTTTATGAATGACCGAAGATTTCTCTGTGGCATTTGCTTCCAACGTATCGTGCGGTTCTGGGATGTCTATGTCTATCCCAGCTTCTTTTAATGTGATAATATTGAATAAGCCATTCGTGACTTTTCTTATCTCCTCAACCTTATTTTGGTTGTTGGTGGCAAAAATTAATGTGTGCATCTTTTTAGTTATTAGTGGTTAGTTGTTAGCGGTTAGATGTTGTCAATGCGTACTAATCACTAACAACTAACCACTCACAACTAGATATTAAACATCCTTTTCAGGCTTACCCAAAGTTTTGTTTTTTCTAATTTAACAGCCTCGGTATCGCCAAACATTACCGACAAAGGCGGGCAAAGTAAGAAAATACATTTGTTATAATCCTGAACTTGGTAATCGGGAATGCTGAAAGTCAGGGCAATATCCTTACTTCCTACGCCAAAAGCAATTAAGTACTTTGGGGCGGTGATAGGCTGTAACTCAGTAAAAGTTGTTTTGCTTTGCGATTGATTGATGATTGCCACATCGCCAATGTTCAGTTTGCAGGCAGTCAAAATGTTTGTTAGGAACTTTAGCCACTCATCCCGCAAATAAACCGCCTCGCTGTCGTTTACCAATATTGTGATATTTTTTTTATTGTCGCCCAAAAACAGTTGTTTAGGAGGCGCAACGGTTGCTATTTGTGGTTGGGGAACAACTGTTTCTATAGCTTTAGGTTGAGTTTTTAAAGGCTTAGGTTCATCAGTAATCACCAATGAATCCTTAAATAAACCCGCAATCAAGAAGTCCGGCAGTTGTATTTTATCTAAACTCATGATAATTTTATAATAAAGTGAGGATTATCTTTTTATTTTTTAGTTAATTTGCAATAAATGAAATTATCATGATTGCAGAAACGGTAAATATAAACGTAACGAAGACAGCGAGCAGCAAATTAAAGGATTTGGACTTTAGTAACCTTCCTTTTGGCAAATATTTTACAGATCATATGCTAGTTGCCACTTATGCAGATGGCGAATGGCAAAGTGTGGAGATAAAACCGTATCAACCATTGCAGTTGGAACCATCTTTGGTGGCAATACATTATGGGCAATCTATTTTTGAAGGGATAAAAGCTTATCGTTACGAAAATGGGGATGCTTTTATTTTCCGTCCGCATGATAATTTCAGGAGGTTCAACATCTCTGCGGAGAGAATGTGTATGCCTGCTGTGCCAGAAGAAATCTTTATTGATGGCATGAAACAGCTCATCGAATTGGATAAGGAATGGATACCTACTGCGGCAGATCATTCATTATACATACGTCCTTTTATGTTTTCTACGGATACCATAATCGGCGTAAAACCTTCGGAGACTTACTTATTCATGATAATATTAAGTCCTACAGGACCTTATTATTCTGCCCCTATGAAGATATTGGTAGAAGAAACTTACACCCGAGCTGCTCCTGGTGGCGTTGGTTTTGCAAAGAATGCAGGCAACTATGCTGCAAGTTTAATGGCTACACAATTAGCTAAGAAACAAGGCTACGATCAAGTACTTTGGACAGATGCCTTTGAACACAGGTGGCTTCAAGAAGTGGGTACAATGAATGTTGTATTCATCATAAACAATACTGCTGTAACTCCATCTTTAGAAGAAGGAACTATACTTGCTGGTGTAACGAGAGACACTGCCCTGACTGTTTTAAAAGAAATGGGATTGGAAGTTGAAGAACGAAAGATTAGCATTGAGGAATTGATAGAAGCTTATAAAACAGGGGCTTTGAAGGAAGCATTTGGCACTGGCACTGCTGCAACAATCTCTTTGATACAAGAACTAAAATATAAAGACACTATACTTTACTTCGATTTAAGCAAGTTAACAGTAGCTCCCGAATTGAAAAACAGGTTAGATAATATCAGGACTGGCCAAGCAATAGATATACACGGTTGGATGGAGAGTGTATAATTTTAAAATCAAGTTTGTTTGGGACCGTTAGTAATCTACATAGGTTAGCTAATTTGTCATTTATGATACGTCTAGTGAAAGTTCTATAATGTTGTTTTCATCTTTAACTTTTCATTCATAGTGGTATTTGTTTTGTAGGAACCATTTTGTAAAACCCTTAGCCCTATTGGATTTGTGTAAAAGTCACACATTGGTGGCTACCTAAGATATCTTTCTTATTTAAATATTAACTTATTATTCATATATTGCTACTTTAGCTCAAATGCCTACATTTGGTGCATCATCAATTGACTTTAGACAACAAAAAGTATAACTAATTTAATCATAAAATGGAAAAGAGAAAAGTAACTAAGATAGGAGTACTGACCTCTGGAGGTGACGCACCTGGAATGAACGCCGCCATCAGGGCAGTTGTGAGAACTGGCAACTATTATGGCTTATCGGTTTTTGGCATAATGAGGGGATATTCTGGAATGGTAGAGGACGACATAATGCACATGACAAACAGAAGTGTTGCCAACATTATACAAAGGGGTGGCACTATCTTGAAAACGGCTAGGTGCAAAGAGTTCATGGAACCAGCAGGCAGGGAAAAAGCGTATAATAACTTATTGAAGCACGGTATTGACGGATTGGTAATAATTGGTGGCGATGGTAGTTTTAGGGGTGCGCAGAAGTTCAGTGCCGAGTTTGATATCCCTTGTATTGGGTTGCCAGGAACGATAGATAAAGATATAGCGGGTAGCGATGTAACTATTGGATTCGATACGGCTGTGAATACTGCTGTTGAAGCCATTGATAAAATACGCGACACCATGGATGCCCACGATAGGTTGTTTTTGGTAGAAGTAATGGGGCGTGATGCTGGATATATTGCTTTGCACAGCGGTATTGCTACTGGTGCCGAGAATATTTTGATTCCTGAAACAGAAACGGATATTGAGGAATTGATAACTTCTTTGAATGAGAAAGAAAAAAGGAAAAAACTAGTTAATCTAGTGGTGGTTGCAGAGGGAGATAAATTTGGCGGTGCAGAGGAGATAGCTAAAATCATTAAAAAACGTATCCCCACGGCTGACACAAGGGTTTGCGTATTAGGACACATTCAGCGTGGCGGATCGCCTACCTGTAGCGACCGACTGATTGCTAGTCACATGGGTTATTACGCTGTTGAAAGCTTGATGGTAGGTAGAAACAATGTTATGGTTGGGGTAATAAATAATAAAATACATTATACCCCATTGGACAAAGCTGTAAAAGAGAAGCAAAAGATTGGTCAAGAGTGGATGAAAATAGTAAAAATACTAGCCAGCTAACTTAGTTTAGTTGGCTTTTTCAATTAATAATATCAACGATTTAAACACAACAATTTAAAATGGCTAAAAGTATTCCCGTAGTTAAAACAACGATTTCTCCCAGTGTTGCGCAGCAACGTACAAAGATTGTGGCAACAGTTGGACCTGCTTGCGATTCGTATGAGCAATTGTTGGCATTGGTGCACGCAGGTGTAAATGTATTCAGATTAAACTTTTCTCATGGTTCGCATGAGGACAAAGCACAAATAATAAATCATATTCGCGCCATCAACGCAAGTGAGGGACATAATATTTCCATTCTTGGAGATTTGCAAGGACCAAAATTGCGCGTTGGTGAAATTGAAAACAACGCATTGGATTTGAAAGCTGGAGACATCCTCACTTTCACAAATGAGAAATGTGTTGGTACCATGGAGAAAATCTATGTATCGTACCCAAATCTTGCTGGCGACGTAAGGGTAGGCAATATCATTATGATTGATGATGGCAAGATTGAGGTGAAAGTGATTAATATTACCAAGGACAATGACGTAAAAGTTCAGGTTACTTTGGGTGGTATTTTATCCTCCAAAAAAGGATTGAACCTACCAGATACCAAGATTTCTTTGCCAGCCTTAACTGAAAAAGATTTGGTTGACCTTGACTTTATCATCGAACAAAAGTTGGATTGGGTGGCTCTTAGCTTTGTACGCAGCGTAAAAGATATTGTGATATTGCGCAGCAAATTAGATGAAAAGAAAAGCAAGACCAAGATTATTGCTAAGATAGAAAAGCCAGAAGCATTGGTAAACATCAGGGATATCATTGTGGAAAGCGATGCGATAATGGTTGCCCGTGGTGATTTGGGTGTTGAATTGCCTGTAGAAAGAATCCCATTGATTCAGAGGGAGCTTATTCGTAAATGTATCCACCGCGCAAAACCTGTAATTGTTGCTACCCAAATGATGGAGAGTATGATAGACAGGGTGAAACCTAACCGTAGTGAGATTACTGACGTAGCGAATGCGGTGTTGGAAGGTGCCGATGCGGTAATGCTTAGTGGCGAAACTGCTGCTGGTCAACACCCTGCTTTGGTAGTGGAGACCATGCGCAAAATCATAGGTGAAGTAGAACAAAAAGAATACCGCTATAACCGTGAAGATGATTTGAAACCACAACCACATTCCCCTTCATTTTTCAGCGATGCTATTTGTTACAACGCTTGTAAGCTTGCGGCAGACATTAGTGCAAGGGGTTTGATTGGTATGACTCAGAGTGGAAAAACTGCTTTCATGTTGAGTAGTTATCGCCCCGCTTCTCATTTATTCGTGTTTACAAAGGAGAGGACATTGGTGAATCAATTGAGTTTGAGTTGGGGTGTACGTGCTTTTTATTATGACCAAGAAACTTCTTTGGACAATATGATTGACGATCAAATTACCATCCTTAAAGAAAGTGGATTGGTAAAAGCGGGCGATGTAGTGGTAAATACAGGTAGTACGCCTGTTCATTTGCATTTGCCAACTAACATTATTAAGTTGACAAAGGTTGAGTAGGTAGTAATCAGTTATAAGTTGCAGGTTAAAAGTTATAAGTAGTTCGTATTAATAAACAATAAAGGGTTGGGTTTATAAGCTTAAAGTCTTATAAACTCCAACCCTTTTCTTTTAAAGGCACATTTTGTAACCAAAATATTCTTCAATAGACCTCTTCGGAAATTCATTTTTTAAGTTTCAAGTCAATTGAGCGGTTGTAGAATGCTGCGATTAAGTTTATTCTCAGTCCAAATCTTTTTCTTCGGTTTCTATATTTCTCAGCAGCCACTCTGAATATTTTTACCTCCCTGATGATGTGTTCCACCAATACACGTTCAGATGAGATTTCCCTGTTTCTTTTCTTTGCTTCTTTGTTCAA
>Ga0164297_10003168_pt1 | contig 15508 bp, 16 predicted proteins | sample GEODES058metaG_FD_113539 | JGI IMG/M metagenome (GOLD analysis project Ga0164297, IMG submission 113539) | Dystrophic lake water microbial communities from Trout Bog Lake, Wisconsin, USA - GEODES058 metaG | ecosystem: Environmental > Aquatic > Freshwater > Lake | place: USA: Trout Bog Lake...
AGCCGCTCGGCTCCCATCAATTGCGCCGTGTCGGCGACAATGCGCATCGCCATGGCTGCGCCAGCGCCCGAGTGACCGTTCGCCATTGCACGTTCGGCGTCTGTCAGATGGAGTGTCATCAGCGTTTCATCCCTTTCTTTCGCAAAGCGGGCCTCACTTGGCGCAAGAAGTCAATGGGTAAGACGTCCTGACCTTATTTCGGTTTGTTGTGCGTAAAATAAGTCGAAAGGTCGCATGATTTCGTCGTGATCCCGTCTCTTACCGGCTTGACCGTCCCCGTTCGGGGTATAAAGTTGAGGATATTCGAGGAGGGCCGCTGTCGAAGGCTGCTGTCGTTGCACTGTCGAGCGGTTTATCAAGAGGTGAGCCCATGCCGAATGGGTCAAGCGACTGGCAATGACCAGTCCAACGGGAGGAAAGCTGATGACGAGCGTAACAATGACGGTCAACGGCAAGCATGTGACTGCGACGGTTGATCCGCGGACTTTGCTTGTTCAATTTTTGCGTGAGCATTTGCATCTGACAGGGACGCATGTTGGTTGTGACACGAGCCAATGTGGCGCGTGTGTTGTTCATGTCGATGGCCGGGCGATTAAGAGCTGCACGACTTTAGCGGTGGCATGCGACGGGTCTTCCGTGACCACGATTGAAGGCTTGGGCACCCCGGATAATCTGCATCCTATGCAGGCAGCATTCCGTGAAAATCATGGTCTTCAATGCGGCTATTGCACGCCCGGTATGATCATGTCGGCGGTCGATATCGTGAACCGCAAGGGTCATCAGCTCGACGAGCATACGATCCGCGAAGAGCTTGAAGGCAATATCTGCCGTTGCACGGGCTATCACAATATTGTGAAGGCAGTGGCGCAGGGCGCAGCGGCTATGGCAGGCCAATAATATCCGTCTTATCGAAGCCCAACAGGGCCGTCATCGGAATAACCGCAAAAGCGGATCAGGAGGATTACCCCATGAGTTCAGCAACTGGCGTTGGAGCCAAGGTGCTCCGCAAAGAAGATTTCCGGTTCATCACAGGTAAGGGTCAATATACCGACGATATCAACCGGACTGGGCAGACTTATGCCTATTTCCTGCGCTCGCCCCACGCGCATGCCACGATCAAAAAGATTGATTTGGCCGCAGCAAAGGACATGCCGGGCGTGCTTGCGATTTTGACCGGCGATGACCTCGCTGCTGATAAAGTTGGCGGATTGATCTGCGGCTGGATGATCCACAACAAGGACGGTTCGCCGATGAAAGCGGGTGCCCATCCCGCCTTGGCGCAGGGCAAAGTGCGCTATGTCGGCGATCACGTTGCCGTCGTTGTTGCAGAGACCTATGCACAAGCGAAAGATGCTGCTGAAAAAATCAATGTCGATTACGGCGTTCTGCCAGCCGTCGTGGACATGAAGAAAGCCAAGGGTTCGGCTGCTATTCACGATGTCGCGCCAGACAATGTTGTGTATGATTGGCACCTTGGTGACAAAGCGGCAACCGAGGCTGCGTTCAAACATGCAGCGCATGTCACGAAGATCGATGTCGTCAACAATCGCCTCATTCCAAATCCGATGGAGCCGCGCGCCGCGATCGGTGATTATGATGCGGGGCAGGATGCGTTCACGCTCTACACGACGAGCCAAAACCCTCATGTGGCGCGTCTTGTTCTTTCAGCCTTTATCGGCATTGCGCCGGAGCATAAACTCCGTGTGATCGCGCCGGATGTTGGCGGTGGCTTCGGATCGAAAATCTTTATCTATGCCGAAGAAACCGTCTGCGTGTGGGCGGCGAAAAAAGTCGGTCGTCCCGTCAAGTGGACATCTGACCGAACGGAAGCCTTCTTGTCGGACGCGCATGGCCGCGACCACATCACGCATGCGGAAATGGCGTTGGATGACAAGGGCAAGATCCTTGGCTTCCGCGTGCAGACGAAGGCCAATTTGGGCGCTTATCTGTCAACCTTCTCCTCTTGCGTGCCGACCTATCTTTATGCGCCGCTGTTGTCGGGACAGTATGACATCCCCGCGATCTATGTTGAGGTCGAAGGCATGTACACGACGACCGCGCCAGTTGATGCCTATCGCGGTGCGGGCCGTCCGGAAGCAACCTTCTTGGTTGAACGGATTATCGAGAAATCGGCCCGTGAGATTGGCATGGATCCGGCGCAATTCCGCCGTAAAAATTTCATCAAGAGCTTCCCGCATCAAACACCGGTGATCATGGCGTATGACACGGGTAATTATGGTGCCTCGCTCGATCTCGCGCTTGAGATGGCCGATTATAAAAATTTCGGCAAACGCAAGAAAGAAAGCGCCAAAAACGGCAAGCTGCGCGGTATTGGCTTCTCGGCCTATATTGAGGCTTGCGGCATTGCGCCATCAGCGGCCGTCGGCTCGCTCGGCGCAGGCGTCGGTCTTTGGGAATCGGCTGAAATCCGCGTCAATCCCGTGGGCACCGTTGAAGTGTTGACCGGCTCACACAGCCATGGCCAAGGCCATGAGACGACATTTGCGCAATTGGTCTCTGATCGCCTCGGCATTGATATCAACTCAGTGTCCGTGGTGCATGGTGATACCGATAAGGTGCAGTTTGGCATGGGCACTTATGGATCGCGTTCAGGCGCGGTCGGTATGTCGGCCATTTCCAAGGCGCTCGATAAGGTCATCGCCAAGGGCAAAAAAGTGGCGTCTTACGCGCTTGAAGCGTCCGAGAAAGATATCGAATTCAAGGATGGTCGCTTCTCGGTGGCAGGCACGGACAAGTCACTCGCTTTTGGTGAAGTCGCCTTGCAAGCCTATATCGCGCATAAATTCTCCGGTGCTGAATTGGAGCCGGGTCTGAAAGAAGGCGCGTTCTATGACCCGACGAACTTCACCTTCCCGTCGGGCGTGCATATTTGTGAAGTCGAAATCGATCCGGACACAGGTGTTACCAAAATCGAAAAATGGACGGCGGTGGATGACTTCGGCAACATCATCAACCCGATGATTGTTGAAGGCCAGGTTCATGGCGGTATTGCGCAGGGCGTAGGCCAGGCGCTGCTTGAGGGTGCTCACTACAATGACGATGGTCAGCTCGTGACCGCCTCCTACATGGACTATACGATGCCGCGCGCGGATGATCTTCCGAGCTTCGACATCGGCATCACGACAACGCCATGCACAACCAACCCACTCGGGATCAAAGGCTGCGGCGAAGCGGGTGCGATTGCCGCACCGCCCGCTGTGATCAATGCGATCACGGATGCGGTCGGTCATGAAGATGTTCCAATGCCCGCGACCCCGCAGGCGGTCTGGCTCGCTTGCCAGAAAAGCGCCCGCAAAATGGCCGCAGAATAAGTCAATCAAGGAGAGATATTCATGTACGCCTTTTCCTATCACGCTCCGTCAACGGTCCGTCAGGCGGCTTCGCTCCTTGGCAAGCATCCTGATGCCAAACTGCTCGCCGGCGGCCAAACACTGCTTCCGACAATGAAACAACGCTTGGCGTCCCCATCAGCGCTTGTCGATCTCGGCAAGGCCGAGGGCATGTCCGGCATTGAAATCAAAGGCCGCAATGTTGTCATCGGTGCGATGACGCGCCATGCCGATGTCGCGACCTCTGCCGCCGTTGCGGAAGCCATTCCGGCTCTCGCTGCCCTTGCGGGTGGTATCGGCGACCCGGCAGTGCGCAACCGTGGCACAATCGGCGGCTCACTCGCCAATAATGATCCGGCTGCGGATTATCCTTCGGCGGCGCTTGCCCTCGGTGCGACCATCATCACCAACAAGCGCAAGATCCATGCGGATGAGTTCTTCCAAGGCATGTTCGCAACCGCTTTGGAAGAGGGTGAGATTATTACGAAGGTCTCGTTCCCGATCCCGTCAAAGGCGGCCTATGAGAAGTTCCCGAATCCGGCTTCGCGTTACGCGATGGTCGGTGTCTTCGTCGCCAAGAAGGGCTCCGAGGTTCGCGTCGCTGTGACAGGCGCGGGTTCTGACGGCGTGTTCCGGTCGAAAGAATGCGAAGCTGCTCTTGCGAGCCGGTTTAATGCCAAATCGCTGGACGGCGTGACCGTTCCTGCCTCAGGCCTCAATTCAGACATGCATGCCAGCGCTGACTATCGCGCCCATCTTATTCCCGTGATGGCCAAGCGCGCAGTGGCGAAAGCAACGGCGAAATAGATCGCAGGGCTTTGATCTGCTTTATAGAATGCCCGGCCTTGCGCCGGGCATTCGTCTTTCGGTATCAATTGTGTCTTGAGGAGTGACTGTCATGACCGCGCCGCAACTGCCGCAATCCATCGATGCGATGGAAGCCCTCTTGTCGGATGGTGATTATGTGGCTGATCGGTCACTTTCGACTGTGTTGTTCCTTGCTTTGAAATTGGGCCGCCCGATTTTGCTTGAAGGAGAGGCAGGCGTTGGCAAGACCGAGATTGCGAAAGTTCTCTCAAAGACCTTGGGTCGCAAGCTGATCCGGCTGCAATGCTATGAAGGGCTTGATGTCAATTCGGCCGTTTATGAATGGAACTATGCCGCGCAGATGATGGCGATCCGCTTGGCGGAAGCCGAGGGTGGCGTCGCGCGCGCTGAACTCGAGCAGAATATATTTTCGGAACGCTATTTGGTGCGGCGTCCCATCCTTGATGCCTTGACGCCCTATGTCGAAGGTCCGCCGGTGTTGTTAATCGACGAAGTGGATCGGACCGATGAGGCCTTTGAAGCCTATCTTCTCGAAGTGCTCAGCGATTTTCAGGTCACGATTCCTGAATTTGGTACGGTGAAAGCACCGCATGCGCCGATTGTGATCATCACATCAAACCGCACGCGTGAAATTCATGACGCACTCAAACGCCGCTGCCTTTATCATTGGGTTGATTACCCTACGGCTGAGCGCGAATTGCAAATCGTCCATCGCAAAGCACCCAAAGCACCCGAAGCCCTCTCTGCCGAAGTCGTTGCCTTTGTCCAAGCATTGCGCAAACAGGATTTGTTCAAAGTGCCCGGCGTTGCTGAAACGCTTGATTGGGCGACCGCTCTTGTTGAGCTCGATGCCGTGGCGCTTGATCCAAAACAGATCAGCGACACGCTTGGTGTGCTGTTGAAATATCAAGATGATATTCAGAAAATGCAGGGCTCCGAAATCAAGGCGATTTTGGATGAGGTCAAAGTCGCCGTGAAGCCTTCGAAATAATGTCAGGCAAGCTTGCAGAAAACATCGCTTATTTTGCGCGCGCTTTGCGCGATGCTGGGCTGCCGATTGGCCCCGGCGCGGTGCTTGATGCTGTGAGGGCTGTCGAAGCGGCACATATTGGAACGAAGCAGGATTTTTATTGGACGTTGCATGCGATCTTTGTGAAGAAGCGTGATCAATCGGAGGTGTTTGATCAGGCATTTCGGATCTTTTTTCGCAGGCGCTCGCTGATCGAAAAAATTATTGCAACCTTGTCGCCTTACTCGCCTGCAAAAGATGATCAGCCTAAAAAGCCTGAGGCAGGCGCTTTGCGCGCGGCAGAAGCTTTGATACCGCCTAAAAAAGATATCGAGCCGCCGAAGGAAGAAAAGATCGAGCTCGATGCGCGTTTTACCGTGTCTGAGCGTGAGATTTTGCAGACGAAAGATTTTGCGCAGATGACGGCGGCGGAAGTCACGCGCGCCCGCCAATTGATCGCGTCCCTCGTTCTGCCGGATGATCGCCGACCGACGCGCCGGTATGTCCCGAGCGTCAAGGGAAAGCGCATTGATCCGCGCCGGAGTTTTCGTGCTTCATTGAAGGACGGAGGCGGGGCGATCAGCTTGCAATTTCGTGACCGTGCTGAGAAGTCGCCACCGATTGTGGCGATTTGCGATATTTCAGGATCTATGGCCGATTATACGCGCGTGTTTTTACATTTTCTCCACGCGCTGACCGAGAAGCGTCACCGTGTGCATACATTTTTATTTGGCACGCGCTTGACCAATGTCACGCGGTCGCTCCGCAGCCGGGATCCTGATGACGCACTGGCGAAATGTTCAGAGCAAGTTGCCGATTGGTCAGGCGGCACGCGGATTGGAACCTCTATTCACAAATTCAATCGGCTCTGGGCGCGGCGAGTTTTGGGGCAGGGTGCGATTGTGCTCTTGTTTACGGATGGGCTGGAGCGGGACGGCACAGAGGAGCTTGCAAGCGAAATCAGCAGGCTTCACAGATCGTGCCGCAAGCTCGTCTGGCTCAACCCGCTGTTGCGCTTTGATGGGTTCGAGGCAAAGGCTGCGGGGATACGTGCCATGCTTCCGGAGGTTGACGAATTCCGGCCCATACACAATCTGAAGAGTATGGAAGCGCTGATCGCGGCCTTGGGTGTTGAGAATTCCCAAGCGTCCGATCCGCGTCTATGGTTGAAACGGGTCGCCTAAGACCACCCCAGCCGGAGAATGATGATGCTTGCGACCGATGATGATCTTTTGAAGCAGGCCGAAGAGTGGCGGCGCGCGGGCCGCGGCGTTGCCATTGCGACCGTGACCGAGACATGGGGCTCGGCCCCGCGCCCGGTTGGAAGTCACCTCGTGATCGACGAGGAGGGAACCTTTATGGGGTCTGTCTCTGGCGGGTGCGTCGAAGGTGCTGTGGTGACTGAGGCTCTCGACGTGATTGAAAGCGGCACACCGAAATTATTGGAGTTCGGCGTGGCGGACGAGACCGCCTGGAAAGTTGGCCTCTCCTGTGGCGGGCGCATCAGCGTCTATGTCGAAAAGGTTCAGTAAATGGATCTTGCTTTGCTTGCGCAACTGAATGCTGAACGTGCGGCGCGCCGTGCCGCTGTTCTTGTCACGGATATCGCCTCGGGTGCGCAGCGCTTGGTGCTCGAAAAGGATCTTGCTTCTGAGCCGCTCGCGGAGCATTTGCTCGATGCTTTGCGGATGGGAAAGAGTGGCACGATTGAGACAGAGAGCGGCAAGGTCTTTCTGACCGTGCAAGCACCGGTGCTGCGGGTTGTTGCGATTGGCGCGGTGCATATCAGTCAGGCCTTGGTGCCGATGGCAAAACAATTGGGGCATGATGTCGTGATTGTTGATCCACGCACCGCATTTGCATCCGCTGAACGATTTCCCGATGCGCCTGTTCACGCGGAATGGCCGGATGTCGCTTTGCCAAAACTTGGCGCTGATCGTTACACGGCCTATCTGATGCTGACGCATGATCCAAAAATTGATGATCCTGCGTTGGATTTCGCCATGAAATCGGATGCGTTTTACATCGGCGCTCTCGGCTCGCGAAAGACCCATGCCAAGCGGATCGAGCGATTAAAAGAGGCAGGATTTACCGAGAATGACATCGCGCGAATTCATGCGCCGATTGGGTTGAATATTGGCGCGATCAGCCCTGCTGAAATTGCGCTCTCGATCTTGGGCGAAATCACCGCACGGTTACGATTGAAGCCCGACGGAACGCGGGCGCAGCGTTAAGGGCTCTTCCAATGCAATTCGGCCCGGTTGATCTGAACAACGCTCTCAACGCCATTTCAGCGCATTCGCTGAGAGTTGGTGAGCATATAATCAAGAAGGGCACGCGTTTATCGGCGGATGACATCGCTGCTTTGCGTGGTGAAGGTCACCAACAGATCATCGCCGCAGTGATCGAGCCGGGAGATATCGGTGAAGATGAAGCAGCCGAGAAATTGGCGCTTGCACTGGCAGGACCGCATTTGCGGCGCGACCGACCCAACACCGGACGGAACAATCTTTTTGCCACATGCGCGGGCCTTTTTCGGGTCAACAAAGCGGCGGTTGATCATTTAAATGCTCGAGATGAGGCGATAACTTTTGCGACGCTTCCCGATTATCGCGCCGTAGAAGCAGGCGAAATGGTCGCGACCGTAAAGATCATTCCTTTTGCTGTGTCAGGTGTGATGATTGATGAGGCGATAGCGGATTTTGGGTCTATGCCACTGATCGAGGTCAAGCCGTTTCGCAAGCTGAAGGTTGCTGCGATCTCAACACTGTTGCCGGGTTTGAAGCCGAGTGTCGTGAATAAAACGCTCGCGGTGCTCGAAGGGCGGCTTGCGCCTGCTGGCGCGACCGTCGATGCAGATTACCGTGTGGCTCATGAGGCTGGAGCCGTTGCTGACGCAATAAAGACGGCGCTCGCGGATGAAACCGATCTGATCGTTATTTTTGGCGCGTCCGCTATCACCGACAGGCGCGATGTGATCCCGTTAGGGATCGAAGAGGCGGGTGGCCTGGTGGAGCATTTTGGCATGCCCGTTGACCCCGGCAATCTGATGTTGATTGGATCGGTGGGTGGAAAAACCGTTCTGGGTGCCCCGGGTTGTGCGCGCAGCCCGAAAGAAAACGGGTTTGATTGGGTCTTGCAGCGCATCTTGGCGGGACTGCCTGTCACGCGTGCCGATATTACAGCGCTTGGTGTTGGCGGGTTGCTGATGGAGATTGTGCAACGCGGACAGCTGCGTGATACGAATGCAGGCGTGCAAGACTGATGGCGGTCGCTGCGATCATCTTAGCGGCCGGACGATCCACCCGCATGGGATCGAACAAGCTTCTCGAAGATCTCCATGGCAAGCCTTTGGTGCGGCATGTTGTTGAGGCTGCGTTGGCGTCGAAAGTGCAGCACGTCATCGCTGTGACGGGTCATCAGCGTCATGAAGTTGAGGCTGCTTTAGACGGGCTTGATATTCGTTTGATTCATAACCCCGATTATGCCGAGGGGCTTTCAACATCCTTGAAAGCGAGCGTGGCTGATCTCCCGCCTAGCATCACCGCCGCTATCATCCTGCTTGGCGATATGCCCTTCGTGACAGCCGATGTGATCAATGACCTCGTCGCTGCATTTGAAGCATCCCCGGATAAGATTGCAGCCGTTCCGCTAAATAATGGGGAATGGGGTAATCCTGTGCTCCTCTCCCGCACACTTTTTGGTGAGATCGCAACACTCCAAGGCGATGCGGGTGCGCGCAAGCTTCTTCAAGGCAAAGCGGGAGACGTGATTGAAGTTCCCGTGACCCATAATGCGGTGCTGATCGATCTCGATACGCCGGAAGCGTTGGCGAAAGCTCGGATGAAGGGTGATTAGGCGCCGCTTCTTTTTGACTCCATCCGGCATTTGTCCGAGCAATATTTCACCTCATCCCACACACGTTCCCATTTCTTGCGCCATGCGAACGGTCGCGCGCAACGGGCGCATGGCTTTGTTGGGAGCTCCGATTTCAAGCGCATTTTCGGCATGACAATCCAAGGGCAAGGATAGGACGTAAATCTTTTACGACGTGAGAGTGACTTGGATTGGCGAGGGCGTGAGATATGACGGCACCGATTGTGATTTTTGGCGGCGCGGGCGGCATGGGCGAAGCGATAGCACACGCTCTCTACCAACAAGGGCGGCCCATCCATCTTGTCGGGCGTGACCGCGGACGCATTGAGGCCGTATCAGCGCAATTGGGCGGGGCTGCATTTTCGATTGCGAATGTTGAAAATGAAGGCGACATCTCGCGTGCCATCGGCGAGGCCGTTGATCACGCTGGTGGAGCTCTTGCCGGACTTTGCTATGCTGTCGGCACCATCAACCTCAAGCCAATCACGCGGTTAACAACATCTGATCTTGAGACGGATTTTCGTGTGAATGCGCTTGGCGCGTTTCATGCTGTTAAAGCTGCTGCTCCTGCGATGAAAGCCTATGAGGGCACAGCGTCCGTGTTGTTGTTTTCAACCATTGCAGTTCATCAGGGCTTTTCATCGCATGTGTCGGTGGCGATGGCGAAGGGTGCTGTCGAAGGACTCGTCTTGTCGCTCGCGACCGAGCTTGCTCCTAAGATCCGCGTCAATGCGATTGCGCCTTCGCTAACAAAAACACCGCTGGCCTCTGCGCTTTTGGCGAATGAAGCGATGGCACAAGCCATAGCGGGATTGCATCCACTGCAACGGTTGGGCGATGCAAGCGACATTGCGCCTTTGGCGCGGTTGCTGCTCACGGAAGAGGGGGCATGGATCACAGGACAAGTGATCGGCATTGATGGCGGGCGCTCGACATTGCGCACGAAGGGATGAGCAAGAGCCATCGCGCCTTGCGCCTTGTTCTTGGCGATCAATTGACGCGTGGGCTTGCAAGTCTGCGTGATTGTGATCGCGTCAATGACATCATCTTGCTCTGTGAAGTGTCGGATGAGACGAGCTATGTCCGTCATCATCAGCAAAAACTTGTCATGATCCTTTCGGCGATGCGCCATTTTGCTGATGAGTTGAGAGCGCATGGCTTTCATGTTGTCTATGTTTCGCTGGATGATCCGGACAATAGCGGCTCATTCATGGGTGAAGTGAAACGCGCTATCGACACATTCTCGCCTCACCAAATTGTTGTGACAGAGCCGGGTGAATATCGCGTTCGCCAGATGATGGAAGAGTGGCAAAGCGCGTTCAACATTCCTGTTGAGATCAGGAATGATGATCGGTTCTTATCGTCACGGTATGATTTCGCCGCTTGGGCCGAAGGCCGCAAAGAGCTCCGCATGGAATTTTTCTATCGCGAGATGCGGAAAAAGACCGGCCTTCTGATGGAGCAAGGCAAGCCGATTGGTGGGCAATGGAATTTTGATATCGAGAACCGGAAGGCCCTTCCAAAGGGGCATCGTCCGCCCGGGCGTTTGCGATTTTCTCCTGATGCCGTGACGCAAGAGGTGGTGGCACTGGTGACGCGGCGCTTTTCGCATCATCCGGGTTCAATCGAGTCATTTGGATGGCCCGTGACCCGGCGCGACGCGCTCATTGCCCTCGATCATTTTATTGCTGATGCTTTACCGTCATTTGGCGAAGCGCAAGATGCGATGCTGAATGATGAAGCCTTTCTCTATCATGCACTCTTATCACCGGCTCTCAATTGCGGCTTATTGCTGCCTCACGAAGTTTGTGTTGCGGCTGAGCGTGCCTATCATGAAGGCCATGCACCATTAAATGCCGTTGAGGGCTTTATTCGGCAAATCATCGGTTGGCGTGAATATGTGCGCGGACTTTACTGGCTTTTGATGCCCGATTATGCGCGGTCGAATGCCCTTGATGCGCATCGGCCTTTGACTGAATTTTACTGGTCCGGCGACACACAGATGGCGTGTCTTGCGGCAAGCGTCAGACACACGATGGAGCATGCTTATGCGCATCATATTGAGCGCTTGATGGTGCTTGGTAATTTTGCGCTTCTGGCAGGTATTGCGCCGGAAGACTTGGAAGCGTGGTTTCTAGCGGTTTATGCGGACGCCTATGAATGGGTCGAATTGCCAAATGTCCACGGGATGGCGCTTTATGCCGATGGTGGCGTGATGGCATCGAAACCCTACGCGGCTTCGGGCGCCTATATTGATCGGATGAGTGATTTTTGTTCGTCTTGCGCTTTTGATGTGAAGCTGAAGCTTGGGCCGAAGGCCTGCCCCTTCAATTATCTTTATTGGGATTTTTTAGATCGCAACGGGCCTGTGCTGCGGGGTAATCCTCGTCTCGGTATGCCCTATCGCACCTTGGATAAGATGCCGCCAGAGCGTCGGCAGGAGATTTCTAAGGATGCTGCGCGATTTTTGTCGTCGCTCGCGGATGGGAGCGTGACGGACAGCCCTTTGTCCTTTCAGAAAGAAATGTGGTAAGCACGCGCCGCATTCTCATTGATGTCCGTTCATGACCCAGCATCCGCCGCGCATTTCCAGTCTTTTGCACCATATTGCCGCCGAAGGTGAGGGCGACAAGATCACGGTTGCGTCGATCGTGGCGGCGCTCGGGACGAGAGGCTTTTCACTGCTGATCGTGATTTTTGGTCTGCCCAACAGTCTGCCAATGCCTCCGCCGATTGCGTTGGTGAGCGGGTTTCTGATGGTCTTTGTGTCGCTTCAGATGATTGCGGGGCGCTCGTCGCCCTGGTTGCCGAAGGCTATCCTCAATCGCTCCATTGCGCGGCAAGACGTAGCGCGAGCGGTTGCTACCGCAATGCCTTGGGTGAAATGGATTGAGAAATTGGCGCGGCCGCGTTTGTCCTTGTTCGACGCACCCGCAAGTGTGCCGCTGCTCGGCGCGGGACTCTTAATCTTGTCGCTTGGGCTGGTGTTTGCGTTGCCGGTGATTGGACAAATTCCCATCGGCATTGCGCTCTGCCTTCTAGGCCTTGGGCTTGTTGAGCGCGATGGTTATTTGACGCTTATCGGTTTTGGCATTGGCTTTGTGGGTGTCGCTTTTTCTTACGGCTTTGTTGTGGCTGTGCTGACCGGTGCATCACGTTTGATTTGACAATATCAAATCAGCCCTTGCCCCTTCATGCTTGTGTGGCCGTTCCGTCCAATGATGATGTGATCATGCACGAGGACGCCGAGCGGTTTGCCAGCATCAACAATTTGTCGTGTCATTGAGATATCGGCGTTTGAAGGTGTCGGATCACCAGAGGGATGATTATGCACGAGGATCACGGCCGTTGCTGAGAGTTCAAGTGCGCGCTTGATAATTTCGCGCGGATAGACAGGCGTGTGATCCACAGTCCCCGTTTGTTGCACCTCATCCGCGATCAACCCGTTGCGCTTATCGAGAAACAGAATGCGAAAGACTTCGCGTGTTTCAAACGCCATGGCCGCGCGGCAATAATCAATCACCGCCATCCATGACGACAAGATGGTGCGTTTGTTCACAGCCCCACGCGCCAATTCGCGGCCTGCGGCTTCGATCAGTTTGAGATCCAGCGCTGTTGCCTCGCCGATGCCTGAAACGCCACAGAGACGGGCATAAGGGGCACCGAGCACTTCGGCGAGCGAACCGAATTCGGCAATGAGTTTTTTGGCAAGGGGTTTGACGTCGCGACGCGGAATCGTGCGGAACAAGAGAAGTTCCAGCATTTCATAGGGCTGAAGACCATTTATCCCTGCGCGAGAAAATCGTTCTCGCAACCTCTGGCGGTGTCCGCTGGCATGATCTTCCCCATGCGCTTCAGAAGCATCAGGGGAAGGCGAGCGGGCCATGGGTTTGTCCTTTAGCTGCTGGTCAAAGGCGGCTTGTCGAGACCTTTGGGAGAGAGGGTAAAAATTTCATACCCGGTTTCGGTGACACCGATTGTATGCTCGAATTGAGCGGAGAGTGACCTGTCACGTGTGACAGCCGTCCAACCATCGCCGAGAATTTTTACTTCCGGTCTGCCGAGATTGATCATGGGTTCAATCGTAAACAGCATGCCCGGTTTTAGCGGCACGCCATCACCTCTGCGGCCATAATGCAGAATATTGGGTTCATCATGGAACAATTGTCCCAAGCCATGGCCGCAAAAATCGCGCACAACCGAGCAGCGCTCGCTTTCAGCATAGGTTTGAATGGCTTGACCGATATCGCCCGTCGTGCCGCCGGGCTTGACCGCAGCAATGCCACGCAAGAGGCTCTCATAGGTCACGTCGATCAATCGCTCCGCACGGCGTGGGATGGTGCCAACGCCATACATGCGGCTCGCATCGCCATGCCATCCGTCAACGACCAAGGTGATGTCGATATTGACGATATCGCCTTCGCGCAGCGGCTTGTCATTCGGGATGCCGTGACACACAACGTGATTGATCGAGGTGCAAATGCCGCGTGTGAAGCCGCGATAATTGAGTGGTGCCGGATAGGCGTTATGATCCATCGCGAATTCGAATACCGTGCGATCAAGGAAATCGGTTGTCACCCCGGGTATGACCAGATCGACCATTAAATCGAGCGCTTCGGCGGTGAGTTGTCCGGCTTTGCGCATGGACGCGAAGGCTTCGGCCCCGAAGAGCTTGATTTCGCCCGGGCGGCGGCGGGTAGCCTGTTTGGCGTCAACAAAGGTCATGCGATTTGTGGCGTTCCGAAATTATGTCTTTGAGACATGGGGAAAATCTCGCCTCATTGCAAGCACTTCGTCACAAAAGGGACATGCGCGCCTCGAAATTCTCGGTGTATGGCCACCGCCTTCCGCTTGAGAAGCGCTGCTCTAAAAGGCTAGAAGACGATATGAAAGAGGCAGAGGGCAGGCCAGAATGACAAGCGGCAATTCCGAGCGGATCACGGCGGCGCTTCTGGTAATCGGCGATGAGATTCTCTCAGGCCGGACAAAGGACAAGAATATCGGCTTTTTGGCCGATTATTTGACGGCTTTGGGCATTGATTTGCGCGAAGTCCGGGTCGTTGCTGATGATGAGGCCGCGATTGTTGAAGCCGTCAACGCGCTAAGGGTTCGCAACACCTATCTCTTCACCACAGGCGGCATCGGTCCGACGCATGACGATATTACCGCCGATTGTGTCGCAAAAGCCTTCGGCGTGACGATTGATCATGATCCGCGAGCGGTGGCGATCCTCAAAGAGCGTTATCCCAACCCAGAGGATTTGAACGAGTCGCGGCTTCGGATGGCGCGGATTCCAGCTGGGGCCGATCTTGTGGACAATCCGATTTCGAAAGCACCCGGCTTTATGCTCGGCAATGTGGTCGTGATGGCGGGTGTGCCGTCGATCATGCAAGCCATGCTCGAAGCAGTGACGCCCAAGCTCAAGACCGGGCAGAAAATGCTCTCTGTCTCGATCGACTCGAACGGTTTGCCGGAAGGCATTTATGCGTCCGGCCTTGGAGCCGTGCAGAAATCGCATCCCGGCGTGATCATCGGATCCTATCCCCATTTCGACGGTGTGCGCTTTATCAATCAGATTGTCTTGCGGGCGCGAGATCCTGCCATTCTCGAGGCGGCGAAAATCGATGTTGCTCAGCTCATGGATGAGCTGAAGGCGCAAGCCACCACTTTGCCCTGAGCGTCTCAGTTAACGGAAGGACTGAAGTCAGATGAGCCAATCACAAAAGGCATTTCCCGTCTCCTGGGACCAGTTTCACCGTGACGCGCGTGCGCTCGCTTGGCGGCTTGCGGCGTCTGGTAAGTTTTCGGCAATTATCTGCATCACACGCGGCGGTTTGGTTCCAGCAGCGGTTGTCGCCCGCGAGCTTGGCGTGAGGGTGATTGAGACGATTTGTATCGCGAGCTACCATGATTACGCCAATCAAGGTGATTTGCAGGTGTTGAAGCACATTGCTCCCGACGTGATCGCTGCTGCAGGCCCCAATGGCAAAGGCATTTTGGTGATCGATGATCTCGTCGATACGGGCAAAACGGCCCGGATCGTGCGCGATACTTTGCCTGATGCGCATTTCGCCACGATGTATGCCAAGCCGCTTGGGCGGCCTTTGGTGGATACGTTCGTGACCGAAGTGTCCCAAGACACATGGATTTATTTTCCCTGGGACATGGGTCTGGCCTATCAAGCCCCCATCGCTGAGGGCCATAAGGGGTGAGGAACGGTGCTTGCCGCGCAAGCACGAAACGATCCTGTGAATCGTTTCGAGTGACGAACGCCCGAAGCGTAGGGCCGGATGGCGTTAGAGTGTAGCGTGTAGGATTAAAGCACGCTCTTGCCTAAACGGTCTGCCTTCTGTAACCCCGACAAAGTTCAACGGTCACCGTTGGCGGACATGGCGAAACTGGTAGACGCAAGGGACTTAAAATCCCTCGGTAGTAATACTGTGCG
>Ga0164297_10003169_pt1 | contig 15506 bp, 11 predicted proteins | sample GEODES058metaG_FD_113539 | JGI IMG/M metagenome (GOLD analysis project Ga0164297, IMG submission 113539) | Dystrophic lake water microbial communities from Trout Bog Lake, Wisconsin, USA - GEODES058 metaG | ecosystem: Environmental > Aquatic > Freshwater > Lake | place: USA: Trout Bog Lake...
ATAACGTACAAATTAGCGTGAAGTTAATTGCACCAATCGCGATGGAAGAAGGTTTACGTTTTGCGATCCGTGAAGGTGGCCGTACTGTTGGCGCCGGTGTGGTTGCTAAAATTATTGCTTAAGGTATAGGGGTGTAGCTCAATTGGCAGAGCGTTGGTCTCCAAAACCAAAGGTTGGGGGTTCGATGCCCTCCGCCCCTGCCACCAAAAGCAAGGTTGAAAGAAAATGTCAGAACAAAAAAACTTATCGAACGAAGTAGTTGAGTCTAATTGGGTAGTCGGAGTGGCTATCCTTTTAGTACTTGGTGCTTTAGTTGGCTACTATGGTTTAGTGAATGAATCACTCGCAATACGTTTAGGTGTATTGCTTGGTGGAATTGCATTAGCCATTGGTTTATTAGCTATTACTTCAAGTGGTAAAAAATTTATAGCTTATGCTAAAGACAGTATTAACGAAACTAAAAAGGTAGTTTGGCCTACTCGTAAAGAAAGTACCCAAATGACTTTAATCGTTTTTGCTTTTGTTGCTGTAATGGCAATTTTCCTATGGAGTGCAGACAAGATAATTGAATGGATTATCTTTTCAGTATTACTTGGATGGAAATAATAAATATGACTAATACAGACGTAGATCAACCAGATCAAAATCCACAAGCCGCAGAAAATATGCGATGGTACGTTATCCACGCTTATTCAGGCATGGAAAAAAGTGTTAAACGAGGTTTAGAGGAACGTATAGGCCGTTCTACAATTTCAAATCAGTTTGGTAGAATACTTGTCCCATCTGAAGAAGTTATTGAAATTAAGGGCGGCACTAAATCAGTTTCTGAAAGACGTTTTTTCCCTGGATATGTATTAATAGAAATGCAACTCGGTGATGAGTCTTGGCATTTAGTTAAGAACACGCCAAAGGTTACAGGTTTTGTTGGTGGAATTAAGAATAAACCATCACCAATATCAACTGCCGAAGTTAAGAAAATAATGGATCAAATGCAAGCTGGGGTAGATAAACCTAAGCCTAAAACATTATTCGAAATTGGTGAAATGGTGCGCGTCAAAGAAGGTCCGTTTACAGATTTCAATGGTAATGTGGAAGAAGTTAACTACGAGAAGTCAAGATTAACAGTTTCTGTTACAATCTTCGGTCGCGGTACACCAGTTGAATTACAGTTTGGACAAGTTGAAAAGATGTAATTTTTCTAAAGTTTTATGTAGTGCTTAGTAGTAGATGTAAAAGGAGTTTGGAAGCAAGAAGGCCAAACAGAGGAGCAGAGTTAAGGTTGCCGCTTTAACGAAGCGTTTACTCAACAGCGATCAATATTATGATGCGCTTTAAGGGAGTTATAAAATGGCAAAAAAGATTATTGGCTTTATTAAGCTACAAGTACCTGCGGGAAAAGCGAATCCATCGCCTCCAATCGGACCTGCATTAGGTCAGCGCGGTTTGAACATCATGGAATTCTGTAAAGCATTTAATGCTCAAACACAAGGTTTAGAGCCAGGCTTGCCAATTCCAGTTGTTATTACAGCATTCGCTGATAAGAGCTTCACCTTTATCATGAAGACTCCACCGGCAACGACGCTTATTAAAAAAGCTGCGAAGTTAGACAAGGGATCTGCAAGACCACATACAGATAAAGTAGGTAAGATCACTCGTGCTCAAGTTGAAGAAATTGCCAAGGCTAAAATGCCTGACTTAACAGCGGCAAATCTTGAAGCAGCGGTAAGAACAATTGCAGGTAGCGCCCGATCAATGGGTATTACGGTAGAAGGACTCTAATCATGGCAAAAATTTCAAAAAGATTACAAGCAATTCAAGCTAAAGTTGATCGTAACAAGTTGTACCCAATCGACGAAGCTTTGAATCTCGTTAAAGAATGTGCTTCAGCAAAGTTTGATGAATCAATTGACGTAGCTGTTCAATTGGGTATTGATGCGAAGAAATCTGATCAAGTAGTTCGTGGCGCAGTAGTACTGCCTGCTGGTACTGGTAAGTCAGTTCGCGTTGCTGTATTTGCTCAAGGCGATAAAGCAGAACAAGCTAAAGCTGCAGGCGCTGATCTCGTAGGTATGGAGGATTTAGCCGAGCAAATTAAAGGTGGCAAAATGGACTTTGATGTCTTAATTGCTTCTCCAGACACGATGAGAATTGTTGGTGCTTTAGGCCAGATTCTCGGACCACGTGGTTTAATGCCGAATCCAAAAGTTGGAACAGTAACACCAGATGTAGCTACTGCAGTTAAAAATGCTAAAGCTGGTCAAGTTCAATTCAGAGTGGACAAAGCAGGTATTATTCACGCAACCATTGGCCGTCGTTCATTTGAACCAGCGGCATTAAAAAGTAACCTATCCGCATTACTTGATGCATTAAGCAAGGCTAAGCCTGCTACAAGTAAAGGTGTTTACTTAAGAAAAGTTGCTGTTTCTAGCACGATGGGCGTAGGTGTCCGCGTCGAACAATCAACAATTAACGCTTAAGTAACAAAAAGAACTTTGGGTCGTTGATGTAAAAGTCAGCGGCCATCAAAGACCGTTGGCGGATCCGTCCTTAATGAGCAATCACCAGCGTAGATGGCGAACCTGAAAAGAATTCGCTGATGTGCAACCCCTCATGGAAACATGGGGATAAATGGAGTTAAACATGCCTTTAAATTTGGATGACAAAAAAGCGGTAGTGGCGGATATTGGTGCGCAAGTAGCCAATGCACAAACCATTGTACTAGCTGAGTATCGTGGCATTCCAGTGGGCGAATTGACAAAACTTCGTGCAAGCGCAAGAGAGCAAGGCGTGTATTTACGCGTGTTGAAAAACACATTAGCTCGTCGCGCTGTTCAAGGAACGCAATTCGAAGCATTGGGTGAATCGATGGTTGGCCCGCTGATTTACGGCATTTCTGTAGACCCTATCGCTTCAGCAAGAGTCTTAAATGACTTTTCTAAAACGAAGGATACCTTAGTAATTAAAGCAGGTTCTTATAACGGTAAACAATTGGATGTTGAAGGTGTTAAAGCACTTGCAAATATCCCAGGCCGTGATCAGTTAATCTCAATGTTACTAGGCGTAATGCTAGCACCTGTATCGAGCATGGCTCGAGTACTTGGCGCTGTAGCAGCTCAGAAATCCGAAGAAGCGCCTGCTGCTTAATCGCAACAGTCGCATTTAAACATATATGAATTAGGAGTTACAAATGGCAATTACTAAAGAAGAAATTATCGAAGCAGTAGGAAATATGTCTGTAATGGATTTGAATGACTTAGTTAAAGCATTCGAAGAAAAGTTTGGCGTATCAGCAGCAGCTATGGCAGTAGCTGGTCCTGGAGCTGCAGCAGCAGTTGCAGAAGAGCAAACTGAATTTAACGTTATTCTTGCTGATTTTGGTGCAAACAAAGTTTCAGTCATTAAAGCGGTTCGTGAAATTACAGGTCTTGGCCTTAAAGAAGCGAAAGACTTGGTTGACGGCGCTCCAAAAGCAGTTAAAGAAGGCGTTGATAAAGCAGCAGCAGAAGATGCCAAGAAGAAATTGGAAGAAGCTGGCGCGAAGGTCGAAATCAAATAATGTATTTGTGGTGGTTAATAACCACCACACTCCTCATTTGAGAGGTTTGGTTAGTAGCCAAACCAGATAATTCAACGAGTTATCTGGTTTGCCTTCTGATACGACTGCAGTTGGCAAATTTGGTCGGGTGCGCCGATGTGCGTGCTGTCCGCCAGAGCTTGGTAGAGGCCGAGCACCAAATCCCCTTTCAGTCGCCGAATTCGGAGATGACATGGCTTATAGCTTCACCGAACGCAAGCGCATCCGTAAGAGCTTTGCTAAGCGCCTGAATAACCATCAGGTACCCTATTTACTAACAACTCAGCTTGAGTCTTATGCTAAGTTTTTGCAAGAGAGAGTCAATAGCCTCTCGCGCCAAAGCGAAGGCCTTCAAGCAGCGTTTTTATCTATTTTTCCAATCGTATCCAACAATGGATACGCGAAAATGGAATATGTTTCATATCAACTTTCAGCGCCGCCATTTGACGTTAAAGAATGTCAACAACGTGGCTTAACATTTCACTCAGCGTTGAGAGCGAAGGTACGTTTAATTATTAACGACCGTGAGAATCCAACTAAAGTAAAAGAAATTAAAGAGCAAGAAGTGTACATGGGAGAAATTCCACTCATGACAGATACTGGCTCATTTGTAATTAACGGTACTGAGAGAGTAATTGTTTCTCAGTTACACCGTTCACCTGGCGTGTTCTTTGAGCACGATAAAGGTAAAACACATAGTTCTGGAAAACTACTTTTCTCTGCAAGAATTATTCCATATCGTGGTTCATGGTTAGATTTTGAATTTGATCCTAAAGATATTTTATATTTCCGCGTTGACCGTAGACGTAAAATGCCCGTAACAATATTGTTAAAGGCCTTAGGTTTAAATGATGAACAGATCTTAGCGAACTTCTTTAATTTTGATCATATCGAGGTCAATAATGAAGGCGTATCGATCGAGTTCGTGCCAGAGAGACTGCGTGGCGAAGTAGCGAGATTTGACATTAAGGATCGTGACGATAAAGTTATCGTCGCTAAAGATAAGCGTATTAATGCAAAGCATATTAGAGAATTAGAAGCAGCTAATACAAAATCTATTCATGCACCAGATGACTATTTACTAGGTCGTGTTCTAGCAAAGAACATCATTGACGAAGAAACAGGTGAAGTTCTTGCCCACGCTAATGATGAAGTTAGCGAAGATATTCTCGGCAAATTAAGAGTTGCAGGAGTTACTAAAGTTGAAACAATTTATATCAACGACTTAGATCAAGGCTCGTTCATCTCACAAACCTTACGTGGTGATGAAATTGCAGGACAACCAGAAGCTAGAATTGCAATTTATCGCATGATGAGACCTGGCGAACCTCCTACAGAAGATGCAGTAGAAGCTCTCTTCCAAAGACTGTTTTTTAACGAAGACAGCTACGACTTGTCAAGAGTAGGCCGTATGAAGGTCAATAGCCGTTTGAATCGTCCAGAGATGGAAGGTTCAATGGTTTTATCTCATGAAGATATTTTAGACACGATTAAGATACTCGTTGATTTACGAAATGGTAAAGGCGAAGTAGATGATATCGATCACTTAGGAAATCGTCGTGTACGTTGCGTTGGTGAATTGGCAGAAAATCAATTCCGTGCAGGTTTAGCTAGAGTGGAGCGAGCTGTTAAAGAAAGATTGGGACAGGCAGAGACAGAAAACTTAATGCCTCACGATTTGATTAACAGTAAACCAATTTCTTCAGCAATTAGAGAGTTTTTTGGCTCATCACAGTTATCTCAGTTTATGGATCAAACCAATCCATTATCTGAAATCACTCACAAACGCCGTATCTCAGCGCTTGGCCCTGGTGGCTTGACACGCGAAAGAGCCGGTTTCGAAGTACGTGACGTACATCCAACTCACTATGGTCGTGTTTGTCCGATTGAAACACCAGAAGGACCAAACATTGGGTTGATTAACTCACTCGCTTTATTTGCTCGTTTAAATGAACATGGCTTCTTAGAAACACCTTACCGCAAAGTAGTTGATAAAAAGGTAACGGAACAAGTTGATTATTTATCAGCCATCGAAGAAGCGAAGTATGTAATTGCTCAGGCAAATGCAACGATTGATGAAAACGGTTTGTTAGCTGATGAATTAGTATCATCACGTGAAGCTGGTGAAACCAAAATGGTAACACCTGATCGTATCAATTACATTGACGTGGCGCCAAGTCAAATTGTGTCAGCAGCTGCTTCAATCGTGCCATTCTTAGAGCACGATGATGCGAACCGTGCGTTGATGGGTGCGAACATGCAGCGTCAAGCTGTACCATGCTTGAGACCAAGTAAGCCACTCGTTGGAACTGGTTTAGAGCGTATCGTAGCAGTCGACTCTGGTACTGTGGTTATGGCAACACGTGGCGGTATCGTTGATTACGTTGATGCAAACCGTATCGTTATTCGAGTCAATGATGATGAAACAGCTGCAGGTGAAGTTGGTGTGGATATTTATAACCTCATCAAATACACACGTTCAAATCAAAATACCAACATCAATCAGCGTCCGATCGTACGAGTTGGTGATCAGATTGCTCGTGGGGATGTGGTTGCAGATGGCGCATCGACAGACTTAGGTGAATTAGCACTTGGTCAAAATATGACCATTGCATTTATGCCTTGGAATGGATATAACTTCGAAGATTCAATCTTGATTTCAGAAAAAGTGGTGGCTGAAGATCGCTACACATCTATTCATATTGAAGAACTAAACGTTGTTGCTCGTGATACAAAATTAGGACCTGAGGATATTACTCGCGATATTTCAAACTTGGCTGAATCACAACTTAGCCGTTTGGATGAGTGCGGTATTGTTTACATTGGTGCCGAAGTAGAAGCAGGTGACGTATTGGTTGGAAAAGTGACGCCAAAAGGTGAAACACAATTAACACCAGAAGAAAAATTACTACGTGCTATTTTCGGTGAAAAAGCTTCTGATGTAAAAGACACGTCTTTAAGAGTTCCTTCAGGAATGACTGGAACGGTGATTGATGTTCAAGTGTTTACGCGTGAAGGTGTAGAAAGAGACCAACGTGCTCAATCTATTATTCAAGAAGAGTTACATCGCTATCGTTTAGATTTAAATGACCAGTTAAGAATTGTTGAAGGCGACGCTTTCAGTCGTTTAGAAAAACTCTTCATTGGTAAGATTGCTAATGGTGGTCCGGGTAAATTAAACAAAGGTACTGCGATTACTAAAGACTATTTATCAACTGTTGAGAAATATCATTGGTTTGATATTCGCTTAGCAGATGAAGAGTTCGCAGCACAGGTTGAGTCAATTAAAGACGCAATCGAACTCAAGCGTAAGCAGTTTGAAGAAGCGTACTCTGAAAAGAATCGTAAATTAACACAGGGTGATGAATTACAACCTGGCGTAACAAAAATGGTTAAAGTGTATTTAGCTGTTAAGAGACGCTTACAGCCTGGCGATAAGATGGCAGGACGTCACGGTAATAAAGGGGTTGTTTCTAAAATTGCTCCAGTCGAAGATATGCCTTACATGGCGGACGGAACTGCAGTGGATATCGTTTTAAATCCATTAGGTGTTCCTTCACGTATGAACGTCGGTCAGATTTTAGAGAGCCATTTAGGATGGGCAGCCCTTGGTATTGGTAAACGCATCACAGCAATGTTGCATGCGCACACTAAAGTTCAAGAGTTACGTAAATTCCTCGATAGCCTCTATAACGAAACAGGTCGAGTAGAAGACTTGGATAGTTTGACAGATGAGGAAATCCTCGAGTTGGCAAGAAACTTACGTCAAGGTTCACCATTTGCAACGCCAGTGTTTGACGGTGCAACGGAAGCAGAAATCGCGAAAATGTTGAACTTGGCTTACCCTGAAGAAATAGCTGGTCCTTTACAAATGAATGCTTCACGTCAACAAATGAAATTGTTTGATGGACAGACTGGGGATGCTTTTGAGCGCAATGTAACAGTTGGTGTAATGCACGTATTGAAATTACATCACTTGGTTGATGACAAGATGCATGCACGTTCAACCGGTCCTTATTCACTTGTTACACAGCAGCCGCTTGGTGGTAAAGCACAATTCGGTGGTCAGCGTTTTGGTGAGATGGAAGTTTGGGCACTCGAGGCTTATGGTGCTTCATATGTGTTGCAAGAGATGCTTACAGTTAAATCGGATGACGTCAATGGACGTACGAAGGTTTACGAAAGTATCGTCAAAGGCGATCACAGCATTGAAGCAGGTATGCCTGAGTCCTTCAATGTTCTAGTAAAAGAAATTAGATCATTGGGTATAGATATCGATATGGAGCGTAACTAATATGAAAGCATTGCTTGATTTATTCAAACAAACTCATGGTGAAGAGCAATTTGATTCCATTAGAATTGGGTTAGCATCTCCTGAAAAAATTCGCTCATGGTCGTTCGGAGAAGTTCGTAAACCAGAAACAATTAATTACAGAACGTTCAAACCTGAGCGTGATGGATTGTTCTGCGCGAAAATTTTTGGCCCGATCAAGGATTATGAATGCTTGTGCGGTAAGTACAAGCGTTTAAAGTTCCGCGGTGTAATTTGTGAAAAGTGTGGCGTTGAAGTAACCCTCACAAAAGTACGACGTGAGCGTATGGGGCATATCGATTTAGCGGCTCCAGTTGCCCATATTTGGTTCCTAAAGTCATTACCATCCCGTTTGGGTATGGTGTTAGATATGACTTTACGTGATATCGAACGCGTACTTTACTTTGAAGCATATGTAGTGGTTGATCAAGGGCTTCTCCCTGACGGCGTAATGAAGCGTGCTGAAATTATGTCAGAAGAAGAATACAACGCTAAAACTGAAGAGTATGGCGAAGGCTCCTTTACAGCTATCATGGGTGCCGAAGGTATTCGTGAACTATTAAGAAGTATTCAAATCGATCGCGAAGTGGAAACATTGCGCTCAGAATTGAAGACAACTGGTAGTGATGCCAAAATTAAAAAATTCGCAAAGCGTTTAAAAGTATTAGAAGCATTCCAAACTTCAGGCATCAAGCCTGATTGGATGATTCTCGATGTGTTGCCAGTATTGCCGCCAGAGTTACGTCCATTGGTACCTTTGGATGGTGGTCGTTTTGCCACATCAGACTTAAACGATTTATATCGCCGAGTCATTAACCGTAACAACCGTCTCAAGAAGTTGCTTGAGTTACGCGCACCTGAAATTATTGTTCGTAACGAAAAAAGAATGTTGCAGGAAGCTGTCGATTCTTTATTAGATAACGGTCGTCGTGGTAAGGCCATGACAGGCGCCAATAAGCGTCCGCTCAAGTCCTTAGCTGAAATGATTAAAGGTAAGGGTGGTCGTTTCCGTCAAAACTTACTAGGTAAGCGCGTAGACTACTCTGGTCGTTCTGTGATTGTGGTTGGTCCAAACTTAAAGTTACATCAGTGCGGATTACCAAAATTAATGGCATTAGAATTATTTAAGCCATTTATTTTTAACAAACTAGAAACACTTGGTATTGCAACAACCATCAAGGCAGCTAAAAAAGAAGTTGAAAACCAAACTGCAATTGTTTGGGATATTCTCGAAGAAGTTATTCGTGAACATCCGGTGATGTTAAACCGTGCTCCGACTTTGCACCGTTTAGGTATTCAAGCATTTGAGCCGTTATTGATCGAAGGTAAAGCAATTCAATTGCATCCTTTGGTTTGTGCCGCGTTCAATGCCGACTTTGACGGCGACCAAATGGCTGTTCACGTGCCACTTTCATTAGAAGCACAAATGGAAGCGCGTACATTGATGTTAGCTTCAAACAACATTCTCTTTCCTGCGAATGGTGAGCCATCCATTGTTCCCTCCCAAGATATTGTTTTAGGTTTGTATTATGCAACCCGCGACAAAATTAACGGCAAAGGCGAAGGCATGGTTTTTGCAGATATTCCGGAAGTAATTCGTGCGTATGAAGCAGGTCAAGTTGAATTGGCTTCAAGAATTTCCGTGCGTTTAACTGAATATGACATCGTAGATAAACATGCTGAAGGTGATGCTCGGTTCAAAAAGATAACAACAGTTACTCATACATCTGTAGGCCGTGCCATTTTGTCAGAAATTCTGCCAAAAGGTATGCTGTTTGAAAATATTAATAAGCCATTAAAGAAGAAAGAAATTTCACGCTTAATTAATACTTCATTCCGTAAGTGCGGCTTGCGTGAAACAGTACTTTTTGCTGACAAGCTTTTACAGTCAGGTTTCCGTTTAGCAACGAAGGCAGGTATTTCGATTGCGATTGATGATATGTTGATTCCTAGTCAAAAGGAAAAAATCATCAATGACGCTTCTACCAAGGTCAAGGAATACGAAAAGCAGTTCATGTCTGGTCTAGTTACTAACCAAGAGCGTTACAACAACGTGGTTGATATTTGGGGTGCTGCTGGTGACCAAGTTGGTAAAGCGATGATGGAGCAATTATCTGTTCAAACCGTCAAAGATCGTCATGGTAACGATGTTAAGCAAGAATCGTTTAACGCTATTTACATGATGGCCGATTCTGGTGCGCGTGGATCTGCAGCGCAGATTCGTCAGTTAGCCGGTATGCGTGGTTTGATGGCAAAGCCTGATGGCTCCATTATTGAAACGCCAATTACAGCAAACTTCCGTGAAGGTCTAAACGTACTCCAGTACTTTATTTCTACCCACGGTGCGCGTAAAGGTTTGGCTGATACAGCATTGAAGACTGCGAACTCAGGTTACTTAACACGTCGTTTATGCGACGTAACACAAGATCTAGTAGTCATTCAAGACGATTGTGAAGTAACTGAAGGCGTCACAATGAAAGCCCTAGTCGAGGGTGGCGAAATCATCGAAGCCTTACGTGATCGTATTTTAGGTCGCGTGGTCATTGGTGATGTTGTTCATCCGGATACACAAGAAGTGATCGTGACTCACGATACCTTATTAGACGAAGACATGGTCGATGAGATTGTGGCTTCTGGTCTTGATGAAGTAAAAGTGAGAACTGTTTTAGCTTGTGCAACAAGATACGGGTTATGTGCTAAATGTTACGGACGTGACCTCGGTCGTGGCGGCTTAGTCAACGTTGGTGAGGCGGTTGGTGTGATTGCGGCTCAGTCAATTGGCGAGCCTGGCACACAGTTAACGATGCGTACTTTCCACATCGGTGGTGCAGCATCCCGTGCTTTAGTTGCAAGTAATGTTGAAGCTAAATCGAACGGTACGGTACGTTTCTCCTCTTCAATGAGATATATTACCAATACAAAAGGTGAGCAAGTTGTAATTTCTCGTTCTGGTGAAGCTTTGATTACAGATGACCATGGTCGTGAACGTGAACGTCATAAAGTTCCTTACGGCGCAACACTGTTAGCTGGTGACGGCGAAGGTGTTAAAGCTGGGGCAAGTTTGGCAAGTTGGGATCCGTTAACACGTCCAATTATTTCTGAGTTTGCTGGTCAGATTAACTTCGAAAACGTTGAAGAAGGCGTTACTGTCGCAAAACAAGTGGATGATGTAACAGGCCTATCAACTTTAGTGGTTATTGATGGTAAGCGTAGAAGTGCAGCTGCTAAAGGAATTCGCCCAATTATTAAGATTCTAGATGAGTCTGGTAGTGAGGTGAAGATCCCTGGAACAGATCACCCAGTTACTATTGGCTTGCAGTTCGGTGCTTTGATTACGGTTAAGGATGGCCAGATTGTTAATACTGGTGAAGTACTTGCCCGTATTCCAATTGAATCACAAAAAACTCGTGATATTACCGGCGGTCTCCCACGTGTTGCAGAACTATTCGAAGGTCGTTCACCAAAAGATGCTGCAGTACTTGCGAAGATCACAGGTACGGTTTCATTTGGTAAAGAGACAAAAGGTAAACAGCGTCTTGTTATTACTGATATGGACGGTGAGTCACATGAGTTCTTGATTCTAAAAGAAAAACAAGTTCTCGTTCATGATGGTCAAGTCGTTAATAAAGGCGAAATGATTGTTGATGGACCAGCTGATCCGCATGATATCTTGAATCTCAAGGGTATTGAAGAGTTGTCGATGTATATCGTGGACGAAGTCCAAGACGTTTATCGATTACAGGGCGTGAAAATTAACGACAAACACATTGAAGTAATTGTTCGTCAAATGTTACGTCGTGTTCAAGTGACGGATGCAGGTGAAACGAACTTTATTACGGGCGAGCAAGTTGAGCGTTCGAAATTGTTAGATGAAAACGATCGAGTCATTGCTTTGGGTAAACGCCCAGCATTGTATGACAACGTTCTTCTCGGTATTACAAAGGCTTCGTTGTCTACAGATAGCTTTATTTCTGCAGCATCGTTCCAAGAAACAACTAGAGTGTTAACTGAAGCTGCAATTATGGGTAAAGTTGATACGCTACGTGGTTTGAAAGAAAACGTGATTATCGGTCGACTCATTCCAGCCGGAACTGGATTGTCTTATCGTAAAGCGAAAAAAGCTAGGGAGCAGTTTGAGCGCGATCGCGCAATGACAATTGCTAGCGAAGAAGCAAGTGAAAAGGTAGTAACTACAGAGGAAGCACCTTTAAGCGACGCTGAATAAAATGAAAAAATCAAGAATCCTGAAAAGGGTTCTTGACGGTTCATCAAACTCAGTCTAGAATGCTAGGTTCTGTAAAACCCGAATTATTTCCTTAAAAAGAAACGATTTGATTAACTAAACGAATTGAAGTACTTAGAGTATTGAAAGTAAGTTATGCCAACAATTAATCAGTTGCTAAAAAAACCACGTACCAGTTTGGTGGTCAAAAGCAAGAGTCCTGCGTTGCAAAATAGTCCACAACGTCGTGGCGTTTGCACTCGTGTATATACAACAACTCCTAAAAAGCCTAACTCCGCTTTGCGTAAAGTTGCTAAGGTTCGTTTAACTAACGGATTCGAAGTAATTTCATACATTGGTGGTGAAGGTCACAATCTACAGGAACACTCAGTCGTGTTAATCCGTGGTGGTCGTGTGAAGGATTTGCCGGGTGTTCGTTACCACATCGTTCGCGGATCTTTAGATTTGCAAGGTGTAAAAGATCGTAAGCAGTCACGCTCGAAGTATGGAGCAAAAAGAGCTAAGAAGGCTTAATTCTTAGCAATGATGCGAATAGAATGTCTATTCGCAAAGTAAGTGATTACTCCGGCGCAAGCTAGTTGAGTAATCAAGGGAATTTTCCCAACTGAACCTGAAGGAGTTACTATGCCACGTCGTAGAGAAGTACCGAAAAGAGAAATATTGCCAGATCCAAAATTTGGCAACGTAGAAGTCGCAAAATTCATGAACGTTCTAATGTTAGACGGTAAAAAATCCGTTGCAGAAAGAATCGTTTACGGTGCCTTTGAGCACATTGAGAAAAAAGCAAACAAACCACCCCTCGACATTTTTTCTGTTGCTATGGGCAACGTGAAACCTATCGTCGAAGTAAAGAGTCGCCGAGTCGGCGGCGCCAACTACCAAGTGCCTGTTGAAGTAAGACCTTCAAGAAGATTGGCCTTGGCAATGCGTTGGTTAAGAGAGGCTGCTAAAAAGCGTAGCGAGAAGTCAATGGCGCAACGTTTAGCAAATGAATTACTTGAGGCTGCTGAAGGTAGAGGCGGTGCCATGAAAAAGCGTGACGAAGTTCACCGTATGGCTGAAGCAAATAAAGCATTCTCACATTTCCGTTTCTAAATTGAATAAGTAAAAGAGGACACCGTGGCACGAAAGACACCTATTGAGCGTTACAGAAATATTGGAATTTCCGCGCATATTGATGCTGGAAAAACAACAACAACCGAACGCATCTTGTTTTACACAGGTGTGAATCACAAGATTGGTGAAGTTCATGATGGCGCAGCTACCATGGACTGGATGGAACAAGAGCAAGAGCGTGGCATTACTATTACTTCTGCTGCAACCACTGCTTTCTGGAAGGGCATGGCAGGAAACTATGCCGAGCATCGCATCAACATTATTGATACTCCAGGCCACGTTGACTTCACTATTGAAGTTGAACGTTCAATGCGTGTTTTAGATGGTGCTTGTATGGTTTATTGTGCTGTTGGTGGAGTTCAGCCTCAATCAGAAACAGTATGGCGTCAAGCAAACAAATATGGTGTGCCACGTTTAGCGTTCGTAAATAAAATGGATCGTACTGGTGCGAACTTTTTTAAAGTTCACGACCAAATGCGTGCTCGTTTAAAAGCGAACCCGATCCCACTCCAAATACCAATTGGCGCTGAAGAAAATTTTAAAGGGGTTATCGACCTCGTTAAGATGAAAGCAATCTTTTGGGATGACGCTTCACAAGGTATTAAATTTACCTATGAAGAAATCCCAGCTGATTTGTTAGAGCTCGCTAATGAGTGGCGTGAAAAAATGGTGGAAGCTGCTGCCGAGTCTTCAGAAGAGTTGATGGACAAATATTTAAGCGGCGAAGTGCTTACTGAAGATGAAGTTAAGTTGGCACTCCGTACTCGTACCATTGCAGGCGAAATCGTGCCGATGATGTGTGGTACTGCATTTAAAAACAAAGGTGTTCAAGCAATGCTTGATGGCGTTATTGATTATTTGCCATCTCCTTTGGATATTCCTCCAGTTACTGGTGAGCAAGAAAATGGCGAGCCGACTGAGAGAAGAGCTGCTGATGATGAAAAGTTCTCTGCATTAGCTTTCAAAATCATGACGGATCCGTTTGTTGGCCAATTGATTTTCTTCCGCGTTTATTCAGGAATTGTTAACTCAGGCGATACGATTTACAACCCAATTAAGGGCAAAAAAGAACGTATTGGTCGTATTTTACAGATGCATGCTAACCAGCGCGAAGAGATTAAAGAAGTTCACGCGGGTGACATTGCAGCTGCTGTTGGTTTGAAAGATGCGACAACTGGCGAGACATTGTGCGATCCATCTGCAATTATTATTCTTGAAAGAATGGTATTCCCAGAGCCGGTTATTTCACAAGCTGTAGAACCGAAGACAAAAGTCGACCAAGAGAAAATGGGTATTGCTTTGAATCGTTTAGCTCAAGAAGATCCTTCTTTCAGAGTGAAGACAGATGAAGAGTCTGGCCAAACAATTATTTCTGGTATGGGCGAGTTACACCTTGAAATTCTTGTAGATCGTATGAAGCGTGAGTTTGGTGTTGAAGCAACTGTTGGTAAACCACAGGTTGCGTACCGCGAAACTATTCGTAAAACTTGCGAAGAAATTGAAGGTAAATTTGTTAAGCAGTCAGGCGGTCGCGGTCAATATGGTCACGTGGTTTTGAAATTAGAGCCACAAGAGCCAGGTAAAGGTTACGAATTCGTCGACGCGATTAAGGGTGGTGTAGTTCCTCGTGAATATATTCCTGCGGTTGACAAAGGTATTCAAGAAACATTGAACAATGGTGTTTTAGCTGGTTACCCAGTTGTAGACATCAAAGCAACATTGATTTTTGGTTCTTATCATGATGTTGACTCAAACGAGAACGCTTTTAAAATGGCTGGTTCAATGGCATTTAAAGACGGCTGTCGTAAGGCTAGTCCAGTACTTTTAGAGCCGATGATGGCAGTAGAAGTAGAAACCCCTGAAGATTTCATGGGTAACGTGATGGGTGATTTGTCATCACGCCGTGGTATTTTGCAGGGTATGGATGACATTCCGGGCGGTGGAAAAATTGTTCGTGCAGAAGTGCCGCTAGCAGAAATGTTTGGTTACTCAACCGGATTGCGTTCTTTGACGCAAGGTAGAGCAACTTACACGATGGAATTTAAGCATTATTCTGAAGCACCTAAGAACGTTGCAGAAGCTGTTATTGCAGCTAAAGCAAAATAATTAATTTTTAAATATAACTAACTTAAGTATTGAGAGGCGGAAATGGCAAAAGAGAAGTTTGAACGGACGAAGCCCCACGTAAACGTCGGTACGATTGGTCACGTTGACCACGGTAAAACGACATTAACAGCGGCCATCACAACCGTATTATCAAA
>Ga0164297_10003177_pt1 | contig 15468 bp, 16 predicted proteins | sample GEODES058metaG_FD_113539 | JGI IMG/M metagenome (GOLD analysis project Ga0164297, IMG submission 113539) | Dystrophic lake water microbial communities from Trout Bog Lake, Wisconsin, USA - GEODES058 metaG | ecosystem: Environmental > Aquatic > Freshwater > Lake | place: USA: Trout Bog Lake...
AAAAAAAATAACATAATTACATGTCAATCTTCATGTGAATGTTTTGCACAAACAGGTCTTGAAATGGAGGCCTTAACTGCAGTGAGCATTGCCCTCCTCACCATTTATGACATGGTGAAAGCAGTAGACCGTACCATGATCATCTCAAATATCCACTTAGTGGAAAAGTCTGGAGGACGCTCTGGGCTTTATAAACGAGAGGTTAAGGCAAAGCCTAAAAAGGTAGCTAAAGCAAAGAAAAGTTAGTGTTGCTCCAATCCTGCTCCAATGAGAGGAAACGGATATGGCAACAATTAGTAATAGAAAGAATAAATGGCAAGCTAGGGTTAGACGCAATGGTCAACCTTCCATGACTAAAACCTTCCTGATAAAGCAAGACGCTGAGAAGTGGGCAAGAAGTATTGAGATTGAAATTGATCGTGGCACTTATATCAATAACGACTTCGCTCAAAAAACTTTATTCAAAGAAATTCTTCAGAAGTATCTTAATGATGTAGCCCCTCAAATGCGGAGTGCTGATAATCAATCTATCCGTGTCAAAAAATTAATGAAGCATCCTATTGCCGAAGTAAATATGGCACATCTATCTCCAAAGCATATAGCAGATTATCGTGATGAAAGATTAAAGGTGATTAAGCCTAATACTGTGATCAGAGAGCTAGCTATCCTGTCATCTGTTATCAACCACGCAAGGCGAGAATGGGGGCTTAATATCATCAATCCAGTCACGATGATTAAGAAACCTTCTTCTACGCCTGGAAGAAATAGAATGCTTAATGAAGAAGAGCTTGGTCGCTTATTTATTCAGCTAGAAAAAATTAGTCCTTGGTACAAACCACTCGTGGAGTTTGCTCTAGAAACTGCTATGAGAAGAGGAGAGTTAATGTCACTTCTATGGGTGAATGTAGACTTTAAAAAATCTGTAGCGTTCTTGCCTCTCACTAAAAATGGTGATTCAAGATATGTTCCACTTTCAATGAAAGCCATCGGAATTCTTAAATTACTCCCACGAGGAATTGATGGACGAGTATTCCCTCTTAATAAAGGTACTGTTTCAGTTTTGTTTTTAAGAGCAACTAGAAGAGCAAAGATAGAAGATATTCACTTTCATGATTTAAGACATATAGCTTTAACTAGAATGAGTTCAAAGATATCTAATGTATTGGAGCTAGCTGCTATAAGCGGGCATAGGGAATTAAAGATGCTTCAGAGGTATACGCATATTAAAGCTGAAGACTTAGTTCAAAAATTAGGTTAATTTATTACTTAAGAAATTAATTTGTATGGAAAAAGCTAATGATAAAGAAAAGGGAATTCAAGAATTACGAAGAGTTGCCAGATCATTACGACTGGACTATGGCGTTGGATCATTTAAATCAATTGGGTCCAGATATTACCCAAGTCAAGATTATTATCCATCACTTCTGCTATTGCGTGGAGAATAAGCAGCCGATTCCTCCAGGAGTTTTGGATTACTTAAAAGACTGCTTCGCAGAATTCTTATTTGATAATAAAAGCTTAGAGGCGGCTCTAAAAATAAAAGGTTTAAAAGGAAGACCTAGGCGTGCCGCTCCAGATAGTGGATTATCTCCAGGCTATCTTCTAACGCTTGCTGATTTCATAATTAGAAAAGGAAAAAATAAGGATAATGCTATTTTTGACACAGCACAGATCTACAATGAGGGTCGCCCTGAAACAGAACATATTGGAAATCAAACAATAGAAGATAATTTTAAAATATACAAATTTGATGTTCTAACCACCTTCTTACTCAGTAAACAGTATTTTGATGAAGCTATTACTGAAGCCGAAATTGCACAGATTCGTAAATATTTTGATCCTGATTTTTCCCCGAAAAACTAAATTATTTATCCGTTGTTCACTTAAATTTACTTCTGATTTAATCCTTCTAACTAGCCATGGCATGAGCTTATGCGGCTTCATATTAGAGGATTTATTTGAAGTATTATGTATCAAGCAGCACATCAATTTATTGATCTATTATCAAATGGAAATATATGTTCCTTCCAGACTTTTGAAGATAAAAAGACTGGGAAGCGTGGATTAAATCATATTCTTCAGGGTAGTCTTGATAAGCACTTAGCCAAGCTATCTGAATTAAATAAACGTGGTGCTGGCATTTTTGTTATGGTTAACCAAGGAAATGGACTTGGAAGAACAAAAGCTGATGTTACAAGCATAAGAGCTGTATTTTTAGATCTTGATGGCTCGCCATTACAACCTGTTTTAGATGATCCATTAAAGCCTCAAATTATTCTAGAAACATCCCCTGGTAAATATCATGCATATTGGCTAGTTGAAAATTTTGATTTAGAGTTTTTTCCTCCTGTTCAAAAGTTAATCGCACAAAGATTTAATGGTGATTCAAGCATTAATGATTTATCAAGAGTGATGAGGATCCCAGATTTTTATCATCAAAAAGCTGAGCCATTCAAAGTAAGAATTCATGAGATAAATGATATTCCTCGTTATAAAAAAGAGGATATTTATGAAGCATTTAACTTTACCCCCTCATTATTGGATTGGCATAAAGACAAGATTCCAGACGGTGAACGAAATAACACTTTGTTTCTAATGGGGCTTCAACTAGCTAAGCAGGGCTACCATATAGATTCAATATTAATACGTCTAAGTAAGATAAATGAAACCAAATGCACGCCTCCCTTGGAACAGTATGAGGTGAAACAAATAGCGGCAAATACTATTAAATATGGGCAAGATGGTGCAATGTACTTTACCTATAGGCTCTTTGATTCACCAGAATTTGCTAACTTATCACACCATGCTAAATCTCTATATCTAGCAATTAGAAGAATTGTAGATACTGTATTTGATAGGGAAATATCTATTCGTACAGAAGATTTTTGTCATATGGGATTTCAGAATAAAGGTACTCTGAGAAAGTACAGAAATGAACTCATAAAAGCTGGTTTTCTGATATGTACAAGAGAGCCAGTTTATATGTCCAAGGGTGATAAGAAAATCTGTGGTCTTTTTAAGCTTCTAAAGTACTAAATTAGGATAAAACTTAACCTAATAAAGACATGAAATTAGCTCACGCTTTATCCACCTAATGATGATTACAGTATAGAAGTGCTTTTGGTGTAATTGACACTAAGAAATTTGAGAGATTATTTGAAGTTTAGAGATGACGAAGGAAGTCTCTGACTACCTAACCTCAATACGATTGATTTATCCTTCTGTTTTATTGATAAATTTAATAAAGTTAGTGGTTATTAAATTCCCCATTAAAGAAACAAATTTGATTTGAAGTGTTAACACAATTTTTTCCACCATGACTTAAGCAAGAGTTTATTGATTCAGTTTTAGCCTCAATTAATGTTTTCTTGCCATATGCATAAGCAGAAATATCAAGCTCTCTATCTTTTGCAATTGCCATACAACCATTTGAATAATGGACAATCACTGAGCAGTTTTGACCTCCAGATTTACCACAATTTGAGATAGCCTTATCTTCAGCCTCTTTTCTACTAACCTTGCTACATCCTGTGCCATATTTATTCTTATCATTAGCAATAGCACACTCAGAAAAAGAAGCCTTAGAATCAGGTTGCTTTCCTTGTGCGTTACTTTCTGGCGGGCTAGCTTGGGACTTTGCTTTATTTGAAGGATTAGATGGAGCAGGTTTTGGATTAGGTTGATTTGGTAAGGCTACAATTATGAGGACGGTAGCATTATCAACATCTTGGACTATATCTGTAAATTTTTTTGTTCTAGAAGACAAAGGCATGGGTTCTTGATTTAATTTAATACCCTCAATAGTATTTAGTAGCTCGCTCAAATAGGATGATTTAATTGCAAAATTAACGTTCTGCGGTAAATGACCATAAGCATTAGCAACTGCTACGGTGCTAAATGTAGAGCTAACAATGCCTATTACCCTTCCCTGCTCTGAAAATAGAGGTCCGCCAGAATTACCTGGTTGGATAGGATTGGTTATTTGAAAGGTAGTCGGCTCATCGTCAAGACCACTTAAACTGCTAATTATTCCATCAGTTAATTTTGGCTCAATGCCCTGTCTCTCAGCCATAGGAAATCCCATTGCGTAAGCTTTCATTCCTCGCTTAATATTTAAAGAGGGTTCAATGCTCAGAGATTTATAATTATTTCCATCAATTTTAATGATAGCTAAATCATTTTTTATATCCTTTTTAACAATACGAGCATTTACAATTTTTCCATTTTTTAGAAGCACACCTACAGATGTTGCTCCAGAGACAACATGGTAATTTGTAGCAATATAGCCATCAGATGTAACAAAAAAGCCAGTTCCCTGAGCCTCGGAAGCTTCAATTTTTTGAAAAAAGGTGATGAGCAAGAAAAACAAGAAGATAAGATGCTTAAAATTTTTCATAGTTAGGAACCTTAATAATTGTTTTGTTATTGGAATTCTACAACAGTTTTTTTACTGTTCTTAGAAAGATTGAGTCTAAAACATTCTTAATGAAAGGATAAATAGAATATGAATGATGTATAAATGATAATTACTTAATGTAATAAATGAAGCAACATAAAGTCATCACATGAGATAAGTAATTTATGAAAAAATTTACGAATTAAAGATATAGGGTAAATTTCACTCGTTCATGGGGTAGCGTTTTAAGGCTAAAAAATATATTTAAAAATAGCTTTGCACTATATTAATTAATGCTTATCTATCATACCCAAATCAATCATCAATGCCTCTAAATAACGTAACTCTGCATTAACTTCCTTTGATCTTTCTCGGGCTGCTTTGGTGCATCTTCCATGCTTATAATTCCAGTGCTTTTGACCAGATGGGGATAAGCCACCATGAAGCTTACATCGTGTCTTATAGAGCGTAGGTGAGCGTTTGCAGAGCGTTCCTGAGCGGGTTCTGGCATTACATTTCATAATGTAATTTTAGATTAATTGCTAAGTAAAACAATAGGTACAAATATACCCAATACAACTTAATCCCTTATTTAAAAGAGTTTTTTCATTTTAATGTTTAAACTCTCTATAAAATCTTTCATTCATAGCTTGTAATACATTATAAATCTGCACCATCCTATCAATTAATATCCAAAAACCAATAATTACGACAGCTATTAAAATATGCATATCAGACATTTGTAGGCTCCTTTAAATTATTTCATTAATAGACAAAAGAAATTTTAGCTTTGAACAAATTGAGTCTTAATTACAAGTTACATTGTGAGAATATGGCTCATAAGTGCAATAAACATAACCATTGCGTGTTTGAATACTGTATGAAGTTGGAGGCTGAATTGTTGGCATGGATGGTTGTTGCATTACAGGTCTTGTCCCATTTGTATCTGCCCACGCCCTATCTGCATTAACGGAAGCGTAAGGAGACGTTCCAGCAGCCATTCTTAAACCAAACTCCATAAGTTTTCTTGAGGCTGCCATTTTTCTTTCTTTTTCAGCTTCAGCTTGTTGCTCTTCATAATTACGCTTTTGTTGTTCATAGAGAGCCATTTGTTTGTCATAAAGGACTTGTTGATTTGCAAAATATTGTTTGGCTTGCTCTAAATACTCTTTATTAGCAAGCTCTTTACTAGAAGCTTCTTTTGGATTCTCTTTTTCTTGAGGGGCATGCTGAACAATTCTATCCGTGGACTTAATCTTAGAGTTTTCATTAAGTTGCTTATTATGATCACGTCTGCGTAATTCAAGAACACAGTCACCAAATTTTTCTGTTCCAACTTTATAGCCAATGGTTTTACAAGTTTCCTTATACCCATCAAATTCATCTGCATGGAGAGAAATTGAGAAAAATATGGCTATATAAATAATTATTAATTTCATTTAATTAGCTCTAAAACACAATCTTTAAATTTATCAGTTTCTTTTTTGTAACCTAACTCTAAGCACTTAGTTTTAGCTTTCTCTACAGGTGCTATTTTAGCTTGTAATTTTTTTTGCTCTTCATCCTTTTTTTTCTGTTCTTCTTCTTTTTTTCTTTGAGCTTGAAATTCTAGTTCTTTTTGTTTGTTTATCTTTTCTCTAAGCACCCTCTCTTGTTCCAATTGAATTTGTATTTTCTTATAATTCTCTTCTTCTGATTTTTTCTTTTCAGCTAATTTAATCTGTTTATTTTTATATTTTATGAAATCAAAATTCAATGACTGAATATCTTTTTCTATACAGTTTGAACAGTTTATTTGTATCACGGGGTTAGTCTTAAAATTTTCTTCCATAATTACATCATGAAGATCAATGACAAAATGTCCGGTTTCAAAAGAGAATTTTCTTTCTTGACCTAATCCAGTCATGATAATTTCTCCAGTATCTGAATTTGGAATCCACTCTGTCTTATTGGTTTTTATTTTCTTTGATAAATTTAAGGAATAACTATTAACCTTCCTTTCAGTACAGCCTGCAAAACTATATGCGGCATTTTTAGGAGAAAATATTATTGGAAGACCCAAAAGAAGTGTGTCTGCTGCAATAGTTTCTAATGGTCTTGCTTTGTAATGGACTTCATTCACTTGAATCTGAACTGGTGCAGTATATTCTTCATATTTTGCGGATGATTCTGACTTTATATCTAAAATTCCATCTTCAATAGATATTGATTTTATTTGAATTTTTTTATCTATTGGATTTGAATAAAATGTGTATTGCTCTGAGGTTTCAATTGTTGACCTATCTCTTGTAATTTCAGAACTCTTAGAATCTCCAGTACAAGGCTCTTTATCAATATATTTATTTAAATTTGAAATTGAATATCCTGAGCTTAGTGGATATGAAGAGGCATCACTATAAGGTATAACAAGTTCAGCAGAATTTACTAAAGTTGGTACTAACACTAACAATGTTAAATTTAAGATTTTTTTCATTTCTTATCTTTAAAACCTTGAAAAATCCATGAAATTATTTTTACTGTAATTATTGAAATGAGACTAATTACCAGAATTACAGCAAACGCCCAAAATGCGGAATTAATTGCAGAAAAATATTCTGTCTGTGACTGTAAATGATCATTAATGTCAACTATTCCAAGATGGGCATAATTATCATTTAATAACCTAAAAAATAAATATATCTTATTTACAAGATGAAAAAGTACCGCTGGAGAGAAGTTTACAAAATAACAACTTGAATGATAGTTAAAGCAACTAAACTCACTTAAAAATATTATTAAAAGGATGAAGATATAAACTCTTAACCATCCGCTAGGTTTATTCATTATTTGTCCCCTAATTAATTTTATTTCACTCAGATAAGCTCTAAAACACAACCTTTAAATTTATCAGTATCTTTTTTGTAGCCTAAGTCAGCACATTCTTTTTTTGCTTTATCAACCTTATCTTCTTTTTCTTTAATTTCTTTAGATCTTTGATATTCAGCCGCTTTTTTAGCTTGCTCTTTTTGGTACTGCCAAGAGCCAAAATTACACATATAAATCCAAACTGTTTTAAGTGGGTTATCTCTAGAAATCCAACTTCTCACTGAGTCATCATAAAGACCGCCATAATTGGCACAATTAGCATCCATATTTTTTTTATGGTCTTCAGTTGAATAAATAACAAGCATTCCTGTATATCTGTTGTTATATGAGGGATTATTAGGAATTTCATATGTTTGATACCCCCCCCCATACAAGAAACCAAAGAAATTAATACAATAACAAAAGGCAATAATTTCACTTTTTATTCCTTAAATAAGCCGGCTGGTCATAATCTAATTTGGATAACATTCCAACAGTAATATCTGATCTTTTAGTTTGGGGTATTTCATCATGCCGCACTTTAATTGCAACACAATGATTAAGCTTAATTGCATTCATAAGCTCTGCATTTGTTTCAATCAAATAAACTTCTTTCTCACATTCAAGACAGTATTTGATGTTCTTTTCTTTTCGTTTAATTAAATCTTCCCATTTTTGGTTACATTTAAAACCAAAAGAACAGTTACGAATATCAATATATGACTTGGCATCCTCCCAGAAATCAGTTTGAAGTTGTACTTTTTTGTTTTTCATATGTTATAGCTAATATCAACTTAAATAACTAAGAGCTGTTATTTGTCTCTCTGTTTATGATTTGGAAGCATTTCATTATTCCATTCGGGTTTGTATTTTCCAATTAAAGCCATTTCATAAGATAAGAAAATTTCTAATTTAAGATCTTCAAACTCCATTGGCTCTGGAAAAGCTCTAACATAAACCTCAATTTCTTTACCACTAGCTATGGATTTTTCAATGCCATTCTTAACATCTTTCATTACTGCATTTTTATGATAATTAAGAGGCCTACTATAGCCTTGAACCGTTTTACCAACATACATGCATTCTCCATCTATGAGCAATGTGTATACTAAATTTAATTTCTCAGATTTTTTAATTGAAGGATCTGTAATTTGCTTAACTTCTGAATCATCGCCTTTTACATATTTACCTATATAGTAAAAATTAGTTTGATTAAATTTCATAAACTAAACCTCCAAAGCCTTTCTTAGATAAGCATCTACATTATCTTGATTAAGTAACCAATTTTTATAATCTCTTGGTATTTCAGCAATAGGAATGCCTTTATGCTTTCCAAATGTCATATGGCTTGGTATACGAGCTTCTTCACTGGTTTTATACAAATCTTCAATAGCTGAAATATTGAGAGCTTTACAAGCGTTCTCTAAAATCACAGCACATATTTTTACGTCTGCTAAAGCTGAATGAGCATTTTTAAGAACTTCTCTTGCGGTTGTTCTGCTAAGAAAATAAAACAAAGCACTTTGGGTATGTGAGTCTAATGTTGGCCAAGCTCTTCTAGATAGAGCTAGAGTACAAATACGTTTGATATTTGGTTGCCCAATAATATTCCAGTCGTAATCAATATTATGTCCTATTAAATATTCAAGTCCTTGGGGCAGTTGAAAGCTCTCTGGTGATGGACAATCAATTAATTCTTCATCAAGAATATGATGGGTAGCTAAGGCGCCTAATTCAATAGGCTTACCTGGGTTATATCTTTGATTAAACGAGGAAGAGGTTGCAAAGGGATTGATACTGTCCAATTGAATCCAGGCAGCCTCAATCATCTTGGCTTCATTTTTACCCGTTGTTTCTGTGTCAAAAATAATGGCATTAATCATGAATAAATCAATTCGTTTTGAGTACTAATTTTGAATTTAAATGATCATATCTATAATTTAATATTTCTCTAGAAATAATCAACTCTATAACTTTCCTAATGATCTCTAAAGGAGCAATAAACCACTCTTTAGGCGTAAATACATTTCCTTGCTCATCTTTTAATTTAACATCAAGCTTCACATGAGAAAAAAATGTATGTATTAAAGCTTCAAGCTTTTGAGGATTTAAATTAAATGTTTGAAATTCAGCTATAACCTCAACATCGGACATTAAGTATGTTGGTTCTTTTGAGGCATTCTTAATTCTTCCTTCAGTAGAGTTTCTTGAAAATCCGATTTTATAAAGATTATTTAAAGTTTTAATTTCTGGATTATCACTTAAGGATTTTAGGACGTAAATAAATCCACTTGTTACATCATTATCATTAATATCTAGATCAGATGATAATGAGGTCGTAATTTTTGCTGAAATGGCTTTCCCATCTTCAAGAAGAATTTTCCCAAGAGATCTATATTTCATCCTTGATTCTGTACCATTTTCAAATATGACTCGTGTCCTTCCATCAAATTTATCAAATTTGTCTTTTACTAAATTTTGAACTGAATCTAAATATAACAACATTCCGTTTTGAACAAAAAAAGTGCCTGGTTCAAGTTGTTTTTCACTATATGGAAGAAGCTTTCTTATGCCTGAGGTGAGATCATTGTGAATATCTTTAAAGGAATTTTCAAATTGATCAAAATCTTTGCATTGTTTTCTTGTTGCTATAAAATCAGCTTGCTCCCTTTCACTTAGGGCTGTAATAAACTTATGTGTGAATATGTCAGGTTCATTTTCTAATTCAGATTTTAGAAGCCCGAGAGGATCAATTTCTAGGATATCTTCTACACTTTCAACTTCCCTTACTTCATTTAATAAGCCATTTACATCAAATGCTTTAAGTGCCATTGATTTCTCATAATCTTCTTTAATGTGCTTTAACCGACTAAAAAGCTTTCTTTCATTTATATCATCAGTTTCCAAAGGCTCTCTATTATGATGTTTATAAAATTCATTAATTTCCTGAAAAGACTGAATAAGGCGATCTTCAGGAGTGATTGTGAGCGCTTTAGGTTTAATTTGAAGCAAACCTAAAGGGTCTTGAGCAATAATTAGCTCTAATTCTCTTTCAAAATCCATTAAATACTTTGAGCTTTTCTTTTTAGATTTTTTAAATGGATAATAGCTTCAGCCATTCGTTTTTCTAAAGGATCATGGCTATTAATATTCGGCTCACGATTATGCTGCTTAATAAAACTAGGTATTTTTTCTTTGTACAAAATAACAGCTTCTTCATTTGTCATATTTATTCGCTGCAATTCAATTGTGTCACCTATTAACTTAAGTAGTTTAGGCGTTACATTTTTTGACATAACCTCAAAGGCTCTCTGGAAAGGATTAACGCTATCAATTAATTCAATATCTAATTCCTCAATATTTACAAATTTGTTTGCCATTCTTACAAAGCGCTTATCGCCAACCTCTTTAACCTCGCCATTTTTAATAGCAGAATCGGTAACAATATGTTGCCGTAATTCCTCAAGCTCATCAGTATTCAAATTCGGATACTTGGTCATTATTATTTTTGGAATAATTACTTTATTGATGACTTCGGGTTCTATATGGCCTGACATTGCTTTCAGCATAGTTTCATCTTGAAGAATGGATGCCTTTAAATCATTAAGGTCCGACTCAATAATATCTTTAACTCTTTTTGTGCTTGGTTCTTTAAATCCTTTTATTTTTATTGTTTCACCTTCATTAAAATCATCATCTGATCTTCTAGACTTGAAATTAAAATTTGGGGCTAAAACTTGTTCCATTAGAAGAGATGCTGTAATCGCCTTTAACATATTATTCACTGCTTCAGTTACATCCTGATCATTTGCATCTGGCTGTGAAATGAGATTAGTAAATTGAGCATGAGTTTTATTGCTACTATCTCTAGTTGTACGGCCTATTATCTGAATAATTTCTGTAAGTGAGCCACGATGACCAATCGTTAATGCATGCTCACAATAAGTCCAATCAAAACCTTCTTTTGCCATTCCAAGAGCAATAATAATGTCTATATCATTAAGTTCTTTTATTTTTCTAAGATAGTTCATGATTCGGTCTCTATCTTTTGAATTGTCATTTACAAGATCAGCAACCTTAATGAGTTTTCCATCATTATGTCTTTTAACAACAATAACTCCCGTGTCTGGATCTTGCTTTTCTACAACTCCAATTATGTCAATAATTGAATTGACTTCGTTATATTTATCTTTAAGGGAGGCTGCTGCATTGACATTAGGTATATGAATGATGGTTTTCTTATCAGTATCCAAGACTTCGCCAATTGCAGACAGATATTTTCCTTTATAAAAGTGATATCCAATACCCAAGGACTTTAAATACTTATATCCATTTAATTGCTGATAATAGTTATATGTGACCTTATCAAACTTAGCTTCATCAGCTGGTGACAAAACAGGCAATGCATCCCCTCTAAAATACGTACCTGTCATTGCAATAATATGCGCATTTGATTTCAGCATCAAAGCTCTAAGAACTTCCCCAAGTTTACTTTCTTCAGTTGCCGCAACATGGTGAAATTCATCTATAGCAATTAATGTATTGTTAAAAGAAAAAACATCTATTCCTTCAAAAGCAAATCTTAATGTTGCATGCGTGCAAATTAATATGGTGGCAGATTTGTCGTTAAGGAAATTACTAAATTGAGAAACTTTACTTTTCTCTCCACCAGGTGTGCATAAATTATATTTATCATCATATGACCAGTCAGCAAAAAAACCGTAATCAGTAAGTTTGGTTTGCTCAAATGAACTTCCGATTGATCTCTCCGGAACTGCGACAATTACTTTTTTTATATTTTGATTAAATAATTTATCTAATGCCAGAAACATTAAAGCTCTTGATTTGCCTGAAGCAGGAGGCGCTTTAATAAGAATGTACTGAGAATCTTTTTTTTTAAATGCAAGCTTTTGCATTTCTCTCATGCCCATAGAATCAGTATATAAACTTTTTCCAGTTTGCTTGTATTGAACTGCTACTAGATTATGCATATTTTGAATTCTTCATTAATTTTTTGTAAGAATTAAATAAAAACCTAATTCTCTCTAAGTCATTACTAAATTTTTTATCGGTAAAGCATCTCTCAACTTCAATGTCATTCTTCTGGTGCATTATTAATAATTCGTTTGGCATTTTCTTTGGATCATATATCTCTGAAAGTTTTAAGCCGCTATATTTTTCTCGTATATCTATAATCTGAAGAGATATGTCAGATAATATATCTTTCTTATAATCGGTTAAATCTATTATGGGAAAGCTGTTATAGCAAAGTGAAGAGTATCTTATTCTAGTCTCCAATCTACCTCCAATCGTTTTTACCCATAAAGAATTTATATAAGAGGATAATAAAGAGAATAAGTAAATTGGGGGGTTATAAATTACCTGGGTAGCATTGGAACAAACTGTTTGATTATCTACAAATATGATGGGTATATAAACTCTAGTTTCTGAGGACACTGAGGGGATGACAAGTGCATTTTCTGGCTCACTTTGTATTTGAAGAAATCTGTGGGGGTTTTTTGCAGCATTTACTGTTGACGGGGCATCACTACTCAATCTAAAAGTCTCCACTTTTTTAATTCTTTCACGAATAGGTGGGATTTTTTCTGCTTCAATCCTGTCTTTATCATCAATCCATAAGCACCATCTTAGAGAGCCTGAAACCAACTCCTCTGCCCCAAGATATTTCTTTATAAATTTCTCTGCATCTGGGTATAAAGAAATCAACTTTAACTTCTCATCAGAACTTAAAATAAAATTATTATCATCAGTTGGCATATTTCCTTTTTTCATCTCTGGAATATTTGCAAGAGGCCTAGCAACTCTTTTAATTGCGACAAAATCATCATCAATAAGATAAGGATTAATTTGCTTAACCTTTTGTTTATTGCCCATTGAATCAAAGATAAATTTACTAGAATTATTTATATTTGAAAGGCCAATAATCACACAAGAAACACCAGCCTTATTTTGTGCATTATTAGTCCACTTAAAAGAAAGATATGCAAATTCAATTGCAATGCCCAAATCTAATACTTTAGGCCAAAGAAGGTCTACTTGCTCACCCTGATTAATAGAATTAGTTGATACAAAAGATAGCGTACAATTTTTGTTCCTTATATAAGATGCTCCCTTATAAAACCAGCACGCTATATAGTCTAAATTTTTATAATTTTTGAAATGACCAAGCACTGACGCCATATCATTTTTTTGATCTTTAGTTTGAAGGCTTGATCCAACATATGGCGGATTGCCAATTAAGTAGACGTTTTGATTGTTATCGCAGAAATCTTCCCAGCTTACTGCCAAAGAGTTAGCACACAATATATTTCCTGGCTGCTCTAAAGGAAGTGTGGGCTTGGTCTCTCCAAAAACATCTTTAAACTTTCCATTCATTTGATGTTCAGAAATATATAGTGAAAGCTTTGCTATTTCTGCATCAAAATCTTTAATAGTAATGCCATAAAATTGATTTAACCTTATACCAGATCTTGCTATTGACCATTTGCTTGGATTAATTTTTTGCAGCTCTTCAAATAACTTAATTTCAAAATTACAAATTTCCTTGTATGCCACAATTAAAAAATTTCCTGAACCACAAGCTGGATCAAAAATTTTTAACTCATAAAGCATAGTTAAGAGCTTTTCAATATCTTTTTCTGACTTATTTTTTTCAAACTTCTCTCTAAAGCTATCCATAAACAATGGATTAATAACTTTTAGTATATTCTGTACTGAAGTGTAATGAACTCCAAAGTTTGATCTTTCCTTTGGGTCTGCGATAGCTTGAATCATAGAACCAAAAATATCAGGATTAATTAATGCCCAATCTAATTCACCAGCTTGAATTAATAAATTTCTAGACTTTCGTGAAAAAAAAGGAATACCAAATTTTTCTTTGAATAATCCACCGTTTACGTAAGGAAAATCTGATAAAAATTTAGGTCCGTCTGATTGTGATTTAGAATTTAAAATGGAAAACACTAATTCTAAATATTCTTTTAAGTCTGAACCGTCATCCGTTGTATGAGATGCCAAATGGCTTGTAAAAATACCATCTTTGAAAATACCAGTATCTTCAGCAAACAAACAAAAAAGAAGTCGTGCAAAAAATATATTTAAACTATGTCGGTTATGCTCAGTTTTAGTTATTTCTGGATTGTCTTGAATTATTGTGTCATAAAGCAAGCCTAGTTTAGTGGCTGCTTTTACGTCAGCTATATTATTATTTTGAAGTTTGACTTTTTCTTTACCAATCCAGGGATTGAAAAAATCATAGTATTTGTGAATATCTTTAACAGTTATATCAAGACTATCCTTAGTTTTTGTATCTATAGCTAAGAAAGTTATGAAATCAGTAACAACAATAAATCTTGGGTTATGCTTTTCTATTGCATGTCCTCTTGCTAGCTCGTCAATAATTGAATGTAAGTCTTGATTTAATACTGATTTAAAATAAATCTTTTTCTTAATCAGAATTTCGTCAAGATTCTTTGACATATTAAGATCACCAGATTTTATTCTTGAGATAGTGGCTTTTGGAAAATCATAAGCGAGTAAAAGATCATAAATAAACGTTTCTTTATTTATTTCTTCAGTTAGCTTTTTTAACCTATTTTCTAATTCTGATATTTCCATTATTTATCTCAGGAATTTTTAACAAGTCTTACAACTACAACATGACTATTATTATAGGGCTATTGTTAATAATCCTTTGTCTAAAATAGTATGTAAACCATAGATATAGGGTACCTAAAATAATTTAGGGGGGTGCCACCCCGTGGGGGTCTTAATTCCTAGAAAACATGTGGGGATACCCCTCTTTGTGATAGTCTAATTCTTGCTCCAACTATGCTCCAATTAACCAACAAAAGCAGGATGGAACAACACTAGTACATTTTCTTAAGATGTTGATTTTATAGGCTTACCAGAACGTTTATAGCGAAGCGGAACAGTGCAGCTAGACATGGTGAAAGCAGTAGACCGTACCATGATCATCTCAAATATCCACTTAGTGGAAAAGTCTGGAGGACGCTCTGGGCTTTATAAACGAGAGGTTAAGGCAAAGCCTAAAAAGGGCGGGTAAGACGAAGAAAAACTAGCTCTGTCCTTTTCTTGTCCTAATTAAAAATAATGAATCTCTAAAATCTAAACATTAATTCATTTCTTCGAAGAAATGGCAGTGTCCAAGGTGGATTGTATCGAGCTAATATCGGAGGCCCCTTTGG
>Ga0164297_10003178_pt1 | contig 15467 bp, 1 predicted proteins | sample GEODES058metaG_FD_113539 | JGI IMG/M metagenome (GOLD analysis project Ga0164297, IMG submission 113539) | Dystrophic lake water microbial communities from Trout Bog Lake, Wisconsin, USA - GEODES058 metaG | ecosystem: Environmental > Aquatic > Freshwater > Lake | place: USA: Trout Bog Lake...
TGCGATTACCTTTTCTACTATGTCAGGTAATATGATTATGGCAAGTACAATGACTGTATTATCTACTATGACGGGTTCAATAATGAATACATCCACCTTATCGGTTTCTACCTTAATAGGAAACTCCCTTACTGCAAATCGTATAACAATGTCCTCTATTCAGGGTAATTCATTTGTCTATTCTACCTTATTAGGTAGTAATGATACTGTATTAAACCTAACAGGTTCCACAATAACAACCTCAGCAGGATACATATCCACCATTTATGGAAGTACCATCTCTACCACTACCACCACCATTTTATCTACAGTATCTACTTCAACCCTTACTGGATGTAATCTAAACAATTCTAATCTGACAGGAACGGTACTCGTTATGAATACAATGAATGGGATAAATGTTTCTACAACGAATTTACCTTTCTCTACCATTCAAGGAAGTAGCGCTACAACATCTACTGCGACGACTTCTACTCTTTATGGTGGATCACTCCTAGGTTCAACCCTTCAAGGAAGCACGATGATTCTCTCAAGTTTAACAGGTTCTACTATCTATATGAATGGAGTAACAGCATCAACCCTTATTGGAAGTACAATTAATACATCCACTGCCTCTATTTCTACCATGGTAATAGGACAGGGTGGGATTTCTACACTCTCAGGTAGTACAATCAATACTACAACGATATCTATCACATCTACTTTAACTGGTTCTACCATATTTATCAATAATGGATACGTTTCTACATTACAGGGAAGTACATTGACCACTTCAAGTCTTACTACGTCTTCTATTCTTACTAATTCTCTATCTTTTTCTACACTTCAAGGAAGTACGTTATTTATTTCCTCGATTAATGCGTCGACCATAAATGGTATTTCATTCATAGGTTCTAGTATACAAGGAAGTACACTTACTTTATCCACTCTTACCGATTCTAGTTTATATATAAATGGCATTGTCTTCTCTACTACACAAGGAAGTTCAATTACAACTTCTATTATGACTGTTTCAAGCCTATATGGAGGGGCAATGGTGTATTCTTCTATGGCTGGAAATATTACAACCTTATCTACCATTTCTACTTCTAGTATCAACGCGACAAATATAATAGGCTCTACACTTCAAGGAAATACACTTTTTGCTTCTAGTATCACAGTATCTACACTCACAAATGTGAATACAATGTTTGCTTCTACGCTTCAAGGTAGTACGTTGACGTTATCAACCTTAATAACTTCCAGCATGAATGGAAACATTGGATTTTCTACCATAACAGGAAGCAGTATAATTACCAACACATTAAGTGGAATAACCTCAGTATCATCTATTAATCTTGTTAATTTAAATGCGACATTACTTGTTGGAAGTACGATCACCGTCAATAATATTACGATTACATCGAGTGTAACGGTATCCACTGTAAGCAGTGTGAATTTGAATTATTCTACTTTACAGGTTTTTTCTACCACTGCATCGAATCTTGTTATGAGTACAGCTACGATTTCATCTCTTATTACTAGTTCACTATCGGTTTATGCGTATTCTGTTCATCATTCGGTCTATGGAGCAACGACGAAAAAAACATCCATTCCACAATTGAATAATATAGTAATCAAAAACAGTGGAATCCGTGCGAAATTGGATGCTCCTTCGATCACGCAACAAATGTATACCTTTGGACCCTCTATTCCAAATCGATGGGTCGCCGCATTTAGTTCAAATCAATCGAATACATTAGGCTATTCCGCTGACGGAATGAACTGGAATGGTGTTGGAGTATCCATTCTTGGAGGAGGGCGAATTGCAGTATGGAATGGTTCAATGTGGGTCGCAGTAGGGGATGCGGGTAGTTTTAACTCTATTGCGTATTCCTATGATGGAATGAAATGGAAAGGTGTTGGTTCTGGTATCTTTACCTCCTATGGACTGGAAGTGGCATGGAATGGTTCGATGTGGGTCGCAGTAGGGGGGCAAAACAATAGCATTGCCTATTCCTACGATGGAATCAACTGGACCGGTCTTGGAAATGGAATTTTAAGTGTGTATGGTCATGCGATTGCGTGGAATGGGCGCATGTGGGTTGCCGTGGGAACAGGTAATATGACAATGGCCTATTCCTATGACGGTATTAATTGGATTGGCTTAGGAACTTCTATCTTTAATGTTGGAGCATATGGAGTTGGCTGGAATGGTACCATGTGGGTTGCGGTAGGTCAAGGAATTAATAGTATAGCCTATTCCTATGATGGTATTAATTGGATAGGACTCGGAACAAATGTATTTAGTCCAGGTGTGGGTGTGGCCTGGAACGGAACCTTGTGGGTTGCGTTAGGTCAAGGAAACAATAATATCGCCTATTCCTATGATGGAATCAAATGGGTTGGATTGGGTGCGAGTATTTTTTCTAATGCACGAAAACTCGCATGGAACGGTGCCATGTTTGTAGCAGGCGGTTATGGCTTCAATTCTCTTGGCTACTCGTATAATGGAATCAACTGGTATGGATTGGGACAAAGTATTAGTCCTAATGGTACAGGTATGTGTACCTTTTTCAATTATTCTCGTCCCCATCAAATCACCTTTCCTGCGTCTATGCTCGTTGCCACGGGTTCAGGAACACATACTCTTGCGTATTCCTATGATGGCATCAGTTGGACAGGATTAGGACAAGGTATCTTTTCAACCGCAGGTAATGGCGTTGCTTCGAATGGTTCCATGTGGGTCGCCACGGGTTCAGGAACCAATACTCTTGCTTGTACCACGAATGATATTGAAACCCCTTACATTTATTTACCATTTGAGAATGGACTCTATTCGGATGTGATGGGAAATTCAACAATCACTGTATATGGTGCCCCTTCATTTGTCACGGGTGTTCGTGGATCAAATGCTATAAATCTAGTCAATAATCCAGGTTATGCCGCATCACAATATATTCGCGGTAGCTGGGCAGGTTCTTCTAGTTTTACAGTTAGTTTCTGTTTTAATATGCAATCATATGGAGGTACTCAAACGAATATTTTTTCATGTAATAGTAATACACTGTTGATTATTATTTATGGGAACTCATTAGCAGTCTATGCTGTGAATAATAGTTCATATGGTATACAACTTAGCACAAGTTCACAACCCTCTACAAATACATGGTATTATGTAACCTATATCCACCAAAATAACGGGTTATGTTCATTATATGTTAATAATTCGTTGGTAGGTTCATATACAAATATAGGTGGATTAGGCACTTCTAGTGGATTATTTTGTATTGGAACCTATGATTCACTAAATAATTGGTCATTTAATGGATACATCGATGATTTCCGCATCTACAACTATGCGATCACAATGAATGCCCCCATTCGATGGAGAGGATTAGGAACATCGATCTTTTCGACTCAAGGATATGGTGTGGCATGGAGTGGTTCCATGTGGATTTCGGTTGGATCAGGAACCAACTCCATTGCATATTCTTACGATGGATATACATGGTCTGGTCTAGGGACCAGTATTTTTACCACAGGACTCGGTATCGCATGGAATGGCGTGATGTGGGTTGCTGTCGGTTCAGGAACCAATTCGATTGCCTATTCCTATAATGGAATCAACTGGGTCGGTCTAGGAACGAATATCATCTCACAAGGAAATGCCATTGCTTCGAATGGAATCATGTGGGTAGCGGTCGGTTCAGGAACCAATTCCATTGCCTATTCCTACGACGGTATCAATTGGATTGGAATCGGTGCTACTCTGTTTACTTCTTCTGGAAACGGTGTGTCATGGAATGGTGTACGATGGGTCGCCACAGGAGCTGGAACCAATACCATTTTGTATTCGACAGATGGAATCAATTTGTCTTCTGCTTCTACCAGTTGTTTTACAGGATATGGTACAAATGTTACCTGGAACGGCACACGATGGGTTGCGACAGGCTCAGGAACCAATACCATCGGATATTCAAGTGATGGTTCGATATGGAATGCGGGTACGTTTTATGCGAATAATCCCATTACACCTCAACAATCTGGATTGGCATCCAATACATGGACACAAAATGGTGTAAACTGGACAGCGAGTGCGTCTAGTATTCTCAGTTCCAATTATCCTGCCTATGGTGCCTTTAATACGTATTATGGTCAAAGTGGAATCTATTCATGGGCAAGTCTTAACCCATATGGAGGTACAAATGGCACCTATACAAGTAATATTAATAGTACAACGGTTCAAACCATTGGAACAGTCTATGGTGAATGGATTCAACTTCAAAGTTCATTTCCACTTACATTATATTCGTATAGTTACGCATGCGGTGCTTATGGCAATATACCACAAACCTATTATATTGTTGGTTCTAATAATGGTACAACATGGTATCCTATTCAATATGTTGTGATGAATGCAAATCCATTAAATAACAATAATAATTATACAATAAGCAACTTTTCAGCATGTACTAGTTATCTTCTTGTGAATCAAAGTGGAACCCAAACCATTAATGGATTTATTTCCGCGACAGGAACCTTTACAACCTATCCTGCCTATACCACTGGAACCTATACGTATTTTCGTATTATTGCCACATCGATATGGATACAAGGCGGATACTTTGAATTTGGTGAATTATATCTTAAATTTAGTAATGCGACTGGATTTACAACAGCTGGTTCAGGAATCGCATGGAACAATAATCAACCCAATATTACCATTCAACATCCTGTAATTGCGGTCGGTAGTGGAACACATACCCTTTCTTACTCCAATGATGGCATTGTATGGACCGGTCTTGGTACAAACATATTCAGCACCGCAGGATATAGTGTAGCATGGAACGGTACACGCTGGGTCGCCACAGGAGCAGGTACCAATACCCTCGCCTATTCTACCGATGGACTACGCTGGATGGGTCTTGGTTCTACAATCTTTTCTACCCAAGGCAACGGCATTGCCTGGAATGGCTCTTTATGGATAGCCGTCGGCTCTGGAACCAACACCATCGCCTATTCCGCAGATGGTATTAATTGGTCAGGAATAGGAACCACAATCTTTACCATAAGTGGAAACGGTATTGCCTGGAATGGTACTCAGTGGTTCGCCGTTGGTACAGGAACCAATACCATTGCCTATTCTACTGATGGTATCAATTGGACTGGTCTCGGTACCACCGTCTTTTCGACCAATGGAAATGGTATCGCATGGACCGGTTCACTATGGGTCGCAGTAGGAGCAGGAACCAATACCCTTGCCTATTCTTCCAATGGTAGCAGTTGGACAGGACTTGGTACTACTATCTTTTCTACTCAAGGCAACAATGTTTGTTGGAACGGAACACGATGGATTGCTGTCGGCTCTGGAACCAACACCATTGCCTATTCTTCCAATGGTGTGAGCTGGTTTGGATTAGGAACGACACTTCTTTCTATTACAGGAAATGGTGTCTGTTGGACCGGTTCACGATTTGTGGCAGTTGGTCAAGGAATCAATACGAGTGTATATTCCCCCGATGGCTTAACATGGTATCCTGGTTCCATGGGTCCCACACCCTATATTAATTTATTGATGGAGGGAAATGTGTTAGATAGTATGATGAATACAATCACAAGCACGGTTGGAACCATTTCATATGTACCTGGTATTGTTGGAAATCAAGCAGTATATCTATCTAATACAACAGGTGGACCAGGTATTAGTTATATTACTGTACCTGTTATACAAACGAACAGTTTTACGGTATCATGTTGGTTTTATGCCTTGTTTATTTCCAATATTCAGCAAGATATTTTGAGTGGATATACAGGTACTTATACATTTTATATTAATTCAAGTAATTACTTGTGTTATTACATTCCTACAAATGCCACGAGTGCTGCAACCGTTGCTACCACAACCTATCAGATTGTGGCAAATCGATGGTATCATGTACTTGGCACCTATCAAGTAGGTGGTACCTGTGCGTTTTATGTAAATGGAACACAGGTTGGAACCAACTATACTCATGGCGGTATTGCAACAACCTATTCACCTGTCTTTTATCTTGGTACTTGGTCTGGATTAAACGGCTCTTTTAATGGATACATAGATGACTTTCGTATCTACAATTCAGTAGTTCCGATAAACAATATTGGAAATGGCATTGCCGGCAATTCACGCTTGGGTGCCGTCGTATGTGATAGTCAGGTCGTTCTTAGTACGACATCAGGCGGTTCTTCCACACTTGATATTGTTAGCGACAATTATTACAACACAGGATTTACTGAATTAAATGCTAGCATTCAAACACAGGCACTTTCCTAACTCACTTATGTATACGGGCTTATCTCATAATGAATTAATTATGAGATAATAAATAGTGATGTCAACTGGTATTGAACCTATCGACAGTGCGCCTATCATTATTCGTACTTATAATGATGGCTCTGCCGACAATACCTTTCTATTAACAAAATATGATTATCCTGTTTCTAGTAATTACATATTACTTACCGGTTCAAATGGATTACTAACTGCGTCAAACAATATCATTCAAACCACAATGGGAATGTCATCGATGAACATTTCTAGCCATTTTGGAAGCAGTATTGTGTATGGAGGATTCTATTCTTCTACCTTAATTCTACCATCAGGGGTATACAGTACCATTACAAAAAACACTGTGACGGTAAGTAGTATTACTGCATCTACAATTTCACTCAATATTCTAAATATTTATACCATGAATGTATCAACTTTCTCTCCAAATGGAGTTACTGTGGCATATTCAACCGTTGGTTCTACTATTCAAACTTCTTCTATCACATTTTCCACATTGTCTGGTGGAATCGTATTCGCAACCACTGTTGGATCGCTCTCATCTTTTACTGGTTCTTCCATGTATGGTACATCCTTATCTGTATCCACATCCCTCACCGATACCATTATTATCAGCACACTTACTGCTCAAAGTACCATTACAACTAATCTATCTTTCTCTACACTTCAAGCCAGTACACTTGTTGTATCCACGCTAATTGGTTCAAGCATCTACACCAATCAGCTTGCTTTCTCTACACTTCAAGATGGTTTAATTATTATAAGTAGTATTGCGTGTACATCCACACTTACTGCTTATACTATCTATTCGAATGCACTTACTGTTTCCACAACATCGACTACATACATTACCATGAGTTCTGTTACTGCTCCACTTGTTGTCTCTAATTTCTTATCATTTTCTACATCACAAGGAAGCACTGTTACCCTTTCTACCCTTACTACTTCCTCTCTGTCAGTATTCTCTACAAAAATGTCTACACTTCAATCCAATTCCGCATTCGTATCTACACAAATCATCTCCTCAATGAATAATTCAATTCTTACCTATTCTACCTTTCAAGTAAGTACTGCTAACTTTTCTACATTATCTTCTTCGACACTCAACACGAATACACTGACTTATTCTACCATTATTGGCAGTACATTACTTGCGAATACACTCACTATATCATCTCTTACTGCTTCTACCGTGCTATCCAATGCGATTTCATTTTCTACCGTTCAGGGTAATATACTCATTCTATCGACTGCTACCCTTTCTACACTAGTTGACACGGCTCTAACTGCTTCAACGATTCAAGGAAGTACTGTTCGTATCTCCGCACTAACTACATCCAGCATCAATGTTGGCACGATCCCTATATCGACATTGAATACAAGTTCGATTCTTTTTTCCACTCTATCCACTTCATCATTTATAAATGGTTCCATTATCTATTCTACATTACAAGGAAGTACTGCTCTTGTATCGACGGTGTCAGCATCTTCTTTATCTACAATATTGTTAGTTGCGTCTACTCTAACCGCCAGTAGCTTGAACACCAATGTACTTAATGGATCTACTATACAAACAAATACTCTTACTTTTTCTACGCTTCAACAAAGTACCATTGGACTTTCAACTCTTACTAGCTGTACAATTATTTCTCCATTGATCAATGTATCCACATTTTATGGAAGTACACTTACTGTTTCTACATTAATCGGCTCAAATATGACAACGAATCAAATTACCTATTCGACACTTACAGGAAATAATGTAGTTGCGAATGTGATCACTGTAAATTCAACCTTCACAAATGGAGGCACATTCTTTATTTCAAGCTATCTGTTTTCTACTCAACAAACATCCAATATGTCGATCAATACCATGAATATTCCCTCTACCATGACAGTTTCTTCCTTAATCAGTAAAAATCCATCTAGTTTAACTGCGTCCACCCTAACCATCGGAAATGGACTTATTAGTAATTCAGCAACGGGTTCCCTTTCTTGTTCCTCATTAACAGTTAATGCTGTAAATATAACATGTTCGATTATCAATCAACCAGTTTTTGGACAAACTGTTAAAATCGAGTCAATTCAATATACTTCTCCTGTTGTCATTAAAACCAGCGGAATTATGGCCAAACTGGATATGTCTCCCTTATATCAACAGACCTATACATTTGGACCTTCCATTCCAAATCGATGGGTAGCGTTGGGAGGAGGAACCAATACGATTGCGTATTCCGATGATGGAATTACCTGGAATGGTGCGGGTTCAACCACCATTGATTATGGTCGATGTGCGGTATGGAATGGAACCATGTGGTTAGCATTAGGAAATGTCTCCAATTATAGTTCCATTGCGTATTCTTATGACGGAGTCAAATGGACCGGGCTTGGAAATAGTATTTTTAGTACATATGGAATGGGTGCTGCGTGGAATGGAACCATGTGGGTAGCAGTAGGAGCAGGAACCAATTGTATCGCATATTCCTATGACGGAATCAATTGGACCGGTTTGGGAACATATATCTTTTCTTCTTATGGTCACACCATTGTATGGAATGGTTTACTATGGGTGGCGGTAGGAAGTGGAACTGTTCATACCATTGCGTATTCTTATGATGGATTTACATGGACTGGATTGGGAAATACCATTTTTACTTCAGGTGGACTAGGATTAGCATGGAATGGAAAAATATGGGTAGCAACGGGTGTTGGAACAAATACATTTGCGTACTCGTATGATGGAATCAATTGGACAGGTGTTGGAAACATTGCACCGTCTACCTATGCGGTTGCATGGAATGGTACCATATGGGTTGCGGGAAGTGATTCTACTAACAATCTATTGTATTCCTATGATGGAATCAATTGGACTGGTTTGGGGTTAAGTATTCTCTCTTCAGGAGGAGCCGGTCGTGCGTTTGCGTGGAATGGAACCATGTGGGTTGTGGGTGGATATGGAACCTATACCATTGCCTATTCCTATAATGGACTCACTTGGTATGGAATTGCTTCGAATCCATTGACATCAAGTTCACTTGGAATGGGAGTAAATAATGCCCGACCCCATCGAATCACGTTTCCTGCGTCCATGGCAATTGGTACCGGTTCAGGAACCAATACTCTTGGCTATTCCTATGATGGAATCAATTGGACCGGTTTGGGTACGGGTATCTTTTCCACAACGGGTTCAAACGCGGCCTCGAATGGTGCAATGTGGGTGGCCGTCGGCTCTGGAACCAATACCCTTGCGTATTCCATAAATGATATCGAAAACCCTTTTATTTATATACCATTTGAAAATGGACTTTATTCGGATGTAATGGGAAACTCAACGGTAACCGCATATGGTTCACCTACATTTGTAACAGGTGTTCGTGGTGCTACCGCTATTAGTTTAGCGAATAGTGTGGGAAGCGCTGCCTCAAAATATCTTCGCTATAGCTGGTCTGGTTCCTCCAACTTTACAATAAGTTTTAATTTTTACGCACAACAGCCCGTGTCATCCTATTATCAATATATAGTATCCGCATACAGTTCTTATTTTGCAGTATGTTTAAATCCAACTGGCGTAATTTCATTGATTATTCCTTCTGGCGGTACATTTATAAGTGGTGCGGTTGGACCAATTATTACTGCAAATACATGGTATAATGTTACTGTAATATTCCAAACAGGATCATTATGTTCTCTTTATATAAACAATATACTTATCGGATCAAATACCAATTCAGGCGGACCAGGAACATCCTCTGGATATTTAGGAGTAGGATGTTTTGATAATTCTACGTATAGCCCCTTTTACGGTTATATTGATGATATTCGACTCTATCAATATGCTTTATCAATAAATGCCCCTCTTCGCTGGAGAGGATTAGGAACTTCTGTGTTTTCGACTCAGGGCTATGCGGTAGCATGGAGTGGTACCATGTGGGTGGCAGTGGGTTCAGGAACCAACTCGATTGCGTATTCCTATGATGGAATGACATGGTTCGGTCTCGGTACCAGTATCTTCTCTTCAGGACTAGGAATCGCATGGAATGGAGGACAGTGGGTTGCGGTAGGTTCTGGAACCAATTCGATTGCCTATTCTTCCGATGGAATCCATTGGACTGGTATTGGAACCAGTATCTTTTCACAGGGAAATGCGATCGCATCCAGTGGCACTCAGTGGGTAGCGGTCGGATCAGGAACCAATTCCATTGCCTATTCGTATAATGGCATCAATTGGGTTGGTCTTGGCACAGCACTCTTTACTTCATCTGGAAATGGCGTTGCCTGGAACGGTACACAATGGATTGCCACAGGAGCTGGTAAAAACACCATTTTGTATTCTAGTAATGGAATCAATTGGAATTCTGCGTTTTCTAGTTGCTTTATTGGATATGGTTCGAGTGTGACATGGAATGGGGTACGATGGGTCGCTACTGGTTCTGGAATGAATACCATTGGATATTCGAATGACGGTTCATTATGGAATGGAAGCAATACCATTTCGCCTCAACAAACTGGCCTGGCATCCAATACATGGACCCAGAACGGCGTAAACTGGACAGCAAGTGCTTCGAGTATTCTCACTTCCAATTATTCTGCCTATGGTGCTTTCAATAATTATTATGGAAGTTCTGGCGTATATTCGTGGGCTACTCCTGCTCTATATAATACTTCAACAGGTGCCTATTCAGGAAGTGTTACCACAACTGTTCTTGGAGGTGTAGGAACATTATCAGGTGAATGGTTACAGATTCAATTGTCTAATCCCTTGCGATTGGTATCCTATACCTATGGATGCGGTGCGTATGGCCAATTTCCAAAAACCTATTATATTGTTGGCTCTATGGATGGTACATCGTGGTACCCGATTCAAAGCTGTAGCATGACGATTAATCCATTAACTGCCAACTTTACCGCATGTTCCACCTATATTTCCGTTAATCAAAGCGGTACACAATCACTTGTCGGCGGAGCAATTGGTTCAGGAACATTTACTACCTATACCTATACAACTTCATCATTTACCTATTTTCGACTTATTGGATTGACATTATGGACTTCAGGAACAAATGGAAACATGGAAGCAGGTGAATGGTTTCTTAACTTTGGAACAACGGTCATGAATAAAGAGATTACCAATAATTTGACATATACCGCTACCAATTATGGAGCGACCATCACTACTTCTAGCAAAAATACAACGTCTTCTTCTATGACATTTTCTGCCGCTTCTTCTCAATACGTTCAAGTCAATAATTTTACCTCAACTACCGCAGGTCTTACCTTCGCATTTTGGTATAAATCTAACGCAAGTGGAACATGGGCGCGCATCTTTGATTTTGGAAATGGGGCAACAAGTGATAACATCTTGGTTTCCATCAATGCCAATGCTCTGAATGAACTTGGATTATCCGTTGTATATGGAACCAATATAAATACAAATTATTATATCAATGATATCAATTATAATGATAATACATGGAGACACGTTGTATGGACACTTCCCTACGCCGCCACAGGTAGTGCCACCAGTGTATGGAGCGTGTATATCAATGGTGTGTTCAAAACAAACTTTACTTCTTATTATCCTACAACTACTGTGACCAGAACGTCATGTTATATTGGTAGAAGTGATTGGTCAGCAGATGCCTATTATAATGGCAGTATCGATGACTTTAGAATCTATAACTATATATTGGGTCCAGCCGATATAGCAACGTTATATTCTAACTTTGCGAATCCTACCATCTTTAGCAGTGCGGGTTCAGGAATAGGATGGAACGGTAATATGGCAAGCGTTACCATTCAACATCCTGTGATTGCGGTTGGTCAAGGAACACATACCCTTGCGTATTCCTCTGATGGCGTGGCATGGACTGGACTGGGTACTACTATCTTTTCTACTGCTGGATATGGCGTAGCGTGGAACGGTATCCGATGGGTCGCTACCGGATCTGGCACCAATACCCTCGCCTATTCTACTGATGGGCTACGTTGGATCGGTCTCGGATCTACGATCTTTTCTACTCAATGTAATGGTGTAGCATGGAATGGATCCATCTGGGTTGCGGTCGGTTCAGGAACGAATGTGATCGCTTATTCCACCAATGGGATCAATTGGATCGGATCTTCCACCACTGTATTTACAAGTGGTACTGCCGTGGCATGGAACGGATCGCAATGGATCGCAGTAGGTTCAGGAACCAATAGCATCGCCTATTCTTCGGATGGTATATCATGGACAGGACTGGGTACCAGTATCTTTTCCACCAATGGAAATGGCATCGCGTGGACAGGTTCTATTTGGATCGCAGTAGGAGCAGGAACCAATACGATTGCCTATTCTAGTAATGGTAGCAGTTGGACTAGTCTGGGTACCAGTATCTTTTCTACTGCTGGCAAAGGTGTCTGTTGGAACGGAACACGATGGATCGCTGTCGGTTCAGGAACCAATACCATTGCGTATTCAACTAATGGCACTACTTGGTTTGGATTTGGAACATCGATCATATCTACCATGGGCAACAGTGTATGTTGGACAGGAACACGGTTTGTTGCCGTTGGATCAGGAAACATTGTATATTCCCAAGACGGTCTAACATGGTATTCTTCTTCCTTCACCTTTACCCAAGGAAATGGTATCGCATCCAATTCTCGTATTGGACCCGTGATATCCGACAGTCAAGTTGTATTAAATACAAGCTTAGATATTGTAAGCAATACGTATTATAATTCAGGATATACAAACTTTTCTGCTGTGATTCAAGCACAATCATAAATATTCATATACTGTTCTTCTTTCCTATTTCGATGTACAAATCATATATCGAAATTAGAAACTACTAATTAGAAATGGCGTCTGCTGACTTCAATTACGTAACCCTCCGAACCATCACTCCCTCCAATGCGGATGGGTCATTTGTCAATACGGGGTATGTCTTTACTGTCGGGCCCGATGCCAAACAACATTGGACCAATAATTTGAATCTGAATCAGGTGGTTGTTAGTACGATTCTTATCAATTCAACCCTAGAATTGGTTGAGGGTCAATTTATTACAATGGGTGTATCAACTGGTGGTATTAGTACACTTACCACAAATGCTCTTAGTAATGCTTCTAGTATTATTACCTCCACACTTACTACAATCAACCAATTCTATTCTACAAGTATTGGAATCAATGAAACGGTATCCTTATTAACTGCTTCAACCATTACCAATACCAATTTGGGATTTTCAACTGGGTCAGGACTTATTTTAACAACAAACGCACTTAACGTAAATTCTAGCATTATCACCTCTACACTAAATGGAATCAATCTTACTTATTCGAGTCTTCAAGGAAGTTCTATTATTACTTCTACAATGACCACTTCTACCACCTATTATTCTAGTATCTCAGGAAGTACACTTACTAGCGCAATTGGTAATGTGACCCTCCTCAATATCAATAATGGGTTCTATTCTACACTAATAGGTAGTAGTATTACTACATCTACTCTATGCGTTTCATCCCTGTATTACTCTAGTCTTACAGGTAGTACTATTGCTACCTCTACTCTTTTTGGATCTAGTATTGGATATTCAACAATAATTGGAAGCAGTCTGACCACGACTGTTTTCTTTGGTAAAAATGTTAATATTAATAATGGGTTCTATTCTACCCTGACTGGAAGTACTATTACTACTTCGACTCTTTCTGTCTCTACCCTATATTATTCTACAATTCAAGGCAGTTCTATTCTTACTTCCACAATATCTGGTTCTACCATGTATTATTCTACTGCTGTAGGAAGCACACTTATTACTAGCTTTCTTAATGGTACCATAGCATGGATCAATAATGGATACTATTCTACACTTTCAGGAAGTACCATCACAACATCTACCTTTTTTGGTTCAACCATCGGATTCTCTACCACAGTAGGAAGTACGTTGACCACTTCTGTACTAACTGTTCAGTCAACACTTCTTGGATCAACTATAAATTCAATTAATATTGGATATTCTACATTAACTGGAAGTACTATGTATGCAAATACATTTTTATTTACCTCTACTACAATTGGTTCTACAATCAATGTTATTAATACCACTTATTCTACATTATCAGGAAGTACTTCCATTACAAATACTGGATTTTGGAATTCTACCTTGATTGGTTCAACATTGACGACTACTTTGATGAATTATTCTACTATTCAAGGAAGTACTATCTTTACAAACGGTACAAATACCAACTCATTGATAGTTAATTCAACACTTGCCGGCTCCACGATTAACACCGTTAATATAGGATTTTCTTCACTAATGGGAAGTACAATTACAACTAGTACAATTAATGCTGCTACACTCCTTACGATTTCATCTGGATTTGTTGGAATTGGTCTAACGAATCCTAGTTATGCACTTCAAACTGCCCCACAGAATTCAGTTAACTTATCGAACTCGTTTCTAGCAACATGGATTACTCTTCCTACCGATGTATTTCAATCGTTTACTGCGATTACAAATGGTACATTAACGGGTTCAGCCGGTGTAAATGGGATTTTTACAATTGGCAATTATTCCAGCGGAGAAGTTTTACTTAATCCCAACTTGATTCCTGGAACTGTTTATCGAATGATATTTACTGTTTCCATGACAGGTGTTTCACCTTCCTTTTATTTATTTAATCATGTTACAGGTGATAGCATTATTGGATCCCCTACATCTATTACCAATACACCTGCTACATATACCATTACCTTCACTGCTCCTTCTGGAAAAATTGGTATCGCATTTACCTATTCTGGTGCCATTGTGAATGGTAATGTTGCTACATGGACCGGCTTCACTCTTCAGGGATTCTATAATCAAAGTCCAGGAGGAGTTGGAATCGGCACGACCAATCCTCAATATTCTCTTCAGGTAGCAAATGGTTCTATTCAAGCGTATAATCTCCAGCAATTTGAATGGATCAATACACAGTCTTCTAATACTCTTGGATATGCCACTGCCAGTGGACCAGGATTATATAAGATTGCCACATTAGGGGCAACTGGAAATGGTGGATCATTTGGCATTGTCAATGTACGTGGGCAAATGGGTGGATTCATCAATAATAATGTAATGTATATCGATTTATCCATTACCACCCGTGGTGGACTAACCGTTTATGGAACAGTAA
>Ga0164297_10003179_pt1 | contig 15466 bp, 13 predicted proteins | sample GEODES058metaG_FD_113539 | JGI IMG/M metagenome (GOLD analysis project Ga0164297, IMG submission 113539) | Dystrophic lake water microbial communities from Trout Bog Lake, Wisconsin, USA - GEODES058 metaG | ecosystem: Environmental > Aquatic > Freshwater > Lake | place: USA: Trout Bog Lake...
GCCGGACCATCGGTGGTGATCACATTGACCGCCGCACCCAGGCGGGCCATGGCCTCTCGATACGCTTGCTTTTCCACCGGCACGATCAGGGCTTCCTTCCGACAACGACGCGGCCAGTATGGCCCAGCCGAACCGTGCTGGCCAGATCGCCCTAGCGCCGCATCACGGCGGCAGGATCAGATCACACCGCGCTGGGACCTGAACCAGCGTCACGGCGCCGACCGCCGGGGGATTTCCGAAGGCGTTTCCTGATGGGGCGCCGATGCGGGCAAGGGGGGTTCCCGAGGCGGAACGCTCGGAGAGCGCCAGGAGAAGAGAATGCCAGGGGAGAACGGGCTAAGGGAGGTCGGGCTAAGGGAGGTCGGGCTAAGGGAGAACGGGCTAAGCGAGGATAGGCCAGCCGGCCCCGATCGACCATCAAATTGCCTTTGTTGCACCGCAATAAACCGCCATGCCTTCGCTATCCCTGCACCGGACCGTCATCGTGCTGGCCGCCAGCGCGCTTGCCGCCTTTGCCGCATCCTTCGCCGCACCCTTCGCCGCCCCCTGTGCCGCCTGGGCAGCCGAGGCGGCGGCCGAGGTGGCGCTTGCCCCCGCCGTGGCGGTGGTCGAAATGCGCGCCTATGGCATGGGCTTGCTGCCGATCGAGGGAAAATTCACACGCTTTCACGGCGTGGCACGCTATGATCCGTCGCAGCCGCATAAGTGTCAGATCATGCTGGAGATCGATCCGTCGAGCCTGGAAATGTCCAACGCCGCGATACGCGACCGCGTCATCGGCCCTGATTTCATCGATGTCGCCCGTTTCCCAACCATGGCGTTCGATGGCGCCTGCGCCGACCAGAGCGTGACGGGCAACCAAAGCGTGACGGGCACGCTGAGCCTACACGGCCAGACACACAGCCTGGTCTTCGCCGTCGAACGCGCAGACGGGCGTCTGCACGCCACCGGCGACTTGCACCGCGACCTTTGGGGCATGGTCAATGATCCGATCCTGGTCGGGCATACGATCCGCATCCGCGTGGACCTGCCATTGCCCGATGCCGGCACGATCACGCGGGTCCATGCCGCCGGGGAGACGCCGTGATGCGCCTGCCCGCCGCCCTGCAGCCGCTGCGCCATGCAACGTTCCGCACCCTGTGGCTCGCCACCGTGGTCGGCTGGCTGGGCACCTGGCTGCAAAACACCGGCGCCGGCTGGCTGATGACCACGCTCGCACCCAATGCCGTCGTCGTCGCCATGGTACAGGCCGCGACCATCATGCCCGTGTTCCTGCTGGCACTGCCCGGCGGGGCGCTGGCCGATATCGTCGATCGCCGCGTGTTCCTGATCGCCACGCAAAGCTGGACATTCCTCTCCGCCTGTCTGCTCGCCGGGCTGACCCTGTTTCACCTGATGTCCGCGCCCTGGCTGCTGATCCTGACCTTCAGCATCGGCATCGGATCGGCGCTGACCAACCCGGCCTGGAACGCGGTCGTGCCGGAACTGGTCCCGCGTGAGGATATGGTGCAGGCCATCGCGCTCAACGGCATCGGCTTCAACCTGACCCGCGCCATCGGCCCGGCCATCGCCGGTTTTCTGATCCTGATGGGCGGCTCCAGCCTCGCGTTCATGTGCTACGCGATCTCCATCACCGCGGTGATCGGGGCACTGCTATCCTGGCAGCGCGGCAAGCATTTCACCGGCGTGCCGCGGGAGCATTTCGTTTCCGCCATGCGCGCCGGCATGCGCTTCGTCCGCAACACCAAAGCCGTGCAGGCGGCGATGGTGCGCACGGCCTGCTACTCCATCCCGGCTTCGGCGCCCTGGGCGCTGCTGCCGCTTTACGTCAAACGCGACCTCGGGCTGGGGCCGGGGATGTATGGCCTGATCCTGGGCATGATGGGGATCGGCGGCGTCACCTCGGGGCTGCTGCTGCCGAGTTTCCGCCGCCACCTCAATCGCGGCCAGATCGTGATCCTTTGCAGCCTGCTGTCCTCGGCCGGCATGGCGGTGGTGGCGTTTTCGACGCATTGGAGCTTTGCCGCCCTAGGGATGATGATCTTCGGCCTGGGCTGGACCTCGGCCTTCGCCACCATCCAGGCGGCGGCGCAACTGGTCTGCCCGCCTTGGGTGCGCGGGCGGGCGCTGGCGATCTACCAACTGGCGCAGAACGGGGCGCTGACGCTGGGCTCCTTCGCCTGGGGCTGGTTCGGCGCCCATGCCGGCCTGCCGCACACATTCCTGGTGGCGGCCGTCGTCGGCATCGTGCTGATGGTCTTCGCCCGGTTCTTCAGCATCGAACCGGTGGAACGCCCGCAACTGACTCTGCCGGATGTCGATATCGCCTCCGCCCCGGTGCCGGAAGCGCCGGCGCCCGAGTTCGTCCCGCTGCTGCGATCGGCGCGCGGACGGCTGATGGAAATGGCCTATTACCGTGTCGAGCCCGAACAGCGGCCGGCCTTTCTGCAGTTGATGCACGAAGTCCATAGCCTGCGCGGACGCTCGGGCGCCGTGGAATGGCAAGTCTATGAGGATGTCGCCCATCCCGAGGGCTGGATCGAGGTCTGGGCGATGGAAAGCTGGACCGAGCATCTGCGCGAAAGCAACCGCTTGACCGAGGATGACAAGCGCCTGCTGTCCGATCTGGCCACGTTCCAACACGAGGCGCATCGGCCGACCCGCTTTCTGGCGGTCGATCCGCAGGAGTATTTGGCCAGCCGTCACGCGCCCTCACCACCGCATCTGCCGGTGCAGACGGCCGCCGGGTCTGCTGAGGCGCAGAAGCCGGGTGCCTGACAAACGCGCGGCGCTTGGTCGCGGCGCTTTGGCTCGGCGCTTTATCTCGGCGCTTTAGCGGGCTCCTGTGGCAGACCGCGCCGAGGCGAGCGGCCAGGAACGCTTTGCTTGACCCGGCTTGCCCCGCATCGATATGCTGTATTCGGAGCTGCCCGGTGCGACAGGCAATTTTACCCCCGGGGCCAGTAAGCAACTCCCAGGGAACTGGCGCTGTTAGGATCTTGGTCCTGATATCTGGTACCCACCTGCACAGCAGGCCTTGGGAGGGTTCAATGCCAACGGCCCATGGTGGCTCCACTTTACCCCCTTAAGCGGGCAACACACGTAAACGGGCAGCACTGGTAAGCGGGCTAAGCAGGCACATTCGGCATCCCGCGGGCGGTCGTTTCGTTGTTATCGAACCGTTCGTGCCGCCCATTACTGCCACCCGCCATTGGCACCGGTTACCGGATCCCGTTATTGGCGCCCGTCACGGCCCCCCATCACTGGCCCCCGTCATTGACCCCCGATCACGGGCGACGACGAAAGATCTGCAAATCCGGGTAACCAGGATCGTCGGCACGGTCGAAATTCTCCTGCAACCACCGATATGTCAGCTTGTGCGTCGACTGGAACGCCAAGTCCTCGCGGCCGTCCAGACGGATCGTCGATACGACGACAAAGCCCGGAGATACCGCGGCCATTCGCGCAATCTCCTTGTTCTCGAAATCGGCGCGACGCGGGAACAGGACATAGATCTCCCACAGAGGGGAGCGAAGGCCGAGCGCTGGGTAGATGGAGGGGAAGAAGGGCACGGCGACGATGGGGTGGCCGGGGTCGACGGCGGCAAGGCGGCGCAGCAGGTCGATGATCCAGGCGCTTTCGGGCTGTATCCGCAGGTGATCGCCGCCGACATCCGTCCAGACGCAGCGCGGGTCACGTTCACAGTCATGCGACATGCGTTCGGTCGCCAGGGCCCACAGGGTCAAGACGGCAAGCCCGATCGCGCAGCCGTCGCGCCAGGGCGCGCGCAGGGATGCCAGCGACGCGAGGACGGCGATCAGCAGCGGCATCATCCCAAAGGCCAGATGCACCGTGTCGGCCCGGGAATAGGCATAATGGGCATAGGGGGCGGCGAGGCAGGCGGAGGCCACAAGCACCGGTGAAACGGCGCGGCCGCGAAGTCGCGCGTAAACGGCCAACGCGAAGGCCGCAACGGCGAACAGCGCCAGGATGATAAAGCCGATGCCGACCAAAACGGCGCGTGTCGCGGCTTCCCAAGGCAGCGTGGCAGGGACCCACCAGGGCCAGGGCACCGGTAGGGCGATGTTGGTGGCACCGTAATCGAAATGAAAGCGGATACTCTCGACGAACGCCGCCGCAAAACCGGGAATGACCGCCAGCATCAGCAGGACGGGCAGGTAGCCGATGACGATCCCGCCGGCCCAGGGCACGGCGCCGGTCCGCAGCGCCGAACGGCCTTCCGGGCGCAACGCCAGCCAGACGGCAAGCAGCGCGCTGCCGACCACGCCATAGACCCCGTGATTGCGTCCCAAGACCGCCGCGGCACCGATCGCGATCCCGGCCAGCAGGAACGCGGAACGGCGGCCCGCCGCGGCAACATGAGCAAAACCGGCGATCAGCAGCAACGCGGCGAGAATGTCCGGCGTCTTGTAATAAGGGATCATCCACGCCAGCAGCATACATGCGGCGGCGATCAGGAACGGCAGGTCTCGCAGACGGCGCGTGCCGCCGATGATGCTTAGGCCGGTGAAGACGGCGATGACCAGCAGAACCAGTTGGCTCCAGCGGAAGGCGACGATCCCGCCGCTGCCGATCAGATGCATCACCAGCGCGGCGAGGTAGTAGCGGCCGGGGTCGTAGGCCATGAAGTCGCGCAGCGGGACCTCTCCGCCCAGGATCTGGCGCGCGCCATACCAGGCGAACCCTTCGTCGGCTAACTCCATCCCATAATGGATCTGCCACGCGTTCAGCAGCATGGTGATCGCAAGCGCCGTCGCGGCGCGCAGCAGGAAGGGCTTCATGCCGTGGGTTCTCCGGCGTGTGGGCGCATGGCGACGGCGAGCAGGCTGGCGCCGATATCCAGCAGCGGGCCGGCGGGGGGGAAGCAGCGGATCGCATCCAGGATGGCGGCATTGCGGTGGTTGAACCAGAACGAGTCTGCCTCTACCGCATGGCAGGCGGCATTCCCGCCGGACGGATAGGACACCGCGCCGCTGGCAGGGGTGGACCAGATCCCGTCCGCATCCTGGACAAGCCCGGGGAACGGCGGCGTCACGCGCCTTGCTCTGCGTAAAAACCGATGACGGCATCGGCGACGGTGTCGACGTCCGCCGTGGTCAGGTCCAGATGCATCGGCAGGCGGACCAGACGGTCGCTGGTATCGTCGGTGACGGGCAGAACCGCCGGCGGGATCCCGAGGCTGCGGGCGAACGGCGCGCTGTGCAGCGGGATGTAGTGGAACACGGCGTGGATGCCCGCTTCTTTCAGGTGCCCGATCAGCGCCGAACGTTCGGCGAGGTTCGCGGTAAGGAGGTAGAACAGGTGGTGGTTGGGCGTGCGGTGCGGCGGCGTGCGCGGCAGGCGGATATGGCCGGCGGCTTCCAACGGCGCGAGGCGGCTGGCATAGCGGGCGTGCAGGGCGCCGCGGCGGGCGGTGATGTCGGCCACATGCTCCAACTGTCCGGTGAGATAGGCGGCGAGCATGTCGGACGGCAGGAACGAGGATCCGACATCGACCCAAGTATATTTATCGACCTGCCCCCGCAAAAACGCACTCCTATCCGTCCCTTTCTCCCGCACGATTTCCGCTCGGCTTTCCAACGCGGGGTCGTTGATCAGCAACGCGCCACCTTCGCCGCACGAGACATTCTTGGTCTCGTGGAAACTAAAACAGCCAAGATGGCCGATCGTGCCGAGGTAGCGGTCCTTGTAGCGTGATTCGATCGCCTGGGCGGCGTCTTCCACCACCAGAAGGTCGTGGCGGGCGGCGATATCCATGATCGCGTCCATCTCACAGGCGATGCCGGCATAGTGGACGGGGAAGATGGCGCGGGTGCGCGGTGTGATGGCGGCGGCGATGCGTGTTTCGTCGATATTCAGCGTATCGGGGCGGATATCGACAAAGACGGGGGTGGCGCCGCAGCGGACGACGGCATTGGCGGTGGAGACGAAGGTGAACGACGGCAGGATGACCTCATCGCCGGGACCGAGGTCGCACAGTAGGGCGGCGAGTTCGAGCGCGGCGGTGCATGATGTGGTCAGCAGCGCGCGTTGCACGGCATAGCGCTGTTCCAGCATGGTCTGGGCTCGGCGCGTGAACGGACCATCGCCGCTGGCATGACCGCCGGCAACGGCCGCGGCGACGTAGTCCATTTCGCGACCGACGATCACCGGCCGGTTGAACGGGATGCGGATCATGGCCGCGTCCAGTGCAGGGTGATGAAGGGGGGCGGGAAGCGGAAACCCAGGCGAGCGTAAAGATTGGTCGCGGCCGTGTTGTGCGAGGAGATCGAGGTTTCGACCATGCGCACGCCCTCGGCATGATGGCGGGCGAGCATGCTGCGCCAGATGCGCGTGCCGAGGCCCTGGCCGGCAAGGCCCGGCGCAAGGCCGGTCAGCGACCAGTGGCGGCGGTCCGGGGCAGGGGTTTCGACCACCATGAAGGCGGCAAGCTGGCCCGCGGCGCGCACCGCGAGCACCTGCTGGGCGGGATTGCCGAATGCGTTGGCAAGCCAGGCGGCGTAGCGGCGATTGCCGGTTTCGCGACCGATGGCCGGGTCCGCGTGCAGGCGGCCGACGTCGAAGGTTTCGGCGGCCATGGCAATCAGGGCTGGTGCCTCGGCATCGGTCGCGGGGCTGATGGCGATGTCCGGATCGGCGGCGAAGGCGGCGAGGTTGTCGTGGTAGGGGCGGACATTCAGCTCGATGAAGCGAAAGCCCTGCGCTTCGAGGAACCCGCAGGCGGTGAGTGCGGTGTGCGGCAGGCGGCAGACCACGAGGGGCACGGCGTGTTCGTCACGCCACGCCGTGAAGCGTGTCCAGGCGTGCGGCGTGGGGTTGGCGGGGCCAGCCGGAGGCGGATCACTGGGGGGCAGGGCACCGGAAGGCAGACCATTGGGGGCCAAAGAACTAGCGGCCAGAGCACCGGAAGCAAGAGGATCGAAAGCCGAGCGGTTGGGGGCGCAGGCCTTCAGCGCGATGTCGGTGATGGCTGCGGTGACGGCGCCGAAGAAGGGGCGGTCCCAAGGGGCGGCGTGCCAGACGAGGCGTAGGGCCGGACATTCGGCGGTCAGAGAGGAGGTTTCAAACATATCGAACGACCGCGGGTTGGGACGATGCGCCGAGGAGACGGCGTCGGCGGTCCGTCGCACGGACCCATATACCGGGTCGATCGTCGCCGAAAGGATCGAGGCTGAAAAGCCTGACATTGCCGGGGATGATCAATCCGGAGCGGGTCCGGATGCTCAACAACGCCCAGTCGGCGGACGCCGGCGCGGGCGACGATGATGAGCGGTGACGGTGAGCTTCGATGATGGGTTGCGATGAAGGCGGCGATGATGGGTTGCAACATTGCAGCCGCACACCGACGCAGCCGCAAATCCTTGCAGAGCCAATGCACGAAGCCCCAAATCGTGAAGCGCCAAACCGTTAATTAGCAGACCTTGACGCGATAACACATGAAACCGACAGCGGATGCCAATAAGTCTGTCGGTGTCGTAAACAACCGCCATATCATGCCGGAGCGATGGCGTGACATCGTCTTTATAGTCGTTTCGATAATATAACGTGCCTATTTCGCGGATCACCAATCTGGCATAAGCACGCCATCAAAGATTTCATGAGATAGAGACCTCCCCCTGCGATGGCACAAAACACACCGCTCAGCATCGCGGATCACTACAGCGACAAGCCGCAGGCCTACTTCGATACCGCTCGTCACGATATTGCGCCGCTGATACCGCTTGCAGCCCGACGCGTCCTGGAACTGGGCTGCGGCGCGGGTGCCACCATGCGGATGCTCCGCGACAAAATCGGCATCGATCGCGCAATCGGGATCGAGTGCAGTCCCGCCAGCGCCGCACAGGCCCGCGCCGCCTTCGATGAGGTCATCATCGGCGATGCCGAAACCATCGATCTACCGGACGACGCCTTCGATCTGATCCTGGCACTCGATGTGCTGGAACATCTGCGCGATCCCTGGCACATGGTGGACCGCTTGGCGGACCGCCTGGCACCGGGCGGGCGGATCATCGTTTCGTTACCCAATATCGGCCATTTCAGCGTTGTCTATCCCCTGATCAGGGGGCGCTGGAACTACACACAGGACGGCTTGCTGGACGCCACGCATCTGCGCTTTTTTACCGAGACGTCGGCGCGCGCGCTGATGAGCCGGCATGGCCTGGGGATCCGGCAGGTGCTGATCAATGATCGTCCGCGCGCACCCTTCAGGCTGACGTCGCAGCGGTTGCGCTGGTATCAGGCGCGCGTGATGGGGAAACTGCTGCCTCGCAACCTGACCGCGTTCCAGTTCCTGATCGCCAGCGACGCACCCGCCTGAAACCGAAACGCCTGAAACCCAAAACGCCTGAAACCAAAGCGCCTGAAACCCAAAGCACCCGAGCCCAAAGCGCCTCAGTCCAAAACACCCGATACCAGCGCGATCAGAACGCCAGCAGATTGTCGCGGAATTGGGCATGGCTATACCCCCTGCGCACCAACCCCCGCTGCTGCAACGCCGGCACCAAACCGTCGCAAACCTCGGCCACGCTCTTGCGGCTGACATTGGGCAGGGCAATAAGATACCCGTCGCCGCCGACCTCCTCCATCACCTCGCCCATCTGCGCGGCAACGGACTCCGGCGTGCCGACGAAGTCATACGAGCCGCCCATGCTGCTATAAGCGATCACCGCCTCGCGCAGTGTGTTGCTGCCGGCCTTGGTGATGAAATTATACAGGCTCGATTGATGCCCGTTGGTCGAGAGTTCGGCCACCGGCGCATCCCAATCATGGCTGGAGAAGTCGATATTCGTCGTCCAGCCGATCTGCGCCATGCAGCGCTCGATGTTATTGGCCGCCCAGACCGCCCGCGCATCGGCGCGCTCGCGCGCCTCGGCCTCGGTATCGGCGACGATCGGATAGGCCATGAACAGCACTTTGCACTGCGAGGGATCCCGGCCGATGGCCTGCATATTCGCGGTGACCTCGGCCCGGTAATCCTTCATCGCCGCAACCCCCTTCGGATGCGCAACGATGGTGTCGGCATAGCGCGCCGCGATCGCACGCCCCGGTTTGGATCCGCCGGCCTGGGCGATCACCGGCCGGCCCTGCGGCGCCGGGCCCGAGTTCAAGGGGCCGCGGCTTTTGTAATACACACCATCATAGTCGATCGTATGCACCTTCGCCGGATCGATCAGCACCCCCGTTTGCCGGTCGGCGACGATCGCGCCAGGCTCCCAGCTATCCCACAGCTTCGTGACGATCTCGATATACTCGGCCGCCATCTCATAGCGCGTATCATGCGGCGGCAACTGATCGAGGCCGAAATTCTGCGCCGAAAAATCCGAACTCCCAGTCACCATATTCCATCCCGCTCGGCCTTCCGACACCTGATCCAAACTGCCGATGATGCGGGCAGTCAGGTAAGGATGGTAGGCAAAGGTGGACAGCGTGGGCACGATCCCCAACCGAGACGTCGCCGCCGCACACAGCGTGCCGACCACCGTCGGCTCCTGGCGCGGCACCGACATGCCGTTTTTCAAGAAAATATCGCGGCTGTTTTGCCAGTTCTGGCCGATATAGATCGAATCCTCCAGCAACAGATAATCGAAGCCCGCGCGCTCGATATTGCGCGCCAGATCAACGAACATCGACGCCGACATCCATTCCTCGCTGATATTGCCGGTCCAGTTCGCACCCCAGGCTTGAATGCTGGAGCCTTGCAGAAACCAGGCGAGATGGAAGGGCTTGACGCTCATGGGCATGACCTACATGTGTCTGGACAGAGGGATCGTGCATCGTCGGCGAAACGCCGCCGGTTCTGTCCATGCAATCGTCGGGCCAGCACAAGGCAATAGGCAGTAGTGCCCGACGCAACCAGCGGGCCAGAGCGACGAACCAATGCGCCAGAACAACGCAATCAGCCGGCCAGCGCGAGACGGCGTTGGCTTCACGGTTTTTCCGTCTTTTCCTCGGCCGGACCCTGCGCCACACTCAGCCTTCGGTCGCTATCCCCGTGCGGCCATGCCAGGCTTTGCATGGCATGACTGCGGAACAGGAGCCTGGATGAACAGCGGTGGAACCATCGGCGCGATTACCATGACCCCCAAGCAGCCCATGCGCTGCCGCAGCATCGGCTCACCGTCCAACCGCGCCCGCTGCGGATCCGCAACGCCGCCGCCGAACCGCCATGGCTGCGCACGGATACCGGCATGAGCAACGCGGTCGCGACGACACCCCAACGCGGCCCCTTCGTTCTGGCCATGCAGCGTTTCCTGCGCCGCCCGATCGCCGTGGCCGGGCTGGTGGTGATCGTGGTTTTCGCGGCGATCGCCGTGCTCGCGCCATGGCTCACGCCGTTCGACCCGACGGCGACCTCGTGGACGTCGATCCGCAAGGCTCCGTCGGTGCTACATTGGATGGGCACGGATGAAAACGGTCGCGACGTCCTGGCGCGGGTGATGTTCGGCGCGCGCGCCAGCATGCTGGCCGGTATCGTCTCGGTGGCAATCGCCGCGGGGATCGGCGGGCCGGCGGGATTGCTGGCCGGATTCGCCGGCGGCTGGGTGGATGCGCTGCTATCGCGGATCGTCGATGCGCTGCTGGCCTGCCCCTTCCTGATCCTGGCGATCGCGCTAACGGCGTTCCTGGGGCCAAATCTGACCAATGCGATGATCGCCATCGGCGTGTCCACCGCGCCACGCTTCATGCGCGTGGCACGCGCGGCGACGCTGGAGGTTGCGGCGGCGGATTATGTGCAGGCGGCCGTTTCGATCGGCAACCCGCCCTGGCGCGTGATGCTGCGCCATGTCGCACCGAACATCCTACCGCCGCTGCTGGTGCAGGCCAGCCTGTCGCTGGCCGCCGCGATCATCGCCGAGGCGTCCCTGTCCTTCCTCGGCCTGGGTCAGCAGCCGCCGTCACCGTCCTGGGGATCGATGCTGAACGCCGCGCAGCGCTTCCTGACGCAGGCACCATGGCTCGCGGTATTTCCCGGCATGGCGATCTTTCTGTGCGTGCTGTCGTTCAACCTGCTGGGCGACGGTCTGCGCGACGCGCTGGATCCGCGGCGGCGATAGCACCGGACGCGTCGTCCAGAATGGCGCCGACGACGCCAACCGCCTCCTCCAGGCGCGAGAACGTCAGCGACCAGGCCGGCAGACACGCGATCCAATCGATCAAGCGGCGCACTGACGCCAGCGTCAGGCCGAACGGCACGAACTGGCAATGGGCCAGCAACAGACGCAGCGCCTCCCCAGGCGGTAGCCTCTCCTGCGTCGTGACGGCGCCCGGAACATAGCGCGGGAACACCACGGCGCTGACCGGCCGCCGTTCGGCCGGATCGGGCAAACTGGCGGGCGGCGGCGGCATGTAGGTGACATATTTGCCGTCGCCCGCTCGCCGGGTGACCGGCAGGGCGTCCAGGCCTGGGAACAACGGCCGCAGCACATCCGCCCCCGTCGTTTTCACACAAAGCGGCAACGGGAACGGCCGCACGCACAACCCATCTTCATCGAGCGGCGCAACCTCGTCGCTGAAGCAAACATAGCCGGCCTGGGCCAGGGCCGCCGTCAGCGTCGATTTGCCGCTGCCCGGAGACGCCGGCATCAGCACCGCGCCGGCACCGCTGGCTCGGCCGGCGACGACGCCGGCGTGGAATTCGGCCAAAATCGACGCGTGCTGCAGACTGCCCAGCCAGACACCGTGGATGATCGCCGGCAGCACCGCGTCGGAGGGCACGGTCTCGACCCGCTGGCCGTCGCGGAAGACGCTGACCGCGCCGTCGAGGGGCACGATATCCACCACGCAGTCCGGCGGTTCCGCCGACCGCAGGTGATGCAGCGCGGTTTCCGCCAGGGCCGCGTGCGCCGGCACGACGAAGCGCAGTTCGGAGACCGTGTCCAGCAGACGGCAGGTCATCGTCGCGGAAAGCGCGTGATTGGGCATCGTCGCGGATAGCGCGTGATTGGGCATCGTCGCGGAAAGCGCGTGATTGGGCATCGTCGCGGATAGCGCGTGATTGGGTATCGTCGCGGATAGCGCGTCTTCCAATATCTCCGCGGGCAGCGCGTCATCCGGCATCGGTGCGCCGGCGGGCGCTTCCGGCACCGGCGCCGCTGACTCCAACGCCTCCCCACCCAAGCCAGCCTCGACGACCAAGCCACGCTCGGCCCAGCCCGCGAGCGCCTCGGCGACATAGGCCGCGGCCGTCTCGGGCGCCAAGCCAGCATCGGCCGCCAGCCGATCGGCCATGGCCGGCGGTTCGAGCCCGTCCTCTAACAAGCACCAGATCAGACCGGCCATAAGGTTGAAATGATGCAGTTCCTGGCGCGGTGCGCTGAACAGCACCGCGCAGTCTTCCAGGAACAGCAGCGTGCAACCGGGTGCCGAACGGGGGGCGGAATAAGCCGTCATGACGGGCGCAGCCGGCGCCAGTTGCGCCAGAGCGGCAAGGCAACGAAATCATGCCCAAGGCGAACCAGCGGATACAGCCCAGCCAACGGCTCGGGCAGCGGCATCGCGACATAGTGCGGCACCCGCGCCGTCAACAGCGTGCGCGCGGCATAGCGCAGCCGATCGCCCAGGCGCTCACGCATATGCCAGCGGAACGCCGACAGGCGAAAGACCGACTCGGCCGGTCCCGCCGTCCACAGCAGCGCCGCCGCCTGGCGCGCCAGCCGCGCCGCCGTCCGGTCAGCCGCGAGCGCCGTGATCCATGCCGGGTCCAACGGCACGCCCAGCACGTCGCGCGCCAACGCGACACCGATCAACAGCACCCGGCGCAGCCCCGCTTGCCTGGCGCGCGCCAGTTCCGTCGCGGGATCGACACCGCATTGCGGCGCCAGCAGGAAAGCGACATCGGCGATCCAGCGCAGGCACCGCCATTCCTCCTTACCGCCGTTCAGGCATGCCACCAGCAGCGCGTCCCCGGCGGCGAGTGTTCTGACCGCGCGCCCCTCCAGCATCACCGTGCAGGCTCGCTGCCACAGCGGCGCCGTGTCGAGATCTACCGCCAAGGTATGCGGCACGAAATGCCAATGCGGCTCCAACGGCACGCGATCCGCGGCCATCAGAAGGTCCTGGCCATTGTAGCGGTAATAGGCGCGCCGACGCGCCGGCGGCAGGTTGGGATACTGCGGCGCGTAGCCCAAACCGGCCAGGACCGCGATCGCCGCCTCGGCGTCGTCGGGGCGGATCAGCAGGTCGAGATCGACGCTTTCGCGGTCGGCGGGGGTCGGGTAGGCCAAAGCCGCCAGCGCCGGGCCCTTGAACGGCAATGCCGCGATCCCGGCCGACTCGAGGCGTTCAAGCACGTCATGCAAGGCGGCGACGGCCGAGCGCGACTGGCTAGCGGCAACGTCGAGGTAGACTGCCAGTGCTGCAGCCAGATCGGGCGACAAACCGGCGGGCCGGTGCTCTTCCGGCAAGGCCAGCAGGGCGCGCGCAAGTAGCCCGGCAACGCCATGCGCAAGCGCGGTATCGATGACGTCGGACCAGTCCAATTCGGCGCTGGGAAGGAGGGCAGGAGGGGCACCGGACCAAGGCAGGGCCGCTTGGGACGTGACGGCCCAGCACAGCAAGGACGCGGTCGACGTCGTGGTCACAGGGGAGCAGTCACAGGAGAGCAGTCGCAGAGGAGCAGTCAAAGGGGGACGCGATATCCTTCAGCATGGCGGCGACGGAGATCCGGCTGGTGGCGATCCCCGCCCGAAGCGCCGGATCAGGCCGGCGGCCGCCCGGACACAGGAGGCGTGGCCTGCGCCTTCTTCGCCGCGGCAGCGAGCATCAGAGCAACCGCCGGCGCCGCAGCCGCACCCGCGGCACGCGCCAGAAACGCGCGGCGGTCATCAGTCGATTCATCCGTGTGCGTTTGATCGGTCTGCTGCTGATCCATCGTTTCGGCCTTTCATGCCACAGCGATGCGGAATTTTTTTCGTCGTCTGTTCGGAACGTTACCATTATGGCGGCGGGGGCAGCGGCGCACCGGACGCCACATGGGCCTGCGCCTTCTTCGCCGCCGCGGCGAGCAACAGTGTCACCGCCGGCGCCGCCGCCGCGCCAGCCGCCTTCGACAAAAACGCTCGGCGTGCCTCATCATGGCTACCGACCGCGGCAGTCTGGTCCGATTTGTCGGCCATTATACGTCCTTTTTCCACAACAACGGCGTCAGGTCGGAAACCGTCACAAACCGTACGAGACGAAACGTGAAATTCACGCCCGAAACCCTTTCGTCAAAACCATAATGTTCGTAACGGTATAAAATACTGGCGTTTCTGGCAAGACATTGTGCCGCCGGTCTCAACCGCACCGACAAACACATCCGCCCGTCCGCGCCGCGTCGGATCACGCCGATCAACGGCGTCGGACGAACGCGCGGCAGCGTTCCGCGCCAAGCGTGTGCGCAGCGTGAGGGGAGGGGGGGGCGCGGCATGAGCGGCGCAGGGCTCGGACGGCGGGACGTGCGGCGGGGCACATCGCCGGGCGTTGCACGAGCGGCGCAAGAGCCTCCGTGCTCAGGCCCCAATATGGACAAAGCGCCGTCCGGATCGCATATCGACGCGTAGGCAAACAGACCGGAGGCCGAGCATGGCCTATCTCGATACCGTCAAGGCTCTTGGGTTGCGGGACTTCGCGCGTCTGCGCGCGCAGGGCGAGAAAATCGCCTCATTGACTTGCTATGACGCCACCTTCGCAGCGCTGCTCGACCGCGCCGGCGTCGAACTCGCCCTCGTCGGCGACTCGCTCGGCAATGTCTTGCAGGGGCACGCGACGACGCTGCCGGTGACGGTGGAGCACATCGCATACCACACGGCCTGCGTCGCGCGCGGGATGCGACGGGGCTTCATCATGGCCGACATGCCGTTCGGCTCGTATCACGAGGATATTGCGCAAGCGATGCGCACGGCCGTGCAGTTGATGGCGGCGGGGGCGCATATGGTGAAGCTGGAGGGCGGCGAATATGTCGCGCCGATCGTGCGCCATCTGGTCGAGCGCGGCGTGCCCGTGTGCGGCCATATCGGGCTGACGCCCCAGCAGGTGCATCAACTGGGTGGCTACCGCGTGCAAGGCCGTGATGAGGACGCCGCCGCCCGCCTGCTGCGGGAGGCCGTGGCCCTGCAAGATGCCGGCGCAAGCTTCGTCGTGCTGGAAATGGTGCCGGCTGCCTTGGCGGCGCAGGTGACGGCCGCTCTGACCACGTGCGCGACCATCGGCATCGGCGCCGGCCCATCCTGCGACGGACAAATTCTGGTGCTGCACGACATGCTGGGCCTGCATCCCGGCAAGCCGGCCCGTTTCGTGCGCAATTTCATGGCCGGAGCCGAGGGTATCGAGGCGGCGGTGACCGCCTATGTCCGTGCCGTCAAAGACGGTGCCTTCCCCGCCGCGGAACACGGCTATTGAGCGCGCGCTGCGGGCACGCGGGACGCACAACAGCGATTGGCAGGGAACCACGCGGCGTGTAAGCCAC
>Ga0164297_10003180_pt1 | contig 15464 bp, 14 predicted proteins | sample GEODES058metaG_FD_113539 | JGI IMG/M metagenome (GOLD analysis project Ga0164297, IMG submission 113539) | Dystrophic lake water microbial communities from Trout Bog Lake, Wisconsin, USA - GEODES058 metaG | ecosystem: Environmental > Aquatic > Freshwater > Lake | place: USA: Trout Bog Lake...
CTCAAGGGAAATATATTTTCCAATGTTCGTCTAGAGATTCTAAAAACAGCTCGGATTGATGGAAACGTCAATTATAAAAGTATAGGCATTGAAGTTGGCGCAACCATCAATGGCAATCTTCATCAATTAGATGAAGCGCAACTCGCTCAAGATATCATTGATCGCGCAAAACAAAAAGTCTAATTCAAAAAATGCAGCTTATTTGGGTTTCTGGTCCTGTTGGAAAGATTCGAACTATCACCCTAGACAGATTTCGACTCATCCTTCTTCTCATAGCCAGCTCATCCTTTCTACTAATTTGCGGTGCTTTACTACATTTTGTAGGATTTCGCATTGCTCTGAATTTTAACCCTAGCTTAATACGAAATTATTCTGAGCTATATTCGAGCACAGAAAATGAGCATATTAAAAAAATTTATAGCCTTAAATATCAGGAAATTCAGCAACAGTTATTGCAAAATCAGCGCCTCATTAGCGACTTACAAGAACAAAACAAAAAATTATTTGATCTCGCCGTTCCTAAAGCACTTCAAAAAGAAAAGCCTGCACTACCAGCAACTGGAGGGCCATTTATACCCTTCAGTCACAACAAGAATCAAAACCCGGAGGAACTTCTTGAGGCCTCATCCGAGAATCTGAAGATTTTTAATTTGCAATTACAGGACCAAAAAAAAATTATTGAGCAGCAAATCCAGTGGCTTATCTCAAGGCCATTGACTCTCCCCCTTTTGAGTAGCCCTTCTTTGACAAGTGGTTTCGGCGGTCGAATAGATCCTTTTACCAAAATGTGGAGTGCGCATGAGGGTTTAGATTTTCAAGAAACAATTGGTTCAAAGATAGTGTCTTCAGGAGCGGGAAAAGTTCGATTTTCTGGATGGGATCCCTCCTACGGAAAAACCATCTTAATCGATCATGGGAATGGATTTGTGAGTAGATATGCGCATGCAAGTCAACTACTTGTTCAGGCAGGAGAGTACGTTCAGCATCAACAACTTATCGGCTTAGTAGGGTCAACCGGTAGATCAACAGGACCTCATTTGCATTTTGAAATTATAAAAAATGGGATTGCTATCGACCCAAAAGAGTATTTAATAGGACTTAAATAAGAACTTCAACATACTCAAGCTTAGTTCCAAGACAACGATCTTGAAAGTACTTTTTTATAATTTGTTGAGTAGAAAACTGTTTGACACCAAAGCAGTTAAAAAAGCCTCTCCCCAATGTATATTCGTGTAAAAAATTCTTCTAGCTTTGGGCATAAATGTCTTCAACGGAGTCCTCAAAATAGCAACTACTACTGCTATAATCAATCGAGGCAGTATAAAACAATGCTAATGATTCGAAATGTAAAAGTGGTCATTGACGGAAGTGCTGAAATGGAAAATAAAAATTTACCGCCTGTAGTGATTAGTAGCACGCAAACCGCCCTACTGTGTAAACCAATCGCAAGAAGGGTTTATACCATCGCCTCTATCATTTTTCAGCATAAACCACTACGCTGTCCACCAATCAATTTCATTCAAAGGCTGTTCTTCAGCCAACCATCATTCACGGAGTAAACAATGGGTCCACAAAAATTTACTGCTTCGAACACTGCTGAAGCACTCAAAATGGTGAAGGCTAAACTAGGTCCCGATGCCATGGTACTCTCCACCCAAGATACTGCAGACGGGGTAGAAATTACCGCAATTACTCCTGAAGATTTATCCAAGTTATCGAATCTAAACACAAGTGATGATGACCAACAAAACATAGCAGACGATTACCCCATTAACCCCAAAATGGGGCAGTCCTCTCTACAAGCTAAATCGGCAAAATACGAAGAAGAAAACTCCAGAAGCGTGCGCTCAAGTCCCCAGAACATTGAACTGGGCCGTGGATTATCTTCCAAACCAAGTTCAGGTTCCTCTATCAACCCTATTTCAATTGCAGATGCTTTACAACAAAAAAAACGAACCCAATTAAGGTCGAATGACGATAATGTCTCCCCTAATATCGAGCCGTATGTAAAATCCGCCACATTCCCAACCTTAGAAGAATCCAACTTACAACAAAAAGCGCCTCCCGCAAAAGATGCTGCAACATCTGAATCAAACCAAGCCAATTCATCGATCGTTAAACCCTATAATGTGGACCAGTTGCTTTCAGAAATTGCAGAAGTTAAACAGTTAATCCAATCCCAAGTTGCAGGCAACTTTTGGAATAATCTTCAGCAAGATACGGCATCTCATGCTGAAATTTTAAAACACCTTTTAAATGCCGGCTTCTCCCCTAAATTATGTGCGGAAATTGCTAAAAATCTATCTAAATCAGGTGATATCAATACTCTTTTACAAGAAGCAAGATCCCATGTTTCTGGCTTAATTAAAACTATCGATCCCTTTAAAGTCTTTGACCAAGGTGGTATTTTTGCTTTTATCGGCCCCACAGGAGTTGGTAAAACAACTACAGTGGCCAAAATTGCGGCACGATGTGTACTGCGTTTTGGACGAAACCAAGTTGCATTACTAACGACCGATACTTATCGTATTGGAGCACAGGAACAATTAAAGGTCTTCGCCAAAATTTTAGGTCTACCAGTTGTATCTATTCGTGACAGTGACGATTTATCAACAAAATTAAATGATCTTTCAAATCGAAAAGTGATCCTTCTGGACACCGCAGGAGTAAGTCAACGTGATACCTTAATGGTTGAACAGTCACAAATGTTACAAGATGGTTCACGTAATGCATTTCGTATTTTAGTGATGAGTTCTACGACCGATTTACACACTCAAGAGGATGTGATTAATCTGCATAATCAGGCTGCTCGTGCGAAAGACATGCCTGGTATTGGTGCTGCCGTGATTACAAAAACGGATGAAGCAACTCAACTTGCCCCTGTAATCGACTGCTTGATTCGTAATAATCTACCGCTAATGTTCTTATCGAATGGACAACGCGTCCCAGAGGACTTAAGTCAACCGGATATTGCGTATCTTTCTCATCGTGCTATGCGTTCTCGTTCCTACTCAGAGGATCTTTCACTCAATGATGATCAAATACCAGCAGTTCTATCCGATCATTTAAACGACTGGATTAAGAAAGTTTCTTAGTGAGCACTGTAAACACTCCTGCAGGATTAGACCAAGCGGATGGTCTTCGTACTTTATTTGGTGATATTTCCAATAGGGTCATTTGTCTTGCATGCGCGCTTGACCCTGATACCATTGTCCATGTGGGGCATGGAACAGCACAGGCGCTAAAAAATGCTGGTCAACGAACTTTAATGATCGATGAAACTCCTCTTGCGGATCGTAAAACCATGTCGGGATTTTTATATCCTACGAAGTATGATCTTGGTCAGGTGTTTATTAATTCTGTCTCTTTAAATAAATCAATTCGGCATATCGAAGAAAACTTTTGGTACGCTACCAGCACTAAATTACGGCACTTGTTTGAAGAACGTCGGGCAAAACTTCCCAATTTAGATGAACGCTTGAAAGCAATTAATTTAGAGCTAGATTACATTCTTTTTGCAACCAGCGATCCTGATTTCAATATTGTAAATTTCCTTGGCACATCCATCCAACGTATATTAATTGCATCCCCAGAATTTGACTCACTTTCAATGGCGATGAATATGCTTCGTCAATTTTCAATTTATCATTCAGATATACCCATTCCTGTTTTAATTCTCGGTGGTACTGAAGAAGAAGGTCAGTCAGCTTTTGAGAAATTACAACATGCTGCAAAGCAAGCAATGAGTATTGAATTAGAAATGTTGGGGTGGATTAAAGCTATTCAAGCGAGTAGAGTGATTATTGACCCTGAAGATTTCTCAGTAACGACACCTACAGATGGCCCTGCTAAAGAATTTGTTTTACCAACTGGCTTTTTCAAAAGTATCGTCACCTCAATTACAAAATAGATAGAACTTCGCAATGAATAAAACATATTCGCAACATGTGGACTTCGCTAAGGAGATGGAGAAATATACACCACTTGTCAAGCGTATTGCCTATCAAGTTGCTTCCAAATTACCGGCCAATGTGGAAGTTGATGATTTGATTCAAGAAGGGCTGATTGGGCTATTAGATGCTCTAAAAAAATATGTCCCACAAGCTAATCTAAGTTTTGAAATCTATGCCCGCACTCGTATCAAAGGAGCTATCTATGACTCTTGTCGAAAAAATGATATTTTGCCGCGAAATCAACGAGATGAGCTATCACGTTTGGAAAAAATTAATCGGCAATTAGAGCAAGAATTCGGTCGTGCGCCATCAGAAAATGAAATCGCTTTAGCAGCTGACTTAAGTTTAGAGGCTTATTTTGGGATTGTGGATGGCATGGTTAACTTAATGCCCATAGATGATGTTTCAGATGATATGCTTCCATCGGACAATGCATCAGACCCACTACACAGTGCTGCAATGAATCAATTTGCGGAACAACTAGCCCTTATCTTAAAAAAACTCCCCGAAAAAGAGCAAATGGTTATGGCTCTTCACTACCAAGAGGACTTGTCTTACCGTGAAATTGCAGAGGTTTTAAACTTAACGACTGGTAGAATTAGCCAAATTCATACCCAGTGCATGATTCGGATTCGATCACACCTTAAAGTTCAAGCACCTAATTAATGATGCTCTTAATCAAAGCGCTATACCTTTTTAGACAATAAGCTGCCACTTCTACCCGGTATACCACCACCAATTTCATATGTTGCTGCCAAGGACTGCTGGGCAACAAATGACTGTAAAGCCGCACTGCGCTGCATCGCTAGTTTAATTAATTCACCATTTACCTGATGATCGATTGATGCTTGTTCCAAAGTTGTCATTAGTCTTTGACTATCGCTTTCTGGAAGGGATAGGATATCGGCCTTTAACTTCCTTACACCTTCAGAAGATTCTAGACTTCCTCCATAACCATTGATGGCCTCTAAGGCTTTACTAGTTTGCACTAGGATTGCTTCCAATGCATCCACCTGATTTGACTCAAGAACTGATCTCAAGTCCTTAACGGCTTGAGAAACTTTTTGGACTAAAAATTCTAACTTCCCAAGATCTGTCATGAAGGAAAAGTGTTAAGAGAAAAAATCAATTCGATAAGAATTGAATATGCAAGGTTTTTAATTACCTGATTTCGCGCCAATTTGTGCTAATGAATCATGCAAAATAGCTTGAGAAATTTGCTGATAATCTATTTCGAAGGTACCTGCTGCTATTTTTGCCTTGATTTTATCTAACAAGACACGATCAGGTAAGGCTGCAGTATCTTTTTTACCCTGTGCATGCACTAATTGGGCACTTACAGAAACGTCAATATTTGCCGCTGGTGTTGGTACAGATACAGTAGTTGGCTTTACATCCACGGGGACCGTTGCTGATTTTTGACCAAGGTCAACCTTACCAAGCTCTTTATTAGGCTGTGGAACAATTGGTAAATTATCGTTAATCTGCATATTTCTCCCCTTAAACTACAAAAATGTATCCTTAACTAATATAACGGATATTTTCCCTAAAGTGTTTAATCTTTTTTTAAAAAATTTATTGCGTTCGAACAACTACCACCCCTTGGGAGCGTACTTTTCCTGATATTGTCTGCCCATCACGCATTTTAACACGTACCGTATCACCAATCATACCGGCATTTTCAGCGACACCATCGCTTGCAACTTCAAAATCAGGACCCGAAACAATCACACGAACTGGATCACCCATACTAATAACGGACTCTTCATGCAAATCATTTAAGCCAATCTTCATGCCGATTTGAATCGGACGATTAAGAATTCGCCCATTAGCATCTTTAACAGAGCGCAAAACATCATCTGGCAACTCAGCTAAATCACCAGTCACTACATTTAAATCCCCTTTGGAAACTTTCATTCCAGAGGGTAAATAGCGGCTTGCGACCACATAATCTCCAAATACTTTAACCTTAATGGAGAGATTGTAAGTCCATGCTAACTTATCGCATCGTAAAACAATATTGGTGCGCCCCCATAAACGTGTTCCAGCTTGTAATGAAATAGACAACTTATCAGGACAAGATTGTAAATTCACCATTGGGTCGAGAAATTCAACTTCGGTCTTCAAACCACCAACCATCGGACTTTTACTCACAAAACGAATAACCGTTTGCTCAATTTCTGGGCTTAAAGCAGCAAGGCTCCAGGGTGAAACACAAATATGCAATGCAACAAGAATTTTGATAATACGATTACGCACAAGGACTTTCATGTTAAATATTCAATCTCAAGCAGCAAAACGCTCCAAAAAAACACAATGATAAAACCGATTTTGACCATCAATACCTAATGCACCTAACCACATCGGTTTTGCAATTTCTTTAGGGAACTCTTCAAAAATATTCAATATTTTTGAACCTATGGTCTCAAAACTATAAATCTGATGTTCGGTAATCCCAGACCGCACAGAGATCCGATGATGCGGTCCTTCAATAACCCCATGAACATCCCATAAGCTTGACTCTGGCAAAATATCATCGTGGGTATATTGATGCGCTTGAACTAATTGTGAACTAGGAACTGCGAAGATATCTTCATTGCGTTTATAACAAAACATCTCCATCCTTAAAAGACTCGACGGAACTGTGATTCGGATAAGATCAGTTTTTATTTCTAAGCTTCCACAAATCTGGGCTAAATAATTATTTGCTGTATGCAGTTGCTCTTCACTTGGTAAAGGCCCTTGTAAGTCAATAAAAACTAATAAGCGTTGCTGAACCATGGATATGGTTTTTTGGGGAGGAAAGATACTCAGAATAGATAAAAGCCTCTCAATAATATTTTGATCCGCATAAACATGGTCCGAGTCTACAAATTCAGCTAAGCCATTAAAAGCTTCACCGACATCCACTTGCACACTTTGCACTACAGTATTTTGTTGGTCTTCGATCAAACCGTCCACAAGTTGCGTTTGAAATGAAGGGTCTTTGGGTAACAAGCCTCTTGCTTGCTGAAGTTTGTTTAAAGCTCTTTGGACATCAAATTCTATAGTAGTACGTTTTTGGGGGAACACATGCTGTTCTACTGGCTTCACGCTTAAAGTGCTTGAAATGGAGTGATCTATCCATTCCTCTAAATTAGAATTAGTTTTACTTTCAATGATATTTTCACGCAACTCTATTTCATTAGGGTCTTCTACTTCAGAAATTTTAGCTACTTGTTGAGCAGAAAGATCTAGAGATTCACTCTGAGTTTCTTCTACATGTACAGCGTGCTGTAGTATTTTCTCTTCTGGAGTAAATATATTCTTTAATGAAGGAACATCATCTTTCGAGGGAATTTCTTTGAAATCGACAGGTAATGAAACTGGTGGAATGCTCTCAGAAGAATTTAATTGTTCTTGATGCGCAGCAATGCTAAATTGCTCAGATAATTTATCTAACTCTGCGAAAGGATCTTCAATGGGATCCAAGATGGTTTTGTCTCCAGATACGGAGGTTTGATCATTCGATGAATTAATTGCAAAATTACCTACATCGGAGAGCATATTGTCTGAATCAACAATAGGCTTCTCCCTAGTTTCATTGGTTTGGCCTGAAGAAGCTAAATTACTATTTTTTTGTAAAGGCTCTTGAAGAGGGTTAGACACCTCTTGAGATTGAGGTGGAACATGAATAGAACTCACATTTGAAAAATCGGAATTTTCTATTTGAGATGGAAGCTCTTCTCGCAGTGCGTCATTCATTGCAACTGCTTCAATCGTCTTACTTTCTTTAGAGAAATTCTTTTTTACATCATCATTTTCTTTATGCGTCTCTTTTGCTTCTCTGCTGTAAGGGAAATCAATATAAAAAGGCTCATCCACCCCCTCTTGATGGATGATTGCTTCTTGTTGATGATGCTTATCAGATGAGATAGTTACAGGAGTGTCTGAACTTTTTAATCTTGCATCGAGCTCATTGATGCTCTGCTCTAAATCATCAAACACATTATGGCTAATGGCTGAACTAGAAATTTTATACTCATCTTTTGATGAATCTGTTGGCAAAGAGGATATATCAACTTCTGGCAGTTCTTGGCTGTTTGGTAATGCAGAGGAATTAGGCGACTCTTGGTGTTCTTGATCTAAAAGATCTTGAACAGAATAGAATTTTTTAACACTTTGAAGTGGCTCTTGATCTGAAATTTCCTGATTAAACTGCGTCTCTAAATCGGCTAATAACTCAGCGGCCTGTTCTGTTAATTCACTATCTAATTGACCATTATTGATCAATGATTCTTCTATATCGTGTTTTACAAATTCAAGTGTCAATCGACTTGGCTGAACAATATGCAATTTAGAAAAAAATGCCTGTTTTTTGAGCTTGTATTCTTGAAGAGTCTGTTGAGCAAACTGCTCTTCCGTGAGTTCAAGTTGATAACGAATCAATTCTTGAAAGTCTTCTAAAATATGTCTGTGAGCTTGAACCGTTTTAGCATCCTTAAACAATTGTGCCAATTCTATTGCTGCCTGACTCACATCATAGAGCGCTAAACCATCTAGCGCATTACCCATATCATGACAATAGGGAACAATATTTTTGACCGCGTTGGATTTCTTTTGTAAATTGAGCGCAAGCGCCTCCAGTGCTCTTTCTAGGTCTACTCGAAATAAAGACTTGTTGTCACTAGACCCTTCAGACATATTGCCCCACGAGTGTATTTAAAGACATAATCGCTTGATTCATTTGTGTTAACTCTTCTTGCCATTGCTTAACCTCTTTGAGAACTTGATTAAGATCAAGTTCAATCAAATCCATTCCAGCCTGATCACTTGAATGACGTTTTGGTAGGGCTTTTTGATTAATTTGAAGTACTAAATTTTTAACATCAGCAAAAGTGGCTTCTGTTTTTTCCACAAGAGTATTCATTTGCTCTGTCTCTAGCGCCAATTGACGGGTTGAGTGATTACTGAGTATGGATAAAAATAAACGAATACCAATTTGCTTCAAGGATAATAGCGCAGCATCAATATCTTCCAAGGGCTTACTAACATCAATATGCAAATAGGAAGGTCCAGAATCGTCCGTTAGATGCACTGTTCTTAATTCACCAACTTGTGTCATAACTTCTTGGAGATAAGAAAGTACCTTTTCACTTGATTGATAAGATTGAATAAACTTCTGCTCCAAAGATTCAATTTGTTGATGTAATTCCGGCATCAAATTCGTTGTTTTCATTTCGGTTGGCGGAGTAATATAAGGGGTTCGTTTTTCAAGTGCCTCCCTTATTTCTACATGATCCTCCGGTATGATCTTTTCCGTACGAATATTTATCCATAAAATGGTCAAAAGGCACAAAAAGATGACAATTTCCATACTAAAAGGTAAAGACTGTAATACACGCCCTGCCCCAAAACCACTCCAAAAATTCGCTGAAAAATCTCCATTCGCAATTGCAAATACTTTATCAATATCTAATAATTGTTTTCTCAGAAAACCTAACTGATCTTTGAGTTGCACCAAGGTTTGTTTTGCATCTTGAGATTTATTTTGCCAAGCAATTTGACGAAGCTTCACAATGGCTTCCTCGATAATAGGACTTTGTGGGCTCATTGCCGCTTCTGCCATAGCAAATTGCTCATTCGTATGAGTAATTGCTGTCAAAAACCCTGTAATCGCATTCGTATCAAATATATTTTTTTGCCAAACCGAATTCGCTTTTTGAACCTCATCAAAGCTTAAAGCTAAAGCGCGTATAGGAGACTCTACAGGAATTTTTTGTAAGTCTAAAAATGCATTAGGGGCTGTCACTATAGATGCTGTACTACCTAGTGCTGCTAAATTAGTGAGGCTCTTTTCAAGATTGATGGTCATTTCCACTACATGTAAAACTACTTTAGCGTTTTCGATAATATCTGCTTGAGTTTTAGGAAGTGTCAGCGGCCTATTCAAGTCAAGATTAGCTGATTCATTATTTGATGAAACATTTAGCACCTCTCTTAACTCTGAGGCTAATTTATTAAGCGTTTGAAAAGATTGATTAGAGTAAGATTTTGAATTACCTATCTCCTTTTTTACTTCATCAATAAGGCCTAGAAGTATTTTTATATTGGAACTTTCTGATGAGTTTTGTGTTGCATTTGTGTCTTCTTTTGATTTTGTATTTCCAGAAAGAGCAGGAGTAAGTTTTTTAGGGAATGATGAATCGAGAGTTTCAGAAGCTTTCTTTAAATTACCTTTTTCCTCAAGGACTTTATTCAAAACTCTTAATGAATCTATATAAGTTTGCAAATCAGCATTGAGTTGAGCAGTTTTAACAGGCCAAGGAGTTTGCCGGAGATTGTTAATTGTCTCTTTTACTTGTGAATTAAATGAGTCATATTTAGAGTCTAAATAACTTATCTGATCTACTCCTTCAGCAAGAACTCTCTGAAGGCCTTGCATTGCATCAAGATCGAAAGCATTTTTTTGAACCGCATCAACATTTTTAGCATAATACTGAAATATCTCTGAAATCTTTCTTAAGGGAGAGTCTTTCGTAATACGCTGTAAATCAAAAAAAGAATTTGAATTGGTAAATGAGTTTGCAGATGGGCTTAATGAATTGAGTGAACTTAAGCCGTTTCCAGCTGCGGATAAATTCTTAAGTAATTGTTCTACAAAAGCTCCTAATTTTAATATATCAGTTTGATTCTTTACCGATGGAAGAGTTTTTATATCCTCTAAATTGTAAGGTTTGAGAACCATATCAAGATCACCACTCAACTTCTCAAAACTTTTAATTAAATTTGGATTGAGATTCTTTTTTCCGGATACCAGATTTTGGGTTTCCCCCAAAATAGCAAGAATTTTATTAACGTCAGCTGTTTTTTGATCTTGAATGGATTTATTGCTGGCCTCTGAGATCCCATCAGTCAAATTATCAGTGGATTTTGATTTTACAGACTGAGAATTGGCATGTGGAACTCTTCCATTACTTGGAGAATTTTGAAATAGCAACATCCCCTGAACTATCACAGAAAGTATGCTCATTAAAATGGCACTAATTAGAATATGTTTTGGATTTAATTTCATTTTTAATAGATCTTTTCTTAAACCGGAGTTATATTTTAAAAATTGGTGAGCAACCTTTATATCAAAATGACCTGGTATTCTTTTCCGGCATAAATATGACGGCTCAGAGAAGAATCCGACTGAGTCAAATCCAACTCAAAAGGACTGAAAATTCGCTGAACACGAAAACCCAGGCCTTTCATCGTTGATTTTTTTTCATCGTTTTTTAATACAATTACCCATGGCATTTTAGGTCTCACTGAACTGTATTCATGATTTTGAGTCTGATTAGATTCACTATCTAAAGAAAAATAATTGGGTAATAACTTATAAGGCTTTGCCAAATAAAAAGGCTCGCCCTCAAACACAACCATTTCATCTAATTTTAAAATATGTGATTGCTGCTCACTCGACTCTTGATGAAATACTTGATATATGGCTGATATTGGTAAAGCATAAAAGCGACTAAATAATTCAAAACCAAGGAAGAAGTTGTCTTGAAAGGACATTCCTTAAATTTCCCTTAAGATTTTCTAATAAAAAGGTAATAAAGAATTGCACAAAGAAATGCTAATAAGGATGCAGATAAACCTGTTAACGCATCACCTAAAGATCCTATTTCATGAATGATCTGACCTTCAACTTGGCTTTTTTTACCGTAAAACTCATTCATATTAGAAACATATTTTTGGTGGTGCCATTGTAAAAATTCGTTCGTCTTCAATTTTGAAATTGGATATTTCTCAGGGGAATTCGTGTTTGCTAGTACTTGGCTTTCTAAACTAATTTGTTGCGTCATTCTTAGTAAGTTATTCGCAAATTGACTTTGCCATTCCGAAGATATAGTAGCTAAAAAGTCGTCTTTATATTGCTGTGCTAACTTTTTGACCTCATCTTGTGTCACAAATACATTACCATTAGGAATGTCGAAAACTAAACCAATATTTTTAGAGTTGATCGACAGGCTACCATTAGAAGTTAATTTAACAATGGTAATTTTGCCCTTTCTATCGATTTCGAAGGTAACTTCATTACTTGGTTTTTCAGAAGTTAGTATATAAAATCCTAACACCGACTCAATTGGGTCACCATTTACCTTCAATAAGACATCTCCAATTTGTAAACCAGCGATCTCAGCCATTGAGTTTTTCTGAATACCTGTCACAACAGGTTTAATCATCAATAATGCTTTTTTGGATTTATTGTTTTCAAATTTTGATAAAAATTCAAAGCTTTTGTAAATTGCTATATCCGTATCAATTTGTGGAAGCTTAGACTCAAATTTTTCAATTGCTTTTTGATTATCTTCTACAACACCCTCGGTATCAGATATTACATTTTTAGTTTCACTAGCCATCGAGGGTAAATAATCCCCAAGGCTTGGCGTAACAAAAGATACGTCTGCATATTTCTCGACAGAATGCACAATTTTAAAACTTACAGAAAGTAATAAAAATAAAGAACAAATTAAAAATAATGCAGATACAACAATTAACTTCAGCAAATGAGACTTTTGTAATCTAGTGAACCAAGAGTCAGCTACCTGTCGACTGTCACCATTCTCAGATGCACCAAAGGATGGGAACAATTTATGTAAAAGATTTAATATTTTTTCTTTACCAGGAAGATTAATTGCCATTTTTTTCAAATACCTTAATTGAAGTTGTTCAGTTTTTTGGCACTACTTTTTTGATGAGAAATTAAAACGAAACTTCTTTTTTAACTGTTCTACTTCTTGGTGATTAGCCAATAAATCTAATTCTGTTTGCCTTTTATCCATTAATAAGCGGCATGCAATTAAATCATCGACCCATTCCCCATTACTCATTTCCATAACTGCATTTTCTTCAGCAAACCTGCCCATTTCACCATCAGGCTTGACTCTTGCAACTATTAGTTTTTTATGGTCAAAGGTTCTTAACACTAATTCAACAAACTTTATCCTAGCATAATTATGTAATATTGCGTCCAAGTAATAAACATGGCGCAAAAGAACAAAGGTAATAGTGATACCGTCAATTCCGATAAGGGGTTCTACAGTTAAATCAGAAATTCCAACTTTACGATGCCATTCTAAATCAACAGCTTGAGCCTCTTTAGACTTTTTTGGAAAGGATTTTGTTTCAGAATAAATTTGGAACAAGGTCTGAGGTAACCTTTTTTCTATAGCAATATTTTTTAGAGCTTGTACAGCTAAAGTGATATTTTCCCTTTCCTCATTTAAATTTTCTTTTAAATTTTGCAAATCCTTCTTTAAAAGATCCTCTAACTTTTCAGCTTTATTTAACGCTTTGCTTAATATGGGGTCTTTGCGGAGTAACTCTTTACCTGGCTCATGCTCTAATTTAGGATTCTTTCTCTTCGTGTTAATCAGTTGCCACATTAGCGCTGCAAAAAAAAAGGCGACTAAAACACTACTACCCGTAAGGATAAATTGCCCAAAACTTAAATTGACTAACCTTGAAAAAAATTGATCCATATTTATTTAATCTTAATTTCTTGATTTTAATACGAATTATGACAATATAATAGTAGTAATTGGAATCCTGACTAAGATCACTTAAATCTTAAGTTTGGATGAGACAAATATTAACTTAAACATCAGAAAAATACATTATTACAACTAAGGTGAATTAGTATGCCCTCTAGGTCACTTCAATCAAGATCACTTCAACTGCCCCTTATATGTGGTCAAAGATTTAAAGAGAAGCGAGAGTCACTTGGTTGGTCCATCGAGGAATTGGTAGAAAAAACTACTTTTTCTAAAAATCAAGTTGTACAAATTGAAAATGGTTTATCCAACGCTTTTTATTCTGAACAAGTCAAATTAAATAGTGCACACAAAGTTGCTGAAGTTTTAAATCTGAGTAGGGATATTGCATTTGAATTTGCGCATGCAAACAATAATATGACAAATATCCATCCCCCACAAAATATAGAGCTTCCCTCTCCAAGTGTAAGTAAACACCTAAAGGATGTTTTAGTTAAGGATGTAATTGTTAACGATACGATAATTGGAAATGATGGGCCAAGTCACGAGTTCGAAAAGGCTAAAGCTCATATTAAATTTCAGCTCAAAATCTTGTTTTTTAGTTTTTTATTTCTAACGCTTCTATTTGTTAGTCAAACCCATGATTTGTTCTCTACTTTGCCATCTTTTCAACCATCTCAAGAAAACAAGATGAATAAGTAATGCACTGACTGATTTATTGAACTTAAAAGTAGCATTTTCTCCTTAGCATTTGTCTACTTCCTTGGAAATATTACAATTGTTTTTTAAAACTTCTGCAAATAGAGTGTTTAATTTTCCTAAAATTAATTTAATTAAATCTTTCTACAATTTTAAGGAGAGATTTCTATTCGATATCCAATATGGTATCAATACTAGTTCACCTCTTCTTTTAAATGACTTTCAAAAAGGATATGAATTAAGTCATGGAAAGTCTTACTACGCATCATCAACACTTGAAGTTTATAAAAATCATCACTTTATAAGCAATTTACTCAAAAAAAATATTGAAAATTATCTATTTATAGATATTGGTTGTGGCAAAGGAAAGGTTTGTATCTTATGGGAATTGTTAAACCAAAAGAAAAATATCCATCAAAAAATTATCGGAATTGATTTTTACAAGCCATTTATAGAGATTGCAAATAACAATTACTATAAATTGTTTAAGGTAGAGGGAGAGTTTATACATCTAAACATTGAACATTATGACTTTAGCTCCACCGGTAAACCATTAATTCTTTATTTGTATAACCCTTTTGATGAAATCATGCTGGAACGCCTTTTGATAAATATTAAAGGAATTCCTGTATATATTATTTATAACATTCCCATGCATTGGGATGTGATAGAAAAACATAATTACCGCAGAATTTTTTCTAAAACAGGTAAGAATCAAAATGAATTTACATTAATTTATACAAATATTTCATAAGTATTTTCATCTCATCTATAAAGTGATAATTGCACGAAAATCGGACAATTTTAAAAATGATATTTATTTGATTTATAAATAGTCTCTATGCTATTTAAATAGATTGGCGTAGCGTGATAAACACGGTCTCTATGAACTAGGCATTAAGACTTATTCAACCTGGTACTGAGAGACGTAAAACTTCAACTTTGCCGGTTGCTTCAAAATATAAAGTTTACATTTATAGATGTTGCGCAACTCTCAAAACTTACGAGACAGAAATAAGAATTAAAAAGCTTTTCTTACGGCGACGATTAGAGCGTAACTGCCATTTTTAAAGTAGCCTATCCTAAATGGTATGGGCTTTTTATCTGTTAGTTCTTGATATGCTTTAACAAGGTCTTGGTTGTAGTTTGAAAATACTTTATAAGGCTTCTCAAAATCTCCATATAAAGAAGTGTCATATAGTTTTTTTAAAGGTTTATAGTCTAATCCTGTCTCGTCCTGAATAATATATGGGGCATTTTTAAGCATCGAATCACGAATTAAAGTAAA
>Ga0164297_10003182_pt1 | contig 15462 bp, 16 predicted proteins | sample GEODES058metaG_FD_113539 | JGI IMG/M metagenome (GOLD analysis project Ga0164297, IMG submission 113539) | Dystrophic lake water microbial communities from Trout Bog Lake, Wisconsin, USA - GEODES058 metaG | ecosystem: Environmental > Aquatic > Freshwater > Lake | place: USA: Trout Bog Lake...
ACGGGGTCAATCTTTACTTTGCCCTCTTTTGCCATTTGGGCTCGCATCCCGTAGGTATCGTTGTTTCGACGCATAACCCGCAATTCAGCGGTCCCAAACCCCTTCACTGCGGCTTGATCGTACATATACGGGATTTGAGTCATGGCAGCCCAAATTCCGAAGATTCCCAAAGCAATCAGCACAGCAGCACCCGTCGCCGCCCAAAGGATGTCGTCCGCATACGCGCCAGAGACCATCCAAGTCGCGGCGGTGCTTGGGAAGTAGACCACTCTCAAAAACGGGCTTTGAGCACAATTGATGAGGGTGTCGACACCAGGATGCCAGCGAAAGGAGAGCGAAACGAAGAGGATGGTCGAGAGCATCGCAATTCCGCCCACCCAACTTAGGATCTTCTTGTTTCGATCAGCCTGCAAGTCCGATCGATTGACGAAAAAACTGAGTGCGTAGCTCACAGACACAAAGGCAAACGACATCAAGAGCCACGAGGTTGATCCCAACCTGCCCGCCATTGTGCCTCCGTCGCGCATGCCACCCATAAATCCGCGCACGGCCATGATCGCGTTCCTCCCGCCAAACAGAAGCAGAATGGTTGGGGTTATCAGCGTAATCAAGTAATCGCGAATCAATCGAAGGATCAAGACATGTTTCGGACTAACGGGGGTCGCAAACAGGACATCCACATCAGCCTGTCTGAATCCTCCTTTGGGGCTCAAAAACGATAGGGTGAGCAGTCCAGACATCAGCACGAAGAATCCGAAAACGATTGAATCAGTGGCCCCGCGTGAGAAGTACAGGGGATGAAACTTTGGATTGAGCGTGGAAGCTTGAGAGCTAAACGGACGGAAAACAAGCATCACGTAGTAGCCCAAGGCAAAAAGCAGGGTTACCAAACGCCGGCCCGAAGTGACCGCACGTTTTACTCCATTGATGAAGGACCTAGTTGTGAGGAACCAAAGGGCCTGCATGATCTGATTCCGTTAATGCCAAGAAGACCTCTTCCAAGCTTTGTCCTTCCCTACTGCTCAGTTGCTGGAGTTGCTCCAAGGTTCCTTCGGCGACCTTTTTTCCACGAGCCACGATAATCACTCGGTCGCAAAGTTTCTCCGCGGTGTCGAGTAGATGAGTGGAAATCAGAATACTTGCCCCGCTGGCTCGAGCCCGCACCAACTCATCTTTGAGTTCTCGAGCACCGGCCGGGTCGATGCCAATCATCGGTTCATCGAACAAAAAGACGTTGGCATTGTGAATCAGAGCACAAGCGACCGAAAGTTTCTGCCTCATCCCCTTGCTCAATGTAGCCACGAGCATGTTTTTCTTCTCTCGTAGATCGTATCGATCTAGTAGTTCATCCTTGAGCTCTTCGTAGCGATCAAAAGTGTTGAAGCACATCGCTACGAATCTAAGATGCTCATCGACAGTGAGCAACTCGTAAAGCGAAGGCACTTCTGGTACAAATGCCAAACCCGATTTAGCCCGCGCCTGATCAGCTACGACATCCCGTCCGTTGATCAAAATCGATCCAGAAGTTGGTCTCAGAATGCCGGAGATACATCGTAGTGCGGTGGTTTTGCCGGCGCCGTTCGGACCAAGCAATCCCACAATTTCACCCGGCGCAATGGAAAAACCAAGGTTATCCACGGCGCGAAACTGCTTGTACTGTTTAACGAGCCCGGCAACCTCCAGCATTACACTGAGGTTTTTACCCGTCTAGAGCCATTCCATGTTCGAATCCAAGGAAATGAGACCGGTGGTTTCGCTAAGACTGGCAGATCGCGGTATCCTGCCGTCCGATGGATGTTTCGGTTTTGGGTTCTGGTAGCTGGGGCACCGCGCTCGCTATATTGCTGGCTCGAAACGGTCACGAGGTCACGTTGGTGGGTCGAAGTTCCTCGGAACTATCGGATATGAAACTCACCCACCATAACCATCGATATTTGCCTGAATTTGATATTCCGGCGTCGGTTGCGTTCCAAGCGTTTGAAGAAACACCAATTCAATCCGAACTATGTGTCATCGCGGTGCCAAGTTCCTCAGTTCGCGAAATAGCGGGAGCAATCCAAAATCCGGAAGCTATTGTTGTTGTTGCGGCTAAAGGGCTGGAAGCCGGAACTGGACTCACCATGTGTGAGGTCACACGAGACGTGCTGGGAAGCGCCAAGATTGGCACCCTCAGTGGACCGAATCTTGCGGTCGAGATTGCACGAGGGATTCCCACAGTGGCGATGGCGGCGTTCGACGACGCCGCAATTGGGGATATTGTTCGAGATGTCTTCAGTTGTCGAACATTTCGAGTTTCAACAACTCTAGATGTTCGAGGCGTTGAACTCGCAGGTGCCCTCAAGAATGTGCTCGCTATCGGTGCAGGTATGTCGGACGGGCTTGGGTTTGGAGACAACACGAAGGGTGCATTCTTGTCACGTGGATTGTTGGAGATGGCTCGCTTGGGCACGGCTATGGGGGCCAAGCTCGAGACGTTTCTCGGACCTGCAGGAGTAGGGGATTTGTTCGCCACCGCTGCCAGCAAACTCTCTCGAAATTATCGTTTGGGTCGCGCTTTGGGCGAGGGACAAACCCTTGAATCAGCCTTGGCCGCCTTGGGTCAAGTCGCAGAGGGTGTACCCACAAGTCATTCCACTGGAACGTTGGCCAAGCGTTATGCAGTGGATATGCCAGTATTTGCTGCCGTTGAAGCAGTGCTAAAGGGCAGGGTCGAGCCGAAAATGGCAGTCGGTATGCTGATGGAGAGATCCTCCAAAATGGAGGATTTCCTCCACTAGCCTCGGGCCATAGCTACCGGTTGTCCGGTTTGAACGCTCTCATAACCGGCCAGTGCCACCCGGGCGGCTTGCATTCCATCAAAGCCGGAAACGATCGGTTCTCGGTCTTCTTGAATGGCCAACACAAACTCCTTGACCATTTCGGCATCCAGGTCGGTACCGTATCCATATTGGAGGTGAGTAACTGGGCCATTGGCATAGCGCTGAATCGACTGGCCGAACATGTCAAGTTCGATCACACCCTTATCTCCAACGACATTCATGGTGACATCGCCCCAAGTGTGATAGGCATTTGGTCGTGACCAGCTGGAGTCCAAAGTAGCAAAGATTCCGCTCTCAAACTCGATAGTTAACATCGCGGTGTCTTCCCAGTCTTGGCCATAAACGTTGTTACCAATTTGTGCCTGAACTCGAACCGGTTCCTCATCCAGCAAATCACGCAAGAGGTCGGAAACATGTACGACGTGGTCGATCATGGCACCACCACCAGAAAGATCCTTTTCCACGAACCATCCACCCGGATTCCTGCCCCGATTGGTGGCACAGATAGCCTGGATGGCTCCGATCTCATCCCGTGCAATCCGCTCTTTCAGCAGTTTGAAGGCGGGCGAGAAGCGGCAAGGGAATGCAGTCATCAACTTGATGTTCGCCTTAGCTGCAGCTTCAAGGATTTGCTTACCGTGCTCTTCGGTGGCAGCAAGCGGTTTTTCGCAAAGAACATGCTTGCCCGCAGAGGCTGCCTTGACGGCCAATTCCGCATGCCTCATGTTCTCACTTGTGATGACCACTGCATCGACTTGCGATAAGAGATCATCCAAATCTCCAAAAAAACTAATGCCCCGAGGATCGGCAAACTCTTTACCACGAGTTTCATTGTCGTCCCACATGCCGATCAATTCGACTTCTGGGTGATTTTTGCAGGCGGCAGCATAGCCTCCTACGTGGAGATGGGCGGCAGTTAAGAGGCCAACACGTACGGACATGCCTCCTATTTTCCCATTTTACGAGTCCCAGAGGTGTATGCTCACGAATCGATGTCGCAGATTGTCGTTCAACCCTTGGATGAACAGCACTTAGCTGGTTACCACACCGTGCTTTCGTTGACCTACAACAACGGTGATCCCTGGCCAACGGACAAGAAGATCGCCAACCTACCTGAAACTCGGTCCTTTGTGGCTTTGGAGGATCGGATGGTTTGCGGAGTCTGCACTATTCTCGAAATGACAGCAACCCGAGGCAATGCGGTGTTACCGTCAGCCGGTGTCGCAGGAGTTGCAGTACTTCCAGAAAAACGACGGTCAGGGGTGGGATCAGCCTTAATGTCTTGGCTTGTTCGCTACATGCGTGAGTCAGGGTTCCCAGTTTCATCCCTTTATGCGTTTCGGGAACCGTTCTATCGAAAGTTTGGCTATGAGGTTGCCGGTAAGAGGTTAAAGATCACTTGCCCATCACACCGTTGGCCAAAGCTCCAAGAGTCTTTGCCGATCCGCCGCCTGGGTCCACAGGACTGGCGCGAACTGATTGCCTGCCACGAAGCGTTTGCTCACCGACGCAGTGGAGTGAGTCTGAGAACCGAATTCCTTTGGCAACGAGTTCTCGGAGAGAATCGCCCCCTAACCATTTATGCAGCCGGTGATCCTGTCGAAGCTTACGCGGTGGTTTCTCATCAATCCAGCTTTTGGTCAACCGACCACTTGTCTGAAGTTGCCTGGTCTTCTCGTGCAGGCTATGAGACGCTTTTCAGCATGTTAGAAGGGCTGGCGATCAACAAACAGGGCTTGTCTTGGTTCGAACCATCGGATGGTCCGTTCTACACCCGTTTCTTGGATGCAGGCGTAGAGGCGAAAGTCGACCGCCCCGTGATGTATCGAATCAACGACGTAGAGGCCGCATTGAGAGCACTTCAACCGAGCAAGGATCTTGCCGGAAGCTTCTCATTACGGATCGACGATCAACTTATATCCGAAAACTGTGGACCTTGGCAGGTTGAATATCAAGGTGGTCACACTTCAGTTACGCGACTGGCACTCGATGCCCATTGTGATCTTGCGATGGATGTTCGAGCATTTTCTCAAGCTTATTTGGGACAGCCCGATCTTGTCGAACTGTTCAACGCCGAGTTGGTTGAAATTCAAAATCCCAAAGCACTTGAAGCGGCGACTTCGCTTTTGCCTCCCAGTGCGGTTTGTTGTATGGACTTCTTCTAGGCCAGGGAGGAAAGTTTGACCAATTGCATCGGTGGAATAGTGGGCTGGTTCGTGCCCGCTTTTTGATTGCACATATTTGAATCGCAGGGGGTTGGAAGATTATTTTCGTGCCACCAAAAACGAAACGCCCCCACAAACCAGGGGGCGGCTACATACCCTCAATGGAAAAATCGATTATGCGAATCATCTCTTAATCTCCATTCATCATCTGAGCCATACGGACTTCCTGGGGATCGGAGGATTCGAAAAGCTGATCGCGGACAGCTAGCCGATCTTGTTCTGGTTTGTTTTGATTGAGTTTCGCCTTGGCTTCCAAGCGATCAACTTTCATCCGGAATACGACCACTCCGGAAAGCTTTGAGCGAAGGAGTTCGACTTCTGTACTTTCAGGATGCGATGCTTTAAGGTTCGGATCCATGGCATCAACCATGGTCTTCAGGTGATCGACACATGCGATTGGATCACTGACGACTTCGATGTCTCCATAGGCATGAATCGCGACGTAATTCCAGGTTGGAACATTTGGGCGAGTCACATATCGACTCGGCGAAATGTATGTATGCGGTCCATTGAAGATCAGCATCGAGGGGGTTCCGGATTCGAAGAACTTCCAGTGTGGGTTTGCTTTTGCCATGTGGGCACCCAAAATCAATGGATCGTTTTGCTCAACCAAGACTGGAAGATGGGTCGCAACCGGGCCAACCTCAGACTGGGTGATCAAGATGGCAAATGGATATTCCTTGATAAGGGCAAGAATTGAATCTGTGTCTTTAATTTGGTGAACGGAAGGGTTATACATTGGGTGAGTCTTTGGGTTTATCGAGAGTCCGACTTCGAATTAACCTCTCCCGATAATCGTTAAACACACAAATTGTGCGTAATCCGAGGACCTGGGACACCGTCACAGCCGTCTCCCAATCTTGGGGATTTACTTTTGAATCCTTACAGCGATTGGATTCAGGATCGTATCGGGCGCAATCTCGACAGTACACTGGAATAGTTAGAAGGATAGTTGGATGACGATATTAGCTTTGGCTTTTGGAATGATTTTGGCGGTTCAGACGACCGAAAAGCCTACGCTTCAATACTACCAACAGACGTTTGTGATTCGTTGCAAGACGCAGGTGACGCGTATTCCCTTGCTGGACCCCAAACCCAAAATGCCACTGTTTGTTGCATTTCGCCGCAATGACAACTATGCAGTTTGGGACGATCGTGGCCTTTCGGCCCGACACAAGAACCGCGTGATTCACTCCAAGTTGGCCGACATTGCCACCTCTCCCAAACAGCAGTCACACGATGACTTAGTGGATAGCATTGCCAAGATCAAGTCTGGTGAGCGATCAAAGGACGCTAGCGGGATTTCTGGAGCGATGCGCGTGGGAAGTGAAGCGTACTTTTTGGTTCGCTGGGATGATAAGTCTGGAAAGCCCTGGCTTGAAGCGTTGGTATCAGTGGACTTGGGTGCCAAAAAACCGATTCCCAAATGGGTGGGTAAATTCCATGGCCTCTCTTCAGGCTCGCGACCTATCGATGACAAACTTCAGGTGGTCGGGGGCAAATTGGCCATCGTGAGCCACAATGCTGACGAATGGGGCCTGTCAACTTATGACCCGGCAGCCAAGCAGTTTGAGTTCCACCCTACCGGTGCCAAGTTAGAAAAATACGAACCTCTTAATTCGATCCAAGGCCTGTTCATCGAAACATCTTCTTACGGAACGACAATTGCTGGACGAGTTGATCTGGTATCGGGCACTCGTAAAATCCTGTACGAAGGCCGAGAGCAGGTTCGTTATGTTGATCTTAAGGATCCCCTCATCGTCCTCGGCACGGCCGGAAAGAAGACGAAATTGGTGAATTGTGAAACGGGTGCCACACGAGTGCTTCCCTACCTTCTTGATGCCAAACGCGCCGGAAACGATATCTTGCTCTGGACACCAGCCAATACTCCGACCGCAGCATGGCTCCTTTCGCCAAAGGATTGGGAAGCTGATGCTCGTTGGCGAATCCAGTAGTTACACCTACAATCCTTTCATCAAAGGGCTCGTAGATGTCAGTTGAGTGAGCAAGTTTCACTCAAGGGCAAGTCATTGGAAAAGTCACAGAGAAAAGCAGACACTGCAGCCATCGATCTCATTTTTAAAGAAGCACGTACCTTCTATGCGTGGGAGCCCACACCCGTTCCAGAGACGTTGCTTCATGAGTTGTATGACCTTTTCAAGCTCGGTCCAACAAGCGCCAATTCTTGTCCAGCTCGAGTCATCTTTTTGACGACGTCGGAGGCAAAAGAACGACTGCTTCCTGCAATGTCAGAAGGAAATGTCCTCAAAACACGCACCGCACCAGTAGTTGCCATCGTCGCCTACGACACCCAATTCTACGAATACATGCATGTTCTATACCCATCGGCTCCGGATGCCCGCAGTTGGTTTGAAGGGAAACCTGATGTGATTCAAGAATCAGGTCTCAGAAACAGCAGTTTGCAGGGAGCATATTTGATCCTCGCGGCCCGTGCTCTGGGGTTGGATTGTGGACCGATGACCGGGTTCCAAGCGGACGCCGTAAATGCGGAGTTCTTCCCAGATGGCAGGTACAAGGTGAATTTCATCTGCAACTTGGGTTACGGGGATGGATCGCGCCAAAAGCCGAGGTCTCCACGATTGGCATTTGACCAGGCTTGTCAGATTTTGTAAGTTTCGATGTTTCTCGGTCCGTCTGGGGTTTGTTATTTGTTCAAGCTTACTTTTGCATTTGAGCATCCATCCTTGGTCCCCTTGATACAAACCCCAAGAGAAGGCCGGTCCAGAAAGTAAACTATGCCTATGACCTTTCCGGAAATGGTCCAGCCGTTGATCGAACGCAAGGACCTGAGCGAGCAGCAGGCCAGTCTGCTCATGAGACACTTAATGAGCGGAGAGGCTAACGACGCTCAAATTGGAGCTGTTCTCTTTGGCCTTCGCATGAAGGGTTGCACCACTAAGGAACTGGCGTCATTTGTACGCGTGTTGAGAGAGAAAGCAGCGATTCTGGACCACAACTACGAAAACCTGGTGGACACCTGCGGAACAGGAGGAGGCACAGAATCCTTCAACATCTCCACCGCAGCGGCGATCATTGCCTGTGCGGCAGGGGCACGAATCGCCAAACATGGCAATCGAGCGGTCACCAGCAAATGTGGAAGTGCCGATGTCCTGGAGTCGATGGGTATCCCGATCAATGGAGATGCGGAACGGTTGGGTCACATGTTGGAAACGATCCGCATGGTCTTTTTGTTCGCTCAAGCTCATCACCCGGCAATGCGACACGTCGGTCGGGCTCGAAAGGATCTCGGTGTGCGAACGGTATTCAATCAGCTGGGTCCACTTCTCAATCCCGCGAATGCCAGGAGACAGCTCATCGGTGTCTATGATGCAGCACTCATGCGCAGCATGGGGGAGGCGCTACGCGAACTGGAATCGGAACGAGCTTTTATCGTGCACGGTATGGATGGTCTTGACGAAATTTCACCGGTTGCTCCGACAGAATACGTCAAAGTTTGGAATGGCAAAGTCTCTTCGGGCACATTTGAGCTCAAGGATTTTGGGCTGGAGCCAATCGACGCCTCCGCACTTCAGGCAGGCGCTGACCCTGCAGAAAACGGCAATATCCTCAGAGAGGCCGTGACCGACTGGACTTCCTCCCGAAGCCGAGCCGTGTTACCCAGTGCGGCGGCGGCCATTATGTTGGCGGGTATTGCCGATGACCTACCCAATGCTGCCGAGATTGCCCATAGCACCGTCAAATCAGGGTTGGCAGCCGCCAAGCTCAATGAGTTGATTCAGTTTGGAGAGGGTGAATGAGCAAATTACAGGAGATCTTCGAGCACAAGAAGACAGAGATTGAATTCGCCAAGAGCCGTATATCCATTCAAGAACTTCAATCTATCGCTTTAGATCAAGAAGCGCCGAGAGACTTCTTGGGTGCAATCCAGAACGCCTCTGGACTGGCATTAATTGCAGAGGTCAAAAAGGCAAGCCCATCAGAGGGAACGATTCGCGCGGACCTTGATCCGGCGGATGTTGCGAAGAAATACGAGCGAGTGGGAGCCACCTGCCTAAGCGTGCTTACCGACGAAAGGTACTTCCAGGGTTGTGCAGAAAACCTTCGCATTGCCAAGAGGACGGTTTCTATTCCCTGCCTCCGCAAGGATTTCATGTGTGACCCTTATCAGATCTACGAAGCCCGAGCATGGGGAGCAGACGCGATTCTATTGATTGCGAGCTATCTGGAAATAACCGAGATTGAAGACCTTCAAGCGTTGGCAAATAGCCTGGGGATGGCCGCACTTGTCGAAGTTCACAATGAAACTGAGCTCGAAAACGCCATCTTGGCTAAGAGTTCTCTAACGGGCGTGAATAATCGCGACTTGAAGCAGTTTACTACTGATGTCGTGGTTAGCGAGCGCCTCATTCCTCTCATCAAACAGGCGGGTGCTTTGGCGGTGAGTGAAAGTGGACTACGTTCAAAGGAAGATTTGGACAGAATGCGCGATGCCGGTGCGGATGCGGTGTTGATCGGTACCACCTTCTGTAAAAGCCCCGATATCGAGGGCAAAGTCAGAGAGGTGATGGGCTGGTAACGCGTATCAAGATCTGTGGCTTGACTCGCGCGATCGACGCTGAGTTGGCAATTGAATTGGGTGCTGATGCGATTGGATTTATCCACGAACGCTCTAGCCCTCGATATATTGGAGATGGAGAACTGAAGTGGATTGCTGCCTTGCCCCCCTTACCCATCAAGGTAGCGGTTTTTGGCAAGGTAGATCGCCCGGCTGCCAGAGGTCTCTTTGATCTTACGCAAGGAGTCGAGTGGGAACACAATTGGGAACCATCCACCAAGCGCATTCATGTCATTCGACCCAGACCAAGTCAGAAACCGGAGGATTTGATGGGCGGCATTGTCCCAGCCGCAGCGGTCTTACTAGATGGTTACTCTGAACATGCCTATGGCGGGACAGGTAAGCAGGTGGACTTGGGATTGGCGAAGGAATTGGTTTTACGTTCCAATATGCCGGTCATTTTGGCGGGCGGATTAACACCGGATAACGTAGGTGAAATCGTAAAAATCGTTCGTCCGTTTGCTGTTGATGTCAGCAGTGGAATCGAACATGAGAACCGCAAGGGCATCAAAGACCACGTAAAGTTGAAAGATTTTATTCAAGCCGTACGCGAAGCCAATGACACAACAAATAGATGAATTGACCCGCATTGCAAAGGACTACCTCAAGAATGGTGAAGCTGAGGCAGCGCATAGAACCTCGCGTGAGATCCTTGCTACCGATCCTCAGAACCTTGAGGCCATGCTTATATCCGGTCAATCCGCCCTTCTTGCGAACCAAATTGGCGCAGCAATCACTCATTTTGAGAAGGCCTCCAAGATTCATCTGGCCGAATACAGGGTCCACTTGGCTTTGTCTGAAGCCCTTCTGAAAAGTGGCAACGGACATGACGCGCTCAAGCATGTCAAAAAGGCGCTTTCCCTGAACCCTGATTCAGTGGCCAGCTATATTCAAATGGGCTACTGCTACAACAAACTGAGGGGTATTCAGAATAGTTTGTTGGCATTTCAAAATGCCATTCGCCTCGAACCCAATACGCCAGCCGCCTATGAAGGGCTTGGTGACACGTACATCAAAACGGGTGAATTTGCTCAAGCACAGGCTGCTCTGGAAGCCGCACTTAGCCAAAACCCAGAGGAACCAAGGCTCTTTGTCAAACTTGGTTCCGTACTACAGCAATTGGGGCAATTTGAGTTAGCAGGTGCTGCGTTTGCTCACGCTCAAGACCTTGTAAAATCTGACCCCATACTGCTCACGATTCTGGGCCAGCTTGCTATGCAACTTGAGGCGCTTTCCTACTCAGAGGAATTCCTCAAGATGGCGCTAGAACTGAATGCCAAGGATTCTGAAACTCTCTACACACTTGGCACTTTGTATCAGCAATTGGGCAAGTTCGATGATGCAGACCATATGCTCAGGCGAGCCCTGCAAGTTCAACCAACCCGTGCGCGAGCGTACTTGGATCTTGTTTCTTCCAAGCGTATAACGGACGACGATTCCGACCTGATCTCCACGATGGCTCAGTTGGTACAGAGTCAAGCAATTGGATTTCACGAAAAGCGGTTTGTGCACTACGCCCTCGGTAAGTCTTACCAAGATTTAAACGATTATCGGATGGCAAGCCGGCATTTCCATGAAGCCAATGGAATTATGGATTTGCTTTATACGGGTCCGCGCCACTCCAAACAGGAGCTCGCCAACTCCGTCGATTGGCTGATCAACGTATTCCCCAATGGCCCACTTGGACAACTGAAGACCGGGACTGGAGAAAACACTCCAATATTTATTGTGGGAATGCCCCGATCGGGAACCACACTCATCGAGCAGATCTTGTCGAACCATCCTGAAGTTGCCGCCGGTAATGAGATACCTTACTTACTGGAGAATTGGAACCGGTTGTTTGACCGCAAAACCTTGCGAATCCTTCCCGAACATTTCTCTGAGTTTATCGATGGGTACGAACAGATTCTTCACTCCAAGTCACGGGGGCGAAAGTTTGTGACTGACAAAATGCCGCTCAATTTTCAGTTGTCAGCCCTCCTTATCAGCTTGTTCCCAAATTGCAAGATCATTCATTGCCGTCGAAACTTAAAAGACACGCTGGTCTCGCTTTTTACCACTCCGTTCCGATCCCCTCTATGGATCAGCCACGATCTCGAGTCTCAAGCTACTTATATCAACGAGTACCTCCGACTCATGGCCCATTGGCGAAACGTTCTCCCTTCGGAATCGTTCATGGAAGTTGATTACGAAGCCATTATTGAAAATCCGCAATTCGAATCAAACCGTTTGTTGGAGTTTTGTGGCTTAACCTGGAACGATCGGTGCATCCATCCTGAAGAAAACGATGCCCCGATCAATACTCCAAGTTGGTGGCAGGCCCGACAACCGATTAATCGACGGTCTGTTGAACGCTGGAGACATTACGAACCCTATCTCCCAACTCTGAACAAAGTGCCCGAGACCCATCCTTCGCTATAAGGAGAGTTCTCGCAGATTCTGAACTCCTGACATGACTTCCGAAGAAATGCCGGGGTTAGGCCAACCCGCTTGGATTTCGTTTGGATTGTACATATCTTGGCTTTCTCTTCAGGGTAACCTCAGGGCAGTATGGAGGCTTATCTCGGCATTCTTGTACTCGTGGCAGTTGCTGCAGCAGTTTGCGGCATCATGGTCACCCTGAGCTGGTTCCTTGGGCCCAAAAAGGTCACCCCTTACAAGGAAGCCCCGTACGAGTGTGGTGTTACCCCTCTCGGCAATGCGCGAGAAAGGTTCCCGATCAAGTTCTATCTGGTCGCAATTGTATTCATCCTATTCGATATCGAAGTTGTCTTCCTTTGGAGTTGGATGACGGTTTACAAGAACGCCGACACACAATTTGTCGTCTTCAGCTTCTTTGAATTCCTTACGTATATGGCGACTTGGTTGCTAGGCTATGTTTATGCCATTCGAGTTGGAGCGATCGATTGGGACGAAACCACTTCGTTGGCTCCCGAAAAGCTTGGTTTGAAGTCCGATGCATCCCTGGCAGGTGAGGCGTAATGAGCGACACCGTAGAGCAGATCGAAACTCCGATCCAAGAGGCATTGGAGATTGTCAAAGTTAGAGAAGCGTTCCCTGAAGGCCTGCTGAAAGTTAAGAATTTTCGCGACCAATTGTTCCTCTGTGTTGAGCGTGATTCCATTGTCGGTGTAGCGACCCTTCTTAAAGAGGATGAAGATCTTCAGTACACCTATTTTTGCGAGTGCGTTGGCGCAGATTACAGCAAGTGGACTCATGAGCGCGACTTCGAAGAACGATTCGAAGTTATCTACAACCTGAGATCTCTTAAACACTCCTCTCAAATTTTCCTCAAAGTCGGAGTCAACGACGGGCAATCTATCCCCACGCTGAAAGAGGTTTTTCTCGGGGCAGAATATCCCGAACGGGAGATCAACGATCTCTTCGGCATCCAGTTCGCTGGAAATGAGCAAACTGGTCGTTTCCTCTTGCCTGACGATTGGATTGGATACCCGCTCCGCAAGGAATATCCCTTGGGTGGAGACGACGTGATCTTCGATCATGGTGATCGAGGACCGGCGATTGAAGACCTCATGACACCGCATGCTGGAGAGAGTTTCGAAGGCAAAACGGACACTCAAGAAGTCAGCGGACGGTAAGGAACTTCTTAATCTTGACCTTTGTTAAAGTGAAGTTTGGCTAAGCGGCCAAAAAAGTCGTTTTTGAATCTGCTTTCTTCACTAACGGCTACTTAAAAGATGTATAGTTAACTACCGCCGCAATGACGTTGTGTCTGGTTGTTGCCCATACACTTCCAATTGACGAAGGATCTTTATTCATCTCCTCTTGGGGAGATCCAATATATCGGAGGAATTCATGGTTCGAAGAGCTTTTACCCTTATTGAGCTTCTCGTAGTTATCGCCATCATTGCAATTCTCGCAGCTATACTCTTCCCTGTCTTCGCTCAAGCGAAGGAAGCAGCAAAGAAGACCACAGCGCTCAGCAATTGTAAGCAGATGGGCACCGCCTTTGCGATCTACACAACTGACTCGGACGACGTTTATCCAAACGCTTACCGATACACTCCTGGCACAGGCTGGAGATGGAACTATAACGTTTCCACCCCTCTCGGCTGGATGGGCCCGAGCTTCGCACAAGGCCAACCTGCTCGAATGGCAGAAGACGCCAACCACTGGAGCAACACAATTGCTCCCTATACCAAGAGCTATGGCTTGCTCGCAGGTCCTGGTCTTCCCAACGTTGATGTCTATGGATATCCAACATCCGGTAATGCTGGTCAGTTGGCTCCTCCTGCACTCAGCAACTTGACCTTCAACGGTCTTCTCCACCACTGGTCAGCAACTGCTATTGCAGCTCCTTCGCAGCTCCCACTCATCTGGGAAGGCCGCGGAAAGGGCAACGCGATCGGCGCTTCGCTCTCCAACCCGGCGCTCCAATGTGCTGTTGGAACCGACCAGTGCATTTATGTTCCTGCAACATCTACTTGTTCCACACCGCTTGGGGCTGCATTTGTTATCTACAACTCGATGTGGGAATACAGCAAGGGTGCAAACTTCACGTTCTGCGATACATCGGCTAAATTCCGAAAGCTAGGTGCAACTCTTGCACCATCCGATACGGACTACAGAACCGATCCTTACACGAAGTACAACTCAGTTGGTTATCCAGCCCAATACTTTGGAGACAATTACTACTGCGGTTATGCGTGGTTGTTCCGACCAGACTACGACTTCTCCCTGTAATCCGGGCGTAGCTTCATAGTTCAATCATGTGGATGCGCGGTCTTCGCGCATCCACATTTCTCTCTGTCAAGACGTAATTATGAAAAAGTACTCAATTTTCGTTATCACTCTCATTCTTGCTTCCTTCTTGGCACTTGGTTGTGGAGACCAAAAGCAGACCGCTTCTGAGGCTCAAACAGCCCCTCAGAAGAGCGTAGCTCCCGGCGGAAACGGCAGTGGCACGGGCCCACAATCACAAGTTCCTGACAAGTAGGAATCTTAAAGAGCTGGTGGTCTTCCAGCCATGACAGCTCTTTAAGTATTTCATTCCAGTTGCAGCGCAACCATGAAAAAACAATTTACTTTTACCTTTCCCCTCGGGACCGCGTTATGCCTGTTGCTCACGTTGGGAGGCTGTGGACAAAGCAAAGAAGAGAAGGCAGTTGAGCGGATGCATAGTCGCAAGACGCCTGCGCATCTCCGAGTCATCAATTTCGGAACTCAAACCTTTGCTTTCTACAATAAAGGGATTCGGTTCTCAACAGGACTGAAGCCTCTTGATAGCACCGGATTTATCATCGCGAGTCCAGGCAATCAGGATGTCTCTTTCAAGGTGGATGACAAATCCATCTATGAACAAAAATTCTCGCTCCAGACTGATGAAGCCCAGACTCTCTTGGTCACTCCAAAAACAACCAAGCTTGTCACCGGGGACCTCATGGATTCGGAAAAAGGGCAATCCAGTGTGCGCGTCTATTATGTCGGTGGCACTAAACCTCTGTCAGTTGCCTCAGGCGCGGACAAGGTGGCGACTGGTTTAGCACCAGACAGTGAATCGACTCCATTTACGCTCGCCCCAGGGGATCATGGCTTCAAAATCACTACTGAGGATGGTAAATCCGCAGAGGTTTCACAATCCTTGGGTGATCGCGATTGCTATACCATCGTGGTGATGGAGGCGCAAGGAAAACTTCAAGCGGAAGTTTTCAAGAATAGCTTGGCGAGAAAGCCCATTTCTCAAGCCCCTTCCGCCTCTGGTTAGTTAAGCATCTCTGTCAAACCATAAAGCTCTGTGTCCTTTCTGAAAGGGGCATGGAGCTTTTTTTATGGGGCGATTTATCTGACACGGCTCGCCCCT
>Ga0164297_10003186_pt1 | contig 15439 bp, 19 predicted proteins | sample GEODES058metaG_FD_113539 | JGI IMG/M metagenome (GOLD analysis project Ga0164297, IMG submission 113539) | Dystrophic lake water microbial communities from Trout Bog Lake, Wisconsin, USA - GEODES058 metaG | ecosystem: Environmental > Aquatic > Freshwater > Lake | place: USA: Trout Bog Lake...
AAAGCCACGTCAGCTTTGAGTCATAGCGCCGTTGCAGGTGCGCTTGCACCGGAACATAGCGCTGCTGCTGGGGAAACACGCCGTGCATGGTGCGCCACCACGAGCTGCCGCTTGTCACGCACGAAGGCACTCAGATCTGACTGTCCACCAACACCCTGCCCTCCAAGTCCGCGCTGGACGACGACTCACTGCACGCGCTCTGGCTCCAAGCGGTGGCGCTCTACGACACAAGCCCCAACCCGCCGCCGGACTTCGCGAGCGTGGCGGCCACAAAAAGGGCTCTTCGGGTGTCCGGCATCGTGGACGTGTCCTCCTTCGACGTCGTCGTCGTCGCAGTCATGGGCCACGCGCTGCATGAGCGGGGTGATAAAACGCTGCTTGACTATACACAGGTGCGTGCTGTGCGTGCTGTGCGTGTGGCGCAGGGAGAGGCAAAGCAGGCTGGAACCTGTGGTTGTGTGTGTGGTCCCTCCGCCTCGTCTGAGTCGCTGTGACGCGCTCCCAGTTCTGTGACATCATGGCTGCCTTGATGCCGGGGACGCCTACGAGGTCGAGGCCGATGTTTGACATCGACCAGTGGGGCTGAGTGTTTGGAGAAGTCTCCCCTTGGGGCAGGGAGAGAAGGAGACACACAGAGTTGATGCGCGCACAGATATTATCTGAAGCCACATGGTCTACATGTTAGTCCACATCCTGTGCCAGAGCCTTGCTCAGTCGTCGAGCGTATAACCTGCAGCCGGCATGAATGCGCTTCCCAACTCCGACAGAGCCTTGTGCGCCTTTGCGTAGGACTGGAAGAACGCAGCCTGGTTGGCAGCGAAGCGGTTGAACCAGGGCTTGAATCCCGGATCTGTGGCCAGGATGCTGTCTGTGGGCAGACGCAGGAGCTGCGCATCGCCGCCAGTCGCCTTGAAGTAGCTGTTGTCGAACGTCAGCCAGTTCTTCGTCCACGACTGGCCGCCAGGAAGGCCGACGCCAACCTTGCCATCCGCGCGGGCGACAGCGTTCTTGGCAGTGTATGCCGTCGGGTTGGTCACGCCGTGCGCCACTGTGCCGGAGCGCTCCTTCCACGCGCGGCCGAGGGTGTGTGCGCCCGACAGCGCGACGATGGCCTCATCGTCGAGGCCCATGCGGTAGAAGACGTTCCGCAGGTGAGTGGCTGGGTCAGGAGAGCCGTCGCCGAAGGGCGCCATCGCATCAGGCAAGTTCCCTGCCGCCGGGCACTGCGCCTCGGACGCGGTGTCGATGCGTCCATACCGCATCGGGATGCGCGGCCCACCAGCGTGGCGGATGGCACAGGCAGAACCCAACTGGATGAGGTCCGCCCACGACACGGTGGGATGCTTGTCGTGGATAGGCTTCAGGTACACGTTGATGCCCTTCGCGAGACCCGCGTTCGCGCCGTGGCCCAGCTCCGCTGAGAAGCGGATGCTGCCGTTTGCTCCTCCGCAAGCAGGCCACGCAGCGATGCGGCAGTCGTACGTGCCGCTGTCGTGCCACGCCAGGCGCACCTACACGCGGGTAGGGCGTGAGTTCAGACACTAGGGCGTGAGTTCAGCCGCTCGGGGCGCGTACGAGGAGACGGTGCGGGGTTGGTCGGAGTTGGTTCCTGTCCTCAAGCAGTGTCAGGCCGTGTGCAACGCACCAGGATCGGGTTACAGTTGATCTCCTCCAGCAGGGCCATGATCTCCGCACGGCACGCCTTCAGCTCCGCGACATAGGACGCGCCAGCGGGACGGCATACAGGGGAAGACGCCACGGGGTTGCGCTGCACTGCCACCACCGCGTCGCTCTCCTCCTGCTGCGACACGCCCGGGCGAGGCGCCACGTGGCCGGAGACTGTTGCGAGGCGGAAATACGGGCACGACATCGCGCGCTCTCTGTCGAAAGGGGAAGCGCCTCGTCTCCACGTCACCGCTGTAGCGCTCAATTGCGCATGCTCCCGCTGCGCGTCTACGCTACATCAGTGGCGTCGCTACTCGCTGGCGCGGCGGCGGTGCACGTGTTGTACGCGCCTGACACGACACTCCCAGTCGCCAGGGTCGCTGCTGCCAAAGGCGTCACTCTGCCGCCGCCACCACGCAGCCCTAGCCAAGGAGGCACGTGAGCAGCGAACAGAGCCCCATGTCATGGCTGTGGCCGTTCGGCAGGAAGCGAGTGAGCGACGAGGACGCAGCACTGCTCAAGAGGCGTTGTGGCTCCCGCACCAGCGCGCTCGCCGTCTGCTCAGCCGCCAATCCGAAGCAGGCGTGTGCTGCATTTGAGACGGACGTATTGATGTGCCAGTGCACCGTGCTGTGCCCAGCACAAGCAGACGCGTTCATGGCCTGCACGAGAGCAGCGGCAAGCGCGCTGTCGCTGGAGGACATGCCGGACTGCAGTGCGGAGGTGAAAAAGATGAAGAGGGCGCTGCGGCGGTATAAACTACCGACAGGCAGAGCGTGAAGGCGCGGAACGCTGGCGTGCGCCGGCTGGAGGTTGACAAGTGTGCAACCAGAACCCATTCGTCGCCCCGCCGCCAAGTTCGTCTCTCGCCGTCACGCGCCTGTGAATCCCAATCGGTCATTGAAGTGAAGCGCACACTTAGCAAGGCTCGCTGAGGCGCTGCCATGAAACGCACAGGACGTGGGTGCTGCCTGCTTCTTCCACTTCTGTCGCTGGCTTGCCTGACTGGCACGCGTGCAGCTCTGCCTGACGTGGTGAACGCGCTGTCGGGTCTACCACTGGGCAGTGGCGCCAACGCGGCTGTGTGTGCGGCGGAGCAGTTGCCGTCTGGTGCCCCAGACAGAAGCACTGCCCTGAGCCAGCGGTGTGGCGACGCACTTGCCGCACTCGCCGGCTCTGGCGACGCCCAGCCAGGCCGGCCTGGCTGGACAAACAGCAGCGGGTACAGTCACAGCAGCAGCAGCAGCGAGGTGGCCGCCACCAGTCCAGCACCTGCTCCCAGTCCAGTAGGCGCTGTGACTTCCTCCACAGCGTACGCACCAAGCGTCGCTCCTTCAAGTAGCACGGACGCGACCGTGAACGCGTTCAACGACTTCATCCGCCGCCTGCTCATTCAGGGCGAGGCGGAAGCTGCGAAAGTGGCGCTCACTGACGTCTGCGACCCAGGCAACGACCTCAGCACCGTCTCTTGCGCGGACGAGCTCACAGCCGCTTCGGACGCGTACTTCAAGGGACTGGCAACAGCGCATACGTCTGCGTTCGCGCCCGCGTCCGCGTGCCCTGCAGTCACGACGGGTTCCGCCGGCGCCAGGGGCAGCGCTGGCGCTGTGCGAATGCTGGTCACCGGCTTGTGTTCTCGCGGCAGTGCGGCCTCCTCTGCGCCGTCACCCAGTCAGCCGTATTGCGTCGTGTCTGTGGCGTTGGCGCTGAACAGCAGCGGCGTGTTGGAGTCCTTGCTGGAGCAAGTGACCACGCCTGGAGCGGTGCCGCTGAACGCGACGGACGCGAAACGCGTGTGCCCCGCATTAGCGGCCACTGGATGCTGCGCGCCTGGGCTGCTGCTGACACTGCAGCGTAGCGCGGCGCTCACATGCTCGCCGCAAGCGTCGCAGATGGCAAGTGCCATTTCGCTGCTCAAAATCGCATGCGCGCTCGCGGGCAGCCCGCTTGCTACCACCGCGTGTGACGATGTCGTAGCCGCGGTGTCGGCAGCACCTCCGGCGCCGTCAGCGAGCCAGTGCGCAACACTGATTGGATTGGACAAGCCACTGGACTCACCGGTGTGCTCTCTCTCCGTCGGCGACTGCCCGACATCCGGATGTGATCTATTCTGTGCGCCGCCAGCGCTGCCGATGCCTGTGGCATATGAGGAGGATCGCCCTGGTGATGTGCCGTCGGAGACGGTGAGTGACAATGTGACTGCCGAAACGAGTGCTTTCAGCAGCAGCACGGAAGAAAATGATAATGAGCGTTCGGCCACGGCTCCAGCTGCGACTCGGAGGACTGCTCGGCATGGAGGCGTCGCTGCCGCGGTGGCCATCGCGTTGATTGTCATTGTTGTCGCACTGTGCTTTGGCGTCGCGTTTCTGGGCCGCCACGGACGGCTTCACCACATCAGTGACAGCTTCCGACGTCTCATTCACGGCGGCGGCAGCGCTGAGAGCACCGGCAAGAAAGCGCAGGGCGAGTGGTACATGCCGCCAGCAACAAAGCACGCAGGTGGATTCGAGCTGGTGGCCTCAGAGGACGATGCAGGCATGCATCTTCTGGGCAAGGCGTCGGACGTGTAGACCTTGTGAAGCAGGTGACGCGGCGTTCCCAAGGGCGACTTGACTCCCCTTCGCTGGGTCGCTGTCTTTTCGGAGGTCTCTTGCTCTCCGGTGGCGCACTCGCAGCATGGCGCAACGTGACGTCATAATCGATGCAATGCGACGCGCAGAGCCTGCTGTCGCTGCCGGCGCTGAACCGTATGCAGCCACTGGACTGACATTCGCTCCGCCCAACGTTGTGACAAGCAGCCAAGACGCGCACAACGCCTGCGTAGCGGAGTGCCCCCATATTCTTGCTGCGCTTATCGAGAAGTATGGCGTGCACGTCAACCGTGTCGTTGAAGGAACATGGGAGACGCTGCTGATAGCCTCCGCCTTGAGTGGTTCTACCAAGTGCATCGCAGTGCTGCTCAGCCACGGCGCAGATGTGAACTTGGTGGCTGCCTCTGAAACCGGATTGGCCTCGCCGCTGTTCGCGGCTGCTGAATATGGGCACGTCGCTGTTTGTCGACAGCTCCTAGAGGCCGGAGCCAACATCGAGTTCCGAGAGTTTCAGACCACTCCACTTCATTTCGCTGCCCAATTCGGCAACGTTGGAGTGGTCGCGCTTCTTATGCAGCGTGGGGCTGACACGAAGGTGATGAACTCTGATCTGTGCACACCAATCATGATGGCTTGCGGCAAGCAACAACTCCTCTGTGTTCGCGCTCTGCTGCCGCACGCTGATTTGACCCACCATCTCAAGAAAGGCAGTTCATTGCTGCATATTGCTGCCGCGCAGGGTGGCCCCGCAGTGCTGGAGGTGGTTCTGGCCCGCTATGTTGAGGCTGGCTTGGTTGACATTCCAACGGGCGTGGATGCTAGCAATAAGACACACACGGGTCGCACGCCGCTTATGTACGCCTGCGTTTCTGCAAAATACGCGGAGGCGAAGATGCTGCTGAAGGCGGGCGCCTCTCGATATGCAAATGATTCAGAAGGCTGCTGCCCCCTACGCTACTGCATATTGGGCGATCTTGCAGTTGCTGTTGGGCACGGATCCAAACTGGCATTACACTCCTGAACAGCTGAACGATGCCAGCACTAGCCAGCCTGTGCTTGCTTTCGCTGTTCGCTGCGGAAGTGCAGATGCATGTAAGCTGCTCACCGCTGCAGGCGCTCACACGCATGCCAAGGTGCTCCACGAAGATGAGCTCGTGGGTTACGCTGATCTTGCGCGCCAAAATTGGCCCGACAGACCGGAGCTGGCAGCGGTGTTTGATCCAGGCGCTGTGCAGGAGCCATTCGCACCGCCTTGCTGCGCCAGTTGCCAGAAGAGCGGTATCAAGCTACGCGCCTGCTCTAATTGCCACGCTGTGCGGTACTGCAGCACGGCGTGTCGGCGAGCGCACTGGCGTGCTCACAAGCCATTCTGCACCAGCACTGACGATGTGCTCAAAGCAACCCTTGCAAATTTTGGAAATGTGGTTTAATCACGTGCATCAATGCATGTGGTGCATCCTGTCGCACCACGGATGTAGCAAGGCGATGGAAGCGACACAAAACCCGCTGTGTGCCCCAAGAGGAAGTATGTCATGCAGCGACACTCAACATGGATCCACTAGCATTTCACAATTCCCCAAAGCAAGACAAGTGAAATTACACGCAATGTGTATAAGCAATCAGCGACTGGCACTCACGACGATGTCGCACCCCGTGCTCCGCGAGCTGCCGCCCGCGCCGCCGCCGCCGGCTGCGTGGCCGCCGGTTGCGCCTGCGGCGCAGCTTGCAGAGTCGCTGCGCCAACAGCCCCTGAAGTCTCCTCCACCTCCACATCTTCCAGTCCTTCGGTGTCAAGAAGCAGCTCGCTCGAAGCGCCTCCGCCGAAGCGGCCACGACCAGCAGGGCCACGTGCACGACGCTGGTTGCCTCCTGCGGCCCGGTTACGCAAGAAAAAGGGCCCACCATCGCCGCCGTTGAAGCGACTCGTCAGTCTCGAAATGATGCCCGATGGCCCGCCAGGCTGGGCGCGCACGTAGATGACGAGCGCGCCGATGAGAATTGCAGCTGCTGAGACGAAGAGGATGATGAAAATGCCGCGCACGAACGCGGTGTGGCTGCCCCGATGCTCCGGCTTCGCCGGGCCCGGCTCCGGGTTGGGACTCGGACTCGGACTTGGAGATGGAGATGCCGGCTTGGGCGCAGCCGGGGGTGGCCGTGGCGGCCGGTTGCGTGGTCCCCACGGAGGAGCAGGCACGTCACGTGCCGCGATTGCGGCGCACACTCCGGTTGGGTCAGTGCCAAGAGCGAAGGCGCTGCGGCACTGTCCACCGGCGTCAATGTCGTCTCTGTTCAGCAGCTGGGAGAAGACGCACTGCGCCTCTTGAACGCCGCACTGAGCGCTGTAACTGGCCAAGCACGCGCAGGTCGCGTCCGGTGTCGGGCACGACAAATGCCAGTCCGGGTTTCCTTGGCGAAGGGTATCGCTCGCATTCAGCGCCAGCATCTGGAAGCACGGCCATGTGGCCAAGTCACGGCAGTCGCTGAGCCGAGGGTACAGGAATGCAGCCTTGGCATCCGCTGCCGCGGGGCCGCACAGGTCGTTGCTCTCGAAGGGAGGAGGCACTGGCGTCGGCGGCTGGCCAGCAGCGGCGCAGACGTCGCTGGGCAGCGCGTCGCTGATATCCTGCCAGCACTTCTCGTAGAGCGAGCGATAGCAGGCGTCCATGTAGTGGTGAGTGGGGCACAGTGCTGTGTTGTTAGCAGACAGAGCTGAGTCGTGGAGCGTCTTGATGTTCACGGCGCACGGCAAGTCATTGAGGTCAGCCAAGCATGCCGCGATGCTGGGCGGCGGGTTTGGCGGAGGCAGTGGCGGCGGAGGAGACGGGCTCGGGGCCACTGCCGGGGGCCGTGGTGGTCGGGGCGGGCGTGGGGATCGTGGTGGAGGAGGCAGGTCTGGCCCCGGCGACGGCGGCTCCGCGTCTGCTGGTGGTGGTGGTGATGCCGTGCTATTGTCGTCCTGGCCACGCGCAGCAGTAGAAGCGAGCAGAAGCGTGAGAAGGACAAGCACCCAGGGTCGTGTCGCTTTCGCCATCGTCCCTCTCAGCGCGTCGCGTGCTAGCCCTCCCAGAGACAGACGCACGCCTGCGGTGCCCGTGTCCGCCGCAACTGCGACGGGTCCGCGCTTACAGTGGACCACTGACGTCAGCGCGCCATTCTGCTTGCGAGGTTCCCCCTCTGGGAACATTCCGTCCTTCCGCGTGCTGCCACGACTGACTTCCCTGCTGCCAGGTCACCGCTCGCACAACAACGTGTTGGATGCGCAGGCTGCGTGCTGCACTGCGCGAGAGCTGCAGTGGCCACAGAGGAGGACAAGCAAAGGCCCATGGCTGCCAACAGACACAGTGGCGAGGCGCGTCGCGAACGGTGCAGCTCGAACGTGGTCGCTCTTATGGCGTTCTAGCACTGGAACAACACAGACAGCAAAGCTGGTGAAGCTCCTACAAAAGGAGGTGTCCCACGAGCAGTTGTTGTTTGTCACAGAGCCAAAGGTGACGGGAATGCTGTGCCGGGCCGCCAATGCAGGGTCTAGGGCGATGTTCTGACACTATGCTGGGGCTTGTGTGGATGCGTGTACGCGGAAAACAGCGCGGTTGAAGGAGCACGTCGCCTCAGAGTTTGACCTGGACCACTGGTCTGAGGTCTTTGACTCTGCTTGGCGGTCATGGAGGGCCATCATCGCGCACATTTTCCCCTCGCGGCTTTCCCGGCTGGCCGCCGCACCTTGTACACGGGAGATGACGTGGCGCTCAGTCACTCGAAGCTTCCTCGCCAAACCAACTTCTCCTCCACCTTCACATGGCGGTCAAGGCACTCAAGCTCGCTGCTCTCGGTCTCGGCTTCGCCGGCTGGGCGCTGCTCCTGGCGGGCATGGCGGCCATGCAGGTGCGCGCACGGCATCCTTGTTCAGATGACAGCCTGGCACACACAAACGGGTCAGGCGAAGCGCGCTGCACGCACTGCACGCGCGGCGCCCCCTCCTGCAGCACGGCTGAGCGCATGTACGCAGCACGGGGCGTCGCAGCGCACTGCGATTGCCGTGCGCGCCCCTGGGAGGCCCGTTTAGACAGCACGTGACAGCTCAGCAACTGCGCCCACACGCCTACATCTCGGAAGCGCTAAAGGCTCTGAGTCTGTGCCACGGGCGCGACGGCTACGTCGCAGCGCAAGCTCACGGCCTGGGCTTCCCACGCGTGGCGAGGAAGGGAGCACGCGCGTGGATGGAGGCGTTGGAAACGTTTGGAAGGTGCCTGGTTGCAGACTTAGTGGTATTAGCGCGCCGACTCGCAATCGGCCCCCTTTGCGCATATCTGCGCGCGCTACAACCCCGTTGTATGGGCGCTGTTGCGTCGCACGGCGCCCAGGACGCGCGCGCTCCCGTCAAACGGGTGCCGAGTCCGAGACAGCCTGGCAACTGCACACCCCTCCTCTCGTATCGTAACGCTCCAACCCTCCTCACGCGCTCGCCCCCTCTCCTCTGCTCACCAGTACTACGTCAAGGGCACGGGGCCGGAGTTCCGCAACTTCGCGTCTTTCGGAGGAGTTTTGGCGACCACATCCAGCCCGCTCGCCCACGGTTTCTCTTACGGCTGGTGCGTGCGTGCGCCTTCTCTGCCCACCCCCAGTCGTGACTCATTGCACACATCAATGACAGGTGGATCGTGTGGTTCCAGTTCGTCACGCTCATCTACTCCGCGTTCGTGGTCACCAAGGCACCGGCCAAGCGCCTGGGCGCTGCAGCCCTGCTTGCCGTCCTCACCACCAGCACCTTCTTGATGACGGACTCCGTGTACATCGGCTACGGTAATGGCGTCACCAGCGTCATCATCAACCCCACCACCGGCAAGCACATGAAGCCGACTCAGAAGCTGACCAAGCAGCAGAAGGCGCTCGGCGTTTACTTCGTTGGCCTTCTCATCGTTGACGTCGCCAACGCGCTGGCCATGGTCATGATCGCTGACGGCGAGGATTCCGCTGCCCCGGCTGCGGCTGCGGTGGCGGAGGCCCCGGCCAAGGAGGTGGAGGCGGTGGCCAGCGTTTAAGCTGTGCGCTGCAAGCATCGCGCTCCAAGGAAGGAATGAGGAAAGGAGCACACACAGAGAAGACATCTCGTTGTTTTTAACACACAAACACAGTCATCAAAATCACACGAGGTCAAGGTGCCTCTCTGCATGTGCAAAGGTGACTCGGTGCTGGTGTGCCCTCCCCAGGAGCTGCGCGACTTGGCCATCATGCACCGTCCACGTCTCTGTCGGCGGATGCTGCAGCACAAGGACGGCGCTCTGGAAGTCCGGACACGCACGAAGCTGTGTACTCCACACCGTCAGAAAGGCGACCAAGACGTAGGTGAAGAACTGTGGGAAGGCGTCCCCTTCAGACAGGTAAGTGTCAAACAGTCGGGGCACCAGCGTGAAGGGCAGCTCGCGCTGAAGGAGGCAGTTAATCCAACGGAAAGCGTATACTAGCGGCTCATCCAGACCTAAGGACTTGAGATGCGCATGCAGTGGCGCATCGAGTCGGCGAAGCAGGGCACCCAGAGTATGCGCTTTGCGCTGCACACCAGGTTGCGCGAACGTGTATTGGTCCTGTATACTGTCCAGCAGTGCGCAGAAACAGCCGTACGCATCCGCCTCCGCTGCCGCCAACGCAGGTGAGCGCGCCGGGAGTGTTGACAAGCGAGCTGCCCACCCGTCCGGATGCAAGCCCGTGCACAATGATGATTCCGAGAGGAAGACAAAAACAAACGGCACAGCGACATCGCTCAAGCCTTGCACATACCCCGCAGCGCTGCTGCGCACTGCGCGCACGAAGAGCAAGCGTTCGAGCAGTGCTTGCACAGTGGGGGTATGCACCCACGGCAAGTCTGGGGCTGTGCGTGGTGTGTCCAGAGCTGAATCGCCACAGAAGGAAGGAAGCGCATGGTCAGTAAAAGGGGGTGATTGATTGATTCTCTGTGTGGGAGTCATCATCAGCAGGCGCACCGATTTGGCGAAGGGTGGCGGCTTCGTCATCGGTGCGGGCAACATCAGGCACATCGTAGTGCTGCTTGTTCCAGGGCAGACAAGGTGTCAGCCTCTCCTGGTCGGTCGACAGCGGAGACAGCGATGTGCGCACCTGTGCCACCAGGTCCCAATACTCCCTTCTTCGCCGCTCCAGCGCCGCGACGCGGCGGTCTGCGTTCGGAAGGCCATAGCCCTGCAGCACACCTGAGTGAGCACTCCAGGCACTTGCTGCTCTTTTCCGCCAAGGAATACGACCCCCCTTGCATTCATGCACGTACCGTGAGGAGGCGCCACACAGTTGGACGCAGTTCATCAGGCACGCCACCCCACGCAAGCTCCCTCAACGCAGCCAGGTCAACCACCGGCGCAGACAGCAGCCGCGTGAAGCGCACGTGGCGACCACTGACGACACTGGCACTGCCTCCACCGTCACCAGGTAGCTGCCCCGCGTGCTGTGGCGGTGTCGCCTGCGTTGCTCCCTGCATGAGCCCCTCATTGCTCATGCCCCCTGATGTCAAGCGCGCAGCAGCCGCGTCGTCGTGTGTGCCGAAGACTGTGCCCCGAGACACGCCGCTTCCGCCAGCGGAGCCTGCCCACGGGAACGGGGCGGTGCGGCCGTCGACTGTGCTGACACGCAGTGAGCCAGGCAGCTTGCGTATTGGACGCCTGAAGAGAGAGAACAGGCAGACGGAGTGAGTGCTCTGTTTCCACACAATGCACGTGACTTGCAGGCGACACGTACGCAGTAGCAGCTGCTGCGTCTGGTAGGCAAGGCAACGCAGACAAGGGGTGTCAGATGTCGAAAGAGCGTTCCCCAGTGGTATGGGCCCGCTGCAGTGACAGCAGCGTGTAATGAAATAGCCACGCGCCTGGGTGTTGCACGCCGTCAGGCGCGCCAGGCGCAGCGTGTGCCGCCATGTGCGTGCCGCTGTCTCCACCTGACGAAATTGGCCTTGCCAAGCGGTACAGGCTTGTCCTACTCACGTGTAGCTTACTGCACACAGCCCCATGTCACCCGCCGCGCGTCCTGCGAACGGCGCTTAAAACCGCGGCATGGGGTAGGTTATACTGACAAGCACTACATTCCCTCCTCGCCAGAGCTCTCCTCTGCATGGCCGCTGCCAACATCGAGGCCCAACTGGCACAGCTCCAGCAGCGCAAGGCGAAGCTGGAGGAGGAGTTGCGCGACGTGGAGAAGCAGGTGTTCAACCTCGAGACATCCTACTTGAACGACTCTGCAGCGCACGGCAACGTCCTGCGCGGCTTCGAAGGCTTCCTCGGCCCGGCAAAGCCACAGAAGTGCGACGCTTCGCTCTCTCCAACACTCGCACAGACGGGGCGCTGACGAACTTCTCTCTCTCTCTGCTGTTCTTTGGTGGAAACAGGACGAACCGGGCGCGCAACTTCAAGACCGAGGAGCGCCTGTTCTCGCTGTCGAGCACGACCTCGCCCGCGGTGCGTGTGCGTGTGGAGCGCGCGCGGCTGTACAGGCTGTGATCACACTACCCCTCGCGTGTCCTTCAGCAGCAGCAGTAGGTGTCCTGACGCCCCCCGCGGGCTGCTTTTCTGCAGGTGGAGGAGCTCGCTGCCGAGCGTGAGGCAGAACGTTTGGCGGCAGCTAACCCGCGCAAAGCGAACGTGGCGCGCTGAAAGAACCATTTTCCCTTCCCTCCAAAATGGCCGCCTTGACAGATGACGCGGTCTTAGCTATAACTCGGCAAGTTGAAGCTGCCCTCGCTTCCGGCGTCGACCTGCCATTTGGTTCCATTCGTGATGGACACTGGAAGGAATGGGCGTTCAATGCGAGCGCTGCCGACTGTCCTCGCTACCTCACTGTACTGCTCGAACAGCATGGTGTGGACGTGAACTCCGTGGGCGTCGATGGTCACACGCTACTGACAAATGCAGCGAAATGTGGCTCAGCAAAGTGCGTCCCAGTGCTTCTCAGCCACGGCGCAAACGTAAACAAGTTGGCCTGTCAAGAGGACCTGAAATTCTCACCGCTTTACGTTGCCGCGATGAATGGACATATTGCCGTGTGTCGGCAGCTTCTGGACGCTGGTGCTTCTGTGGACTTCCGTGGTCGGAATGAGGCCACTCCGCTGCACGTAGCAGCACGCTATGGACGAGCCGGCATTGCTGCATTATTGGTCCAGCGCGGTGCTGACGCGCGAGCACTCGATTCTGATTTGGCTACGCCTATTGATGTTGCTTGTCTGTATCATCAAGTACTGGCGGTCAAGACGCTGCTGCCGTACGCCGAGCTTGCCTGTGATCGGATAGGTTTGTCTGTGCTCCATACAGCAGCAACATGTGCATGTCCTGCGGTGCTGGAGGCGGTTCTGCCCCGCTTTGTCGAGGCTGGCTTAATCGACATTCCGGCAAGTGGCGTTTCGTGTCCTGCCTCAAAGGTCGCACGCCGCTCATGTCCGCCGTCCTCAATGCAAAGTACACAGAAGCGAAGATGCTACTGCAGGCTGGGGCATCACGATACGTCAAGGAGGCACAAGGAGGCACAGCTGTAGAGCTGTGCCTCTACACCACAGTGTGTGCGGCACTTCTCAAGCGTGCCTGGAGCTACTTTTGGGGACCGCACCACATTGGCACTACACTGCGCAACAGCTTAACGAGGTATGGAACGTATACGGCTTCACTGTGCTTCATTCGGCTGTGGAACACAGCAGTCTCCCAATGTGCCGAATGCTGATTGCTGCTGGAGCTGATCCGAAAGTCAAAGTTGCCGGCAAGTGTTCTTGCTTAAGAATTGCGCTCGGCAACTGGCCCGACCGCCATGAGCTAGCTGCGATGTTTGAGCCTGGTGGATTGCATGAGCCTCTCACACCGCCTTCCTGCGCAAACTGCCAGAAGAGTGGCATTAAGCTGAGCGCCTGCTCCAAGTGTCACGCCGTGCGGTATTGCAGCACTGCGTGTCAGCGTGCGCACTGGCGTTCACACAAGCCAGCATGCCAAGGTCCTGAGGACGTTTACGACGCCGTGGCGGCCAACCTAGCACGGTTTGCACAATGAAACTGTCGTATGAGTGTGTGATACTACCTACAATATGCTCAGTTTAGTCAGTCCTTTCCCCTTACAGAGGAGGTACAGCCGACGTGCACCTGCTCGGCGGTGCGCCCGGCGGGTCACACATCGCGCCGCTCTGCACCACTGCAGGCGGCGGCGACGTTGCCAGCTGTGCGTATTGCACATGCTTGACGTTCAGCACCGCGTCAGTGGTACCGGTCGCGCCAGACAGGGTGCATCCTGAGCAGAGAGCCCCGCCCTGGAAGGTCATGACAATGCCGGTGCTGCTGTCATTGGGCGTCACTGCCAGGTACTCACACACGGGGCGCTGGCCGTATACAGGCACACCGTCTTTGGTCTGCACCTGCGCCCAGAAGCAGTCGGTCGTGAAGTCTGTGCCTTGGGCCACAACGGTGCTCATCGACGGCACCATCTGCCCATCCGGACCGGGTTGCTGGGTTGGCAGGCTAACAGCATGCGGGAACGTGATGGTGAATGACACCCCGAAGAGCGGCACACTGTGAGGCCCGAAGTTGCGCATCGTCGGACGGAGACGTAGCTCGCGGGACCGCTGTGGCTGGCCCGTGAGCGGATCAGCAGGGCCGTCGATGTACGTGTATGCCAGTGACAATGACAGTTGCGCCAGGTCATCAGCGGGAGCGCACATCGGAGACGCGTTGGATGCCCACGGCGCGCAAGCAGGATGGCGCTCCGCACCAGGCGCAGGTAGCATCGCTGGCTGCTGTGGAATGGCGGCGCCGTCGCCACTGCATTGGAATGGCGCCAGCGTGGCGGAATCAGTGTCCAGGCGCCCGAACGTGGAGTGCTGCGCCTCGAAGCTGGGCACACTAGGACTGCCGGGGCGCACACTTGGCGGGCCGGAGAGCACGCATCCAGCACACAGCAGCGTGTCCCGGGAGAATACGATGTCCAGTCCCCATGGCTGCATGGTGGCGCGCACAGTGCTTGTGTCGCAGCACAAGTCCACCTGTCTTGCGTTTGGCTTTGCTTGGGGGTCTGTGACATAGAGTCCCCAGCACGAAACATTGAACGTCTCCGGCGCTCGCACTGCCCAGACACCGTCCCAGGACTGCACGCCCCGACTGAATCGCAGCGGGAGATGCACGTTGCGCAGCGTGACTGGATTGATGCCCACATTTGTGATGTTGACGTACACAAAGAGTTGGCTGTCTGCCGCCACGCCAGACGCGGACACACCGGTTGCAGTGTCCTTAGCCAGCGCCGGGACGCCGATTGCCGTAACGTTGACTCTCACAGAGTCCATCGTCTCACACAGTGTCGGCAGATTCTCTCTCGTAAGAAAACGCATATCCGCTATGGCCACAATACTGAGGTCGAGCGTGCGGCCAGGCACCTTGACGAACACGATGCGGAATGCGGAGTACGCCGTCGGCGTGCCATCTGCGCTGCCCGGGTATTTGGCAGTGTAGATGCGCATCTCTGCAGGCTTCCAGAGCGGCTCATCCACTCGCCGATCCACAGGCGTCCACGACTTGCCGCCATCGCCGCTACCTTGCAACTCAAACGCGACTGGGCCGTCGGCAGCGGCGTAACGACTGTCGTCTGGACTCGTCAGCGAGTATTGCAACACAGTCTCGTTGCTTGGGAACTGGTACGCAAGCCACGTGCCAGCTGCTGGCGTGGAGGACTGCCAATAAGTGGCAGACGTCGCGTCGAAGGCGGACGCAGCCGTGTGGCCTTCGCGGAAACTGCTGGAGGAAGCGCCCAGAGGCAGTGTCGGGGCGGTGGACGCGACGCAGAGCGCCAGCAGGAGGCACAGCAGCGCATGCATCATGGTGGGCATGGTCCGCAGGCGCGCCTCGGGGCGGGCTCGAGGCTGACATGAGAGGTGACAGCCCAAAGTTTCCGCGACCGCAGTGTCGAGATGTCACGTCGCCACGTCACAAACACTGCTGCGAGGGCTCGCCTTTCCATCGGCGTGCATATTCTTCGAAGCAGCATCGGTCTTGCGGGAAAGCAAGAGGTTGTATAGTACCCGCTGGGTCGTCGACCTCACTGCCGCGTCCACGGTTGCGCAGCGAGCGGCCCTTCGCCAACACCGCCCACGCAGCGACGAGTGGATCGTGTCAGGCGCGCGCCTTGACTCCCGTCGCGCGCTTGCTCGCGTCCCAAGGAGGCGTC